>Ga0137372_10001280_pt1 | contig 24242 bp, 28 predicted proteins | sample SagtaG_6_FD_104911 | JGI IMG/M metagenome (GOLD analysis project Ga0137372, IMG submission 104911) | Vadose zone soil microbial communities from Sagehorn Ranch, Mendocino, California, USA - Sage1_R_60_16 metaG | ecosystem: Environmental > Terrestrial > Soil > Vadose zone | place: USA...
GAGAGTCATAGGGGAAGGCCTGGGTACTTCTTCTCCTTTTCCCGATGAAGCGAAGCTCGCATTTGACAGGCACATCCTGGCAATCCTTGAAAGTATCGATGATGGATTCATGAGCTTGAATTCCCACTGGTGCTTTACCTACGTGAATCGTGCTGCCGAAAGCATCCTCCGCAAGAAACGGGAAGACCTCTTGGGAAAGAATATTTGGGAGGTTTTCCCTGAAGTGGTCGGCACCGTGTTCTGGAAGAAATGCTACGAAGCCGTTGCTGCTCAAAGCATCATTGACGTTGAAGACGTCTATCCTCTCACCGGTACATGGTTTTCTCTGCGCATCTCTCCTTCTAAAGCAAGGGTAGCTCTCTCTTTTCACGAGACGACGAAGCGCAACCGGAGCCTCCAGGCCAGTCTGATTGAGCTTGCCTATGACGCCATCATTGTGCGCGGCCCGGCCAGCCGTATCGTCTCCTGGAACCGGGGAGCCGATCACCTCTATGGCTGGACCGCGCAAGAGGCCATCGGCAACGTCACCCACGAGCTCCTCCAAACCCAGTTTCCCGCGTCTCGCGAGGCGCTTGATCGCTTTCTGGCACAGGAGAACCGTGGGAAGGGGAACCGGTGCATACGTGCAAAGATGGAACGCAGGTGATTGTAGAAAGCCGCCAGGTGGTCACGCGCAATTCCCCAAACCGCCCTCTCGCTCTCCTGGAAATGAATCGGGATATTACCAGGCGCAAGCAGCGTGAGCGAGAAAATGAGGCACAGTACCGCCAGCTTGCCGCGCTTGTCGAGTCTGCAGCTATTCCCATTATTGGGAAAACGCGTGAGGGCATCATCACCAGTTGGAATAAAGCGGCGGAGCGAACCTATGGATATAGCGCCCAGGAGGCCGTGGGCCAGCCCATCACCCTCATCTTTCCTTCAGATCGGCAGGATGAATTTATCAGGATCATGGAGCGGATGACACGGGGAGAACGGGTCGATCTCTATGAAACGACGAGGCGAAGAAAAGATGGGACCACCCTGCCTGTCTCTGTCACCATCTCTCCAATTCGTGATAGTGAAGGCCAGATCATCGGGGCCTCCGACATCGCACACGACATCACCGAACGCAAGCGCGTCGAAGCACAAGAGCACTTTCTCACCGAGGTCAGTAAGGTGCTCTCCTCTACCCTCGACTACCAGGAAACGCTTGCCAATATCGCCCGCCTGGTCGTTCCGCAGCTGGCCGATTGGTTTTCTGTCGATCTCGTGGATGCCTCAGGACACTTTGAGCTGCTTGAGATCGCGCATAAAGACCCGGAGCAAGTGCGAGGGGCACGAACGCTGCGGGAGCACTATCCCATCGATCCCGATGCTCCTACTGGTGCTGCTCGCGTTGCCCGCACCGGACGCTCAGAACTCTATGCAGTGATTACCGATGCCATGCTCGTTGCCGGTGCCAGAAACGAGGAGGAGCTAGCCCTTGCCCGGCAGATCGGCTATTCGTCGGCAATGGTTGTACCCCTGGTCGCGCGTGGGAGAACCGTGGGAGTGGTGTCCTTTGTGGCGACTGCATCAGGCAAACGCTACGATGAGCGCGATCTCGCCCTGGCAGAAGAAGTCGGACGGCGGGCAGGGGTGGCAGTGGATAATGCGCGGCTCTATCGCCCACGAGTTGCGCAACGAGGTTGTAGCAGCTAGCAAATCTCAGAAAAATGTGTCTCCTTGATGATTGACGTTTAGACTAACACGAACCTGGCTGAACCCTACCGTTCCTGGCTCAGGGCAAAGAAAGACGGATCAGATGAAAAGCACAGGCCGACGCAACTCAGATCGGAGCAGCCGTTTTCCTCTTTTCTGCCTTTTTACTTGTTTTGCGAATAACCGGATGACGCGGCGCGGGCTTGGGATGGAAGCCTTTGGCACGTCCAGGCGCTTTTCCGCGTGGTTGCGGAGGTCGTGCTGGAGTGCCCAACTGCGTCAAAAGGCTCGCCATGGCCCGGCGAACTTGCGTCAGGGTCAGGACCGAGCGGCGCGTCTCCCAGGCTCGATAGATGCCTCCAACCAGAGGGCGAGCGAGGACCAACTGGTTATGCGCGCAAGCGACGACCTGTGTCCAGCGTTCTGTTTGCTCTGGGGTGTGCAAACGCGGCTTATCCCAGAGCAACACCTGTTTATCCAGTCGGTAGCCGTGCTCGTGCGAGTAACGCAAGCGATAGGTCGGGCTGATCTCGGCCAGGGGAGCGGACTCGTCTCCTTTCCAGACAAACCAACTCACCGGTCTGATCACGCCGACGTTCGCTTGCTCCATGACGGATGATCTGGATCACCGAAACCTCCACCCATCGGGCGGTGCGCAGATGCAACTGGTTCCAGCAATGCACTTCCACGCGCTTGCCCGATGGATCTGTGCCTTCCCAACTCGCATCAGGCTCGCCATGGGTACTCGGATCACTGCATTGGAAACGCTCTCCATCTTTGCGAGAAGCGCCTCGTTGTCCCGGTGTTCGCTCGGGGGCGGGACGGTAAAAGACCCGATTGCTTTTGACGCGCAACAAGCAACTGGCTGCCACCTCACTCATGCGTGCCAAGAACGGAGCGCAAGCATACCAGCGATCACCGATGATCACTGGACGCCGACCGCGCTTGACCAACAGATCGACGACGGCCTTGAGTTGGCTTGCTGCCACTTCCGTCGCCAACCCAGAGGAAGTCACACGCTGGATATCCAATACGAAGGTTCCTTGCCCCGCTTCCTGGGGCAGCAGAACCACGCTACTGATCACCCAGCCAGGACAGACGACATGAGCCTTTTCGGGCAGATTTGCGACCGGAACCAGCGTCCGGTCGGCCCCCGTCCGGGCATCTGGGCGATACAGATTGCTGGTATCAATGCCGAGAAACACGTACTGGTCCGCGCTCTTAAGCGGTGCAAACTGCACAAAGACTTGGCGCAGTCGTTCTGCGTCGATGTTGCCGTCTTCAAAGGCTTCGTACAAGCTCGCCCATTTTCGCTGGAAAAACGGCGACAGCGACAATTCGGGAAAGCTGTGCGCGGCTGTTTCACTGCTCAATGCGTCCACGGTATTGAACAGTGCATCGCCTGCTTGTTTGAAGCACCCATAGCTTGCGTGACGAAACTCGTTCAATGTGTTAAGGTTCATTTGAGTAATGCTCCTTTTGGTGTTCTTACCTGGAACATTACTCATTTCGGCAATCCTCCGCAAGGATGGGTTGCCTTTTTGGTCCAATTAGTCTAAACGTCAATTGCCATAAAGAGAGAAGAGACATACAGTCAGGTAATATTTCTCCCTGGTTGTATGTTTCTTTGTTTCAAGTCTCCATAAGAATAGATTGGCTTTGTAACAGATCAGATTGTTTCCAAATTCAATGATTCCGTAAAAACGGATCAAGATCAGAATGGGCTGAGTGGCACAAGGTGGACATCTTCCTCCAAGCTGCGACCGGCAGCGGCCCAGAGATCGTCCAACAAATACGGTGCGGTAATCAGTGTGGGTCCCATATCGAAGGTGAAACCATCTTGCTTCAACTGGGAGGCTCGGCCCCCCAGATGTTCACGCGCCTCCACGAGGGTGACGGCGTGACCGGCTGCTTGCAAGCGAATGGCTGCTGCAAGACCACCGAAGCCACCACCGATAACGATAACCTGGCCTTTGCGATGCTTGCTCTTCATCGAGGTGACTGTATCGTCAGAAAATGCTTGCGTCATAATTGCACGGCCTCCTCTGAGTGGGTGGATGTGGAGCCAACAGCTCGATCAGAGAGTTCGTGAACATGTTTCTCGATGGCCTGTACCAGATGGGAGGGATCGATATAATCCTCCCGTAGGAGCGGTGGGCCAAAGCGCAGTGTGATATGCCATCGTTCCTTGTGAACATAGGTTAACCCTGCCGGGACAATAGCCACCTGTGTACTCCCATCTCTCTCTGCCATCTTCACTAGTTTAGCGAAGCCTGGTCTGAATGGCAGAAAGGCATCATTGCTGTGTTTTGGTGTGAAAACCGGATCGATGTTGGGATACGCTTCTGGGAAGACAAGGAGTATTTCTCCTTTGCGGAGTAACTGAATTACATCCCTCACAGCGCGTCGCAGATAGCCTCTCACCTCGTTAGGTGAATACGTGCTATCCTTCTTCTGAGAAGAATACCGATCAGTGCTTTTGCTGAGCCGCTCGACTCGTAGTACGCTAGGCCAGCCTACCAGCGTGCATGCCTGCTCCATCACGCCACACATCCAGCGATTCTGCACCCAATCCAGCGCGACGAGGATGTGGAGAGGCCGTGGGATAGCCCTCAGCAGAACACAGCCATCGTAGAGGTGGTGGAAATGGCGTGTGACGATCAGCACTGGCCCGGAGCGTGGCACGTATTCCAGCCCCTCAACGATCACCTTCACGTTGTGGCGGACCATCGCCCAACTGCCTTGACGCACTGTTACCTGCGATATGCGCCTGATGACCGAGGCGTTGGTCTCGGCAACTCTCCGCCCTCTCGTGTTCAGTTGCGGAAGGAGAGCGAGCGAAGCGGGAAGAAGGCCAAGCATCACTGCCATCAGGGGAGGAAGCCAGAGTCCGGCGCTCAAGTTCATGGCAACAGCGAAGCTTATATTGACGGTATACATGCTCAATGGAAGCCAGACAGGAATGCACTGTGAGTCCAGGTTCGTGCGCCAGAATAGCCGACTGATACCCATAAAAGCTAGTCCGGTTAAGGACCATCCGACCAGATTACGAATGGGCATGCCAAAGTAGGGGCCGGTCTCATGCCATATCCAGAAATGGAGCGGGAGATATTGGCTGGCCATCGCCGGGTCCAGTGCCAGGTCCCAGACCGTCAGGAAATAGACACCCACTGCCAGCGACCAGGCGGTGCAATGATGCTGCCTCCGCCTGGAGACGATTATACTCGCCAGGATCAAGCTCGTGAAGCCCATATAAAACCAGGAGAGCGGTATAGAATAGGGGACACGATCAGCAATTTTGAAGCCAAGTAAATTAGAATAGGAATAGGCACCGAAAGGAAAACCCGTACCCGTGCCTGGCAACTCCATACTTAAAGAGATCACAGTTGCGGCGGCAAAGAAGGCGAAAGTCTTCCTGGGGCCAACGAAGAGGAGGCCAAAGAGCAACGTCGTCGCGGCACCAAAAAGGATATGCAGCGATCCAGCATAGCTGATGCCGAAGCTGAAAACTTGTGCTGCGTAAGGGTTGGTATCCCACAGTTCAGGATGCGGAAGTGCCACTAAGAGACCACCGAGGCCAAATACCAGAGCAGCAAGATGGCAGAGAAAGAAGATTTTGACCGTTCTCATGAGAAGTCTCCACGAACTAGAACACGACCGCGCCAAACATGCTGACGCTGCACCATGCTTCTTCCAAGCTGAATAGCCACTGGCAGATCGCAGAGTGGTGAGAGCCAATAGGACCAGGGCCTTCGACGATACGCTCGCGCAGTCCCAAAGAGGACACCAATACGCATGACTACCAAATTACTGTTGAGTATGACGAGCCAGTTCCATCGCATATGCACAGTAACGAAGAAGAAAAAAAGCGGTAGGGGGAGCGCCTGCACCAGCATAACTTCGAGCCATCCAAGCAGCGTGTTGACGCCCGAGAAGCGGTCATGCATTGGCAGCGAGCGGGTCCAGTTGTGCCAGGTATCATGCCAATCAGCGTACATTTTGACAGTAACAAGATCACCGGCCTCGTAAAAGCCGACGGAGTAACCTGCGGCTACCAGAATACGAGCAATCGTGATATCTTCGCAGATAGAGTGACATGTGCCTACAAAGCCGCCACATGTTTCCAACTCACCCCGGCTGAACAGGAAGCACTGACCATTAGCCTGTACTTCGCTCACCCGGTGGAAGACCCTGCCCGGAATGCCAAAGCGATAGACCAGCGTGGTCAGCAGGGAGGGATGCAACAATCCTTCTCCAATGCTCTCGAGTTCTTGGAGTGTCGCTACGCTGAGTGCCGCAAGCTTTGCTCGCTTTGCTTGCGTCAGGAGCGCACGCGTCAGGGGCGCCCTGGGACGAACGTCCGCGTCAATCGTAAGAATCCAGGCAGCGTCAGGGCTGGCTGAACGCAATCCCATTTGCAATCCCCAGGCTTTACCGTTCCAGAGTGATGGAATGGGATCGGCCTTCACCAGGCGCACACGTGGATCACGCTTGGCGTAGGTAGAGACCAACTGTTGGGTACCATCGTCAGAACCCCCATCCACGACTACGATCTCGACGACTTCTGCTCCCTGAGCAACCAGTCCTTCGAGGCAGGGAGAGAGCCGGTTGCGCTCATTGAGCACCGGCACAATCACGGAAACGCACTCATTCCCCGTCCATGCCTCTTCGGGTTGGATGCGCTCGCCCTCCGCGCTGCGAAGCAGGTGCCAGAGCACACGCATGCCTAGCAAGGTCTGTGCAGCAGCAAGTGATACCAGGAGATGCTCATTCTTCAAGAAGCGCCTCCGCTTCTACAGAGGAACATGCCTCTCCGCAACGCCAAAGCCGGTCCAGCATGAAAGCGATTGCCGCCTCACGTACCTTCTCTGGGAAACTGGTCGCTACACGCGAGCGAAGCACGTCGTAGCCCTTATGCTCGATGGCGGCCAAGATCTGGCGATAGAGTCGACCAGCAACCAGGATAGCCAGTCGACAATCGGCGGGCAGCAGCCAGATACCCGCCAAGCCCTGAATATAATAGCGATAAGCGCGAGCCACTTGATAGCACATCAGAGCACGGAAACTATCATCCGTCCCACACTGCTCCTTGTAGAGTTGTAAGAGATGGGTCTGCGAGCAACCAAAGCGTGCCAGGTCCTCCTGCGGAAGGTAGAGGCGCCCGACCGCAAGATCGCCGCCCACATCACGCAGGATATTTGTCAGTTGCATGCCGATGCCTAGGTTTTCCGCAGCGACCAGTGCTTGAGCGGAGTTGACACCAAGTATGTATGTTATAGCCCTGCCCACTGTCCCTGCAACGCGAGAGCAGTAGCGGTACATTTCACTGAAGTCATGTATCTCCTGTGGCTCCAGATCAGAAGCCATTCCATCAAGAAAGTCGAGGAAGACCTCTGAAGGGACAGGATGTTCGGCCAGGACAGCAGCAAGTCTCGTTCCAAGCGGTTCCTGCGGAGCAGGGAAGGAGTACCCTCTTGTGAACCAATTCTTCCAGATGCCCAGTTCTACACGGATATCCTCGATTCGTCGACCATCCGCTGGTTGATCTACTAGATCATCCAGTGTACGAAAGAATGCATACAGAGTCACAACCGGGTGTCGAAACTTTGGAGAGAGAAAGCGTGCGGCAAAATGGAAGGTCCGCCCGTGAGTTGACAGGAGCTGCTCATCCGAATCGCCTGTAATAGGTGATCGTCGCGTAGGGCTGGCAACTTCGGCAGGCCTATCTATCTGTTCTGTACTTGCTGTTTTTTTCTTACGGTTCTCTAGCATTCTCATGGCCGAACCTCTTATTCCTTATCTACACTCTCAATGTTAAAGTGTAACGGTATATAAAGGTGATGAATAATTGAAGTATTGGTAGATTGAAACGGAATTATACACCCGGCTATGGAAATGCAATGCAGCTACTTGATTTAGTTACTGCTTTGTGATCAATTAATCTAAATACTACTACCCTCTATTACACGCTTGCTCACCGTTGGGCTGGAAAGAATGTTTGTCACATGAGGCATAGAAGGCCCCTGGATAACGTTGGTGTTTTGATGGGAAAACAGCAGGGGCAGTCTATTGTTGTCAAGGGTAATGCATACACCAAAAACAAGCGATCTATGGGCTGGATTACAGGCCATTTCTCCGTTGAGAAGCTGAGAGAAATGGCCTTTGAACCCCCTAGCGTCCTGTACCCACCAGTTTATGATAGAGCCCAAAGAGCAGAAAGGTGGGCGGCCACTGGCCCACAAAAATGCTCCAATCGCGCTTGCCTATCAAGAAGAGGGTGGCTGACACAAGAATGGAAGCGACGGCACTCCAATACCAGATGGTTCCGGGAACCTGGTCTGTGACGCGGAAGTATTGTTCTTGTGCATCTTGGGTGCGAGTGGTGGCTGAATCAGTTTTGGTTGCCATCAATGAAATTCCTTTCGTTCTCAACAAATGTACGATGCATGTATCTTCTATACATGCATCTTTAATAGATGTAGCAAGTTAGGAAAAGTGTAATTGAGGTAAAGTTACCTTTCTCGCTAACTCTTTGCAAGCATCCTCGTCTTACTATCAGGGAGAAAACGACCATCTCTTCCCTCTGTAAGCGGCTCTCTGGCCTCCTATTTGAGCCGAAGAGATGAGCTTCTCCTGGACACGAGGGGTTTTCTCCCTCACGTTGTAAAGTGCAAACAGCCTGGTAATAGGCCTTCAGGTATTACACGTTTCTCTTTGGAAAAAGTATACAAATTGGAAAAAGTCAAATTCGATGCCTGTGATGGGAAGAGTTTGAGAAACCACAGGAGGTGGTTGGAACTTTTGGCTGCGCGTTGAACCGCGAAACTTTTTCTTCTGCACGGACGTACCACTTCAAGTACTGGAAAAGTTCCATTATAGAGCACTTCATTTGAAGTGAGTATCAAGAGAAGATGGATGTAGCGTGAGCTCACGAGAGGGATGCCGAGGGATAAACAGAGGGTAGAGGGGTAGTGGTTCACATGAGAATGGCTGCTCGTTCAAGCTTGTAGTGATGGAGAAGAAGGTTCAGACAAGCATCATGTATGAATAGAGATTTTGAGAAATAGAGAGTCTTGCGAACAAAACGAGCCAAACGTTGTCGCAACGTGTTATTCCAGCGCTCCACATGAGCCGTTTCTCCTGTTTCCTTTCCTCCCGCTGTATGTTGCTCTTCTCGACGTTCTTCTGAATAGACATGCGGTGTGGGATTTTCCCGGCTTTGCCGTCTTTTATGCATGGCAGAGGTATTTCTGCTTTCCGTTGGAAGCCCGTCCATTGCGCACCAGTGCGTCGCTCCCACAGTGGGGACAATGAATCCTGACCGTTCCCATGAGTTCTTTGACCTCTCACATTCATGATGCCCTTACGTTACCACACCATTGAGAGCACTTCCTCACCAAAGAGACCCTCCCAACCATGAGCGAGAACGCACTTGGGTGAGCGAATGAGGGAAGTCCGACCGCCTGTTGTTCGGCCAGGAGATGTTTTCAAAAGAAACTCTCCAGGTACTGCTTTCGCACGATTGCTGTAATCACGAGCGGGTCAGACTCTTGCCCCACGAGATCAAGGCACGTCACTTGCTGCCCTAGGCGTAAGGTAAAAGAGCGCTGTTTGGGAACATGTCCCAAACTTCTGACGACAAAGGCTTTTGCCAAGGCGGATTTGGAGTAATCCTCCTCAAGGCGGAAGAGGGCCATCATGATGCTGGCTCGCGCCGATGCTGACAGGCGGCTGACGATTTCGCCAATGCCACGTTGCCGCACATCACGGATATCGACATCCTTTTCACTGCTTTCTCCTCACAGAGGACTCTTTTCTCCAACAAATTATAGCATGAAGAATCCCTCCAGATGAGAAAGTGAAGATGAGTAGCTTACTCTATTTCCCCATGGACGGAAATATCCTCACACCATTCCCTTTTTAGCCACTACCGAATACTCCTTCGGGTCTCTTGTGGGGAACAATCACCCTGAGTGCGCCAGGAACCACCCTCACGATTGCGGGTGTCTGTCCTGCTGCGTCGCCATCAATCTGCATTGCAATGGGTCTGCGTGTACGGACCTCGAGCGAGGTACAGGTTTCATAACTCATGAACTGCCGTCCCCGCTTCCTTTGCAGGAGCACATCCATCAGCATCAGCACTTGCCTCCAGAAGCTACCCGTACGCACAATGCATACATCAAGTAACCCATCATCGCACTTCGCGTGCCAGGTCAACTTGATTGCACCGCCGTAGAGCTGTGTATTACCAATCACGATTTGTAACGCTCGAATCCTCACTTCACGCTCGTTTATCTTCAGAGACACGCGAAAGCCGTCAAATCTCACACTCATCCGGATGCTCGCGAACAGGTACCCAAGCGCACCGAAACGTTTGAAACGCTTTTTTTCGACCGATTATACGACTTCTCCGTCAAAGCCAATGCCAACCATCAAGAGAAAAAAACGATCATTGATGCGACCCAGATCAATACGCCGGGTTTCGCCATGGAGGAGAACCTCCCGGGCGCCTACACTCTCTAAGGGAATCCCCATTTCGCGTGCCCAGACATTGACGGTCCCAATGGGAAGCACTCCCAGAGCCGTCTCACTTCCCGCCAGTTCCTGGATGACCTCATTGATCGTCCCGTCACCTCCTGCTGCAATCACCACCTCCGCTTCCTGCTCTACGGCTTCGCGTGCCAGCCTGCGACCATCGCCAGCCGCTTCCGTCAGCCGAAGATCAACCTTCCAGCCCGAGTGACGCAAGAATGCCATGGTTTCTTCCACCTCTTGAGCATGGGAAGCATAACTTCCAGAGGTTGGATTCGCGATCACGACCGCAACGTGTTGACTCTGCGACGCAGGTGACGCTTCCGAGGAAGCGTGTTGCGTCGTCTCTTGTTCTCTCATTGGTATTCCTTTCGAGAAGGCGAGGACGTTTCTTCTTTCGCCTTGTGCTTTGTGTTCACGTCTTGTCCTATCTCAGCCGAGACGGCCTGTCTCATCAGACCCTCGGTCCAGCAGAGAGCGCTCGCCGAGATGGCCATGCGTTTCCTCGCCGCTGCAAGGCGTTGAGACAGTATTTCTTCAGAAATTTCCCTTCCCATACACCACCTGTAGACCATTCACGCTGTTCAGCAGCACCGCGATCCGAAAACCTCTCTGCCTCATGGGTCTCTTCAGCAGTGGGATCTGTCATGAAGAAACGATCGGATGATGCGCACGAGTTTCTCCGGGGAATTGAAGTTCACGGCATGCCCTGCCTGTGGAACCACGACGAGCTGACTCTTCGGGACCAGCCGGTGGACCTTCTCCACCCACTCCTGCGGCACAATAGGATCACGAGCACCGCGGACCACCAGGGTCGGGACGTGGACCTGGGGCAGATGCTCTTCCATTGGATCCTCAAAAGCAGACCGCAGTGTGCCAATGGTGCGAGGAATGCCTGCCACCAGATAGTCGCGCAGCAGGACGGGCAGAAAGTGGGGCGGTTCGCAGGCCACATCCCGCAGCAAACGTCCGGCCTCCTGATGAATTGTGCGCGCTTTGGGGTCCATCGTTGGGCTCACCAGGATCGCGTGCTCGATGCGCTCAGGATAACGCACGGCAAGATTCACGATGATCTGGCATCCCAGGGAGTTGCCCAGGAGCGTTGCTGAAGGGAGCCTTACGGCCTGCATCCAGGCCGCCAGGGCATCAGCCAACTCCGGGATGGTGAGAATATGATCAGGCCTCGCACTTCTGCCGAATCCAGGAAGATCAGGCACCCAGACGCGGTATGAGGGAGCCAGACGCACTGCCGTCGGGACCATGTACCCGCTGGAAACCGACAACCCATGCACCAGCACGATGGCTGATGTGGGAGCGGCTATCGGCTCTCGAGAGAGCCGGGTGTACATGGTGAGCCCATCTGTGATTGTGATCCACCTACTCTCTAGTGTGCCTTTGTCTGCGCTCACGGTTGGACTTCTTCTCCACGGTCCTCGTAATCCTGTAAGTAGTACGGGCGGCTCTATCACTTCACCTGGTGTTGTCGTGTCGTTGGTATTAAATGTCACCTCGCCCTCGATGGATCATGCGTGCGTCTGCTGTACTGAACATTGCTCTCAGAGCGGTGCCACGTTCCTTCACCAGCAGGAGGCACGCGTGACACAGGGAAACCCTTTCTACTGATTTCCCTGCATCGAGAGATGCTAGCTGGTTTCCTGGTTCGCCTGGGTGGGATGAAAGCGATCACTCTTGGTGCCGTGAATGGGCGCATCCCCTTCTTGCTCGAGACGAGCCTCTTCCTGCCGCACGTTCTCCTTCACCTGGCGCGTCTCCTCAACGGCACGTTTGCCAATCGCGACCTCGCCAGTGACGATCGTCTCCTTGGTGACCTTGATCTGCTCCTCGCTCAGAGGAACGCGGATCGTCTCTGCCTCGCCAATCGGCGTCGTGACATCACCACTGCCATCGGTGACCGGACGACGCTCCAGGTAGACCTCTTCATGGCTGATGGGAACGTCGATGGTCTTCTGCTCTGCAACGACGTCTTTGCGCAGTCGGACCTCGCCCGTCTGCACGCGTTGCTTATCGACTGTGAGTTGCTCTTCACGTAGTTTCATGAGGCGCTGCCCATCGAGTTCAGTAGCAGCCATCTGGGCGGCCTTGTCGATCTCGTTGGTAGACGCTTGCGCCGTCTCTGTTGTGCGCTCGTCTCTCTGAGTCGTCCCAGGTCGCATGGCATAGGTGAAGGCTCCGTTCTCCTGCAAAAGATCCATTGCCTCTTGCACGCGGTTCTCGGCTTGTACCGCAACGACGGTGTGTCCCTTCTGAGACTCCTGCGCGTAATACTGGGCTTCCTCGTCCGAGATGCCCATCCCTGAGAGATCATTTGCAACACTTCCAGCGGTGTTCTCGTCTCCGGTGAAGAGGCTTTTGAGACTGGCAAGAAAGCCGCCAGAAGACGGATGCCGGGAGGAGTGAATCTGATTACTCCGAAATCCAGCCTGTTGCAGGGCTTCAATGGCTCGGTCTGCCATCGCTGCTTCGTCAAAGACGCCGATACTGCTACGTCCAGTCATGGTCATATATTTTCTCCTGTTCAATGAAGCGGTTTTTGGAAAGAAGAACACGTCTCTTCTTTTCCTGGTGGGCGTGGAAACGCACCTGTCTTGCAAGAGTGCGACACACAGTCACTTTCCACGCCCGTATAGACGGATCGTTGGTCCCAGCAGGCAGATGCCTGGTTGCAAGGGGGACGATCTTAGAAATTCCCGCGCTGCTGATTGCCCAACATATGTTGCGCCACCATTCCTGCGAGTCCACCAATCCCCCCCTGACCCATCGAATTGCCGGAAGCATTTCCTTGACCAAACAGCTGGGAGAGCATCCCCGGCTGCTGCCCCATGCGCTGGAAGCCTTGCGCCATCCCTTGTGGATTATTGGGATCGGCACCATACTCTGGCGGCATCTGTTGGGCAAATTGCGCACGCTGATTATCGGGCATCTGCTCAAAGTGCTGCTGGTAGACCTGCTGCTGCGTGTCCGCAGGCGCGTTTTGTATAAACTGCTGTACGTTGCCCATTGCCTGGCTCTGATCGATGTTGCTGTAATCGCCGGTCTGACGAGCCTGGGCATATTGCTGGTACAGTTGCTGGTTATTTTGATCAAATGGCCACATACTTGTTCTCCTTTTGATAGACTCCATTGTTAAAATAGAGTGGTACGTTCTTCCAGACCAGGTGTTGCTGCCTGCCTGGTGCGCTTCTTCGCCTCCTGGCCGCTTTGCTTCACCTGCGTTGAGTCGGTTGTCCCGTGTTGTTTAGGGTGCTTGCTGGCTGTGAAACACGTTCTGAGATGGGTTGGAGGACGTAAGAACGTTGCTCACCGTCGGGAAGTACGATGCGCCAGCCCGCGAGACGCTTGCTCACGAGACGTCGCATCTCTTCGCCGCTCCTGGGTGCGACAAGCACACCCATCCCTAATCCAACCGGAAAACCATTCAGAAGACTTCCCATGATTCTGTTCTTTTCTTCTTCGGTCGTCCTGCTTCCCCGGAAAGAGAAACGTTGTGCGTCTTCACATGCTCAAGGAACGAGGAATGCGTGTGGCACTCCTCATCCGTGCCTTACAGGGAACGGCCTAGTCCCGTTCTCCCTCATTGCGTCCGAGGCGATTAGTCTAAGGGGTTCTCTTTCTCGTGATCCTGCACGGTGATCTCCCCTTCGCGCTCGATGCGAGCTTCCTCTCGTTTGACGGTCTCGGAGACGTGCTGCGTGTCCTGGAGGGTTCGCTTGCCGATTGCGACCTCTCCGGTCTCCACCGTCTGTTTCGTGACGTTGACCTGCTCCTCGCTGACCGGAATGCGAATGGTCTCTCCCTCACCGATAGGAGTGGCGTCGACCTGTCCGTCCGTCACAGGATGTCGCTCGATGACGACTTCTTCATGGGTGACGGGGACATCAATGGTCTTCCGTTCGGTGACCACGTCCTTGTGCAGCGTGACTTCACCGGTCTGCACGCTTTCTTTGCTCGCCGTGAGTCGTTCCGCATGCAGCTTGAGCAAACGTGGCTGATAAAATTCGTCCTGAACAGTGTCGGCAGAAGCCTGGACAGAGGTTTGTGCCTGAGGAGGAGCAGAGACGGTTCGATGCTCGTAGTCATATCCCCCGTACTGATGCAGGAGGTCATGGGCTTCCTGCTCACGACCGTCAGGTCTAACAGACACAATGGTGCGACCGGCCTTGAATTCCTGAGCATAGTAGTTGGCGCTCGCGCGCGCAACACCCAGGTTCAGCAGGTCGTTCTTCAGGTCGACGCTTCCCTGTCCCTGCCTTGCGATTCCCACCTGGTCATAGTCAAATCCGGCCTGTCGAAGCGCATCAAGAGCGCGTTTGGCCTGCACCTCTTGAGTGAAGACGCCTGCAACAATGCTTGTGTGGGTTGCCATATCAGTTCTCCTTATTCTTCTTGAAAGAAGGACCCGTGAAGCACGAGTCTTTCCTCCTCTGCGCCAACAGTCGATTCCCCGATCGGTGACGGGATGATCGTATGATGTCTATAATCTGACTCGCGTCGAGCTATCTGGTGTCGGTGGAATGCTTCTCGCCTGCTCCAGGGACTGCGGTGTCTGTAATTGTGAAGCCGCATCACTAGCCCTGCTCTCAGCACGACTCAGGTACTTGCGCGCGGTATCCTGTCCGCCCAGCCCAAAGGCCAGGCCAGCGGCAAGAGCCGTTGCCCCTACGATCGCTGTGAACAGAATGTTGAGCAGCGCAGGCGCAATCTGCAACTGCTCCAGGGCAATCAGGGCCACAAAGCCCAGAATGGCGAAGCGGGCAAGGTTGGCGAAAAGGCCAGGGTTACCGATCCTGGCGCTGCTCGTCACGCCACGAATCAGGTCTGCAACCACGGTGGCGGCTAAGGTTCCCAGGAACAGGATCAGGATGGCGACAAAGACGTTGGGCAGGTAGCCCAGGATTTGATTGAGCACATTACTGACACTGGTTAGCCCAAGAGAATCCGCGGCGGGGACCAGGAAGATCAGGAACAGGAACCAGTAGACAATCTTGCCTAAGAGTCCAGCGGCATCCATCGAGATGCCCATGCGCGCTTCAAAGCGCGAGAGCCCAATACGATCGGCCAGGCGGTCGAAGCCGACTTTGCGCAGAATCGCGGTGAGCGCTTTGCTCACAACCGTGGCAATGATCCAGCCGATGAGCAGAATGACGAGAAAGCCAAGCAGCTTCGGAATGAAGGTCAGCAGGAGATTAAGCGCGTTGGCCAGAGCCGTCATGATCGCGGTTCCCCAATTTTGAATCACTGGCATAGAATGTTCTGCCTTTCTCTCTGCCTGTTCGCAAGCAGACGCTGAATACAGGAAAAAATGCTCATGCTCTCTTCTCCTGCCGTGGCAAGGAATAATTTTTTCCCTCCCACTGGACCTTGCCGGGTTGATCAGGATCGTACCAGATGAACGTAAACTCATTGATCTCTGGATCCAGCAAGTACGCTTGCCAGATGCCCGGCGAGACTTCTTCTAAAGGCACATCATACGTCCGAATCCATTTTCCCTCCTGGTTAACGCCTGCATGGGCTATTCCAGGCCTATGCACCTGAAGAAGCAGCGGCCGATGGCTTTCGGCTTCCTGAAGCGGATGCTCAAACGTCCAGACCTCAGCTTGCTCCTGTTGGAGTTGGGCGGCAGTTCCAGCAGCCTCAGCCACCTGGAGTGCTGCTTGCTCAGCAAATTGTTTGACTTGCTGTGTTGCCGCCTCCATGGCTTGTTGTGTTGCCTGCGTAGCGAGTTCTTTTACCTGTTGTGTCGCCGCCTCAGTTGCCTGGAGCGTTGCATGCATAGTGACTTGTTTTACCTGCTGCGTCGCCGCCTCGGTTGCCTTTTGTGCCGCCTGCTCAGCGAGTTGTTTGACCTGCTGTGTTGCCGCCTCTATGGCTTGTTGTGTTGCCTGCGTAGCGAGTTCTTTTACTTGCTGCGTCGCCGCCTCAGTTGCCTGCTGTATCACATACTCAGTCAGTTGTTTTGCTTGCTGCGTCGCCGCCTCGGTTGCTTGTAGTGCTGCCTCCCGAGTGAGTTGTTTTACCTGCTGCGTCGCCGCCTCAGTCGCCTGTTGTATCACATACTCAGTCAGTTGTTTTGCTTGCTGCGTCGCCGCCTCGGTTGCATTCACTTCCATTTGATAGAAGGAGAATGGAATGCGGAGGAAGCTCATGTAGGCATTGAGCGTCGTACTCATCAACCCCAGGAAAGCTTCTTGCTGATTGGGAACCAGATCCCATGGTGTTCTGTTGCTTTGCTTCGCTATCATTGTTTTTCTCCTTGCCTCTTCCGCAGTCGCAGACACGACTGCAATATCTACTTCACCCGGTAATGATCCAGAGATTTTGTGCTCAATTCACCTGTTGCTGTCTTCGCTAATGCGAACGTAGAGGGGGAAATCCACCCGGAACCTCCAGGATCGCAGCATCAAGAAAGAAAGGGGATGAACTGATACTTTGACTAAACATCACTCCTTGCATGATGTGGTTCGGTCTCATATGGCTAAGTGTCCCTCATCTCTGAAATTTACAACGTTAAGCTTTTGTGTGCCCCCAAGAAGCTTCATGATCAGGTAAAAGATGCTTTTCACGTACCTTCTCGCCAGGATACTAGCCTTTATCAGGGAGAAAACGACCATCTCTTCCCTCTGTAAGCGGCTCTCTGGCCTCCTATTTGAGCCGAAGAGATGAGCTTCTCCTGGACACGAGGGGTTTTCTCCCTCACGTTGTAAAAGGCGAACAGGTGGGTAATAGGCCTTCAGGTATTACACGCTTCTCTCTGGAAAAAGTATACAAATTGGAAAAAGTCAAATCCGATGCCTGTGATGAGAAGCGTTTGAGAAACCACAGGAGATGGTTGGAACATTTGACGTGCGCATTTCAATGCGAAACTTTTTCTTCTGCACGGACGTACTATTTCAGGTACTGGAAAAGTTCTAAATCCTGCCATGGAGTTTTTCCATAGCGGGCACTCCATTTGAAGTGAGCATCGAAAAAAGATGGATACAGCATGTACTCACGAGGGGGATACCGGACGCAATAGGCAGAGCATGCCCTGAGAACCAACTTGCTGCTCGTCTCCCATCGGAATGCACGAGCGAGCAAGCGCAATGCATATAGGAGGTACCTCCTGTATGCGCACGAAAAGAGATAACAGCAAGAAGTGCTCCTACCACTTTTTCCGGCACTGGTTCGTATCCTCTCTAGTGGAAAAAGTCAATGGATTTTTCCACCCTGGGAAACCTGTCTCTTATGAGTGCAGTTGCTAAGGACTCATAAGATGATCTATCACAACAGGAGGTTACTTTGGTAGCACGATCAACTTCTGACTGGACGATCAATCGGATGGTAGCTATGGTTATCGGCGTAGTCTTTTTCGTCGTGGGCATTCTGGGTTTGCTTCTTGATACTACCTCTGGGAGCTTACTGGGCTTCGATGTGGACCTCGTCCATAACTTTGTCCATCTATTAACGGGCATTCTCGGGCTGGCGGCGGCTTTCACCGGCTGGTCACGACGCTTTAACCAGGTGTTCGGCATCATCTACCTGTTAGTTGGCCTTGCCGGGCTCATTCCAGCCCTGTACTTTGACCAACGGTTGCTAGGCTTAATGCATGTCAATGCAGCGGACAACGTGCTTCATCTGGTGGTGGGTGGAGTTGCCGCTGCGGTTGGCTTCTTCGTCCGTGAGTATGCTCGTGGAAACGAACCCATGGCAAGGACGTAATGTCTGCGGTGCGACCAATGGACCCACAAAGTACAGTGCCCGCTAGGGAACGGTAGTATGCTAGTGTTGCTGTGCCGCCGTTCCTCAGCTTATGTATCTGCTAGAGGAGGAGTGAGCATGGCAGAGGTACCACATGGAAAAGGAGCGGAGGAGCGCCAAGGACCAGTGAGGAGTGATAGAGCACCAGGCCTGGCTCGGCGCATATCAGCACAGCGAAGAGCTACTACTGGCGAACGGCTCGCCAGTTATGAAGGGCTCTTGAGGAGCAATGCAGGCCCGGTACGTGAAACGCTCAGCGGGAAAACAAGCGGTGTCGGAAAACACGGGTGGCGGATCCGCATCCCTGAGCCCTTCTGGCCGGGAAATCCGCTCAGGCAACAGGATATCACCCTGCATTCACGACCCCTCACCAATCCTCCGCGTGTGCGTCCAGGGGTCAAGAGGGTTTTGATCAAGATGAAGGAGTTGTTTCATGTCTTCCCCCATTCGTCCACTTCCCAAACGACGTGGTGCTTCAATTGCCGTCATGGCCCTATGGGTCAAACGGTGCACTCTTCCGCTGGCGATTCTTGCCTGGATGGGAGTGGGTGCCCTACTGGTGTGGGGGGCGGGTCATATCATCCGGACCCTGCTCTTGCTCACGCTCGCGGCGCTGCTGGCCTATGCGCTTGCTCCGGTGGTGAAGATCTTACGGCGGGTGATGCCGCGGGTCCTGGCGCTGTTGGTGGTCTATCTGCTCATGCTAGGCGGCCTGAGTATCCTGGTCTACCTGATCGTGCGAACGGCGGTTGTCCAGATCGGCTCGCTCTCGCACTTTGTCCGAACGCTGCTGACTCCTGGCACGGGGAGGCAGCTCTCCCAGATGTTCCAATCCCTTGGGATCTCAGAGAGCCAGATCCTTGCGGCACGCGATCAAGTGGTCGCCCGCCTGGAGGGACTGGTGGGCAGCGTCATCCCGCTCTTGACCGGGCTGGTCAACCTCATCCTGGATGTGGTCCTGGTCGCGGTGATGAGTGTGTATCTGATTGTGGATGGTTCCCGTGTCGCGACGTGGCTGCGCCAGAGTATGCCCACCGCACAGCAAGGGAGCACCCAGTTTTTCCTGGCGACGCTGCAACGGATCGTAGGTGGCTACATCCGTGGGCAACTCCTCCTCTGTACGCTCATTGGAGTGCTGGTTGGGGTGGGGATGCAGGTCATTGGGGTTCCCTATGCGCTTCTGCTGGGGGTGCTCGCCTTCGTCTTCGAGTTCGTGCCGGTGCTGGGAACGTTGTTCTCGGGGGCCCTCTGCGTGCTGCTTGCCCTGACGAAGGGCTGGGTGATCGCGCTTATCGTGCTCGCCTACTTCGTGGTGGTGCATGTGATCGAGGGCGATGTCGTGGGGCCACGCATTGTCGGGAAGGCCATCGGCCTGCATCCGGTCGTCTCACTGGCAGCCCTGGTGGCAGGAGCAGAGCTCTTTGGCATCTGGGGGGCCCTCTTCGCGGCTCCCATCGCAGGGGTCATACAGGTCTTGCTGACAGCAGTATGGTTTCACTGGCGTGAGACGCATCTAGAGCAGTTCCAGCAGGCAAAAGACACCGTCACCGAGAAGGTCGAGGCTCACGGAGCGGTTCCGCTCCGTGAGCCAGAGGAACCCTCGCAGGCTCTGACATCGTGACACGCGGGGAAAGCGAAGTCCTCCTCAGCGTTGTTGAAACCATCTGAGAAGAGCAAGGAGACAGGGTATGAACGAGGATCTCGTGCAATGGTCACACCATCTGGAAGGAACGCTGTCTGGTGCTGTTCCCTCACACGCTGAGCAGGACGATGCTCAGCTCGTGAAAGCGAGTCAACAGGGGGATCAGGAGGCCTTTGCGCTCCTGGTGCGACGCCATCAGCGCCACGTTTTCCATTTGAGCTGGCGCATGCTGCAGGAGAAGGATGATGCCAGCGAGAGCACACAGGAGGCGGTTGTGGCAGCATGGCAGGGGCTGCCATCCTTCCGTGGGGAGGCACGCTTTTCGACCTGGCTCTATCGCATCGCCTACCATTATTGTTTGCGGCAGTTGGAACGGCGCAAGCGGGAGCAAGGCCCTGCAAACAGTTCTGCTGGCGGAACAGCTGCACGCTGAGATGGGTCATGAGCAGCAGGCAGAGCAGACCCTCGAGAGACAGGTCCTCGTGCGTGAGCAGATGGAGCACCTGCCGAGCAAGTATCGCATGGTCTTGATCTTGCGTCACCTTCAGGACAGAACCTATGAAGAGATAGCCGAGCTGCTCAGCACCCCTGTTGGCACGATCAAGACCCACCTCTTTCGGGCCAGGGCGCTTCTGAAGGAACGCATGGTGCTCCAGCGGCTTGAGGACGCGCACCCTTGAAGCACCTGACCTGAAGAGAATAGGTGAATACGATTGCAGAAGAACGATGAAGAAGCCGTTTCATGAAGGCAAGAGGAGAAGGAACCATGAGAAACAGACTCGCTCAGGTGTATCGTCTTGGGCAAAGCCCATGGTGTGACAATGTGGCACGCGAGCTGATTCAGGCGGGCACCTTCCAGCACATGATTGCGCAGGATGCGCTGGTTGGAGCGACCTCCAACCCGTCCATCTTTCAAAAAGCGATGACTGCTGGAAGTGCTTACGATGACCAGTTTCGCGCTGGAGCCGCACAGGGGTTGGATGCCCAGAGCCTCTACCGCTGATGGCTAACCAGGACATCCATGATGTGCTCACTATCTTCCGACCCGTCTACGATCACACGAACCGCGTCGATGGGTATATCAGCCTGGAGGTATCGCCCCTGCTAGCCGATGAAACCGAGAAGACGACTGCTGAGGCCAGGCAGCTCTGGGCACACCTCAACCAGCCGAATCTCTTCATCAAAATCCCGGCAACGGCTCAAGGGCTTGCAGCAATTGAAGCCTGTATCGCCGAGGGAATCAATGTCAATGTCACACTGATTTTTTCTCTTGAGGCTTATGAGCATGTCGTCCTGGCCTACCTGCGAGGGCTGGAGAAGCTGGCCGAGCGCGGTCAGAAACCGCTGAGTCAGGTCGCCTCGGTTACCAGCTTCTTTGTGAGCCGGGTTGACACGCTGGTGGATTCCTTGCTGGATGAGAAGATCACGGCGACGAGCAATCCTGCCCAGAAGCACCACCTCGAAAGGCTCCGGGGCAAGGCCGCCATCGCCAATGCGAAACTGGCCTATCAGATGTACCGATCCTACTTTGTGGAAGGACCCAAAGCCGAGCGCTTCAAGACCCTCCAAGCTCAAGGAGCACAGGTGCAGCGCCCATTGTGGGCGAGCACGAGTACGAAGAACCCTGCCTACCGCGACGTGATGTACGTCGAAGAACTGATCGGCCCCAATACCGTCAATACCATGCCTCCTGCAACCATCGCCGCCTTTCAGGATCACGGGCGCGTTGCGCTGACACTCGAGCAGGGTGTCGATGCGGCACAGCAGGTGATGGAGGATCTCAGAGAAGTGGGAATTGAGATGAGGCAGGTCACGAATCGGCTGGAAACAGACGGAGTCGCACTCTTCAAGACGGCATTTGAAGACGTGTTACAGCATCTGGATGACAAGCGGCGCACACTTGCAGAGGAGCAGGCAGCGCAAGGCAACTCGACGGCGGCACAAGCAGCAATCAGCAGCGGGCATTCAAGAGGGATTGCAGGAGCAGAAAGCAAGCAGTAAAGGCTGAATGGAAATGGCACAAGGCAACACGGTCATCGTCCCAGGTCTATCAGAGGCAGAAGACGTCCCACGAGGACATTCAGAGAAACGCATCGTGAACGATCAGGCAATGTTTCGTCACCAGAAAGAAACAGCGACGACGCTCTCTGAGCAACACGGACAATCGCGGCTCATCAGGCGTGTCGTGCAAGGAGACCAGGAGGCCTTTGCGGAACTCGTCCAGCTGTATGGGCCGCTCCTGCTGCGTACTGCCTCCCTGATCGTAGGCGATCGCGCTACTGCGGAGGATGTGGTGCAAGAGGCGCTGATTCAGGCGTGGCTGCACCTGTCGGAGTTGCGCGTAGCAGACGCATTGCGTTCCTGGCTCCTGCGCATCGTCGTCACAACCAGCATCAGCCTCCAGCGAAAAAGAGTCCGTTGGGCGGCCTTTCTGGGTCAGTCCAGAGCTTCGCACGCGATCGATTACGCAGCACAGGCAGCCGACGACGCCAAGGGTCGTCGGGAACGAGATTGGGATCTAGCGCAGGCTGTCGAGCGATTACCAGAGAAGCAGAGGGTCGCCCTCGTGCTTCATTACTATCACGGCATGACGGTGTTATCCATCGCTCAGGTCTTGCGCTGTTCGGAAAATACCGTCAAAAAGCGTCTTCAAGCAGCACTCCACACCTTACGGCGGGTGTCTCATCACAGGGAGGAAAGCAATGCCTGGACATGATCAAAGTAATGACGTGAGTACGGCTCTAGCACGGGCGAACAGGGAGTGGAGGATCTCTCCGAGTGGCTTTGAGAATCACTTTGCCCCGGTTTTCCCGACGATCGTTTGCTGCGGGAAGGAGAGTTGGTGGAACTCCTCTCATAGTGGGGTCTGTGGATCGTCGGAACAGAAAAGTGAGATAAGCTATGAACCAGCCTCTCAAGGTGATCGAGGAGAGATACAAAAGAGGTGTTTCCTGCTTCTCCTCGTTGTTTTCGCACTTGCCTTACACCTATTGCTAACTTCTACTGGATACTTTCACGATAGAAATGGCCTTACTCCACTTTTCTGTTCCGACGATCCACAGACCCCATTTACACCTGGGAAAGCCAATAGGAAGCAAGCACTGGTGCTATTCGTCGTGCCGATCACCTGGGCCTTGCAAGAAACAGACCGGAATGGGTTGGTATGATGTGGTTGGAAGAAGAGTGTGCTCCTTGCTCCATTTCCACAACAACGTATACCCTGGCTCGCGTCAGGCTGTGAAGCGAAAGGATCCGTTCTCGCGTGGGTCTTGCTTCAACTCCATGATTGGCAGTATAATGCTGAGTATGTATTTGCCCCAAAAGGAGGGACGGGTTGAGGAGAGAGAAGCATTGACGAGCGTACTGGCAAAGGATGGTTTCTATGGCAACTGATGAAAGAGCAGAGCAGATCGGAGGGCTCATCCGGCAACTCCGCCGCCAGCGAAACATCACGCAAATGAAGCTAGGCGCAACGCGCTACTCGAAATCCTATGTCAGTGGGGTCGAAAAGAATACCATTCGACCTTCTCCCGAAGCCCTCCAGTTCTTCGCCGAGCAACTCGGCCAACCGCGTGACTACTTCACCGCGCTGCTCGAGGACCCTGTGGGCAGGAAACAGGACGCTGCCTTGCAGGAACCACATGCGATCAGTGACCAGTCCCTCCCGGATGAGAGACTCCTCTTGCTGCGTCTGCTGCTGGAACGCCCGGATCACCCATATGTTCGAGCCGTAGGAGCGCTTCCGCCACTTGTTCCAGAGCTCATTTCCGCCCTTTCACCGTCCGAGCAAGGCAGCTACTTCTTTCTCGCAGGATTGATGGCCCAGGAGAAGCAGGAGTACGAGGCTGCTTTGTCTGCCCTTGAACGCGCTCTGCCCCTTGCATCAGCACAACTGCAACCAGCGGTGCTTGACGCGCTGGGACAGCACTATTACCTGACGCGGTCCTACGCTACTGCTCTGCACTACCATCAGCGGGCACTCGCCTTGCTGCGGCAAGCCGCCTCCCAGGAGCCAGAGCGCACGCTGCTTTTTCCCGTCGCACTGCACTGTGGCGAGGACTACCGTGCCCTGGGCGCCTACACGCAGGCCTGCGACATGTATGAGCGGGCGCGAGCTCACCTGCGTGCCGAACACGAGATGAAGAGCGGTGCTCTCCTGTATCTGGGATGGGCCTACTGCACCTATGCGCTCTCCTACCAGGCGGTAGCACAGGTACTTGCTGCCAGGGAGCGTGCGCCGCTGGAAGAGGTGGAGCGCGGGTTCCAACGAGCGATGGGGTTCGCAGTACAGAGCAGGGGCATTTCCCAGGTCAGTGGCGACCACCTGGGAGAGGCAACGGCCCGCCTTCTCCTGGCCGTGACCGAGCTTGACTTCAGTAGCGGGCGCAGGCAGTTGGTCAGCACCATTGGAGGAGCCTTCCCTGCCTCTTGCCTCTCCCTCCTGGACGACGCAGAAGAGCAGTGTCGCCAGGTCCTCGTGTCCTGGCAGGACATGCTCAAGCAGCGAGCTGCTCCCGACGCTCCAACCATCTATGTGGCCCTGGCCTATCTCGTGCGGGTCTTCATCCAGCGTGCGGCTCTGGCACGGTTGAGTGGACACGACGACACAGCCTTGCGGGAACGGGCACTTGCC
>Ga0137372_10001281_pt1 | contig 24240 bp, 23 predicted proteins | sample SagtaG_6_FD_104911 | JGI IMG/M metagenome (GOLD analysis project Ga0137372, IMG submission 104911) | Vadose zone soil microbial communities from Sagehorn Ranch, Mendocino, California, USA - Sage1_R_60_16 metaG | ecosystem: Environmental > Terrestrial > Soil > Vadose zone | place: USA...
AATCCACCCATCGCACTTGCACGCCGCTGATCAGGCGCGCCGCCGCCGTGATAATCCCCGCCATTGGATGCGCCTTCATCGTTCCTTCAGGTCCGCGACGATCCGCAGCGTGCGGCGAGCGCAAGTCACGAGCATGCCTGCGACCATGAGGACCAGAGCGAGAGCCATGGTTTGTCCGCCCAACCCAAAATAATTCTCGAATACCGAGAACACGCACGCAGCCGTCAGCAGCGCCATCCGGTGCGGCTTGGCCATGGGACCGAGAAAGTATTGCGGAACTCCCATCGATCCGCCCAGCAACCGGATGTAAGCCGTCATCACGGCGAGCACAGCCGCCAGCCAGCCGAGGTCGCGCCCCCAACTGAAGTTGGCAATCGCGTAACCTGCTCCCACCAGGATCACGACGTCGGCAAAGCGGTCCGGCAAGTCGTTGAAGATTTCTCCGTAAACCGTCTTGCGGCCGCCTTCAATCGCAACCAACCCATCCAGCATGTTGCACAACAGACGAAGCTGAATGCCGGCCGCCGCCGCGAGGAAAAGCGCCGGCCGCGCGATCCCTTCGGCGCGCGGCGTAAACCCGAGGCATATCCCAGCGGCCGTAGCAAACACGAGACTGGCAATTGAAATCGCGTTCGGCGGAACACCGGCCCGCGTCAGCACCCGCGCCATGCCCACTGCCCACGCCCGTTGCCGCGTTTTCAGCGGCCGCCGCGGAACTGCGCCAGCCGGAACCATTGGAGGTGAACTCATGTCAGTATTCGTAGCAGCGCAAGGATTGTCGAAGCGGAAGCATTGTGCTACTTAGTTGTCTGATCGGGCAATGCAAATCGCCGGCGGCCATTTGTGGTAAAAATGGAGGTTCTGCGTATGGCCTTCAAACGCAACCTCGCGCTCAGCCTCTTGCTAGGGCTGGGCGGAGGACTCGCCGCCTACGCTCTCGCCTGGGGCCTGTTCACGACGCATCCGGAACTGGGGATGGAACCTGCCAGCGGGCGCGCGATAGCGCTCTGGGTCGCCCCGCTCATCTTTCTCGGAAGCCTGATTTATTTTGCAGTGAGGAATCGCGACCGCTAAGTGGGTCTGCAGTCTATAATTAAGAATTCCGCCTGAGCCCGCGCCCGGCACTGTGAGAGGGCTCATCCTTCATCGATTCGCCAGGAGAGCCTTCATGTCCGCACCCAGCCGCCGTCCCGAGATTCGCCGTCGTCGCACCCGCAAAGAAAAAGTCGTCAAGCTGCGCAAACGTCTTGCCGCAGCATCTACTCCCGCCGACAAAGACCGCCTCACCGCGAAGCTGCATCGCACGGAATTAGTATCACCGGGCAACCCGTTGGTCGCCAAGTCCTAGGAGCCGGATTTTGTCATCCCGAGCGAAGCGAGGGATCTGCAGTTCGCCGCAAAATGCAGATCCCTCGCTTCGCTCGGGATGACAAACAAGGCGGTTCGAGCACCGCTCCGGCCCCGACTTCACCACGGGCGGCTAGTTTGGCCGTCCACAAAATCAAGGAAACTCGACCGTCACGAATCTCGCGGCGTGATCGCCCGTATTGGTCAGGGTGTGCGTGTAACCTCCGGGCAGCCACTTGATGTCTCCGGCCTCGAACTTTCCCGGCATCGGCCCCATCCCTTCGACGTCGCTGCGTACATCGAGATCGCTGCGGGCAACCAGCAGGTGCGGTCCGTTGTGATGATGGCTGGGTACGGTCGCGCCAGCGTCCAGATTAACTTCAGACACGCGCACACCATCTTTCACGAATAGAATCTTGCTGCTGCCTCCCGCGAACGTCTTTTCGCCGCTCTCGTCGGGCCAAGAGTAAGGAGCCGCCCGCATCTTCTCGTCCTGCACGATCTCGATCGTCACATTGCGAAAGGGCGTCTCCGCCAGGTTCCTGGCGATATGCGCAAAGTTTCCCGGAACAAAGCGAGTATCGCCGTCGGCGAGGTTCAGTTCGACCGGCGCCTTGCCGTCGACTTCATTCGAGACGCGGGAATCTCCAAGCGTCACGAACACGTAGTCATGGCGGTGACGATGCATCAAGCTGGCCGCATGAGCCGCAATCTCCACTTTGAAGACGCGTAGGAACTCATTTTCCAGAGCAAGATGATGCGAGGGTTCCGAGGTGAGTTCAACTTCGGGTGCAGCGGCAAACGCAGCCAGCATCGCGATCTGCAGGAAGAGCGGGAGCGCACGTTTCATAGCGGCGGATTGTAGCACTGTTTGCCCGGACGACGGTGAACGCCGGCGCTATTGGTAGACGATCGTGCCGCCGACGATGGTCGCCAGAACTCTCCCCTGCAACTGCCATCCATCGAAGGGAGTGTTCTTCGACTTCGAGAGCGACTTGGACGCCTCAAACGTCCACTTCTTCTTGGGATCGAAGATGGTGACATCGGCAACGGAACCGCGAGCGAGCGAACCGCGGCCGCGCAAATCGAAGCAGCGCGCCGGACCGGCGGTGAAAAGCTCAACCACGCGAGCCATCGGGATGCGCTTCTCGCGATGCAGTTTGGTAATAGCCAGGGCCAAGGCCGTTTCAAGACCAGTGATGCCGAACGCGGCGCGCTCGAATTCCATCCGCTTCTCGTGCAAAGCATGCGGCGCATGGTCGGTGGCGATCGCGTCCACCGTCCCGTCAGCCAGGGCGACCAGGATGGCCTCGAGGTCGGAAGCCGAACGCAGCGGCGGATTCATCTTGTAATTACTATCGAAGTCCTGCATGTCCTCGTCCGTCAGCGTGAAATGGTGCGGGGCGGCCTCGCACGTGACGCGCGCTTTCGCTCGTTTGCCACGGCGCACTCCTTTCAGCGCGTCCGCCGTCGACACATGCGCCACGTGCAGGCGGGCGTTGGGAATCTGGATCGCCAGTTGCACATCGCGCTCAACCACCGAGGCTTCGGCCGCGGCGGTCATGCCCCGCAAGCCGAGCCGGAACGAGCGTGCTCCCGCGTGCATGGAACAGTGCTCGGTCATGCGCGTGTCCTCGGCGTGCTGCACCACGGGGAGATTCAACTCGGCGCCCAGAACAAGCGCCTCGCGCATGATCGTGTCTTCGAGGATAGGTTTGCCGTCGTCGGTGACTGCGATCGCTCCCGCGCGCTGCAGTGACCGGAAATCGGTCAGTGTGGCGCCTTTGCTCGAACGGGTGGCGGCAGCGATTGGGAAGACGCTGACCACGGCGCCGCGCTCAGGTTGGCGGAGCCACTTAACCCACTCTGAAGAATCCACGACCGGCGTCGTGTTTGGCATGGTGCAAACCGAAGTGAAGCCGCCGGCTGCGGCCGCCGCAGTGCCAGTGGCGATCGTCTCTTTGTGGCCCTGGCCAGGCTCCCGCAGATGCACGTGCAGATCGATGAATCCGGGCGCGACGATCAGTCCCCGAGCGTCGAATTCCTCGTCGGCAGCGCCGCGAATCTTGCGGGGCGCGGCGATTTCAGTGACGCGGCCGTCCTGCAGCAACACGTCCATGGGCGCGTCCACGCGCGCCGCAGGGTCAATGAGGTGCCCCCCTTTGATGAGGAGCGAGGATCCCGACCCGGTTTTGCCGTGAGCCATATATCTAGAACCTGAGACCGGACCGCATTCTTTGAACAGATCGCCTGCGCCTCATCGCATTCTACCCATGGCCCGCACCAGGATCGCCATGCGCGTGGGCACACCATTACGCACCTCTTCCAGAATCCGCGATTGCGCTCCATCGGCAATTTCGCTCGTCAACTCAAGGCCTCGAATGATCGGTCCGGGGTGCATCACGACGGCATCCTTCTTCGCCATCTTCAGCCGCGCCGGCGTCATCTGATAGCGCGCAATGTATTCCGGCAGGTCGATCTTCAGCCCCGACAGGCGTTCCTTTTGTACGCGCAGAAGCATGACTACGTCAGTCCCGCGCAAAGCGTCTTCCAGATGCCGCGTCACGCGAATGCCGGGCGCAAGCGTCGCAGCGATCTCCGGCACAAGCTTCGGCGGCCCGCACAGAATAATCTTCACCCCGAACTTGCTGAGCAAGTGGCAGGCCGACCTGGCCACGCGGCTGTGGAGGATGTCGCCGACAATCGCGACCTGCAGTCCTTGGAAGCTCTTCTTGTTGCGCAGGATGGTGTAAGCATCCAGCAGGGCTTGCGAAGGATGTGCGTGCATACCATCGCCGGCGTTGATCACGGGTACATCCACGTGCTGCGCCATCAACTGGGGCGCGCCGGCATTGGGATGGCGGATCACGATCACGTCCGCGCCCACCGCGCGCACGGTGTATCCGGTGTCGAGCAGCGATTCGCCTTTCTCAATGCTGGAACCGGCAGCCTGGATGAGGACTGTATGTGCTCCCAGCGTCTTGGCCGCAATCTCAAACGAGCTTCGTGTGCGGGTGGACGCTTCGTAGAAAAGAAGCAGAACCCGTTTGCCTTTGAGCAGCGGACGCGGCCGGTCCGGGTTCATGCGCCGCGCGAATTTCAGGATTTTCAGGATTTCCGCTGCTTCAAGATGCTCAATCCCAAGCAGGGAACCACGAGCTGCATTCATGGGCATGGTCGCAACCACGGACTGCGATCTGCGTGAAGTCTTTCACAACCTCGCGGACCTGAAGCCGCCGCGCTCCGACTACTGTTTTTCCATCAGCAATACTTTTTCCGCGTCGTCGATTTCGCGGAGTTTCACTTCAATGATCTGATTCTCGGTCGTCTGCACCTTGCGTCCCACAAAAGCGGCTTCAATCGGCAATTCCCGGTGGCCCCGGTCGATCAGGACGCAGAGCTGCACTCGTTTCGGGCGCCCTGAGTGAAACAGCGCATCCATCGCGGCGCGCGTCGTACGTCCGGTATAAAGCACGTCGTCGATCATGACCACCGACTTGTCGACAATCGGAATTTCCATATCGCTCTTCTGCACCACCGGCTTCGGGCCCAAAGTGGAAAGATCGTCGCGGTAGAGCGTGATGTCGAGCGTGCCCACCGGCACCGGCTTTTTCTCGATGCGCTGGATGATCTTGGCCAGCCGCTCGGCCAAGGGAACGCCCCGCCGCTTGATGCCGACGAAGGCCAGGTCTTCGATGCCGTTATTTTTCTCAAGAATTTCATGGGCCAGCCGGATCAGCGTGCGCTCGATTTCCGAGGCCGACATCAGCTGCGCCTTCTGGTGAATCTCGACAGGACGGCTTGGGACAGGTGAACTCATAAACGCTGCATCATACGCGTGCGCGAAGATCAGAGCAAGGCCACCCTGGAAGGCCACGCTTTGGGCGGAAGGCTGGTTACGCTCGCGGGCGTGGATGCAACAGAGCGGAGGCCACCGCTCCGCCAATCGCCGCCAGAGCCACTCCAATCACCAGCGAGAAAAGAAGCGTGATCGCCAGCCCGGACGGAGTGGAGAAACGGTGAATCATGTCTTGAACTTCGGGGTCCGCGGAGTTCAATCCGAGCGTATGGGCCACCTTAAGCATGACTGCCTGATACTCCTGCAGCGCGTGGAAAAAGAAAATACGAACCGTCATGAACACGGAGGAGATCAAGAAGCTGACCGCTCCCGCAGCTCCGCCAAGGCGCGACCCCGAACTCGCCATCAGAGAGCATCCGCTGGCTCGCCGGTACAAATAAACCGCCAGCGCCCCGGTGAGCATGATCCCAACGAACGGAATCACACTGATGAGAAGGCCGAGAACCCCGGCCTGGATAGCAGCACGGGCTGCTATTCTCCGATCGAGTGCGACGGCACCGGTGAACAGCCCGGTTTGAGGAATCGCGGGAAAAGATTGCTCAGGCGCTGACCCTGGGCTCGCTAAACCTGGGCTCGCTGAATCTGGGCTTGGAGCAGCTTCGAGATCCGAGGCCGCAACCTGCACCCGCACCTGGGGCGCGCGGCATTGCGGGCAAAAGGGCCGGCCGTCCTCGACGGTACTCCCGCATTGAGCGCAGGAATGTTCCACCTCTTTGAAACTAGCTCAGGCGCGGGCAGAGAGCAACTCGAACGCGTTTCAGATCGTGTCATCCGACCCGGTATGCGTGCGCACGTACACCAGCGCGAACCGGGCTCCTTTGCCGTCAGGTTTAATGGCAACCAGGTGCTGGTTACCCTCGGTGCCGACCTTCAATTCCACCGATTCACCGCTTCCGTTGTCGCGACAGGAAACGGGCTTGGAGAGGCCGTCGTGTTTGCCGGCATTGACTCCAACATCGCCCCCGTTCCAGCGCCCATGGCATTCAACCGGCTTGCCGTAGCGCTGCAGTTCCTTACTGTAGTAAGCGATCACCTGGTCGGGAGAGTCCTCGGACTGGAACTCGGCAGCAATGACCTTCAACGCAAATCCAGGCATGGAGAGGTTCACGTTAGCGCTCTTCTTATCCTCGCCGCTGTCTTTCGGAGCGGGCTTGGCGCCGGGATACACCGTCAAACCAGCATCGCGCATATCGGGCCGCTCATCCACGTGCAGATCGCCCATGGGAGACTTGATATCAACCCGAGCCTCGCCATCCTTGCCTTTGTCTTTCACATTGATGCTGCAGCCGGGCAGCACCGAAAGAGCGGCGAACAAAACGGCGAGCGAGAATTTTGCGGCAACCCTCTTTGCGGTACTGCCTTTCTCGACAATACTATGGCTGAGCATATATCGAACCTCCTGAAGCTGGCTACCAAGCGATCGCGCACCTCGCCTGATAGTGATACGCAGGAACGAACTCCGGAGTTCCCGAGGCTTGCGCGATAACAAAGTGTTCCTGCGAAAGAACTTATGCATGGTACCTACACGCCCGTGCTTGGATTGATCGTTTGGCCGATCCGTTCCATTGCCGCCGCCTGAATCCCGGGATCGTCGCCCATTCCGGCCAGCCAGTGCACATCCGGCTCGCGGCGGAACCATGTGACCTGGCGCTTCGCATAGTTGCGGTGCGCCTGCTGCGCCGCGCACACGGCTGACTCCCAATCGAGTTCGCCGCGCAAAAACTGAACAGCTTGCTTGTATCCCAAAGAGGTGAGCGGACGCGCTTGTTCTCCGTATTTTGCGATCAAATTTTTCGTCTCCTCGATCAGCCCGGTTTCGAACATCCTCGCCGCCCGCTGGTCAATTCGCGTGTAGAGCGCTCCGCGGTCTGGGCTGAGCCCCAGACGCAGAATGCGGAAACCTCGCAGTGGGTCGCGGCCCTGCTGCCAAAGGGCGCTCATCGGCTGGCGCGACGCCAGGCAAACTTCGACTGCGCGAATCGCTTTGGGAACGTCGTGCGCATGAATTCTTTGCGCTGCCGAAGAATCCAGCCGCTGCAGAATGCGATGCAAATATTCCGGGCCACGCTGCCGTGCGCTGGCACGAAGGCGTTCGCGCAATTCCTCCCAGCGCTGCGGACCGGGAAACAGTCCCGCGAGGAACGCGCGCAGATAAAGGCCCGTTCCTCCGCTGACGATCGGCAAATGCTTTCGCTGTCCAATCTCGGCCAGAACCTGCCGCGCCTGACGTGCATATTCCCCAGCCGTTACATATGCGTTCGGATCGATGACATCCAGCAGATGATGCGGGATCTCCGCCCGGTGTTCAGCGCTCGGCTTGGCCGTACCGATCTCAAACTCGCGGTACATCGCGACCGAATCACAATTGACAATTTCCCCGCCGAAACGGCGGGCGATGGCCAGCGAGAGCGCGCTCTTCCCGCTTCCGGTGGGGCCAAGCACGACCACCAGCAGAGGCTCGCGATGAGGCAACTTCAGCGTGCGCTCCACGGGATGTAAGACCAGTAGCGGATGATAATCAAGATCAGCAGCAGAACCGCCATCAGTAACAATCCGGTGGCCTCAGCGGCATAGATGGGATGGCGGTGCCGGTGCTTGTCGTCAGCAGCCGGCTTTTGCGGAGCGGGCGTGGCCACAAAAACATTGTAGTCCGTTCCGTGTGGGGCGGACACTCCTGTCCGCCTAATGGTCGCGGGAACAACGGGGAAGACGATCCAGCTAGATAACCTTGCTCCTTGAGGATTCCGCAAAAGTCATATCGCTGCTGGCTTAGGCGGACAGGAGTGTCCGCCCCACAGTAGTCTCTGTCCTGCACGGTGTAGACTACGGGCGCCGTCATGCCGATGCCTCCCTTTAGCAGCGAAGCCAGGCTACTGCGATTCGGCGTCTTCGAAGTGGATTTGGCCGCCGGCGAATTACGCAAGAATGGCGCGCGCATCCGGTTGCAGGAGCAGCCTTTCCAGGTCCTTGCCGTTCTTCTTGAAAAAGCGGGACAGGTCGTGACACGCGACGATCTCCGACAAAAGATATGGCCGGCCGACAAGTTTGTCGATTTCGACCACAGCCTGAATACCGCGGTCAACAAGATTCGCGAGGCGCTGGGCGACTCCGCATCGAGCCCGCGTTTCGTGGAAACGCTGGCCCGCCGCGGATACCGCTTTATCGCATCCGTTGACAGCGCAGCCGCTGCCGTATCGGCGCCCACCAACGCTCCCAATGGCAATGCGGCCACGGAGCCTGCCGGGGAAACTGTCCTTCATCCCGAGTTGCACGTACCCTTGCCTCATCGCGGATTGGTTCGCGGCCTCTTCGCCCTGATTCAGGCGATGTATCTCTCGTTCTATTTGAGCGGGCTCCATCACCTGCACGATGTGGACCGGGTCGCTGGGGATTTCCTGCCCGGCTGGGGCGCTCTGGCCATTATGATGGCGGTGTTCATAACGGGCGCGGTGGGGATTCCGCTGCGCTTTTACCTGCTCTCGGCGGTCGCCTTTGATTTCCGCAAGTTGGGGGAAACTTTCCGCCGACTGTTTCCCTTTGTCCTTGCCTTGGATCAGCTCTGGGCGGTGGCGCCCTTCCTGCTGTTGCCGCAGATCGGAGTCGGGCTGGCGTTTGCTGCGACTGCGGCGCTGCTCTATGTGCCCTTCTCCGAGAGAACCCTGGTGCGTATGGCCTACTCGCTGTAGTTCTCAGGTCTCAGGTAATGCGATATGTGCTCCCGTAAGCGGCGGGTACATAACCAGTCAGTAAGGTTCGCCGTGTGCGTGTTGACTCGCTTTCCGCGAAGTGTGCGCGGAACTTTATCGCAGAACGGTCGAGGGGGAAAACAGGTGGTTCATTTTCTGCCTCGATACAACAGACGTGCGTGCCGCGCGAACCAAGATTGGCGGCTTTAGGGAGTAGTGGTAAGCATCAGAATCGGCGCGCCGCAATTTTTCGCCGGCAGATGGAAAAACACCATGCCGGCGATGGGATAGTGCACGAGACTTCCGCCCCCGCTTCCTGTCAGCAATCTCCGATAGTCAGGCGAAATTCCACCGCCGACGCTTGCCGTTTCTACGACGGTTTGGCTCCCACCCAAGAGGGTGGTGACCTGCTCGAAAGGGGACATCGGGCCCTGTGCCTTGGCTGGGCGCGTCTTTTGTGGATCCTTGGCGTGGCAATCGGCCGGATTGTCCGGAAAATCGACGTACAACATCAGGGTCAGGAATTTCACCAAATCGCGGAAGGACTCGCGGGAGTGGGTATCGCACTTGTCGGACGGATCGTCATCCTGGGCTGGCTCGATCATGAAGTGAATGGCCGGGGTGTCCACCTGAAGCAATAACGGGTTGAAAGTACCGCTGTCCGGAGTCCCTGATAAAGAAAATCCATTCAGGCTGCTTACGGTGTAGCGCAGCGAGACTGAGGTGACATAATTCTGCTCGGCCGAGGCGTCGGGAGGATACGTGGCTCCGACACAGCTGCGGGTTCGCTTCGCGGCCACGTACGCTTCCGGTTTGGGGACACGAATCACATAACGCCCGCTCTTGTCATCGAGCGCTCGCTGCAGGCTCTTGGCGTCAATTTTGGCCTGAGCAAAGCTGGCGTCGAGGGTTGCGGCAGCTGGCGTACCGTGAGACGGCACAGAGAGATCATAAACTCCGGCGGCCAGATTGGAGTTGTTCGAAGCGGCCACATTGAGATCGCGATGGCCTTTCGTTTTCGGCGCGAGAGCGAGGATACGGCTGTCATCTTCAGGATCGGGAGCGAAGGCCCACGGTCCCTCAAAGACTAAAGACGTCACCGGTTTCGGCTGGAGGCGGGGCCGCCTTGGCCTCGTGGCGGACGACGAGCAAGAAGAGTTGCCAGCGTGGCACAGGCCAGTACAGCCAGTGCGCCGGTGAGATAACTTCGGTTTTTCATACGGTTCTCCTGTTTGGGGGGATCGGTCCGGGCGGCAAAGGCCAGCCAGGAGCAAAAGGTTCCGCCGTGTGCGGGGTCGGTTTGCTTTCCGCGAAACGTGCGCGGAACTTTATCAGAAAACGAACGAAGCGGACAAGTAGGTGGTTCATTTCCGCCTCGATGCGAGAGAAGTGTGTGCCGTGCGAGCCGAGATTGGCGACTTTAGGGAGTGGTGGTCAGCATCAGAATCGGCGCGTCGCAGTCGGTTATCCGGGTATGAAAGAACATGGTGGCAATCGGATACCGCGCGACGCTTCCAACAGCCCACTCAGCAATGGGGGACGCTGTCCCATCTGCCTTTGCCTTGGTGGCGCGAGGAACCTGAGGGTCAGTTTTGTGGCAAGAGATAGGGTCGTTGGGAAAATCCACGTACAAAGTCACTCCCAGGAATTTCACCATATCCCGAAAGGCCTCGCGGGAATGGGTGTTGCAGTTGTCTTTAGGATCGTCGGTTTGAGCCGGCTCAATCGCAAAGCGAACGGTCGGAGTATCCACCTGGAGCAGCAACGGGTTGAAGGTCCCGGCATCCGGGTTTCCGGCTAAAGAGAATCCGGCCAGGCTTGAGACGCTGTAGCGCATAGATACAGCGGTTACGTAGTTCTGTTCGGTCGAAGCGTCGGGAGGATAGGTCGGACTGACGCGGCTGCGGAATCGGGCCGCGGCCAGGTACGCCTCGGGCTTGGGCAGGCGAATCACGTAGCGCCCCGACTTGTCATCGAGCGCGTGCTGGAGACTCTTGGCTTCGATCTTGGCCTGCGCGAAGCTGGCATCGATGTTGGCGGTTGTCGGGGTGCTGTGAGCCGGGACCGAGAGCTCGTAGATCCCGGCGGCCAGGATTTCATTGTTGGACGCTGCTACGTACAGGTCGCGATGGTTTTTTGTTTTCGGGGCAAGGGCCAGTACACTGTTGGCATCTTTCGGGTCAGCAACGATGGCCCACGGACCTTCAAAGACTACGAAAAGTTTCTCGGTGCTGCCAGCCTTGGACTCAACCGCGGCTGGAGTTGGGCGTTGGGATTGTTGACAGGCGATGAGGAAGAACGTAGCCAGGACTGCGCTGGCCAGCGCAACCGTCATGCTAGGGAAGTAGCGGCGGGTTTTCATTGGTTTCTCCTGTTTGAGGGGATTAGGGCCGTCCGTACGCTGTGAACGCCGACCAGTAGTAGGGATGGGATGTGCGCGGATTGGCCAGCATTTTCCGTGAGGTCAGGCGGATGGCATCGGAGACAGTCTGGCCAGAGAGCGCATTGCGATAAAAATCCTCTACGAATCCTCGGGTTTCGCTGGAGTCCACCGCCCACCGGCTCGCGACGACGTGGGGCACACCCGCACGCAGAAGAGCATCCGTAACGCTGTTGAATCCGCTTGAGCCGCCGCTGCCGGACGCGGTGCTGCAGGCCGAGAGCACCGCCAACTGCAAACGTTGCAGGCCAAGGTGCCGCACCGCGGCTGCGTCCATCAGGCGGGGCGGGCTCGCTTGTCCATCTCCGCCTTCCAGCATCAATCCCGTCCTTCCGGGAGTGGCGAGCGAATGTCCGGCAAAATGGAAAACTGCGGCCCCGGGCAGTTCGCTCCGGACAGCGCTGAGGGCGGCCTCTCTGCCTTTGAGCACGTGCGCGGAATAGAAGCTGCTGGCAACGGTATCCGCTTCCGCGGCGACATCGGGAAGAGGAATGAGTCCATCCGCCGGCGAGGAAGCAGTGCTGCCCACCAGCAAGGCTGGCGAGTCTGCCGAAATGCCGGTGTCGGTGCGCAGCCGCGCCTGCGAATCCTGACCCAGCGAATGAACAATGGACGCACTTTCGACCAAATAGTGATCGTTCGAATCAAGCAGCGCTTCGAACGGCACTCGCGCCAGCCATCCCTCCGCCTCGATCACCAGCGTGCGTCCCGGCGCGAGGTGTTGTTCCACCGGTGCGATGAGTAACCCATACAGGCTGCGTGCATCCCGGCGCAAGGCGCTCATCTCTGACTTGGAATCTGAAGACAAGTCGTGAAATCTTTCCGCTAACTCTTGCAGGCCATCGGTGGGTTTCGGAATCCAGCGCGCGTTTATACCGCGGTCGTCACCAACCCAGATCGCCAAGCCGTCGGGCAGTACGGCATAGGCGAGCACCGTCTGTTTGGCAAGGAGAGGAAGGCGGGACGGCATTCGCGACGGATCCGGCATGCGCGGCATGGTCAGAGATCGGTGCGGACGGGGGTCTGGAGGTACCCGCTGGGGCGCTGCCAGGTACCACTCATACGTCTCGAGCGCTTCCTGCGGACGGCCCTGCACCAACTCTGCCTCGATGAGCGCGAGATACGCCGGAGCTGCGTACTTGCTCCAGCTTGTACGTTCCGCCTCGGACCTGAGGGTCGCAAGGTTCTGCTCCGCCAAGGCCAGCGCTGGCCGGAGGGCCTGCTCGGCTTCCGCCTCACGATGCCTGCCAAGCTGCAACTCGCCCAGCGTGGAATAGAATATCTGCACGAGGTAGTTGTTCGAAAGCTGGCGGATCTGGCCTTGGACGCGGGTCAGGCGCGCAACGGCGGCGTCAAACCGGCCTTGGCGTTCCTCCAGTTGAGCCGTCTGGATCTCGTTTTCGAGAGCAGCGCTGCTGGTGGCCTCGTTCTGCGGAGCTAACGAGAAGAGTCGGGCAGCCTCCGCGAACTGCCGCTCCGCAACGTGCGGCTGATGAGCAGCCGAAGCCGTGTTGGCCATTGCTTGGTGGGCCGTTGCGCGCCGCAGTAGGTGCCCGTCGGTGTCGATAAGGTTTACTGCCTCACGCCAGATTGCTACCTGCAGATTCGGTCGGCCGGCAGCTTCCGCGCTGTAGGCCAGCTCCGCGTAAAGGCCGTAGCCGCGCACGGCGGGAAGTTCCCCCGACCAGTAGCGCTCCAACCCCGTGCTGGCGAGCTTACCGGTGCCGGGTTGATCGCCGATCGCAAGCTGATCTCCCGCTGCGAAACTAAGAGCTCGGAGATAAAGCGACCCGTAGCAATTCTTATCGGCCAATTCCATCGCGAGGCGAGCGGCCATTTTATCCGTGCCAATATCGCCCATCAACTCGGAACAGATACCCTTTTCAAGGCCAAGCTGAACCTGCAACCACGGGTAAGAATACTTCTCCGATTCCGCCCGGGAGGCGCTCGCCTGCCGGCGGCAGGTTTCGCTCTGCCGGATGTTTCGCAGGGCAAAGATCTCTTCGAACTGCGCGCGCAGGACGCCAGCCGGATTGCCGGAAGCGCGAAACAACGGCTCTGCCCGGAGCGCTTCTTTGCGCGAGACGTCAAAGTCACCGGACTTGTTGGCTCGGGCGACACGAGAAAGAGACGCGACGGCCTGGGGAAAGGCGGGAGCGGAAGCGCCGTTTAACAGGTCGGAAAGCCAGCGGTCTTTATGTTGCTGGTCGGTCAGCTTCGCCAAAAAAAAAAGTGCCTGCCGGGCGTGCGGATCCGCCGCCGCATTCGTCTCGGGATAGGCCTCGGGCAGCCACTCTTGCAGCGCGGCGTCGAGATATTGTTCGACACGCTCGTCCAGGTCGGCAGGAGGAGTTGCGCTGGCGGCGATCTCGGCCGTCGACAGCAGGGGACGATTCGCCCTCTCGTGTTGCTTCAGTTTCGACCGAACGGCATCGGCGCGTTTGCGAGCTTCGCCGGCCCACTCCGAGCGCGCATCCACTCGCAGGTAGTGCTCCCAATCGTCCAGCGCCTGGTGGTAAAGGAACTGATGTTCGGAAATAATCGCGCGATTAAACAGTGCCACCGGATCGTCGGGGTGCTGCGCCAGAACTTTGCTCAGGTACTCGAAAGCGGCCCCGTAATCCTGGGGACGGTCATCAGTCTGGGCACGCTGGAAGTAGGCGCTCGCCAAGTCCACCATGAGTTCCGGCGAATCCGGCGACACCTGCAATGCCCGGCGCAGCGAGTCCACCGCGGCGTCATACTTGCCTTCCAGCAGATCGGCCCGGCCCTTGGCCTGCAGCCACGACGGATCGGAGGGATGCGAAGGCAACTGACTGGCAATGAGCGCCTCCGCTTTCAGAAGGGATGGGGGCCGGTCCGCAAACGAGGCTTCCGGTCCACGCTGCACGCGCAGGGGCGCATAAGCGGCGCCTCCGAACCTCACTTCCAGCGTGCGGCGCTCTGCGTAAGCGCGAGCCAACAGAAGGCCCGTTGAGTTCGAGTCGCGCGAGTAGACCGCAATCCAGGATGCGGCCGCAGCCAGCGCCGCAAGGGTCGCGCCTGCCATCGCCAGTCTCGGCACGCTTGTCCATACCTTCCACCACGGTGCCGGTGACGGGTCAGCGCGGATGGTGCCTGCCATCCGTTCCGCGAACTCCCGCTGCCACGCTGGTTGAGCGCTCGCAAGCATCGCGATCTGGGCCTGCTCCGCCTCGGTCGTCGCCCTGGTCAGGCCGGCCACTTCGGCCAATGCTTCCCTCAATAGCGGACCGCAATGATCGCAGCGGCTGGCATGACGGATGTTTGCGAGCGCTTCATCAGGCGGCGTCACCCCCGCAGCAATCTCCCGCCACCGGGCCGACTCCGGACAGTCGGCTTGCTGCGAGGCCGGGGCTGACGATTTCAGTCTCTCAAGCTGGCGATCCAACAGAAGGTGCTCCTCAAAGTGCTGCCGGCACTTTGGACAGATCGCGAAATGCGGGTGGACGTCCTCCGCTCTCGCTAGGGACGGCCCCCGCTGCCGAACTGCGTCCGCCAGTTCAACCAGTTCCGCGGCCGCTAGGTGCTCGTTGATTCCTCTGTCCAAACCCTTGCTCCACTCCCTATAACGATTTCACGCGCCCAAACCCCTCATGCGTGAATTGACTGCGGATCATGTGCGTCAAGCGCGCGATGATGCTCTCCACTCCCTTCGTAGTCAATTGCAAGGACGGCAATGCCGCAATCTCGGCGGCCGTATACCCCTGACGATAGTAAAGAAGGAAGATCATGCAGTTCCTTTCACGGTCCGGGCCATTCACCACACGGGCAAGCACGTCATCGATCTGTTGCAGTCGAATCTGGCGCTCGATCGCGTCCGAACTGCCAGGGCCCGTTGCGGTTGCTCCCGGGTTGGACTGAGCCCGGTCGGAGAGGGATTCGGTCCGCCGCCCGGCACCGCGCTTTCCGGCATGCTCCGCCTTGAAATGATCGTGGACAACGTTGGCGGCCATCACCTGCAGGAATCCGAAAATGGAAGTGGAATGCTCGGGCTGGAAGGAGCGCAACAAGCGACAGTCGTTGTTGCACAGTTTGAGATAGGTATCTTGGACTAGATCGTCGAGGAGTTGCCGAGGGGGGTCACACCAACGCCGGGCAGTCCGCAAAACAGAGGCCGCGATTACGGGATGAAACCTCCGGACCAGTTCTCGCCACGCCGCCGCGTCTTTCGAAGCGGCACACTCTCTCACCAGCTCCACTGCCGGTCGCAACGAATGAGGCGCCAAAGAGTCCACGAGTCGGGGGATTTTACAACACTTCCTGCAAAATATTGTCGAGTGGGCAACTTCCGACAGAGTCGCCTGGTCGAGTGCCCTGACGTGGAGACTAAGCCAGCAGTTTCGCCGCCTCCTTGGCGTAGTAGGTAAGAATCATGCTGGCGCCCGCGCGCCGGATACACACGAGCGACTCCATCATGACCCGTTCCCGATCGATCCACTGATTCCGGGCTGCGGCTTCGATCATGGCGTACTCTCCCGACACCTGGTAGGCAGCCAGCGGCAGGTCGAAGCGCCGCCGGGCGGCGGCGATCACGTCCAGGTACGGTAGGGCGGGCTTTACCATGATCATGTCCGCTCCCTCTTCGACGTCCAGTTCGATCTCCCGCAGCGCTTCGCGAAGGTTGGCGGGATCCATCTGGTAGGAGCGGCGGTCGCCAAACTGGGGCGCGGAATCCGCCGCTTCGCGGAACGGTCCGTAAAAACCGGAAGCATACTTGGCTGCGTAGGAAAGAATTGGAGTATTCGCATAGCCTGCGCGGTCGAGCGCCTTACGAATCGCTCCCACCCGCCCGTCCATCATGTCCGAAGGCGCGATGATGTCCACGCCCGCACGGACCTGGGAAACTGCGGTGCGGGCCAGTATTTCCAGGCTCGCGTCATTGACGATCTCGTACTCGGCCGTCGCCGGTGGCGCTGCAGCCGCTGCACCCAGCGATTGGGGGCTGCTCTTCACGATTCCGCAGTGTCCATGCGACATGTACTCGCACAGGCAGACGTCGCCCATGATCAGCAGGTCCCGCACTTCGCTCTTAATGGCGCGCGCCGCCCTTTGCACGATCCCATCGTCCGCCCATGCACCCGTCGCTGCCTCGTCTTTCTTTTCCGGCAGTCCGAACAGAATGATCGAGGGCACACCGAGAGCCTGTACTTCCCGAGCTTCCTTCACCGCCTCATCCACCGATATGTTAAAGACCCCGGGCATGGAGCGGACTTCCTTGCGAATGCCCGAGCCGGGGCAAACGAACAGCGGATACACAAAAGACTCCGGCGTCAGCCGGGTCTCACGAACCAGCGAGCGCAGCGTTTCCGTGCGCCGCAGGCGGCGAAGCCGGTTAGCGGGGAATGCCATAGGCAAATTCTAGCAGGCAGCACCGCCGCCGCAACGGCAACTTCACAGTGCGATCCTGCTCGCTAACCGGCGGGTTCTTCCGCTGAGGAGAGTCCGATGAACGGTTACTTCAGTAACCTCGTCGAACTTGCTTGGAACTCGCCAAACGAGTCAAGAACCTCATAATGTACGGAGGTGTCGCTGCGTCCAATCTCGTCTCTAGTCTGCGGATTGGGCCTTCTGCTGGGCTTTGCACTCATTCCCCACATATTCCCAAGTGCCTTCCTGCGCACCGCGATGGGCGATCTGGTCCCGCTTTCCGTGGCCGTGGCCACCACCATCCTCACCCTCGGAAACGCCTTGCATAGCCGCGGTCACGCGCGGCTGTTCTGGAGCTTGATGACCGTCGGTATGGCCATGTGGAGCTTCAACCAGGCGGGATGGGCATGGTTTGAGGTCATGGCTCGGAAGCCCCTGCCAGACCCATTTGTCGGAGACGTGGTTTTGTTCTTGCATGTGGTGCCCATGATGGCCGCAGTCGCCATCCGCCCTCATCGGGTAGACGACCGCGAGGGCATGCTGCCCAGCACTGTCAATGTCCTCATTCTTCTGGTGTGGTGGGTGACCGTCTATGCCTTCGCGGTTTTCCCCGACGAGTACATTGTCACCAATGCCAGCGTGTACAACCTGCGCTGGGATCTCCTGTACTTGGTCGAGGGGCTGATGCTGATCGGCCTGTCAGGATGGTCGTTCTTCTCGAGTTCCGGTACTTGGCGACGACTCTATGGCAACATTTTTGTCGCCAGCGTTGTTTACACCTGCGCCTCGGAAGGAATGAACGCTGCCATTGCGCGCGGCACCTACGTAACGGGTGCACTGTACGACATCGCCTTTCTCGCAGCCCTGCTGATTTTCTTCTGGGTTGCTCTGCTCGGACGCCGCTGTCTTAGTGAAACCCCAGCGATTTCGGCAGCCGTGGCCACGCATCGCGCTCTGGCGCCTTTCCTGGCAAAGCTGGCCTTGCTCTCTCTCCCGGTGATGGGTTACTGGGCTCTGTTCATGAGTGTCGGGCCATCCTACTTACGCCCGGTTCGCTTTGCCGTGGCGATGGGCGGAGTCGCGGCTTTGGCGTTTGTGGTTTTCCTGCGCCAATACCTGCTGGACCGCAGGCTTGTGCAACTGCTCAAGCAGTCCCGCAGCAGCTACGACAACCTGCAGCGCCTGCAGCGCAGAGTCGTCCAGCAAGCCAAGCTGGCTTCGCTCGGAGAACTGATCGCCCTGGCGGCCGGCGAACTGGAGCAGCCGCTCTCGGCCATCCTGGGCAGTTCCGAACAAATCGCGACCAGCAACCTCAGCCGGGAGCAACTCTCCACCGCAGGGAAAATTGGCCAGCAGGCGCGGCGCACTCGCGAATTGGTTTCCGATCTGCTCAGCTTTGCCCAGCAAACTCCCGGAGAAAAGGCGCCTCTTGAGCTAAAGCCTCTGCTGCAGCGCGCGGTCCAGATGGAAGGATTCAAGATTGAGAACCGGAGCATCACCCTGGTAGTGCGGGGCGACGATCCCCTGCCGCGCGTCCTGGGTAACTCCAACCAGCTTTTACAGGCCTTTCTTCAAATAGTAGAGAACGCGGTGGATGCGCTGCAGGAAAACCGCGGCGGGCGCCTCTTGGTTTCGTTGTGGCGCGACGCCGACGAAGTCGTCATCGAGTTCGCCGATAACGGCCCCGGCCTGCGCGATCCCGAACGTGTATTCGACCCCTTCTACACCACTAAGCCAGTCGGCAAAGGCACTGGTCTGGGACTCAGCGCAACTTACGGAGTTATCCAGGATCACAAAGGACAGATCACCTGCTACAACCGTCCCGAGGGCGGAGCTACATTCGAAATCCGCCTGCCTACCCTCAAGGCTGGCGCACCGCTCACTGAAGCGGCGCACGCCTGAACGGCTGCGGAGAGCCGAGAGATGGGCGTCCCCGCCCGGCTGGACGGGCGAGACGCCCCTCCCTCCATTTCCCCTACCCTCCGCTGGCCAGGATCGCATCCGCCACTCGCGCTGCCTCGGCTGCGACCCGCACGTCGTGCGTGCGCAGAATGTGGGCTCCCTTCAGGACCAGCACTGCCTCCGCCGCCAGAGTGCCATACAGCCGTTCAGCAACGGGAGCGTCTTTGTGATCCCGCGCCAGCGTTCGCCCAATAAACGATTTGCGAGACACTCCCGCCAGCAGGGGAAATCCGATCTGCTGCAGCTCCGGGAAGCGCGCCAGCAACGGGTAGTTCTCCTCGAAGTTCTTTCCGAAGCCAAAGCCCGGATCGAGCACCATGCGATCGCGCTTCATCCCTGCCAACGTTGCCGCCTCCGCCCACTGCCGCAATTCCCGCTTGACCAGCAGCACAGGATCGCCAACCGGCGGCAGCGATCGCCACTCCTCCGGCCGCCCCCGCGTGTGCATCAGCACCGCACCGACCTTGAGCTCGGCCAGTGTCTTGGCCATCTTCGGATCCCAGCGAAAACCGCTGATGTCGTTCACGACTTCCGCCCCCGCTTCGACCGCCCCGCGTGCCACGCTCGCCTTGTAGGTGTCGACGCTCACGACCGTCTCTGGCCTTCGCCGCTTCAGTTCCCGGATCACCGGCAGCACGCGCTTCCGCTCTTCTTCTTCCGATACTGGCGTTCGCACCCGCGCCGCGCTCCCGAAAGCCACCCCCGCCCCCGGCCGCGTGGACTCTCCGCCCACGTCGATGATGGCGGCGCCGTCCGCGATCAGTTGCTCGGCACGCGCGACGGCCTTCTCCGGATCAAGGTACAGCCCGCCATCGGAGAAGGAATCCGGCGTTACATTTACGACGCCCATGATCAGGGTTCGCCGCCCGAGTTCGAAAACTCGAGAACCCACGTTCCACTGGAAGACAGCGCGCATCTCGCCGCTATTCTAGAACGGTTCGATTTTCTTGGGTGTTACAATCCAGGTAATGGTCACTCGGCGTCCACTTCACTTTCTCCTCGTCCTGCTTCTTGTCGCACCGCTCCTTGCCGCGCCGCCTAAACCGCTGCAGGAACGCATCGCCGGGGTGCTCAGCGCGCCCGATCTCGCGCGCGGCTTCTGGGGTATCGAGGTGGTGTCTCTCTCCACCGGCGAGACGCTGTACTCGCAGAACGCCGGCAAGCTCTTCACTCCCGCCTCCAACACCAAGCTCTTCACCACCGCCGCGGCTCTTGCACTGATCGGTCCCGACTACAAGTTCCGCACCACCGTCGAAACCGCTGGCACGCTCGACCGCTACGGCCGCCTCAACGGAGACTTGCTCCTCGTCGGCCATGGCGATCCCAATCTTTCCGGTCGCGAGCTCCCTTACGATCTCCGCACCCAGCGTGCCGACGATCCCATACAGGCGCTCGAAACGCTGGCCGACGCCCTCGTGCAAAAAGGCGTGAAGTACATCGATGGCGACATCGTCGCCGATGATTCTTACTTCGCCTTCGAACGCTACGGGGAGGGTTGGAGCCAGGATGATCTGGTCTGGGCCGACGGCGCGCCCGTCTCCGCGCTTACGATCAATGACAACGTCGTCTTCGTGAACATCCTGCCCGCCGACCGCCCCGGCGAGAAAGCCTTCGTCAGCATCAAGCCGTTTGCCGATTACTACCGCCTCGACAACCGCGTCATCACCACTCCGGCCGGCACGGGACGCAAATTTTTCGTCAATCGCGAGCCCGGCTCAACCGTGATCACGCTCTGGGGCAACATGCCGCTCGATGACCACGGCGCCAACGAAGCGCTCGCCATCGAAGATCCTGCCGAGTTCGCGGCCGTGCTCTTCCGCCAGTTGCTCGAAAGACGTGGCATCGTGATCTACGGACATCAGCGTACGCGCCACACCGAACTGGCCACGCTCGCCACTTTTACGGCGACTGCCATCGCTCCCTCGCATGGCGGGAGTGACGGCCTCTCGCGTCCCTTCAAAAGCGATCAGCCGCTCACCCTCGCCAGCTACGAATCGAAGCCGCTGCTGGAAGACGTCCGCGTGATCAACAAAGTCAGCCAGAACCTGCACGCCGAAATTCTCCTCCGCCTGCTCGGACGCGAACGGGGCAACGCCGGCACCATCGAAGGCGGTCTCGAAGTGCTTCGCGGATTTCTCGCCCAGGCCGGCATCTCCAGCGACCAATACCTGTTTTATGACGGCTCGGGCCTGTCGCGCCAGAACCTGGTCACACCGCACGCGATCGTGCAGATGTTGCGCCACGCGTCGGCGCAGCCCTGGGGCGCAGCCTATAAGTCGACGTTCCCACTCTCCGGTGTCGACGGGTCGCTTTCCGACCGCCTCAACGCTCCCCGCCTACAAAGGCGCATCCTGGGCAAGACGGGCTCGCTCGGCGGCGTCAAAACTCTCTCTGGATATGCCACGACCGACGCCGGCCAAACCGTCGTCTTCTCGATCCTCTCCAACAATTTCAATCTCCCCGCGAAGCGCGTGACGGACGCGATTGACCAGGTCGCGCAAGCCATCGTGGAAGATGCGGCGGGGGGACGCTGAACCACCATCGCCGGAGGCCCATTATTGAGCGCCGCATAAGCGATGTCCTCGTTTGTCATTCCGAGCGCAGCGAGCAATCTGCATTTCTCCGGCTGCCATAGGACATTTGTTTTGCAGGCGTCAATAGCGGCCGTCAGCGAGTTCCAATCTTGGGGTCAAAGGTCACAGCGATCTCGGTCGAAGTTTCCGACCGGGCGGCACTGTACTTCCACTTTGCCACTGCCTGCGCGGCCGCTTCTCCCAGCGCGGCGTCGCCGCCGCGGACCTCGACGCGTGTGACTTTGCCGGAGGGCGCGATCGCCACCAGCAGCCGCACCGTACCGCCGATTGATCGTGCCCGCAACAGTTGAGGGTAGTCCGGTTCGATGCGGGAAATCAGCTTGCGATCGGCATTGCCGTAGGCGCTCAGGATAGTCAGGGTACGCACGCCGTCCGCGCCGGTTTCGAGGTTGATATATCCGATGGCGCCACGGGTTTTGGCGACGTAGGCGAGGACTTCCGCGTCGGAGTCCAGCGCCTTGGGCATGGCGCGGCGGCCCGTGAAGACGAGGCTGCGGTAGTACGACTGCAGGTCGGAGTCGGATCGGCCTATGTACAGCCGGAGGAAAGCGTCGTGAGCCGATCCCCTCCTGCCGAGTACGGGCTCGACGTGGCTGCCCGCGAACGAACTTTTCTCTTCCAGGAACACGCTCCTGAGTTCGCTGACGGAGATCGAGTCCGCCTTCACACTGGGGTTGGCGATCACCTTGACATTTTGTGTCCATGCGCCCTGGGCGGCCAGCACGAGGATGCTTGCGGCGACGAATCGTGGGAGCTTCGTGGCGGTTGTCATTTTCGTAACCATCCGTGCCTAAAAGCTGAAACTGGTCTTCACAACCAACGCGGTGGTGTTGCGTTGAAAGCCGTTCGCGTTCTGCTGCGGATAAAATCCCGCGGGGTAGACTCCGCGGTTGCCAGTCCCATCCATGAAATGACCTTCGACCTTCACATTCCAAAAGCGGTTCAAATCAACGCGCGCAGCTGCCACCTTGTCAAATACATGATTGCCCGGCTTGCTCCGGTCCGTGCCGCCTTCGGAGGAGGCCACCGTATATCGGGAATAGTACGATCCGAGTTGCAGCCATGGGGCGGCCCTGTAGGCTCCGGCGACATACCAGCCGCGCGCATCCTGGAACGAGTTGTGGGGAATTCCAAGATAACTCGCGCTTATATCCGCGTAGAAGCGGCGGAACTCGCTGTCCAGTCGCCAACGTCCGCGCGTGTACTGGCCATAAAACTGATTGGCCCAGTTCTTGCGGGTGTGCGCCAGGACGGGGCCTTGGATCTCCCTCCCATCGACCTGGATGGTTGCCTCGCCCTTTGAGGTCAAGTCCTCGTTGATTCGAGACGCGCCCAGGAGCAGTCCCTTGACGGCCGTGGTCCAGCGAAGATCGCCTCCGTACTGCAGGCCACCGTAGCTCTTTACCTGTTCCCACTGCGATAGCAGGTACGGATAGCCGCTGTGCAGGCTGTCGCTGCGGTGCCCTGCAAACACCGTGTAAGCGAGACTGCCTATCCTGTCCCCAACCGGAAATCGCCCATAAACATCCGCTCCCAGGTGGCCCAGGGTGGCATCACGCAGATCGATCGGATAGACGCTCTGGGGAAGGAGAGCGAAGGGGCGAAGGAAATCCAGATCCTGAGTGTCGGTGTAGAGCCCCGCTACCGTCTTTACTTTCCCGCCCCGAAAGTCGAGCCAGTCCTTGAAGCGATAATCGGCGACACCCCAGTCCAGCGAAGGGTGCCATTGCCCCAGCTCGCCTAAATCGCGGTCATAGACCTGGGCGCCAATACGCAGTCTGTCCGTGATCGGTACCGACATGTTGACCCCCATATCGGTCATGGCGGCGCTGCCGGACGAGGTGTTCATGGTCAGCCAGTTGTTGTCGTTGGTGGAGGCAATCCCCTGCGAAACGAAGCCATGGACCTGCACCGTCCGACTCAAAACTTTGAATTCCTGCCCGTCCAGCGCGATCCCGCTTATGCCGAACAATACGAGAATCAAGCGCGCAAATTGCCGGTACATACCGCCTCCTTGAAGGGCTTGTCGGCGTTTCCAATCCGCATCAGGGTTTCTTAGTCCGGCCGGCCGCATGGTTCCAACTGCAAGCAGAGCGGCCCGCTAAGGAAGCCATCGACAGAAACTGGTTTGAATGGAGATCAGCGGGGAGATTTGCGTGTCACGTTGGGGAAGCGTCCTTTGGTAACGTCGTGGCTCGAACGAGACTGATCGGGTAACCGATCGTGGAAGTCATGCGGGCATGACGATCGAAGCGCTCGTCGTCACCGCGGACGATCTAATTCTCACCCAGCGATGTCCCTCACTGCGGGCGCCAGACTCGGTTCCTATGAGATCCAATCGCCGCTGGGTGCCGGTGGCATGGGAGAGGTCTACCGCGCCACTCCGAGCAGCCTGGGCCGGCAAGTCGCCATCAAAGTTCTCGCGTCCAATTCCGCATCCGATCCCGAGCGGCTCCGCCGTTTCGAGCAGGAAGCACGCGCCGCCTCCGCTCTCAACCACCCTAACATCATCTCCATCTACGATGTCGGCTGTGAGAACTCGACCTCCTACATCGCGATGGAGTTTGTGGATGGCAGGACCCTTCGAGGTCTGCTCGAAGCTGGGTCGCTTGGCATCAAGAAGGCATTGCAGATCGCCGCGCAGAACGCCGACGGGCTTGCCAAGGCTCATGCTGCGGGCATTGTCCATCGCGACCTGAAACCGGAAAACGTGATGGTGACGCGAGACGGGTTCGGCAAGATCCTCGACTTCGGTCTGGCGAAATTGATGCCCGCTATCGAAAGCACGTCCGACACAGTGACTAGAGCAGTACCCGGCACTCACCCGGGCATGGTGATCGGGGAAGGCTGGGTATAGGAGACGTAGCCTGGTCGTGGCCGAGGGCGTTCCGGGCGTGAATCCGGCAGGTCGTTTACGGTAAGCTTTTCGGATTCCATACTCTGCACTGTAAAGTACTTGACAAC
>Ga0137372_10001285_pt1 | contig 24202 bp, 20 predicted proteins | sample SagtaG_6_FD_104911 | JGI IMG/M metagenome (GOLD analysis project Ga0137372, IMG submission 104911) | Vadose zone soil microbial communities from Sagehorn Ranch, Mendocino, California, USA - Sage1_R_60_16 metaG | ecosystem: Environmental > Terrestrial > Soil > Vadose zone | place: USA...
AGCCGAATTCTGGACCGATGTATTCGTCGCCTCTGGTTTGCCCTGGTCGAAGTTTGGGCAATCGACGATTTATCATGTCACAGTAATTGCGCTATTGTGGGGGGCGGTCCAGCTCTGGCCTCAGCCGCGCATACTTAATCAACCTGTACTTAGTAAGGATGAAGTCATTTCTTACTCGCCTTCGGAGTACCTGCCACCATTAGATACGGGTGACCGGCAAATCCAACAGGAGGAAAAAGGCGAGCCGGAGTATGCTCCGCAGCCAATCATCTCTGTGCCGCCGGAAGCGGACAACCGTACTCAGACGATCGTCACTCCACCTGATATCAAACTCAGTCACGATGTGCCGCTGCCCAACGTCGTCTCCTGGACGCAGATGCCCGGGCCGGTCCCACTGGCAGCCCGCGCGGTTGCAGAGATGAACCTTCCCGCTTCGCCCATGTCAGTCGTCGCGCCACCTCCCGATGTCGCCCGAGCGATGCAGCATCAAGGGCCATCCTTGCAGCAGGCTGTGGTCGCGCCTCCACCTGCGCCTCAGGAGTTGAATACTCGCGGTTTGCAAAGTCCGCAGGGGGCTGTAGTCGCCCCGCCGCCGAATGTCGATGTGACCGCTGCGCGAAAGTTTGGAGACATTAATATCGGCCATTCGGATGTGATCGCCCCCTCGCCACGGCTGCCGATGGCGGAGCAGCGCGCCGTCCCGAGAGGAGCGCCTGCGCTGGGCGGGGGTGGCGCGGTTGTCCCTCCACCACCTGCCGTTGCTGGAACCGGCACATCGAGTCGCGCTGGACAACTCATCGCGCTCAGCATTCACCCGGCAGCGATCAATGGGCTGATTGATCCGCCCGCGGGCAATCGTCGTGGCACATTTTCCGCAACACCGCAGGGCAAACATGGAGCGTCCGGAACACCGGACGTAGCGACCGGAACAGGCCGCGATGGAAGCCGCACGGGATCGGGTCACAGCGCAAGCGGACTGCCTGCAGGTTTGCATGTCGGAGCAGGGCCGGGCGCACAAAGCAGCTCAGTCACAGGCCAGGGGGGCGCAGATGGAACCGGCAGCGGCTCCTCGCAAGCGGAGAAAGGAAACGACGCACTCGTCGCCAATGCAACGCCCCCGCGCGTGTCGAGCGCTTCGCCCTCGCGGCCCGCCACGGAGGCTTCCGCGAGTGGTGCGACAGATCTCGATAAGAAAGTCTTCGGCAATCGAAAGTTCTATTCGATGACCCTAAACATGCCGAATCTCAACTCCTCTGGTGGAAGCTGGGTCATCCGCTTTGCTGAATTAAGCAACAGCCGTGATAAAGGCGATCTCGCCGCGCCAATCGCGCTTCAAAAAGTCGATCCTGCCTACCCTCTGGAGTTGATGAGACGCAACGTTCAGGGCACGGTGACGCTGTACGCCATCATCCGCAGCGACGGTTCGGTCGGCGATGTGCGCGTGCTGCAAGGGGTGGATGACCGGCTCGACGCGTATGCTCGGGCCGCACTGACACACTGGCGATTCCAACCCGCAACGAAAAATGGCAACGCGGTCGATCTTGAAGCGGTGGTCGCGATTCCGTTCCGGGTGAGCCGAACGAGATCGGGGTTTTAGATGAAGCACGTTTTTTGCGCGCTTTGCGAATCCTCAGCGTCCTCTGCGGTTAGAAGCTTGTAACCGCAAAGTTCGCAAAGAACGATCGCAAAGGCCGCCGAGGAACTACCTTCCCGCGGCCGCCTTTCCTTCCAAAGCCGCATAAACAGCGGGATTCGTGCAAACCTCGTAGTAAGAACGCTCAGTCCATTGTTGCAACGAAAAGCTGGAAGGATCAATTTGCGGGATGCGGCTAGCGCGCACCACAATTTTGCGGAAGATATCGTTCCCGATCGGTACGGTACCCAGGAGCAAACGGAATTCTTCGCTACCCCATAGCTGCGGGAATGACAGACGGCAACCTTCGAGTGAGATTTCCTGCTGCAGCCGCTGAAATGTGGCTTCGCTTATCCGAATGCCGTTCAGGTTGTACTTCATGATGAAATCTTCTGGGCCTTCGGCCGCATGGGCATCGCTGACCGTCTGAAATGCGTAAACATTGAACGGGCTATTGAGCCGCTCCATGCTCCTACGCACGCGCTTGTTGCAGGAGGACAGGCGATCGCTTTCATTGAGCGCCTCGGATATCATAATCCGATCTTCGCCATCCATGAGATACATGGGCGCGGAGTCCTGGAAGGAGATTCCGATTCCCAGCTCCAGGCCAGGCAAACCGGCGCGCTGAAGCAACTGATTGTACCCGCGCACAATTTCAATGATCTCGCGCGCCAGAACGCAAGCGCGGCTTACCGCAAGACCTTTGTCGCCTTGGCGCTCGAGCAATCCAAGAATAATTGCGTCGCCTTCAAGAAAAACCTTCTCCGCGCCATACTTCGCCAGCAACTTGTTCACGGGATCATAAAAATTCAGGCTGAAATAGGAAGCCGGATTCATCCCCCGCTCGAGCAGCGAACGAGTAAGCCGCGAAGAATCGCGCACATCGGCTTTAACAATCACATGCCGCAGGATCTTATCTTCATCGAGCTTTCGCTCCTGCGGCAGCATGAACTCATAAAGAGTTCCGTTCATGGCCGAGAGATCGCGGATTTTCTGATTGCCGACCAGATTTACGCTATCGAGCGCGCCGTTCAACGCTTCCAGCCGGCGCAGATCCCGGTGATAGCGCATGAAATCGCGGAGAAAACGTCCCGCAATCTTGTCACGCTCGGCGCCACGGCATCCAGCGACGCGAGCCATGGCTGAGTAAAGACTCTCGCAGGAAAGCTTTCCATGCTCTTCTATTAGTTTTTCTACGCGCTCGCGTTCGTGGCGTGAGATCAGCGCGTGTTTTAGCTGCTGCGGATTGATACGAGGCGAGTATTCGGAAAGCAGCGGCGCCACTTCATAAGACGCGATTGCGTACTCCATCAGCTCGTCGCGGTCGAGCAGGTCTGTCCAGATTTGCAGCCGAGCCTTCTGGGAGCGAGTGCAGTCTTCACCGCCCGCTCCCACCATCTCCTGCGCATTTTCAGGGACATTGAGCCAGCTATCCACTATGTCTTCATTATTGCCTTCCGATCCCAAATGAATCGACTGCACGAATTCGCAAAGGATCCTGCGGATATTCGAAAAGCGGTCTGGATCCTTATCAAAATTGCCCAGCATAACGTAATGCTCCGCGTTCAGGTACGTGTCGCGTCCGTCTTCGATAAAGATCAACGGATTCAGGAATAGCTTGTACACTGCCTCCGCGCCGCCACCAAATAGAGAACGGCGCGTGCGCGCCAAAGTTTCCTTTTCGATCTCGCGCAATGTGCGAAACAGTTCCTGACCGGCTTTCCGAAGAATGATTTTCTTCGCGACTTGAAAGGCCGCCACCCGCTCTCGGTATTCCACCGCTTTCTGTTGCCGCACACCTTCGTAGCCCTTGAGCATCATGCGGCCGCGTTCCAACAGTTGAGCAAATTGCGCGTTCAGCTCGATGCGGAAGAATTTGATAATCGCTAACCGCGCTAGCATGTCGACAGAGAGATTTCCGGCAGCCTTGGCGTGGTTCAATGCGGCAATGTGGAAATCCGAAAGTAGTGGCTTCAGTTCCGAGGCTTGGACTTTGCCGGTTGGTTTCGACAAACTATCGGCACTGCTGCCGCGAGCCTTTTCCAGCGCCTCCGCCGCCAGCAATCCGTCCATGCCGCCGTGCCGCACGATGAGGCGCGCGATCTGAAGGCGCGCTTGATCCACAAATTTGAAGCTCAGATGAACATCATGGCGGAGGTTATCGACACCGACTTGCAAGCCCTCAAGCGAAATTGTGGGGGTGTAGCGAGTGAGGTGTGGCGGCTCCAGCTGCTCTGCTGTCGGTCTAAGCCGGATGATGGGAATTCGAGGCATGGTGTAGGGTTGTCTGCGCTAAGGCTGCTGCGCCTGTGTGAAATCAGGATCGGCTTTGCTAGAAAGACGAAGCGCTTGCAGCGCGTCGTCAAAATGCTTGCGAGCTGGCGTAGCGCGAGTTGTCACCAGCGGCGTGGCCGAGGCGACCTTCTGCGTAGCTCTCGTTTCGCCATGCGCGGCAGCAAAAGCGACTGTGTATAACAGTGCGAACAGCCAGGCACGGCGGGGATGGAACATCCGCTCCTCGAAAAAGGCTGATTTCCTACAGATTTAAGGAGCCTAACATGGGGGTTAGAGAGACCAAAGTTACGCTGGTTACCGGGCCGGGTAACCGATCAGATTGCGCGGGAATTAAGAAGTAAGAAGTCAGAACCAGCAGTTACGCCTCGGATCTAGGTCATGCTTGAGCGGCCAGTAGGCGGCTTGTTCATCGCCAGGATTGTTGACCAGAATCATTAGCGCGAGCGTCGCGCCGCGAAACAGATCGAGCGAGAGCAGGCGGATGGCGTCTGGCTCCTGCCCATTTCCAGCGCGTTGCTTCGCATTTACGATAATCGCTGGCGTCGACATGGCGGGCGCCGGATTTTAGCACGTGTAGCGCAGGGGTCGGCGTGATGCCAGGCCCCCGCTCGGGGTGGCAGCCCGCCCCGTGCTCCTGGTTAGCTCAGGCCACCCCCACCCTACGGCTTGGTCTCCAGCGGGTGCTTGGATTTCTCGTAGAACTCATTCTGTATTTTTAAGCTTTGATCGTCGGCTTTCACAGCTCTAATGGCTTTGACGATGCCATCGATCCAGCCATTCATTTCGACCTGGCCCAGTTCTTTGTTGCCCGCGGCGCCTTCGCCGGAGTAGTGATTGGGAAATCGCGCATACCACCAGATTCCGATGTAGACATTTTCCGGAAGCTTCAGGCGCGCCATATCCGCACCCGATTCACGGGCGGCACGATCCATGTGCACCAGGTCGGGGCGCGAGATCAGCATTTTCGAAGTCTCTGATTCGCCGGCGTGCATATCGATTTTCGTCTTCTTCGCCGGTCCGCCGGGAGGCGTCTCGACCAGCCCTAAGACATAGACCACATAGTCGTGCGACTTTTCCATTTGGGTTTGGGCGAAAAACGGCAGCAGGCTCTCGTTGCCGCCGTGGCCATTTACGATCAGAACTTTCTTGCAGCCGTTACGCGCCATTTCGTCGGTGGTTTCCTGCAAAAGCTCTAGTTGCAGATGCGTGCTGTACGCCATGGTTCCCGGCTGGTGTTTGGCCTCGAAAATCTGGCCGAAGTAGTACTCAGGAAATACCACCGCGTACTCCTGATCGGCCGCATGCAGAGTCGCATAGCGTACATCGAGCAAATCGGTTCCCAGGGGCAGGTGCGGTCCATGTTTCTCCAAAATGCCAAAGGGCAGCAGGCATGTGCCCTGGGATTGCTGAATAGCGCTACGAAAGTCCGCGGCAGTCAATTCTTCCCAATGGGTAGAGAGTTTGGCTTGCGGCCACAGCGGCGTCGAACCGAAAAACAAGACGAATGAGATCAGCAGTTTGCGCATGGGTCCCTCCGAGGCGCGCATTTTAGCATCCCCGCCAACAGGAAGCCGGACGGCCTCAATGAGCGCGAAACTCGCTTGCCGAGGCAGGGCCCAAGTTACTCCGGTAACCATCCTGTGTCCCAAAATCAAGCTATGATTTCACCAGCACCCCATGAAGAAACTGAACTTTCTGCTGTCGCTGACTACAACCGATAATGATTATCAGATCGAGCAAGCTGCGGCCGCTGAAGAAGCCGCGCGTCGGCTGGGAGCGGATGTACAAATCGTCCACGCGGATAACGACTCTATTACGCAAAGTCAGCAACTGCTCAAGGTTATCCAGTCGCGCTCAGATGCCCACCCAGATGGCATCATATTTGAGCCGGTCGGCGGTACTGCTCTTCCCCAGGTAGCCCGCGCCGCCGCTGCTGCCGGTATCGCATGGGTGGTTCTAAATCGGGACGTGGAATACGTCACCGAGTTGCGCAAAGCATATCGGGTGCCGATTTTCAGTATTACTTCCGATCACGAGGAGATTGGCCGCATTCAAGGCAAACAATTTGCTGCACTGCTTCCGAAGGGTGGGTCGGTGCTCTACATTCAGGGGCCTTCAGAGAGTCTGGCAGCAAAACAACGGACCAGTGGCATGTATGAGACTAAGCCGGTGGACGTACAGGTGAAAATAATGCGCGGCCAATGGACAGAGGCCAGCGCTTACAAAGCCGTCAGCTCCTGGCTGCGGTTGTCCACTTCTCATCAAACGCCCATCGATGTCATCGCCGCGCAGGATGACTCGATGGCTTTGGGCGCGCGTAAAGCCTTTCAGGAGCTTCCTGATAACGCAGCGCGTGACCGTTGGCTGCGCTTGCCATTTACCGGATGCGATGGCCTTCCAAAGACGGGGCAGACTTACGTTAAACGCGGCCTGCTCGCCGCAACGATCTTTATCCCACCGAACGCCGGCAAAGCGCTTGAGATGCTCGTACAAGCCGTTAACACGGGCTCCCTTCCACCCGAGCAGACCTTGCTGCCGCCGGTTTCCATTCCGGCTTTGGACACGTTGGCATCAGCGCAGTCGGAAAAAGTTCGGGTCCTCTCGGCCAGCACGGTCTTCTAATCGCCCTGGGATAGATCGGGAAATCCAGATCTTCTCCGGGAACGCTTCGCTGAAAGCTGATGACCGAAAGCTGAGAACGTACTCTACGGCGCCTCGATCAACTCCATTTTCCCGTCTCGCGTGCGATGGAGGATCATAACCTTCCCCTTCTTGTCGCGAAAGACGAACACATCGCGATCGCGAAAATGCGCTTCTTTGATGGCCTCTTCTAAAGTCATAGGGCGGATAGCGACTGCTTCATCGGAACGCACCAGGTGCACATCAGTCGTCTTGGCTATTTGAGGGAATTTGTGCACCACCACCGGAATGGCCGTCTTCTCGCTCAATCCGACAGCCGGCTGCAAGACTTCCGTCTGCGCTTCCCTTCCATTCCATTTCTTTTGCTGATGCCGTTTCTTGCTACGCCAGCGCGTCTTGTATTTGATCGCTTGAGTCTCGAGATGCTCGAACGCCTCATTAACCGCAGAAATCATGTCCCCAGCCTGAGCTAGTCCAACCAGAGGTCCGTTGCGCGGATTGATCGTGATCTCAGCCTTATGGCGATGTTTCTCTACGGCCAGGATGACTTTGCTGTCGAATTTATCGCCTAGAATTTTGCGGATTTTCGCAAGGCCGGTTTCAACTTCTTTGCGGATGGCGGAAGTGATTTCATATTGCCTGCCAGTGTATTCCACGTTCATGAGCGCCCCTCTGTTGAATTTCTTACCATAGGAACCCGGGGACCGCGTTGGAAATTCTGAAGTGAGAAATCAGAATGCAGAATTGCAATACTCACGGGCGCTGCACCTGTTGTCTCACCTCCAGATTTTAATCTGCATTTACTTCTGCATTCTTACTTCTGACTTCTGAGTTATTTCTTCACTCTGCGCTGGTGGGTACTCGGTATGCGCATGTCTTCCCGGTATTTCGCGACCGTGCGGCGAGTGACCTGGATGCCCTGCGACTGGAGGATGCGGGTAATCTGCTCGTCGGTCAACGGCCTGGTGGGATCTTCTTCTTCGATGAGCTTCTTGACGCGGCGCTTGAGGATCAATAGCGAAGTGTTGCCGCCCTGCGGCCCATTCACGCTTTCGCTGAAAAAGTAACGCAGCTCAAAAACACCTTGCGGTGTGTGGGCGTACTTGTTCGCCACCGCGCGGCTCACGGTGGAAGGATGCACGCCAATTTCCTCAGCGACTTCCTTAATCATCATCGGTTTCAACTCGTCTATGCCTTTTTCGAGGAACTCCTGTTGACGGGCAAGAATGGAATGGCAAACCTTGACGATTGTCTGCTTGCGTTGCTCGATATTCTTGATGAGCTGAATGGCGGACTTGTAGCGTTCTTTGACGTAGTTGCGGGTATCTTTGTCATTGCCATCGCGAGTCAGAAGCCGGCGGTACGCGGGATTCAGGCGTAGCTGTGGAACATCTTCTTCGTTCATTACCACCAGCCACTCATCGCCATGCTTGACGAAGGCAACGTCAGGCTCAATGAGCCGTGGCTGCGCTTTGTTGTACCGCAATCCAGGGCGCGGATCGAGCGTACGGATATAATCCAGCGCTTGCTGCACCGCTTCGATAGGCCGGCCAAGCGCTTTCGCAATCTCTTTATGCTGCTTGAGTTGCAACGCGCGCAGGTGCTGGTCGACTATCGCGATTGCATCGTTAAGCAGTTGTGCCGTGGCCTCGCCATTGCCGTTTTTGTGCAACGCGAGTTGCTGCTCGTGATACCGCAATTGATAGAGCAGGCATTCGCGAAGATCGCGGCAGCCAACCCCAGGCGGATCCAATTGCCGGACCACTTCGAGAGCTTCGCGCAGATCGGCAGCATTGAAATTCGGCACAAATGCTGGAGGGGCAGAAGTCGCCGATGTTGTGCTTGCCTCGTTTTTTGGGATTGCCGCCGGCTCAGCTATCGGTGCTGCAGGAGCAGGCGCAACTGCGGTTGCAGCTATGCCCGCCATCTCCGCTGTGACCGCAGCTTGCTCCCACTCGGAGGCAAGCCCAGGAGACAAATCACTATCGCTGATTCCATGCCCTAACTCCGTGTCAGCTCCAATGCCGAGCGCCGCCGCCTCTTTTACCACGGTCTCGACCACAGTGGCGTCGGCTTCAGGAGGCGCTGGCGGTGCGGTCCCCAGAAGCTCTTCATCAGTGGCAATCAGATATCCGTCTTCACTCAAATTCCCGATAATCAGTTCCGCGGCCTCACGGACTTGAGGGCGCACTGGCAACGATCCTAATTGCCACACGAGGTGATCAACCAGAGTGCTTGGTTTGGAAAGAAAGTTTTCGAAGGAGGGCCGCTCGATCTCTTCCATCTCTCCCGGGCTGCGATAGCCGGGATCGAGATAATCCTGAAAAAATGAGCCGAAGTCGATTTCTTCGAATGGATCTTTCTTCTCGACGGCGGCGATTGGGTTTTCTTCAGGGGTGGTGGGGCGTTCTTCTTCGCGGCGGTTGACGTCATCCAGCAGCGGAACGGAATCTTCTAGTTCCTCCAGGACCGGGTTCTCCACCATCTCCGCAGTAATCATGTCCCTGAGCTCAAGCTTGTTGAGCGCAAGCACGCTGACCATCTGCACGAGGCCCGGCGTAAGGATTTGCCTCTGTGAGACTTTCAAATGCAGCTTGGGTTGCAACAACACCATAATTCGTAAAACCCTTTAACCACGAAGGGACTTGAACCTTACCGGTTCGTGCCCTCTACACTAGCGAGAAACTCTCGCCCAGATATACCCGCCGCACTTCAGGATCGCCGCCTAACTGTTCGGGCGTTCCCTGGCGGAAAATTCTGCCTTCATTAATGATGTATGCCCGGTCTGTGACCGAGAGCGTCTCACGGACGTTGTGATCGGTGATCAGCACCCCTATACCACTCGCCTTCAAATCAAAAATAATTTTCTGCAAATCAAGCACGGCAATCGGGTCAATTCCGGAGAACGGTTCATCCAACAAAATAAATGCTGGGTTTATGCACAATGCGCGCGCGATTTCCACACGCCGCCGCTCACCACCTGACAACGCGTATCCGCGATTTAGCCGGATATGCTCCAATCCCAATTGATCGATCAGCTTCTCCATCTTCTCTCGGCGCTCGTGCCAGGAGATAGGTTGCGCTTCCAGCACCGCGAGGATGTTCTCCTCGACAGTAAGCTTGCGAAACACCGATGCTTCCTGGGGGAGATAACTGATTCCGTACTGACGTGCCCGCAAATACATGGGCACATCTGTTATATCTTCGTCGTCGATGAGCACTCGGCCTGTATCGGGGGGGACCAGACCCACAATCGAGTAGAAAGTAGTAGTTTTGCCAGCGCCGTTAGGTCCAAGCAAACCAACCACTTCGCCCTGCTGCACGCGTAAGCTCACCCCGTTTACAACCCGGCGGCCACGGTAAGATTTGCCGACATCGTCGGTGGCCAGCGTGCGCATTTATCTTGCCACTCGCGTCTGGGTAACGGTAGGGGATGTATCGTTGCCTTCAACCAGCACCCTATCATCGTGCCTAAAGAAAGTCAACGAAACCCCGGTAATTTTGCCGTGTTCGGCATCAAAAATGCTAGGCGAGCCTCCCGTCAGGACAAATTTATCCTCGGCCGACGTGTAGACGAGCTGATTTCCCGTCGCATGCCGCCCCGGTTGAGAAATCAGCACTCGTCCCGTGGCGACGATATGATCCACTCGCCCGGTTGCCGCAAGTGCCTGAGTCGCAGCAGATTGCCCGCGGCTTTTAAGATACACATCCATCTGATTCGAGGTAATGGTCGCATCCCCTCCCTTTGCCTGCACAGCGCCGTCGAAATGCGCCTTGCGCTCGTTATCAGCGTATGTGAGTCGCGACGACGTGATTGTGACCGGGGTAACTTTCCCGCTCTTATCGGCCTGAATCAACACCGTGGAAACCATCTGCGAAGGCGAGGCTTGAGCGATTACTGATCGTTGATCGCGGTCGAATCTGATTGAGGGCGCTTCAACAATGTTCGCGTCCTGCCAGAGGCGTGCGTTACCGGTGTAATCGGCGACAGCGGGACTTCGATGTGCCAGCATAGCCCGAGCAGTAACATGGATCGGGCTGGATGACGCGAGCAACGCGCCGTTCGGCTGCGATTTCAGATCGCTGTAAGTACTCTTCACATCCCCGTCCGCGAAAGCATCGCCGGTCGCGCGGTTCAGGCGCATAGAGCGTGCCGTGGTTGTCATGCTGCCATCTACGACCCGGGGCGAGCCCGCGAGAACGAGCACTTGATCTGCGGGGGTGTAGCGGGCGCGGTCGGCCCAGGCTTTGCGTTCGGCATCAACGTAAACGACGCTTCCCTGTTGAATGATCGCTTCTATCCCACTGCCCGGGCGGAAGCTGGCATCCAGCATTTCGCTGGTGCTGACTCGATCATGCTGGCCCGGATTTGTAGTCACGATGCGGGCTTCTGGCGCGCCGTGGACAGAAGCAAGCTGTCCCAGGTTGTCGAAATGTGCCTGAAATTTGCCGGTCGTCACTAGAGTGCGTTGTGGCGTGTCAGCCGCAGCCGGTTGAATCGCGATTTGTGCCGCTCCCGAGGTTTCCGCGCGTTGCAGCCGGCTCCCATCTGCAACGACGAAATCTACTGCCGCGGCAGTGAGTTCAATATCCTGCGGAGCCGCCGAGCCGGATGCCGGCGTCTGATGAGCCACCAACTTCACGTTCTCTTCCGTACGAGCGGTCGTTAGCACATTCTTTCCGGAGAAGTTCAAAATCACGCGCCCCGCGGTTCCCTCCGCGCGTTGCGCGCCGGAACTTTCCATCTGGACATCTCCGGAGAACGTCGCTGTGCGCAGGCTTCCAGAATGGCTCATCATCAGCAGGTCCAACTGCGCCGCGCGCACTTGGGTGTTCTGGGTGCCAGATGCCTCAACACGCACATCGCCAGTCGCCAGCACATGATCGACGCTGTTGTCCGGACGCAGAAATATAGTCGCCTTCTCTGCTTGTGATCGCTGGGCTCCATTCTCCACGTGCGGAAGATCGAGCACCACGACCTGCGGATTCTTCTTGATCGCCGCCCGCGCGGCAGTCACTCGCGCCGGCATCGTTCCGCTAAAAACAATATTCACGTGTGACTCGAGAGTGAGCACGCTCGTGTTAGCGACATAGGTCGCTCCGATGGCTGAGCCGTTCGCCTGCGGAATTTCAAACTCAACCTTCTCTTTCGTGGAGGCATTCCCAGTCTTCTGATTGAAGGTCAAGCCCGTTGTCTTGAGGTGAATTGGATCTTTCAATTCCTTAGGAACTGCCTGGTCGGGCTTCGTCAGTCCTTGCGGATTGGCCTCAAGATCGATCTGCACTTCACCCTGAGCAGTAACATCTCCTGATTGCGGGTCGTAAAGGAAGTCCGAGCCGTAGATTTGGTCGAAGCGCGTGGAATCACGGCCATAGAGCGTGATCGCCACATCGTGCAATTCTGCGCGCCCGCCCTGTTTGAATTGAATAGCTTTGCTGGCTTGAACTTTAAACAGCGTGTGCCCTTGTTCCGAGCGTGAGATAGTGAACCCTTGCGCAGTCTGCTGCACCTCAAGGCCAATCTTCTCCGGAACTTCTTTCAGCGCATTTCTCACCTTATGCCGCGCATACAGGTACATCCCGGCCACCAGCAACACCATGCCAATGGCGCCAAGCGCGAACCAGCGGCGGAGGTGTGAAATCTGCAGAGGCATCTGAAATCAGTGTAATGCAGGCAGGCAAGGGTCGGGCTTGGCTCGATATGGACTTGCCCGGCATCCGCAAGTCGTATTTCTCTGATCTTTGCGGTTGCTTTGCGACCGTTGCGGCTAGAAGGTCCTAACCGCCGGCCGAGCACCGTTGCTTTGTGTGTTTAGAAGCTTTCGTCCACATTCACGTCCATGATCATCAGCCCGAGCTCGGCCTGCGCTGTATCGCGCTGCTTGCGTAAACCATCGGTCTCACGCCGCAGAGTCGCGATACGGTCTTCTTGCGAATCGAGCTGCTTAGTGTAGCGTTGTAATAGCGAGCGCTCTTCCGAACTCCCTTTCAGCGCTTTCATATTCTCCCGAATGCGATTCTGGTCGGCCGTGATCTGATCACTCTCCTGCTTGCGCTGATTGATTTGCTGATCAATGCCGCCGATCTTGTCTTTTTGCGCGAGAATCCGGTTGAAGGACTGCTGCATGACCGGCGTAAGCCGTTTCTGCTGGACAAGCAAGGCGACTTCGTCGGAATCGAGGTTTGTTAGTTCGTAGGTCGTTTCCAGAGGATGAAACGATTCCACCGTTAACTCCGCCGACTTGCCTGCTTCGACCGGAACTCGAAAGCGGTGGAATGACGCCGAAGATTCCTCCGGCTTGGGAGTGCCTTTCGTCATCTCCCATCCTTCCTGCGCGGGAAATTCCACGATCACCTGGCGTGCCTCGGTATCAGCATCGCGAATCGTGTATTTCTTTTTCGCTCGCTGTTCCTGGACCAGATACATTACCCCTTTCGCAATTTTTATCCGCGTATAGGGATTGTCGCTGGCCTCGTCTTCGAACTTGACGTGAACGGCGGCGTCAGCGGCATAAGACAGCAAGCGGCGTTCGTCGGGATGAATGTTCTCCAGGACGCCCTCCCCAGCGAAAGCATCGGCTTCGAGCACATTGAAGCTGCCCGCGTCGAGCACCTGCCCGCTGGTGTTCTTGATCCAGACGGCCCGCAGCGGCGGCGAATTTTCATTCCACAGTGTGACTTTCTCTGCCTCGATGTGATTCTGAAGAATGGGCACCAATGCCGATTGATTTCGCGCGATCGAGATCTTCTGTTTGACGTTGTATTCGAAGAAGTCGCCGGCGGATTTGCCCTCGGCCTCGGCGGACTGCTTACCAGCGATACCCACAAGCGAGGCGGACTGCGTAAACACGTTTGCTGCGCTGGCCTGAACCTCAACAGTTTCGGTGGCCGGTCCAACCTCCAGGGTCGCATCGATCTCATTTGTACGACCGACGCCCAAATAGAAGTTGCTCAAGTCGTAGCGCTTGAAACCTGGGGAGCTTACGAAGAGCGCGGAGTTACCCGCCTGAACATTGCTGAAGCTGTAATGGCCGCGAGAGTCCGTTGTCGTCACCTGAGATGCACCGGTTTCCTCATTGCGAACCGTCACGCGAGCGCCTGGAATGACCGCTCCGGCGGGATCCTTCACGACTCCTTGCAGGCTGCTAAGCACGCCTCCGGCACGCAACGCACCGGCGGTGCCGCCACTCACGTCTCCGCCCAATCCGCTCGCCGGAATCGGTTCAGCCACTTGCAACGACGCCTCGTGCGACTGCGGTGTCAGCATCACTGACTCGGGCAACGCGATCACCGGACGTCGCGTGTAGAACGGCTGGGAGATATCTTGAACGAACGATTGTGGCGCACCTGCAACAAGCGAAAGCTGCACGTCTTTCCAGTCCTCGCCGATTGTGTTATCGACGATTGCCCAGCCCTGCAGCAACGGCTTTTCTCCAGGCTTGTCTGGAAAAATAATTCGATATGTGCTTTTCCAGATCGGCACTTCGCTGATGTAGCTAACAAACACGTCGCGATCGCCCGAACCCGAAGCAGTCAGTGCCATGCGACGCACATCTCTCGCCCGTGAAGAGCCGATCAGGCTCAGATAACGCCCGACTTCATCATTCAAATCGCGCTCAGCGATTCTCACCGACGTGGCTGGGTTGAGCTCAAAGTTCTTCATTTCCCCTGCATCGGTCATGACCGAAAATTCGGTCACGTCAACGAAGTTGCCTTTCGCATCTTGCCGGCGGCTGGATTCCACGCTTAGCAACCTTCCGATGGTAGAACTCGCGCCGCTGTGAACCTCGACGCGCGCGCCACGCATGGCTTGTAGGAATCCCGCTCGCGTCACCTGCTCGCCAAAGGGCAGGCGCAACGACTTCAAACGCTCGTCGAGTGGAGCAATCGAGTTATAAGGAACTGACGAGATTCGCCCGTCGCCCAGATCAACGGCGGTAAGCGACTTGAGCACATCGTTGAGTTGCGATGAAGTGAAATCAATGCTGAGGTCCTGCGTGCCGTGCACAAGGGCGGTGTGTTCAAAATATCCCACGCCATTTTTGTAGAGCACGACCCGCTTTACGGGGAGCACGTCCGCGGGACTCGTGGCCTCGGCTGACGGTGATTGCGGCTTGCGAAGATTGGCTGGTTTGGTTTGTGCAATTGTGAAGGTGACGAAGAAGAGAACTCCGAATGCGAGAACAGACCTGCTCATATTTACCTCCAACGCTGAACCGGGAGTTTAGCTACTCTGCTGGATTCGGAGTAGTAGGAAGTTGGTTGCCAGGAAGAATCAGATACCCGTTGCCGTGGACTTTTCCGGCTCGGTTGCCGTCGCGTCGGTTCTGGCCGGAGCTATGAAATCTCGTAGGGAAAGCTCAAGCCCTCCTAGTTCTGGATGCTCATTCTGATCGAGGCTAAAGGCGATATCGAGAGTATCTCCGGGAAGCAATTGCGCTTGCTGAATGCGTTCGGCGAGGTTCCAGCCGAGCGCATCGAAGCTGATGGATTTCCGCCAGTTGTTCGACTTTCCCGTTTCGTCGTGGCGGTGGAACGTTGATGAATCCGGATGGCAGCGAGGCGTGACGAGCCTTGCAAGATTGCTTGATTCTCTCGCGGAAAGTCTGAGCTTTACGTGCCGCTCTTTCATGATCCGAGGCGGTGCTTTTACAAAAACATCGCGCGCAATGAACACCGGCTCCGGATTGCCCACACCGAAAGGCTCCAGCCGCCGCAGGGCCTGAAAAAGCTCCGGCGTAACCTGATCGAGCGCAAGCTCGGCATCGACGGCGATGCTGGGTTGGAAGTCTTCCAACGTCAAATGCTGGCGTGCGTAAGTATCGAGATGCGCGCGAAGATTTTCCACTTGCGATGACGGCAACGAAAAACCCACCGCATGCGCATGGCCGCCGTAGCGGCTAAACAAATCCGCACAGGATTCGAGCGCATTCAGCAAGTGAAAGGTGGGAATGGAGCGGCCCGAGCCGTGTGCCTCATCTCCGTCGCGCGAGATCACCAGCGCCGGGCGTCCGTAGCGTTCCACCACTCGCGTGGCGGTAATTCCGATCACGCCGCGATGCCAGCCATCTCCATCGATCACCGCGCAGAATGCCTCTCGAAGCGCGGGCTCCTGCTCGATGCGCAACTGAATCGCGTCCATGATGCGGCGTTCTTCTTCCTGACGTTCGGAGTTGAGCTCGTCTAATCGATTAGCAATTTCGCGCGCTCGGGCCGCATCCTTCACGCTGAAAAGATCGATTACGTCCCGCGCAACATCCATGCGCCCAGCCGCATTCAAGCGTGGTGCAATACGAAATGCCACCTCCCCAGAATTCAACGGACGCGCAGCCGCAAGTTGCGCCACCTCAAGCAGCGCCTTCAACCCGGCATTAACCGGCGCTCGCAAGCCTTCCAAACCAAGCTTCGCGAAAACACGATTCTCGCCAGTCAGCGGCACAGCATCAGCGATCGTGGCAATGGCCACAATTTTCATGAAGGAAGCCAGCAGACGCGATTGATCTCGTTGCGTCAGCCGCCGCTCCATCAATGCCTGTGCCAGCTTGAAGGCTACCCCCGCGCCGCACAGCACTTTGCATGGATATTCGCATCCCGGCTGATTTGGATTCAGCACTGCGAGCGCCGCAGGCACGCCTTCATGCCCAGGCAAGTGATGATCAGTCACAATCAAGTCCACGTCCAACCGTCGTGCGGTCTCTGCCGCCGCAAAGGCGCGAATGCCCGTATCCACGCTGATTATCAGGCGAATGCCGGCCTCAGCGGCGCGTTCGATCACGTCATCTTTCATTCCATAACCCTCGCGAATGCGATGCGGAACATGGAAATCAGACGAGCCGCCGCACAGTTCAATGGCGGTCTTCAGAATGACAATCGCCGTAGTGCCATCGACGTCGTAGTCGCCGTAGATCAGGATCCCTTCTTTGCGTTCGATGGCTGCGTCCAGACGATCGACCGCGGCTTTCATGCCGCTCATCGTGTACGGCGAATGCAAATGAGAAAGTGACGGAAAGAGGAACCGTTCAGCAGCCTCCGGATCAGCGATGCCACGTGCTGCTAGCAAGCCAGCGAGAGTGAAGGCAAGCTGCGGATCGCCAGGCGCTATAGCACTGCGTAATCGCAGCGCCTCGCTCAGCAGGTGTACTTGATTTGAATCAACGTCCTTGAAAATCCAGCGCAATTTAATATTGGGGGTGGAACGGTCTTAGGGTAACACCTGCTACATCACGGCTCATCATCCTGGTCCGGCTCATCAATGGGAATTCCGCCAAAATCTTCTGACAGTTCCACAAGCCGCTGATAGTGGTCATACCACTCGGTGGAAGCTTCGCAGACCAGCATCACTCCCTGGTGCGCGAATCCTAGCTGCACAAATCCGGTCTTGCCGACGTACGTGCGCAGCCAGCGCGCATCCTCTACATCTTCATCGTTGGTAAACTCGGCGTTGCCCAACCGCTCCAGCATCTCATCAAGTTCTTCGCGCCGCAGCGACCAGGAATCCATTGTCAAAAATGGCGCACCGGCCGCCTTGGCCAACTCCACAAAATCTTTCCAGCTTTCGGGATTTTCTCCACCTTTCCAGACAATGCTCTGCACTTCATCATGATCCACGTAGCCGTGAAAGCGGCGCATGCCGTGGCCCTCGATGAAGGCAATCATGTCATCTTTCAATCCGGAAAGATCGTCTGGGGTGGGAGACATCGTTCGCGCCTGTTGCTCAGCATTGTAAGCCTGTTGTCGGCGGTTTGTCGTCACTCGTTGAACGCTTGCTCTGCACTGCTACGGTTCGGCGCGGCGCCTTATCCAACGACAATCGGCCAACAGCTAACGACCGATTTGCCTGTGTTAAACTGATCGCACAAAAACTCTAATCACACATGCTTCTTTCGAAAGAATATGTGGGCTATCTGGCCCGCGGAGTCACCAAAAAACTGATTGCTGGAGAGTTCATCGAGACTAAGAACGTGCCTGCAGTTACCGAAAGAGTGCACGCGTCTATGCTCGAGGAATTATCGCTCGAAGACCGCATCAACGACGAAGTTCGCGTCATTCTGGAAGCTTATTCGGAAGAGATGCGCAAGAGCGGCGCCAACTACCAGGAAATGTTTCGCAAGGTGAAGAACGAGCTCGTCCGCAAATATAAAGCTGTCCTGTAGGGCAGTCCCTTCAAACACCTGTTCCGCAGAACACCGCCGGCGAATTTTTTCCCACCTCTCAGCCCTATGCGATCATCCAACTAGACACAGCCCGTGTTATCCCGCATTTACCTCCGGATATCTGCTGCTGTGGTCTTCGCAATTCTGTTCCCAACTGCAGCCCGCGCCGACGCTTGCGTTCAGGGAACTCTTCTCGCCGTACACAAGAAAGTCCAGACCACTCCAATATCATGGCTTTGGAACACGGTTGTGACCTCCTACGATACCGTTCGCTACGATCTTCGCATCTGGGCGGGAAATCAGATCTACATCGCTGAATACGTGCCGCTGATTCAGCCCGACGCGCCGCTGCCCACTGAGTGGCAAACTGGCCGACCCATCTCCTTCCGCATCGAGAAGCGCGAGCTTGTAATCAAGCTCTCCTATGGAAATGAAATTCGCACCAATTTACTTCGCCGCGAATCTGCCCACTCGCCATGAATTTTGCGAGCGCTTTTTGTCCGCCTTTGCATTCGCGTGTACACTGGAAATTCAAAATTCGCTAGGATGGATAGTGAGAATTAGCCGCGACAAGGTGAATAAAGTGGCGCACGTGGTCAGCGACGCGCTCGCCGAAATGAACGAAGTCGACTTTGTCGAAGACCGCAATACGATACGCCTGGAAGTGCGCAAAGTTCTCGAGGAATTGCTGAATCAGGAGGAGAGAATCGATCAGGCGGCCCGCCAGAAGATCGAGAACCAGAAGCGCACCATCCTCGAAGGCACCCAGGAGTGGGACATCCTCTATCGCAAGTATTACAACGAGGAAGTAAAGAAACTGGGCTTCTAGCCTGCCCGCCCTAGGCCACAACTGTCAGCCGCAGCCGCTTTCATTCAGAGGACGCAATAATCGTAGCTTGTTCACCCGCTTTCACTGACCCTGCGCGACACAGGAACAATCATCTCGTAACATAACTGCAGGAGATGCTTTGCCTCAGCTCAGCCAATTATCGACGCTGGTGAAACAGGCTGCGCGCGAAGCCGGATTTGATCTGGCTGGCATTGCTCCTGTCCACGACGCGCCTGAACTGAATTACTTTCCCGAGTGGATAGCTGCCGGCCATGCTGGAGAGATGAAGTATATGGAGGCACGCGACGAGGCCGGACGCCTGAAGCGGGCGTCTCTGCGACACGCCGTGCCCTGGGCCCGCAGCGTGGTTGTGTGCGCAATCAACTACAACACGGCTCAACCATACTCAACTGAAGTGAACGACTCGCAGCGCGGCTGGATTTCCCGCTATGCCTGGGGCGAGGACTATCACGATGCCGTGATGGCGAAGTTGCGAGCAGTCGAACAGCAACTCCACCAAGAGTCCGGCGAGCAAGAAGCACCAGAATTGCAGACGCGCTGCTACGTTGACACAGGCCCGCTGGTCGAGCGCGTTTATGCTAAGTACGCCGGAGTTGGTTGGATTGGCAAGAATACCTGCATTCTGAATCAGAAGCTCGGATCGTGGTTATTTCTTGGCGTCATTCTCACATCACTCGAGCTTGAGCCCGATGTGCCCGCGCCAGACCGCTGCGGAACCTGCACCCGCTGCATCGATGCCTGCCCCACTGACGCGCTGATCGCTCCCTATCAGCTCGATGCCAATCGCTGCATCGCTTACCTCACAATCGAAAAGCGCGGCGCAATTCCCGAACATATTCGCGAGGGGATCGGCCGGCACATCTTCGGGTGTGATATCTGCCAGGATGTCTGTCCCTGGAACCGCAAGGCTCCCGCTACAAGCGCGCCGGAATTCCAAGCACGTGAAGGCTTGATAAATCCTGCGCTACACTGGCTGGCCGAAATGACAGCGGAGCAGTTCCGCGAAAAATTCCGAGGATCACCCGTCCGCCGCACCAAGCACGGTGGCCTCCGCCGCAATGCCGCGATCGCCATCGGCAACAGCGGCGACGCCCAATTCCTGCCTTTGCTGCACCGCCTCAGCGAAGACGAAGATCCCGTGGTCGCCGAATCCGCGCGCTGGGCTAAAGAAAAGCTGGAAAGGACTTAGAAGCTATCAACACATCTCATAAACGCCTTATCAGTAAGGATGGGAGATGCGAGATATCCGTCAGAAAGCCGTAGACGAGAGCGTCATCGGGGATTCGCTTGTTCAGCGCTTTCGCCCGAGTTGGCGTATCATTCTTTTTCCTCATCGCGCAAGTCCTCTTCGAAGGTTAAGAGGTACCAATGCGGCGTTTTCTACCCGTAATGTTCGCGGTAGCGTTGAGCCTACTCGCACAAACCCCGGTTCCATCGCCTGATAAGAAAGCAGAGGAGCATCCTGCTTCTCCATGTCGGGTGGGAGGTCGCGTCGTAACAGCCGCTGAAGGCAGTCCGCTGAAATCAGCCCGGGTGGCGCTCGTGCCGGAGGATTCGAGATCGGACACTCTAATCTACGGAGCAACTTCCGACAGCGATGGTCATTTCCTTCTCAAGGAGGTTGTCCCGGGCCGCTACCGGTTCTTTGCTACCCGCGCCGGTTTTGTGGACCAGCAGTATCAGTCTCAGGGAACCGATGCCGGGGCAGTATTAGCTCTTAAGCCCGGACAGAAGATCAGCGATGTCCTGTTCCGCATGACGGCGGCTGCTGTCATTACCGGCCGAGTGAATAACGAAGATGGTGAGCCGATGATTCGTGTGCAGGTCGTAGCCCTGCGCAGGCCAACCGAAGAGGAAACAGAGGAGGATATCCCGTTCGCTTCCCGAAAACAGACACTGATTCCAGTCGCTTCGAGCCAGACCGACGATCGCGGCCAATACCGTATCTTCGGAGTCAAACCTGGCGAATATTACATACGGTAGTGAATACGCCCCGGTGTACTACCCCGGAGTAGTGCAAGTCGGTCAGGCACAGGTGTTTCTACAAAGGCAGGGGACGAGGTACAGGCTGATTTTTCTATGCAGCGCACCAAACCTGTGGAGGTCGCCGGGCAGGTCATTGGCCCCGGCGGGCCTGCCAAAAAACGCGTTGGTTATTCTCGAACAGCCCGGAGTAGATGATTTCGGCTCCAGCCGTCAAAGTAGGACCGACGAGAAGGGCATCTTCAAACTGAAGGGCATACCCCCGGGTAGCTACGTGATTGTCGCCTACGAAGAGCGCGAAGGGGTAATGACTGGCAAGGCGCGTCAGAAGGTTGAAATTGGTGGCGAGAGCATCGAGTCCCTTACCATCTCTCTCGGTAGCGGCGCCACCTTTCAGGGTCGAGTTACGGTGAGCGGCCCAAGCTCGCTGACATCGGATCGGATTAGTGTAGCCCTTTTCCCAGTAGAAGAAGACGAACAATTGGGTGGGCATGGTCGTGTAAAAAAAGATGGAACTTTCGAGATCACGTCAGTCAAGGATGGTAACTACGCTATCCGTCTATGGGGGCTTGAGCACGACTGGTATGTCAAGTCGGTGCGACTCGGCGCGGATGATATCCTTGAAAAGGGATTACAACTGGAAAAAGGCGCCTCGGGTGGGAGACTTGAGGTCGTTGTCAGCTCGGCCGGCGCATGTGCGCATAACACCCGACCCGGAAACACCCTACAACCGCTTCCGCTCGCGCAGCGCAAAAACCGACCAGACCGGCAACTTCTCCATCACTGGCCTTGCCCCGGGCGAGTATCGTGTGTTTGCAAGTTATCCGGCATCACCCAGAAGCGGTTCCCTCAAGTCGGACGCACAACTCGTCACGCTTTCCGAACATGCCCACAAGACTGTACAACTCGTGATGGTGAAGCCCCAAGCCGAGTAGAATTGATCAATGATCACCCTGGGCTCTGCGACTTCGGCCAAATATTTGGCGGAATTATTGGGTCAACGGGCGTTTACGCCCCCTAAGTTTTGGCCCCACCTCACCGCGCACCAGTTGTAGCCAGCTCCTAGGACCCATCACGACGAGTGATTCCCTTGCCTTCGACGCATTCGTAAGCTCGGCCGGTTGTGAGGTCCTTGTATTCTTCTGTCCGGCCGCTGGGCCACTGAATCACCACGCGATTGATCTTGTCCTGCTTGCCAACTCCGAATGTTACAGGGAGTTCGGATTGGGAGAGGTAACTCGATCCGCCTTTGACCAGACGCGACTGAATTGATCCGTTGTGAAAAATTTTCAGAGATGCCCCGATGCCGTCACGATTTGATTTTGTGCCCACCAGGCGAAAGCGAATGCTGCGGTTGCCGGCAAGCTGGTCGTTACGGTAGAGATATGCGGGCCCATGATTAGTGGTCATCAGCAGATCGAGATCGCCGTCACGATCAAAATCGCCGTATGCCAGACCGCGCCCAACTTTGGGCTGACTGAAGCCGCCGCCGATGTCAGCAGCTACATCGTGGAAGATTCCTTTGCCGTTGTTCAAAAAAAGCTGCGGCGGTTGCGCATAGCCGACACCGCGAACGTTACGCACAGTGTCATCAATGTGACCATTCACCACGGCGAGGTCGAGCGAACCATCTAGATCGGCATCGAGAAATCCGCAACCAAATCCCAAAGTATTTTTTGATGGCAGCCCCACTCCGCTCTGCGTCGCCACATCAGCAAAACTCCCGCCGGCAACGCGATACAGCCCGATCATCTCGTTGTCAAAATTCGTGATGGCTACGCCTGGGACACCTGTGTTGTCGAAATCCGCCACGTCCACGCCCATGCCGGCGCGCGCCTTGCCCTCCGCGCTGAAAGCAATTCCAGCTTCCACGGCAACATCTTTGAAAGTCCCATTGCGCTGGTTGCGATAGAGCTTGTTGGGTTGTGTGTCATTGGCGACCAGCAGGTCGGGCCAGCCATCCTGGTCGTAGTCGAGCATGGCTACACCGAGCGATTTTGAGCTGCTGTCAAAAACGCCGCTGCTGGCGGTGACATCTTCGAACGTGCCATCGCCACGATTATGAAAAAGCCAGCAGGTTTCACCCCGGTACGCCTCGGGCGTGCAATAGGATTTGTTTTTGCCATCAAGGCTACAGAAAACATCGTGTTCGGGCGACCACTTGACGTAATTGCAGACGAATAGATCCAGCAGGCCATCGCGATCAAAATCGAACCAAATTGCCGAAGTGCTGAGAGCTTGCCTGCCACCCAGGCCACTGGATTTTGTGACGTCGACAAAAGTTCCTTTGCCGGTGTTCTTGAATAGGCGGTTCTGACCCACGCAAGTGATCAGGATGTCAGGATAGCCGTCGTTGTTGTAGTCTCCAACCGCCAGACCCATTCCGTACATCTCGATACCAAGGCCAGCGGCACGGGTTACGTCGGAAAAAGTTCCGTTACGATTGTTGCGATAAAGCTTGAGCGTGCTGCGCTCGCGCTTGTGGCCGGGCCAATCCGTTCCGTTGACGAGAAGAATGTCTTGCCATCCGTCGGAGTCGTAATCCAGAAATGCACAGCCTGGACCGAGTGTTTCAGGAAGCAGCTTTCCGCCATAAGCGCCGCTATTGTGGCGAAACTGAATGCCGGCAGAACTAGTCACATCGACGAACCGAAATCCGGGAGCGGCGGGAGAAGCCAACAGAGTTTCAGGAGGGATTTGCAAAGCAGCGGCAAAGGCAGCGAACCCACGCAGAAAAGACCGGCGATTCACGGCAGGTTTACCAGCCCGTTGCGGATGGCGTATGTGACCAGCTCGGCGGTTTTGTGAATTCCCAGCGCATCCATAATGTTTGCGCGATGAACGGAGACAGTATTGACGCTTAGGTCGAGAGCGGAGGCAATCTCTTTGGCTGATTTGCCCGCGACGATCATCTGCAAGATTTCCAGCTCGCGTTGTGTGAGACCGGAGCTGCGTTCCCCTTTGAGTGCCGCCGGGCGCTCGAGTTGGGAATCGAGAACGGTTTCGCCTGCGGCCACGCGGCGGATGGCGGCGCCCAGCTCCAGATCCACAGCGTTCTTGAGAATATATCCGCGAGCGCCGGCTTGGAGCGCCTGACGGACCAGCGTGTCCTCAGGATGCATGCTGAGCATGAGCACCAGCGCCTGCGGCTCTCTTTGCAGAATTTTTCTAGTTGCTTGCAAGCCGTTCATACGGGGCATAGCGCAATCCATCACGATCACGCGAGGATGCAACTCTTGGGTCAGGCGTATGGCTTCAGTGCCATCCGCGGCTTCCGCGACAACTGTGATATCGGGATCATCCTCCAGAATGCGACGAAAACCTCGCCGCACGAGGCTGTGGTCATCGACTAATAGGACCGTAATTTTATCCCGCATGGGAATCCAGCTTCTCCCTGGGAACTTGCAATAGAACCAACATTCCGCCCTCCGCTGGCTGTGTGAATTCGAGCCTGCCGCCTAGTAACTCGGCCCGTTCGCGCATGGCCACTAATCCAATTCCTTGCTTGGTTTCCTGCGTTATGAAACCTTTGCCATGATCTTCGACTTCGAGCTGAAGATTCTCCGGCAGAAATTTCAGGCGAACCCAGGCCTCCCTGGCCCCGGAATGGCGTGTGACGTTATTCAACGCCTCCTGCACCACGCGATA
>Ga0137372_10001296_pt1 | contig 24118 bp, 30 predicted proteins | sample SagtaG_6_FD_104911 | JGI IMG/M metagenome (GOLD analysis project Ga0137372, IMG submission 104911) | Vadose zone soil microbial communities from Sagehorn Ranch, Mendocino, California, USA - Sage1_R_60_16 metaG | ecosystem: Environmental > Terrestrial > Soil > Vadose zone | place: USA...
GCCACGTCCACCACGGGCACGGCGCTGAACCGGTGGCGGGCGAGCAACTCGACGATCTCCTTGAACGTCGTCGACTCGTCGACCGTCACCACCTCGCCGGTCATGAGGTCCTGCACCTTGGTCTTCATCTCGCCCTCCTCACACCGCTACTGGCCTATCGAACGCCCACACCGGCCGGCCCGGAAGGGTCGACAGTCATCCCCCGACCGGGCCGCTCGGGCCTCGGAGCCAGGCGCCGACCGTCGCAGGTTCTCGGCACGGCGCGGCATCACGGAAGACGCGGGTGCGCATCGCGCTGACGACTCGAACCCGCAGCGCGCCGCCTCCCAGTCAGTAGGGGGAGGCCTGGTGCCCACGCCGGCTAAACCCTTACCGGATGTCCGGGGAGGGCGGGAGTACGGTGGCGGCGCGCCAGCCCCGGCCGGATCAAGTCACGACCAACGACGTGCGCACGATCAACGAGACGAGGTCTCGCGCTCTTGGCGGCCTGGTTCCAGGCCGCCGCAACCGACCCTGAAAGCGCGGGTCGTTGTCCTCGTGCGGCGCGGCCCGGCCGGTGGGAGGCTGCCAGAGGAGGTGGTCGATGATGACCGACCAACATGTGTCCCTTGGCGACCAGGACCTGCGGGACCGGGCGATCGCCAGGCTGAAGCAAAAGAGCGACTTCGGTGCCCACCTGCTCGCCTACCTGGTGGTGAACGCCTTCCTGGTCGCGATCTGGGCGGCCACGGGGGCGGGCTTCTTCTGGCCGGCGTTCCCGCTGTTCGGCTGGGGCATCGGGGTGGTGTTCAACGCCTGGGACGTGTACTGGCGCAGGCCCGTGTCGGAGGACCAGATCCGCCGAGAAATGGAGCGGATGACCTAGCACGACTGTTTGCGCCGACCGTGGCCGATGCCGTCGAGCCGGCTCGACCAGAGATGCGGATGGGGCTTCGTGGCCTCGACGAGCTCGAGGTGTTCGCCCAGGGCGTCCGCAACGCCCACGGGTCGATGCTTGTGGCCGCTTCTTGAGGAGCCGTACGGAGCATCGCGGACAACCCGCAATGAGGGTGTCCGCGATGCTCGGTGCGCCCGGACGTTGACGGGGACCAGACATCGGCAGGATGTTCACGCCTGCCGTGGAGTCTGGTCCCGTTGTCATACGGCCCACGCTCGTCGCCGCCGCCAGAGCCACGGCGAAGCGGCTCAGCTCACCGGCGCCGCTTGGCCGCCGACAGCCGCAGGACCCCCGTCACGCGCAGCAGCCGCAGGCCCGGCCGCATCAGTGCCGGGACCAGCGCCATGCCCTCGCTGGTGTCGAGCAAGCGCGGATCGGCCAGCTGGACCCGCCGGCCGCCGCGCTCCAGCGTGCAGGAGCCGGCGGCCAGCACGTTCCTGGCCCAGTCGCTGCCGGCACCGTAGAACAGCGCGACGACGTAACCGCCGGCGACGCGGAAGGCGAGCACCGGGGTCCGGTAGCGGCGGCCGGACCGGCGCCCGCGATGCTCAACGACCGCCACAGGGGAGCCCCGCCGTCCGGCGAAGGTCCGGACGGCGGGGTTGAACAGCTCCCGGTTGAACCGGGCCAGCCGGTCGGAAAGCGTCACGGATGGATGGTACGCGCGCCGGTGGAGCGGTTTGGCGGCCCACCGGCCGGGTGGTGGCCTCGCATGGTGGTCGGGATGCTCGCCGCCGCCGCCATCTTCCTGACCATCGTGCAGGTCACGTGGGACGAGGCGACCGTCCGGTACCCGGTGCACTCGTTGCTCGTGGTGGCGGCCGGCATGACCGTGCCGCTGGTCGCCTGGATGCGCCCGCGGGCGGGAACGTGGTGGCAGGGTGCCTCGTGGCCACCAGCACCGCGTTGGTGCTGGTGGCCACGACCCCGTGGGTTGGGGACCCTCAGGTGAGTCAGGCGGCTTCGCTGGACGACCGCGACCTAACGGCGGTCACAGCAGCCAGCGGTTGCGCTGGACGAACGGCAGCTTCGCCCAGAGCCTGCCAAGGCCCCAGGTGTTGCCGGCGTAGGTCACCGCCACCGCGATCAGCGCCAGCGCGTAGACGATGTGGTAGTCGACGACCGGGTTGGTCGACATGCTCGGCGCCCCTGCCGAGGTGTGCTTGGCCAGCGGCCACTCCGCCGCCCACATCAGCAGCATCATCACCGTGCCGCTGGCGGCCGCGGCGCGCAGCGCCACCCCGAACAGCAGCGCGACGCCGATGCCGAGCAGGCCGAGCATGAACAGCCAGTTCGCCCAGGGGGTCCCTGCCCAGTTGTGGAAGGTGGACTCGAACGGGCCCATCTCCACGCCGCTCAGGAAGCCCTTGGTGGGCGAGCCGCCGTTGATCCAGGCCTTGGCGGACGGGGTTGCGTAGCCGAACCCGAAGGTCTTGTCCAGGAAGGCCCACAGGAACACGAACCCGACCGCCACGCGCACGACCGCCAGGACCTTCGCGGCGTGGGTGGTCATGACGGCCCCGTGGGTCGGCGCGGTCTCGGCGGCGCGCCGCGCTGGGAGCTGCGACGAGCCGTTGATCCGCACCCTCTCCTGCTGGATAGCCATGGTGTTCTCCTTTCGGTCCCTACCCCTGTAGCCTCGGCGGTTCGGCCGGCCAGGGCACGGGTCCAACGTCCCGAGACCGGCAGGCCGATGGTCCGCCAGGATCGCTTCGCGCCCCAGCGGCTGACCCGCCGGCGCACCACGAGCGCGTACACCGGTCCGCCCACGGCCGTGGCGGTCGCCAGGCCGATCAGCGCGCCGCGCAGCCTGCCGATGGCCTCCTTGGGTCCTGGCTCAGGCGTGGATCGCGTCGAGGGTGATCCGCCGTGCGTGGACCCGGCAGATGACCCGCGTCTCGCGCGAACGCTGCGCGACGGGGTAGACGTAGCCGTAGTAGGCGGGGTGGCGGGTGTAGCTGCGGGTCAGCGCGTCGAGGTGGTCGAGGGCGCCGTCGGTGACCAGCTCCGCGTCGCCGCGGACCTGGATGAAGCGGGCGGTGTTGTCGGGGTCGACGACCAGCAGGCTGACCTTCGGGTTGGCGAGCAGGTTGCGACCCTTCTGCCGCTCCAGCGTCGTGTTGACCCGGGCGCACGCGCCGTCGACGTCGACCCACACAAGGCTCGACTGGGGCTGGCCGTCGCCACCCATCGTGGTGAGCACCCCGCAGATCGGTCGGGTCAGGAGGTCGAGGTGCGAGGCGGGGATCGGCAGCGTCCCGGGCGCGACCAGCGTGGTCATGGCCTTCACTCCGTCCCCGTCGCGTCGAGCGCGACGACGTGGCTCGGCCGGATCCGGCACACGACCGGGACCTCGGTCTGGGCGAAGCGCGCCGGGATGACGTCGCCGAAGTAGCGGACCGGCCGGCCGGCGTACTTGGAGGCGAGGTCGTCCAGGTGCCCGGCCGCGCCCGCCTCGGTCATCTCGACGACCGTGCCGCGGACCTCGAGGTAGCGCAGGGGCTGGCGCGGGTCGTAGCACAGCAGCGTGACCCGCGGATTGCGGCGCATGTTCCGTTCCTTGGCGAAGCCACGCATCGTGTTGACCCGCAGGCACTCGCCGTCGAAGTCGCACCACACCACCGAGGTCTGCGGATGACCGTCGGGCATGACCGTGGTCAGGGCGACGACCGGCGGGCACTCGACCAGGTCGCGGTGGGACGCCGGGATCTGGTCGGGCGCGTGATCGCTGCGCAGGCCGATGGTTCGCACCGCCCTCACCTCCCCGCGGTGGGAGCCTCGGCGGCCGGCGTGCGGGTCAGCCACAAGGCACGTCCGCGGCGATGAAGTCCCTGACGGCCTGCATGACCTCGGCGGGCTGCTCCATGTGTGGGTTGTGACCAGCGCGCTCGATGATCCGCAGGCGCGCATCGGGGATCCCGGCCGCCAGTTCGAGCTGGTGCTCCGGCGGGAACACGAAGTCGTCGCGCCCGGCCATCACCAGCGTCGGCACCGTGACACGTGCTTGCTCGTGCTGGATGGTTGTCGCCATGACCGCCTCCCCACCGTGCTCCGAGCTACCTTGGGGCGAGACTGGCCCACTTGTTCACGATCAGTAAATGGACCAGCCGGCCGCGCCGGTAGCGGCGAACGGCAGGTGTCGATCGGGACCCTCGGCCGACCCGAAGCGGCACCGGTCACGCAACCGACAGCGGCAGATCCAGGACGTGCCGGTACGCCACGGGGGCGGGGCCTGGCGCGGCACCCAGCCGGGCGCTACTTCCCCGTGCCCGCATCCGCCACAGGCTCGGACGCAACCATGGCCGTCGTGTCGCGTGCAGGCGCGCCGCGCCACGCCCGAGCAGGATGGCCTCCACGAAGAACAACACCGAGAAGACCACCCCGAAGGGAGCGTCGAACGCCAGACCCTCGCCCAGCCAGAACGGCGTCAGGGCCAGCATCGCCACGCTCAGGAGGAGAAGCATGATCAGCGTAACCGTGGCGACAGTCAGGCTGCTCGCGGGATGGGAGCATGGCCAGCCTGCGCCAGGTCGCGGGGCCGCCGAGGGGAAGAAGAACAGCACGCCCGCGCCGGCAAGGTAGGCGTGCGCCACGCCGCCGATCGCCCGTGCCGGGCAGGGCCGCACGCCCCTACGCAGCAGAGGCGGTCGGCAGGACACTCGGTGCACGCCGAGGCGACCGCGGCGGCCGGTCGCCGGCATCACCGAGAGGAGTTCCCATGACCACCGCGCCCGCGCTCCGCCCAGGCTCCTCGATCCGGCTGCGGACACGCCTGCTCGCCGTGGTCTTGGCGCTGCACGGCGTGGCCCACTTCGCCGGCACCACCAGCAGCCTCGACCTCGTCGCCACCGCGAACCGGTAGCCCACGAGCAACCCCATCCGAACGGCACCAAAACTCGGCAGCGATCGCGGCGACAGGAGCAGACCGATGAAGATCGACCCGGCGCAAACAAGACCGACGACGAGGCAGGCACGGACCGGCCGTCGCCGTAGGCAACGGACCTTGGTCGGGCTGGAGCTGTTCACCGGCGTGGCGGGCGCCATCGGCGGCCTGCTGCTGGTCGCCGAGCCGGACGGGTCGCTGATGGACGCCAAGCTGTCGGCCCTGGCCGGCAGCCCGTTCTCGGACTGGCGCATCCCGGGCGTCCTGCTGGCCACCCTGGTCGGCGGCGGCTTCCTGGTGGCGGGCCTGTGGCAGTGGCGGGACGGGTGGCATGCCCGCGAGTTGTCGCTGCTGGCAGGCCTCGGCCTGGTCGCCTTCGAGGCGGTGGAGCTGGTCTGGATCGGCTTCCAGCCCCTCGAGGCGGTCTTCGGCGGCGTCGGCGTGGTCGTTGCAGGGCTCGCATGGCGGCTGCCCAGGCCGTGACCGATCGCCCCAACGATCGCCACCGGGTTCGTCCTGTTCGGCGCGGCCGTCCGCCGGGAGCTCGGCGGCCGCCTGGAACTGGTCCCAGGCTGCGCCAGCTGGTGCTATGCCCCCCGTTTGGGCAAGGGCTGCCGCTGTGGGTCGATGACCCAGCGTTCGACCTGGCCAACCACCTCCGCGCCGTCCAGGTGGTGCAGGTGGCCGGCGACGTCCCACTGAGCGTGGCCGGTTTGTCCTACGACGGCCAGCTCAACATCGGGATCCAGAGCGACCCTGACGGCCGCCCGGACCTGGACGTATTCGCCGACGGCCTGCGCCGGTCGCTGGACGAGCTGGGCGCGGCCACGCCGCTCCTCCCGGGCTGACCCGAGCCGCCGGCCCAGATCAACTCCAGGTGGGCAGTGCAGGACTTCACGCCGGTTGATCCCTCTGGCTTGGATTGCGTTCCAGTCTTGTTCTTGTTATGGCCCGACCCGGTAGGGGCGCATCATCTCGTTGTCCTCGTGCTCGACGATGTGGCAGTGCCACACGTAGAGGCCGGCGAGGTCGAACTTCGCTTTGACCCTGGTGATCTCGTCCGGGTAGGCGATGACGGTGTCCTTGTAGCCGGTCTCCCAGCGCTCTGGCGGTCGAGGCGGTCCCTCGGACGGCTCGAGAGGCTCGCGGTCGACGACCTGGAACTGCACCTCGTGGATGTGGATGGGGTGGGCATCCTCGGTGAAGTTGTGAAGCTCCCAGACCTCGGTGGCCCCCAGCGCCGGGTTCTCCGTGATTGGGTCGTCCCAGCCAAGGTGGACGGGGTGCCCGCTCGCGTCGAGCGTGCCGAGCAGCGCGGCCCTCGGCCCCACCCCTTCAAGGACCGCGGAGTCCTCCTCGTTGAGGGAGACCCGCCGGGTGACGGTCGCCGGCCCCAGCGGCGTGAAGCTGGGCAGGGTGAGCTGGTCGGGGGGGACGCTGGTGTCCGGGGAGGCGAGCGGGACCACGGTGAGCTTCATCACCTGGCCGGTGGTGGCGGGGTCGGCCGGCTCGAACGCCGCTCCTGGTTCTCCGCCGCCGAACGGCTCGTCCGGCCCCTCGTTGATCAGGTACAGCTCGGTGCCGACCGGCATCCCGGTGAGGTCGACGATGACGTCGGCCCGCTCGGCCAGCCCCAGCAGGAGCTGGTCGAGCTGGACGGGCGCGGGCAGGAACCCGCCCTCGGTGCCGACCTGCCAGAAGGGTGCCGCGGCCCTGGCGGGTCGTGGGGCCAGGGGATCGGTGACGAGCTTGAGGATCAGGAAGCGCGCGTTGCAGCCGTTGAGGAACCGGAGGCGGTAGCGGCGCGGCTCGACCGCCAGGACCGGCCAGGTGCGGCCGTTGGCCACCATGGTGTTGCCGAAGAACTCCGGGTTGAAGATGGGCGAGATGTCGCTGCCGGGGATGTAGGGGCCGCCGAAGCCGTCGAAGAACCTCCGGCTGGCCGGGTAGAACAGGGACCCGTCACGGTTGAAGCTGCGGTCCTGGACGGCGATCGGGATCTCGTGGTACCTGGTGCCCGGCGGGTCGCCGAGCCGTGGGGCTGGCCCTGGCAGCACGCCGGCCGGAAGGTCGGAGGAGCCTCCACGGAGGAGGTAGAAGCCGGCCGGTCCGGCGTACACGTTGACCCGGGTCATCCCAAGGGTGTGGTCGTGGAACCACAGCGTTGCGGCCCGCTGGTCGTTCTGGTACTGGAACACGGCGGTACCTGGCGGCCACGCCTGGTGCCACTTGGCCTGGAACTTCCCTTTGAACTCGTCGTAGAAGCTGCCCACCCTCGCGTAACCGGCCGGAATGTTGGTGGCGTGGGGCAGGTACCAGGCCTCGGCGAACCCGTCGCTCTCCTCGGTGCTGTGCGACCCGTGCAGGTGGGTCACGATCGGCACCGGCCCGGTGTAGGGGCCGGGCGTCGTGGTGAAGTTGGGGCGGCTGTCCCGTCCGGTGACGCCGCCGGGCGGGTTGGCCCAGTGCAGCGTCGGGTCGACCGGCAGCAGGTGCGGCAGGTAGCGGCCGTTGCGGTCGACCAGGTCGTTGATCCACTTGACGCGGACCGGCCGGTCGACCCGCGCCTCGATGGTGAACGCCGGGTAGTTGAAGGTCTCACGGTGGGGTGCCGACCCGTAGCCCCACACCGTGGTGGCCGGCATGCCGGGCGGCAGGATCTGCTGGCGGAACTGGCGCACGGCGATGGCGTACCGGTCGATGGCGTGGTCGCCCGGCCCGGTGAGTGGCGGCATCACCGGCGGGATCACCAGGGGGGCCGCGTACTTGTCGATCGTGGTGGGGTCCAAGGTGCCGCCGGGGATCGCAGCCCAGGCTCGCGGGGCCGCCCCCCATGGCACCAGCAGGGCCGTCCCACCCACCGCACCCGCCTTCAGCAACTGCCGCCTGGTCAGCACGCTGCACCCCCATCGAAAGCCCGCCGGCCACCGCCGGCGTCGCACGGGCTGATCTTCACCGCGTGTGTCCGCTGTTCCAGTTCCCGCAGGGTAAGCCCGCGCCCGACCGCCGCCGCCTCACGACCAGTCTGGGCTCGGGTCACCTCAGTGTGGAACCGTCCTGGTCGCTTCGAGCGTTACCAAGCTGGACCCGTGCCCGAGGAAGCCCGACAGTCCCAAGACGGTCCGAACCCCGTTTCCGCCCCACACGACCAATAACAACCTCTATGTCGCACCAGAAGACGAGCACGACGACATCCGAGAGCGCCTTCGCAGGAGGCCGAGGGGTGCGACCGCGCCGCCGGCGATCACCAGCAACATGCCGGCCTTCGTCGACGCCCAATGGGGCCTGGAACGGATGATCGGAGCGCCGGCGGGCCTTGCGGACGCGGTCGAGCTGGAAGAACGAGGGGCGGGCGACGAGCCGGTCGCCGCGCAGGCCGGCCAGCAGCGCCACGGGGACCGACCGCCTCCTCACCAGCAAACGACAGGCGTGGGTTCCGCCAACCGGCACCACCACCAGCAAATCCAACACCGAACAAGGGGTATGGAACGTTCCGTCGGCGAAGGGGCCGCCAAGCCTGCTCAGGGTTTGCCTTGTCGCCAGTTGGGGACGCTGGGCGCGCCGGGTTGCAGCGAGCGGAGGTAGGTGACGAGCTGGCGGATCTGCTCGTCGGTGAGCGGACCGCCGAAGTCGAGGCTCCAGGCCGGCATGCTGGTGCCCGAGACGCCCCCGGCGATCAGCAGCCGGGCCTGCTCGTCGGACGTGGACGTAAGGAACTGCTTGGAGTTCAGGGTGGGGGCGCTGCCGCCGGTGGCGGCGCGACCGTGGCAGGAGGCGCAGTTGTTGGCGAACAGCCCCTCCCCCAGGTGCGCGTAGGTGGCTTGCTGCTCGCGGGTGGCCCGGGCACGCAGGGTCGGTTCCTGGATTCCGTAGATCACGAACCCGAGGATGAGGACCACCATGAACACCAGCCCCCAGGTGTAGTGGCGGTCGAGGCTGCGTTGCAGCCAGGCGGGTTCGAAGGCGGCTGGCTTGGGCGCGTCGCGGGGCATCGTCAGCTCCTGGTGCAAGGGGGGCCGAGCGGTGGGGTCAGGAAGTCCCGGGTCCCGCGGTCGGGGCCGGGGAGGAGCTTGCTGGTGTCGGCGACCAGGGTGCCGTTGTCGAGCCGGAGCTCGAAGCGATCCATCCCGCGGGGGGCCGGGCCTTGGACGTACTCGCCGCCGAGGTCGAACACCGAGCCGTGGCAGGGGCACTCGAACCGCCCCGAGCTGTGGCAGAACGGCACGCGGCAGCCGAGATGCGGGCAGCGCTGGGACAGGGCGAAGAAGTGCCCGCCGGCGTTGGCGACCCAGAGGCGGCCCTGGTTGACGTAGGTCGCGGTTCCAGGCTTGAAATCGGCTGGGTTGCCCAGGGTCACGGAGCCACCGCCAGCCGTTCCGGCGAGCGGGCGCAGCGCCTCGTAGGCGGTCCAGCCCAGGGCGACCCCGAGCACGGTGGCGCCGAGCTTCCAGCCCTTGCGTAGCAACTCCCGGCGGTTGAGGTTCACGCGCGGCTCCTAGAGGTCGACGTACAGGTGCCGCCAGGGCGGGATGAACCGCCAGCCCGGCCCGCGGAAGAACTCCCCGACGACGGTGAGCACGCTCGCGGCGACGAGCATGGCGGAGAACAGCAGGATGGCCACCTTGCGGTGGCGGGCCTCGGTGGCCGGGTTGCGGTCCAGGTAGGGCAGCAGGATCAGCGCCACGATCGTGCCGGCGGGGATCAGGATGCCGGCGACGAGCGGGTCGAGGTGTGACAGCAGCTCCTGTAGGCCGACGAAGTACCAGGGGGCCTTCGACGGCTCGGGGGTGAGCTGCGGATTGGCGAGGTCGCGCAGTGGTGCGGCGAAGGCCACGCCGAGGGTGAGCGCCGCCGCCGCCGTCGCCAGGCCCACCACCGCGTGGCGGACCACCAGGTGCGGCCAGGTGAACACGGCGTCGTCCACGCGCCGCTCCTCGGCCGTGACGGACTGGCGGTCGACCACACCGAGCAGGCGGACCCGGCGCTCGCCGTCGGCGGCCACCGGCTCGTGGATGGGCTCGCCCGGCAGCATGGTCGCCTCCTCGGTGAACGCCCCGCCCCCCGGTCGCTGCACCGCGAAGCCGTCCTTGCGGACCCTCCAGATGTGCAGCGCCAGCAGCACGGTCAGGGCCGCGGGAAGGACGAAGACGTGCAAGGCGTAGAAGCGCAGCAGCGTCGCCTGCCCGATCTGCGTGCCGCCGAGCAGCAGGTCGCGAAGCGTCAGCCCAAGGACAGGCACGTAGTTGACGAGGTTGGTGCCGACCGTGACCGCCCAGTAGCTGAGCTGGTCCCAGGGCAGCAGGTAGCCGGTGAACGAGAACGCCAGGGTGGCGACGAGCAGGCCGACCCCGAGGACCCAGTTGAACTGTCGTGGCCGCTTGTAGGCGCCGGCGAAGAACACCCGGGCCAGGTGGACGACGACCACGATCACCATCAGGTGCGCCGACCAGCGGTGGACGTTGCGGACGAGCTGACCGAAGCCGACCCCGGTGCGGAGCTGCTGCATGTCGCCGTAGGCGGAGGCGACCGACGGCGTGTAGAAGAACATCAGGTACATGCCGGTCAGGTTCAGGATCGCGAACAGCACCGTCAGGATGTAGCCGAGCCGCCACGAGTAGCGGAAGCGCAGCACCCTGGCGGGCACCTTCACCGGGTAGACGTGCAGGAAGAAGTTGCTGAACGACTGCAGCGCACGACCGCGGGGGGTGTCGAGCTGCGGGTGGCGGAACGCGGATCGCCACACCTCGCTGTGCCGCACGCGCTGCCACAGCGTGGTCGGCGGCGGATACGTGTCGGGCTCGAGCTGGTCGCGGTCCTGGTCATCCATCGGCGGGCTCCTTGGCGTGGACCATCAGCAGCGCCCCTGGCGGGCAGCGGTTCACGCACAGGCCGCAGCGGATGCAGAGCGACTCGTCGAGCAGCAGCGCCGACTGGGCCGCCGTGCCCAGCCCGGCACGGTCGGCCGGCACGATCGTGATGCAGTTGTGGGGGCAGACGTCGACGCACAGGCCGCAGAGGATGCAGAGCTCCGGTTGGAGCATGACGTTGTCGAAGCAGCGCAGGCACCGGTGGCCCTCCAGGCGGGCCTCAGCCTCGCCGTAGCCGGTCTCCACCTCGGCGAAGCCGATCCGCCGGTCGTGGGGCACCACCGGGATCGCGACCCTTCCGACGGCGTCGTAGCCGCTGGCAAGGCGGCGGAAGCCGGGCCGGTCCACCAGCTCGATCCGTCGTGAACCGGCGGCGCCGCCGGCGTGCTCGGCGTGGATCGACGCGGCTGCACGCTGGCCGTCGGCGATCGCGTCGATCAGGTTCCTGGGCCCGAACGCCGCGTCGCCGCCGGCCCAGATGCGCGGGTGGGAGGTCCGCAGGGTCGCGCGGTCGACGGCCACGCCCTGCTGGTGGGTCAGCTCGACGCCCGCGTCGTCGCCGAGGAAGCCGACGTCGGCGACTTGGCCGACAGCGAGGATCACCGTGTCGGCCGGCAGGACCTCTTCGGTGTCGGGGACGAACGTCGGGGCGAAGCGGTGCTGGGCGTCGAACACCGAGGCCACCTCGATCGTCTCCAGGCCCTCGACGGACCCCTGGCCGACGATCCTGTGCGGGCCCCGCCGGTAGACGATACGGATCCCCTCCTCCTCAGCCTCGGCGATCTCCTCTGGGGCGGCGGGAATCTCCTCGGGGGACTCGAGCGCCACGACGGTCACGTCGGCGACGCCCGCCCGGATGGCCGAGCGCGCCACGTCGAGCGAGGTGGTGAGGCTGCGGCGGGCGTCCTCCTGGGCCTGCGGGTGCAGCGGCTGCGGCAGCGGGCCTACCTCCCCGCGCGCGGCCGCCCGGAGCGCGGTGCGGGCCGCGTCGAACGCGACGTTGCCACCGCCGACGACGACCACCCGCTCGCCGAGGTCGACCCGGAACCCCTGGTTGACATTGAGGAGGAACTCCACCGCTCGGAGCACGCCGTCCAGCTCGTGGCCGGGGATGTCGAGGTCGCGCCCCCGGCCGGTGCCGACGGCGAGGAACAGCGCGGCATGCTCGGCCAGCAGCTCGTCCAGCGTCACGTCGGCGCCGATCCGGCAGCTGCTCCGGACGTCGACGCCGAGCTCGAGGATCGCCTCGACCTCGCGGCTGATGAGACCGCGGGCCAGGCGGTACTCGGGGATGCCGAGCACCATCATCCCGCCGAGCCGGTCGTGGGCCTCGTAGATCGTGACGGGGTGGCCAGCCAGGCGCAGGTCGTGGGCGGCCGACAGGCCGGCCGGCCCACCGCCGACGACGCCGACCGACGGATGCGTGGGCGGTGGGACCGGGCCGTGGGCCTCGTGCCAGACGGCGCTGCCGCCGAAGCTCTCCACGCCGAACCGCTCGCTCACGAAGCGCTTCAGCGCGCGGATCGCGATCGGCGCGTCGAGCTTGCCGCGCCGGCAGGCCGTCTCGCACGGTGCCGCGCAGACCCGCCCGCAAATCGAGGGAAACGGGTTGGGCTGGCGAGCGATCAGGTAGGCGTCCCGGTGGCGGCCCTGGGCGACCGCGGTCACGTAGGCGCCGGCGTCGGTGTGCACCGGGCAGGCAGCCCGACAAGGCTCGTTCTCCCACAGCCACCGCGCGTCCGGCACGGGAGGCGGCAGTGATTCGCTCATGGCGTCCTCAGATCAGATGCCGGGCCTGCAGGCGCCGCAGCAGCCAGGCCAACGCCGCCAGCATGGCGAAGAACCAGATCGTCGCGAGCGCCGCCCGCTGGCCACGATCGAGCCCGCCGAGCCGGGTGACGATCAGGTTGGGGACGACGACCAGCAGCCCGACACCGACCGCGACGACCGCCACGGTCGCGGCGACGGCTCTTGGCCAACTGGGCGTCGTCCCCGGCTCACCCGCCACCATGCACCCTCCGGTGTTGCGACCCTCAGGAGACCGTGAAGGCCAGGTACATGCCCTTCTCGTAGTGGCGCTCGATGTTGCAGACGAAGACGTACTTGCCCGGCTCGAGGTCGATGGTGGTGGTCTTGGTCTTGCCCGGATCGGTCTCGCTGTCCTCGCCCACGCTTGCGTCCTCGCTGACCTCATGGTTGGCGCCGACCTTGAGCTTGTCGGCGGGGGTGTCGGTCTTCAGGACCACCACCTCGTGCACCTTCGTGCCCACGTTCTTGAACGTGATGGTCGCCTTCCCGGCCGTCCCCGACCCCGGCGTCGCGGTCAGGTAGTACTTGCCGCCGGGTTTATCGCCTCCCTCCACGGTGACGACCGTCGGCCCCCCGCTCGCGGCAGTCGTCACCGTCACGCCGCCACCGCTCTGGCCACCACTGCTCGTGGTCTCGTTCTTGGAGCTGGAGCACCCTGCGAGCGCCAGCGCGGTCAGCGCGACAACGAGCACTGTCAGCGCCCTCTGCGTATCCCTCATCGGACCAGCCACCTTCCCCGGACTGCCTTCGACGCGGCTGTGCGGCAGCTTGGTCGGCAAACAGCGTCCCTGGCCGGAGGGGCGGATGCCCGGCTGGCAGTGGAGAGCGTGGGGCGGAACAGGATCACGCGTTGCCGCCAGTTGCCCTCTCCACTCGTGCCGGCACCTCGAGTCTCCCGCGCGTCTTGGACGGTGTCCATGGGTCGTTGTTCGCGACCGTCGCAACGTGACGAGGCTCTGCGCTCGACCGCAAAGCAACACGGGCCAGACAACCCGGAACCGGCGGGACCCCTGGCCCTCCGCGGGCCGTCCTCGCAGCGTCGTGCCCGGGTGGGGCAAGGCTCGACCACCCCGATCCAGCCCTCGGAGGCGCCAGCGCATGGTGGACCGAGGCACGCCCACAGGGTCGAACGTCCCTTCCAAGCTGGGACTACTCCAGGTGCGCAGCGCTGGTCGGACGGCGGGCAGGATGTGGAACAGGAGCGGGGCGAGACCGGCGAATTCTCATACCGGCAGTCTCGCTGGGTTGGCGCGGTCGCAGCGAGAGCAACAGCGCCACGGGCGCCATCTCAGGGGTGGTGTGCTGGTAGTGCGCGCCCAGGGCGCTGCCGCGGTGCCGTGTGGTCTGGGAACCACGGGCTTCGGTCGAACGGCGCGCGACCGAGGGGTCTCAGCCGGGCAGTTCCTTGGCTCCGACGGTCAGCGTCACCACGGACCCGGGCGGGACGGCCTGGCCGGCCGACGGCTCCTGGCTGACCACCCGATCGACCCGCCCGGCGCCGCGGACCTGGACCAGGACGACCCGGACGCCGAGCCGGGCCTTGGTGAGGGTGGCCACCGCCTGCTCGCGATCGCGTCCCACCACGTTGGGGACGACGACCTGCTGGCCGGGACCACCCGTCTCGTCACCGATGGTCGTGGTGGGTGCCGGTGGCGCCGTGGTGGCCTCCGGCGGCGCGGTGGTCTGCGGTGCGGCCGTCGTGGCCGCCTCCCCGCTGCCGAACGCTGGCTGGCTGGTCGCCGGAGGCAGTTGTGCGAGCGCGGGTCCCGCGATGGTCCGACCGTCGGCCTGCCGATCCGGGTCACGGCCAAGCCCCGCGAAGGCAACGACCGCGACCACGACGGCCAGGCACGCTCCGGCGACCGCGACGACCCCCAGCCTCGGGCGGCGCCTTGCGGGTGCGCTGCCCGCCTCGCTGGCAGCAGGCGGTCCCCCTCCGCCGATCCTGGCAGGGACCGCTTCGGCTCGATCGCCTGGTGGGAGTCCGCGGCTGCCCCGTCCGGTGGGTCGTGCGCGGCCGCGGCACCTGGCAGGCTGACCGGGGCTTCGCTGCGGCGCACCATCGCCAGGAAGCGGGCAAGATCGCGGCCGAGGTCGTCCGTCGAGCGGTACCCATTCTGGTGGTCGCCGGCCGCCTTGACCACGATCGCGGCCAGCTCGGCCGGCACCTCTGGACCGAGCCGGACCCGCTCGCCGGGGGCCGGTTCCGCGCCGGTCAACATCACCACCATGCAGCGGCCAAGCGCCCGAAGGTCGCCTTCGGGGTCGGGAGCCGCGGCCAGTGGCCGGGCCGCCTGGGCGAGGCGGAAGTCGGTCAGCTTCACGCGGCCGTCGATGCGGAGCAGGATGTTGGCCAGGGTGAGGTGGCCGTGGGTGAGACCCCTGGCATGGGCAGCGTCCAGGGCGGCGCAGACCTGCAGGGCGGTCCTGGCCGCCCCGGCCGAGGGCAGGTGCCCACGGGTGGCGAGCATGTCCCCGAGCGTGGAACCCTCGACCAGCTCGACGACCACGAACCCGGCCGGGCCGTCCCGCTCGAACCCGTGGACCGCGGCGACGTTCGGGTGGTCGAAGCCGGCGACCGCCTCGACCTCGCCTTGGAGCCTGGCGAGGAACGCCTCGTCGGCGGCGAACTGCCGGACGGGGACCTTCAGCGCGACACGGCGGTCCTCTTCCCGGTCGCACGCCTCGAACACCATGGTCGTCCGGCCGATGCCCAGGGGCCGGACGACCTCGTACCGGCCGCCGAGCGGCTCCAGGGCGACCTCGGGGAATGGCGGCGTCCGGCTCATCAGCATCAAGAGCGATGCGCTTGCTCTCCTGGTTACAGCGACCTCTGCACCGTCACGTTTGACCACTTCTGGGAGTAGCCCTGCGGCTTGGCCCCGCTGGGGCGCGAGTCCTCTGGATGGCGCAGCGCCGACGCCCGCGGCTGGACGATCCCCATGCCGATCTCGCCTGACGTGGCGAAACGGCGCCTATCGGTAGTTTGTTGGCTGCGGCGGCAGGTAGAGGTGCAAGGGTTGGCCACACTGTCCCTGCCACACCACCCTGACGTGCGGAAATGCGGTCGCGCCCCGTCCGATCAGGCCGGGCAGCCCGGCCATCCTAGGCACTGGCTGCTCTGGCGTCGGTGGCCGACCGGCCGGCGCGGGGACTTGAGCCGCGGGCGCAAGGTCCCAGGGCATGGACGCAGGGACCTGGTGGCGAAGGCTCCGGCGGGTTCCCGCGCCGGTGGTCGACGTCGCCCTGGCCGTGGCCCTGGCGGTCGCGGTCGCCGTCGCCATCAGCGTGGCTCCCGAGCAGGGCCGGCCACCGGACGCGCCCGCCTACGCGCTGGCGCCCACCATCGCCGCCCTGTCCCTGGTCCGGCGGCGCTGGCCGCTCGCCGTGCTGCTGGGCTCGGCAGCGGCCCTGTTCGTCTACAACCAGTTCGACTATCCGGGCCTGTTCTCGGCGGTGCCGCTGTCGGTCGCCCTGGCCACCGCCTGGGCCGCCGGCCACCGCTCGACCCGACCGGTCGGCCGCTGGCCGTCCGCATCGGCATCGACACCGGCCCGGTGGTGGCCGGGGTGATCGGCACCACCAAGTTCAGCTATGACCTGTGGGGCGACACCGTCAACAGGGCCAGCCGCATGGAGTCCCAGGGAGTGCCGGGCTGCATCCAGGTGACTGACCGGGCCTACCGGCGGCTCCGGAATGGCTACCGGTTCGAGCGCCGGGGGCCGATCCAGGTCAAGGGCAAGGGCGAGCTGGTCACCTGGTTCCTTCTCGGCCGGAACTAGGGGCTGCGGGTTGCTGTTGCAGCGTGGTTGGGCGTGCTGGTCTGGTGGCGTAGTCGCCGAGGCCGTGGTCGAGCAGGGCGAGGGCGCGCTGGTAGAGCGTGCGGACGTCGGCGGCGAGCCGGGCGGGCGCCTCGTCGGCCAGGACCCGTCGGCGGGTGTAGTCGAGCAGCGCGCGCTGGACGCCGACGAGGGCGTTCGCCGCGACCTGGGGTCGGGGGTCGTTGGCCGGGGCGTCGGTCTCGGCGGCGAGCAGGGCGGCGAGGGCGTCGGCGGTGCGGGCGAGCGCCTGCTGCTCGCGGGCCAGCAGGGCCGGACTGGCGGCGACGACGCGGTTGACCGTGTGCAGCCGTTCCAGCGCTTGGGGGTCACCGGCTTCCACCTGGGCGAGCAGCCCACCGGTCTCCATGACGTGGCGCCGGAAGGCCACCAGCACCGGTTCCCCCGCCGGCCGAGCGCCGATGGCGTCGACCAGGCGGGCCCCGAAGGCCTCGAGCCGGTAGTAGAAGAGGTCTTCCTTGGTCGGGAAGTAGTTGAACACGGTCGCAACGGCGACCTGCGCCTGGCGGGCGACCTCGGCCACCGTCACCTTGTCGAAGCCCCGGTCGGCGAACAGCCGCCAGGCGGTTTCGGCGATCAGCTGGCGGGTCTGCTCCTTCTTGCGTTCGCGCAGTCCCATCTCCATTCCAGAGGCAAAATAGCACGAATTCCAGTCTTACCCTATCTTTAGAGTCGATCCAAGAAGTAGGGACCGCAGCAATCACGAGAGCGAGGAGGTCCGATGACCGCAAGGACCGACGTGCTCGACCTGGTGGGGCGCTGGGCCGCCGCCGAGCAGGCCAACGACGCCGAGGCGCTCGACAGCCTGCTGGCCGGCGACTTCGTCGGCGTCGGGCCACTGGGCTTCGTCCTTGGCCGCGAGCAGTGGCTTGCCCGCTTCGGCAACGGCCTGGAGAACCGGGCGTTCGCGGTGGAGGACGCGCAGGTGCGCGACTACGGCGCCGCGGCGGTGGTGGTCGGGGTCCTGGCCCAGGAGACCAGCTTCCAGGGCGGCGACAACTCCGGCCGGTTCCGACTCACGCTGGTCGCCGTGCGCCCCACCGACCGTTGGCTGCTGGCCAACGCCCACATCGGGATGCTGCAGCAGCCCGCCGGTCCACCGCCCTCGTGACAGGCCGGCGGGAACCCTAGAGCGGAGGAGCGAGCTGTGAAGATCCGCGCCGCACAAGCCACCACCATCGTGCTCTTCGCCCTGGTGATGGGCGTGTTCTGGGGCACCTGGTTCTCCCTGAGCCGCACCATGAGCCAGCTGTCGGCCGAGACCTTCGTCGCCGTCGGCCACGAGATGATCCACAACCTTGGGGTGCCGATGGCCATCCTCCTGCCGCTTGCCCTGCTGAGCGCGCTGGTCACCCTGGCGCTGCTGTGGCAGGGAGTTCGCGCGGCGGCGTTCTGGTGGCTGCTTGCCGGGTTCCTGCTCATGGTCGCGGCGCTGGCCATCACCCTGGTGGTCGAGGTACCGATCGACAACAAGATCGAGACCTGGACCGTGGCGACCCTGCCGGGTGACTGGCGGTCCATCCAGTCACGCTGGGAGCTGTTCCACACCATCCGCACCTTCCTGTCGATCGCCGCCGTGGTCGCGGCCACGGTCAGCGCCACGGTGGCGGCGCGGCCGGACGAACCGTCGACCAGGGAGGTCAGTGCCCGGGGCCGCGCGGTCGCCGGGGGCCGGTCGGCGTGACGGGCACCCTAACGTCGACCGCCGCGCCCGAGCGGGCCCGGTGGCCGCGGCTGGCCGCCGCACCGCAGCCGCCGCTGCGGTCCCTGCTCCCGCGCGGGTACGCCGGCTTCACCGAAGCGACCACCCCCCGGCACCTCATCCTGCCGGCGAGCACCGCGGTCTCCCTGGTCGTGAAGATCCTGGACTCGCCGTATCGCCCCCCGGCATTCGTGATGGGCGCTCATGGCTCGTCGTCGGTCGTGGAGGGCGACTGCGCACCCTCGTACCTGGAGGTGTGGCTGGCACCGCTGGGCGCCTACACGCTCTTGGGCCTGCCCATGGAGGAGCTCAGCGGCCAGCTCGTCGACCTTGTCGACGTGCTCGGCGCCGCCGGCGCCTGGATCGGCATCGACGTGATCGTGGCCGTCCTGGTGCTGGCCGGGCGGTTTGGCGACGACGTGGCGGTACGAAGCCTCGCCTACCAGGCGCTGGCGACCTTCGTGGTCTGGCCGATGCTCACCGCGGGGCTGGTGTGCCTGGCGACCGGGCTGATCCTGGGGATGGCCACGACCTGGGGGCTGCTGCGGTACTGGTGGGTCGCGGTCAAGCTCGCGCTGAACCTGGTGCTGTGCACGCTGATCGTACTGGTGCTGCAGCCCGGGATGGACGAGGTGGCCGGCTACGGGCGGGACCTGCTCACCGGCAGCCCGGATCCCGGGACCGTCTCCACCTTGTTCTTCCCACCCGCGGTGTCCCTGACCACGCTCACCTTGGCCACCACGCTCGCTGTCTTCAAACCATGGGGTCGGATCCGGCCCGGGCGCTCGGGAGGAGACCGGCCATGACCGCCGCCGTACCGGCCACCGGCCTGACCAAGACGTACGGCGTCCCGGTCGCAGTCGATGCCATGGACATGGTCGTCCACACCGGCGAGGTCTGCGGTTTCTGCGCAGGTCGTCGTGGCACTTTCCTCTCCTGGGTGTGTCCGTGCGCCGGCGCTCGTGCCAGGTGGTTGGGGAGGTCGCCGGTGGGATGTTGTGGTTGCCGCGGAACAGGTTGCCCGGGTCGTAACGGCCCTTGACCGCCACCAGCGCCGCCGGGCAGCTGTCCGACCAGCTCGCCGCGCCGCTCCTGGAGGCCGCCCGCGGCGCCTTCACCAGCGGGCTGCACGCCGTCGCCGTGACCGCCGCGGTCGTGCTGGCCGCCGTCGCCGTCCTCATCGTGACCACGCTGCGGCACCTACCCCCGATCGGCCAGACCCAGACCACCCAATCCGAGCAGGCCGAGCAGCCCGACCCTGCCTTCCCAACATCCGACCACCCCGACGAGCTGCCTGCCGACACCCCGGCGTGAACCCGTGCTGCTGACCGCGCCGACCGGCCCGCCGAGGTCATCTCGGCGGGCCTTCAAGCCGTTCTCAGCGACTCGATACAGGGAAGGACCTCCACTCCGCTGAGGTTCGACGACGCTCGCGGCCTCAATGCAACAGTGCCCGTGGATCCTGGTCCCTGCCGCCATGTACACCGTCGCGAGCGCGAGCAGCTCCACGTACACGACGCGCGGGGTGGAGACCACGCTGGATTGTCTCGTCGCCCAACGAGGTCATGGGCGGCTGCCGGTGCGGGCGTTACGCTGGCACAAGGGCCAGCGGTACAAGCCAACCGACAAGCCCACCGTCGAGCGTTCTTCCACACCTCCGGGAGGTTGGTCCAGCACCTGCCCGGCTACAAGGGGCCCTTGCTGGTGGAGGTGCGCATCGACACCGGCATCCAGGACCGCTCCCTCCCATGCCATCGCCTCGCGCTTGCAGAGCCTGACCCGGAGAACGACCCGTGACCACCAGCCTGCTGTTCTATCTCGTCGACGTGTTCGCGGAGCGACCGCTGACCGGCAACCCGCTGGCCGTCGTCGCCGACGCCGATGACGTCGACGAACAGCTCATGCGCGCCATCGCCAGGGAGTTCAACCAGTCCGAGACCACGTTCGTGCTGGCGCCCACCATGCAGAGGGCCACGTGGCGGCTGCGCTCGTTCACCCCGGCCGGCGTCGAGGTGGGGGGTGCGGGGCACAACGCGCTGGGCGCCTGGTGGTGGCTCGCTGTGGCGGGGCGCCTGCAGTTGGAGGACGGCGGCGCGCGCCTGGCCCAGCAGATCGGGGACCGCGTGCTGCCCGTCGAGGTGATCGGCGAGGGCGGGCGCCCCCGCGCGATCGCGATGGAGCAGAAGCCGCCCGAGCCGGGCGACCGGGTGCGTGACCTGGCCGAGCTGGTCGCGGCGCTGAGGGTGACCGGCGGCGACCTCGTCGAGGATCTGCCGGCGCAGGTGGTGTCGACCGGAGCGGCGCACCTGCTCGTCCAGGCGCGGAGTCGCGCCGCCGTGGATCGGGCCGACCCGGACGCTCCTCGCCTCGCGGCCGCCTTGCGCGCGGTCGGCGGCGAGGGTTGTTACCTGTACAGCCTCGACCCCGTCGACCGTGACTCCACCGCCTACGCACGCTTCTTCAACCCGACCGTGGGCATCTGGGAGGACCCGGCGACCGGCACTGCGGCCGGCCCACTCGCCAGCCACCTCGTCGCTCACGGCGTCGTGAGCGACGGGTCGACGGTCCTGATCGAGCAGGGCCATGCGATGGGCCGCCCGAGCCGCATCGAGGTCCGCGTCCACGGCCAGCGCGTGACCGTTACCGGAGCGGGCGTCGTGGTCGCCGAAGGCACGCTGCACTGCTGAGGAGGGACGATGGATCAGAGCGACGAGAGGCATCTGCGCAGGGCGATCGAGCTGGCCGTCGCCGCGCGAGCGGCGGGCGACATGCCGTACGGGTCGCTGCTGGTCGGCCCGCGGGGGGAGGTGCTCGCGGAAGACCGCAACACGGTCGTCACCGAGCGCGACATCACCGGCCACCCCGAGCTGAAGCTCGCGCGCTGGACGGCGCGCGAGCTTGCGCCGGAGGTCGCCGCGGGCACCACGCTGTACACCAGTTGCGAGCCCTGCAGCATGTGCTCGGGCGCGATCGCCCGTTCCGGCCTGGGCCGGGTCGTGTTTGCCCTCTCGGCTCGGCAGCTGCAGGAGCTCATGCCGCCCGGCGCCGTGGCGCCCGATGCGACCGAGGTCCGCTACGAGGGCCCTGCGCTGCTCCAGGAGGCCTCCGTGCCGATCGACGGCTACTACGACTGACCGAAACGGTTCACGACGACGCCCTTTCCCACCACTCCACGGGACGTCACCATCGGCGACCGGGTAGGCACCCAGGGAACAATCCTTGAGTAGTGGCTTTCTCGTAGAGGTTGAGGCTGCGCAGGCAACCAACACCGGGGAGGGCACTCGCCCATGCTGCCTGCCATGACCGTTACAGCAGATTTTCGACCATCCCGCCGACGTGCCTCTCCTGCGGGCCTGCTCATCAGGCAGCGCCGTTCGTATGCCCGGATCGCGGTGGGCGCCGGTGCTGTGCTGCTTGAGCTCCTCAGCGCCTCCTGCAGTCCCAGTGGCCCTTGCGGGCGAGTCGGCGTTACATCGTTGCAGGGCTGGCGAACGTTTCGGGGCTTGACCGCATCTGGCGCACGGCGTACGCATGTCCGTGTCCACTGGCGGGGGCCCCAGGGAGGGTGGGCCATGTCGGGACTTCGCCTGCGACGATGGCGGCTGGTCTGGGCGGCCAGTCTGCTGCTCGCATACATGGTGCTACCGGCTGCTGCCGCGAGCGCCGCCGAGACGGCCACGACCTACGTGGTCGTGCTGAAGGGGAACGGCGCGGCGGGCCTCCAGGCCGTCGAGCAAGCGGGCGGCCGGGTCCTCGAGGTGAACAAGCTCGGGATCGCCCAGGTGTCCTCGACGAACGCATCGTTCCTGTCCACCATCCGCAGGTCCGGCGCGGTCGACGCCGCGGCGAACGACGCGTCCTGGCACCTGGGCGCGAAGGACCTCGCGTCGGTCACCTACGTGCCGGCCGCGACCCAGGCCGCGAACTGCGCCGCCTTCTACGGCGTACCGGTGGGCGTCGGCCCCGAGCCGCTGTCGGCCTGTGAGTGGGACGACCGCATCATCAACGCCTCCCCCGGCAAGTCCTACGCGGTGAACCGCGGTGCTGGGGCCACGATCGGCGATATGGACACCGGCATCGACCTCACCCACCCCGACATCGCGCCCAACCTCGACGTCGGCCTGTCGTGCTCGTTCATCACCTCGGCCAACCCGAACGCCAACCCCGCGGAGGTGGCCAACGGGGACTGCTCCAACAAGGCCGCGGTGCAGGACCTGAACGGGCACGGCACCCACACGGCCAGCGAGGCGGCGTCCCCGATCAACGGGATCGGGACCGCCGGCGTGGCGCCCGAGGCCACCATCGTGGCCCTGAAGGCCGGGAACGCGGCGGGCTACTTCTTCACCCAGGAAGTGGTCGACGCGATGATCTACGCCGGTGACCACCACCTCGACGTGGTCAACATGTCGTTCTTCGCCGACCCGTGGCTCTTCAACTGCAAGAACGACGCCGACCAGCGGGCCATCGTCACCGCCATCAGCCGGGCGAGCCGCTACGCCCAGCAGCGCGGCGTCGTGATGGTGGCGGCGCAGGGCAACGAGGCCATCGACCTGGCCCATCCGGTGACCGACGAGATCAGCCCGGACTTCCCGCCCGGCTCGGAGCTGACCCGCGCGGTCGGCAACAACTGCGTGGTGCTGCCCAACGAACTGCCGGGCGTGGTGGGCGTGACCGGGATCGGGCCCTCCGGTGAGCTGTCGTTCTTCTCCAGCTATGGCGCCGGGGTCTCCGACGTGACGGCGCCAAGCGGCTCCTCGGGCCAGGCCCCGAACCCGTTCGGGCGGGTGCTGGCCGCGTGGTCGTCCACTGGTGCGCCCATCGGCCTCCCCGGACGTGACGTCCAGGACGCAGGCGGCGCCGTCTACGCGTGGGTGCAGGGGACCTCGATGGCGTCACCGCACGCCGCCGGGGTGGCGGCCCTGATCCGCGCGGCGCATCCGAGCATGTCGGCGGGCGCGGTGCAGGCCACCCTGCAGAACACGGCGATGCCGAAGGACTGTCCGACGCCAGCGGAGACGGACCCGCTCTCCGGCGCCCTCGGCGTGCAGACCTGCACCGGCGGGCCAGGCCACACCAACTTCTACGGCAACGGTCTGGTCGACGCGCTGGCCGCAGGTAGCGGGTAGGACCGAATCGAAGGCAACACCAGGCGGATGGGCCGGCTCACCCGGCCCATCCGCTCACACGGCCTCGATCACCTTCCGACATACGACCCTCAGCCTTAACAGCTCCTCTTCAGGGTTACGCCGCTCAGGTCGTGGTGGTGGTCGTCGGGATGGTGGTGGTCGTGGTCGTCGTGGTCGTGGTGGTCGGGGCCGTCCGCGGGTAGACGTCGACGGCGATCGTCACGTCCTTGTTGCTGTAGTAGCGGAACTCGGCGGTGCCGGTCGCGTCGTTGCCGTGCCAGCCGATCACCCGCACGCGGATGGTGTCCCCGTCGACGAACCCGGCGAAGTTCACGGTGGCGAAGCTGGGGTCCTCGCCGCCGAGGTTGGTGGCGCCGCTGGCGACCTTGACGACGACGTCGGCGGGGACGACGGGGGCTTGGAGGTCGACGCTGGCAAAGCCGCCGAAGTTGGTGTGGGTGACGGCGTAGAAGTGCTGGCTGGTCGGGGTGGCCGGAACCGGGGCGAGCGCGCGGGCGAGGGAGGGGCGCAGCGCGGCGGCGGCGACGGCGGCGACCAGGACCAGGGCGAGCACTGCGGCGATGGCGATGGTGCGGCGGGGGAAGGTGTGGGTCATGGGCGCGCCTTTCTGCCGGTTGGTCCTGCTTATCTGAAGAGCAAGAGCGAACCAACGCGGCAGTGTGTTACCGATCTGGCGACCGCAACATCGCCGCCGCGCCCGCCGCAACGCCGGCGCCGCCGCAGCGACGCTCAGGCCAATCTTGGCGCATCCGCCGAACCCAGCCGGCTTCGCGCAGTCCGGAAAAGCTGGATTGTTTCCTACTTTTGGGACGAGTAGGGTAGTCGCTCGTCTAAGGACCTTCGCTATGTGACGGGGCGTTCGCGTCAACACCAGCTGTTACCAGCCGATCTGGTGGGGGGCATGGTTGCAACGGGCGCAGGTCGAAGCGACGCC
>Ga0137372_10001297_pt1 | contig 24115 bp, 18 predicted proteins | sample SagtaG_6_FD_104911 | JGI IMG/M metagenome (GOLD analysis project Ga0137372, IMG submission 104911) | Vadose zone soil microbial communities from Sagehorn Ranch, Mendocino, California, USA - Sage1_R_60_16 metaG | ecosystem: Environmental > Terrestrial > Soil > Vadose zone | place: USA...
AATCTTATTAAAGTTAAATTCGAAGATATGGAAGCATGGATTCCGAAAGAATTTGATCCATATTTAAAAAGACAGTATGGTAATTATATGCAGTTACCTCCTGTTGACAAAAGGATTTCCAATCATAAAGTTATATGTGATCCTTTTACACCATGTAACCATACCCAAATTCTTTATTGGGAGAAAAGAAAGCAATTCAACTCTGTTAATCACTTCCTATACAAGAGGCAGTAAAATAATTATCTTATCAGGCTGTTCTCGTTTTGACAATTATGTTGAAATATTAACCAAAGCACAAGTATGAATTTCGATCGCTTATTTCCTGATAACCGGGAACAAGGTGAAACCCGTTTAAGGCAATGCCAATTCGTAATGTTAAGGATGCTTAAGATTCTGGATTATTTATGTGCCAAGTATCAAATCGCTTATTTTTTAACTAATGGCACTTTGTTGGGTGCAATAAGGCATAAAGGTTTTATTCCCTGGGATGATGATTTGGATATAGGAATGACGCGTTCTAATTACGAAAAATTTGTTCGATGCGCAATGCAGGAGTTACCCGATGATATATTTTTTCAAAATGTTGAGACAGATCCGCATTATCCTGCCTACTATCGTGTTGAAGCCAAATTAAGAGACAGGTACAGCAGCTACAGCAGGAGCGAAGAGTTAAAAAAGAAATATAAATGGCAGAATGGGATACAGGTGGATATCTGTGTTTATGATAACGCATATTTGCCTCATAATTTTTGTATCTACCTGGTCAATAAATCTATAAAAGTTCTTGGAAGAACCAATAGTAATAAAAAAAGAGCAAAAGCTTTGAAATTCATCGCAAAGTATTCACCCATTTCTCTTGTTTATTCTACCAGCGGTATTTGTACACTGAAAACATTGAAGCGTGAAACACATTTTATAAAAGGAAAAGAAATAACAACATTAATAAAAACCCGGTTTGAAGATATGGAAGCCTTTATTCCGGCAGGATGGGATAGCTATTTAAAAAGACGGTATGGTAATTATATGCAATTGCCTCCGGTAGAAAAGCAAAAAGGACACCATAGCGCTGATCTGCCTGATCCATTTACACCAAGCGAACATGTTGAATCCCTTCACTGGAAAGATCGAATGCAGGTTCATCAAAATATATTCTAATTTCTTGAAAAGACTTATTTCTACTAACATTCATTAATTATTAAAATTTATGGATTTTGATCATTTATTTCCGGATGAAAGGGAAAAGGGAGACACACGTACCAGGCAATGTCAGTTGGTAATGTTGAGAATGCTCAAGATTCTCGACTACCTTTGCAGCAAACATAAAATAGAGTACTTTGTAACAGGAGGAACAATGCTTGGTGCCATACGTCATCAGGGTTTTATCCCATGGGATGATGATCTGGATGTAGGTATGACACGTGACAATTACGACAAGTTTGTACAAAACGCAGTGCCTGAGTTACCAAATGACATCTTTTTTCAAACAGACGAAACAGATTCTGGTTACCCGTCATGCCATATTATGGAGGCTAAATTAAGAGATAAATACAGTAGTTATAGTGGAAAAAAAGACTGGCATAACGGTTTGCAGATAGATATTTCAATTTATGATCGTGCTTATTTACCACACAATTTTTTTATTTATTTAATGAATCGCTCTTTGTTATTTTTTTTCAAAAAAAAGGGTAACAGAAAAAGAGCGAAAGTGCTTAGGTGGATCTCCCGATATTCTCCTATTCCACTTGTGTATTCCTGTAGTTTTATATTTGGTTTTGAAATGGTAAAATTGGGCACCAACTATTTAAAGGCAAAAGAAATAGCATCAGTGAGAAGAATAAAATTTGAAGACATGGAAACTTTTATACCAGCGGGCTGGAATGCTTACTTAGGGAGGCGGTATGGTAATTACATGCAGTTGCCACCTATAGAAAAACAAAGAGGTCATCACAGTAATAACAATTACATGCAACTTGCTCCAAGTGAAAAAGAAAATCTTTCAGAAACAAATATACCTGACCCTTTTAAACCATGCAATCACAAAGAGATTCTTCAATGGGAAAGCGAAAGAATTATTAGCAATCACAACGATTCTTCAATTGAAGATATATTTTATAAATCGAAACTTGGTTAATTACGAACTCAGTTTAATCCCTTACTGCTTATTATAAGTCCTTGTAATTCATCAAAATTTACATCTAAATGTTCTCGAACTTACTACTCACCCTTAATAAAAAATTTACAAAAGATAAAGACGTCAAAGAAATTGCAAAAGGGGGATCTATTGCCTTTATCATGAATATGATAGGGATGGGAGTAGGGTACCTGTTTGTACTACAGGTATCTGCTATATATAAAGATTCCACAGCAGCTATATATGGTCAGTATATACTCGTATCCTTGCTACTTCGGATTGGAAGTATGTTTACACGTTTCGGTACCGACACATCAATGTTGAAGTATACAGCAGGTTTTGCCAGTAATAATTTATGGGGGAATATTGTTGATACATATAAAAAGTCATTAACCCTGGTTGTATCTTTTAATATAGCGGTAACACTTATTGCTATCATTTTTTCAAAACAGTTAGCAAGCTTGTTTAAATTACCCGAGGGTCTCGTACAACTTTCGAGTGTTTTTATTTTACCAATGGCACTCACCTTATTTCATTCCCAAACTTTAAGAGGATTAAAAAAAATCGGCATTTCTTCTTTTCTGCAAAATTCCGCCTTTACTATTTTTAACTCGATCATACTTCTTTTGGTCTTTCCCCTTATTAATAAAAATAGTTTTTATTTCAAAAGCTTGCTTTCCTATACCTTGTTTGCTGCAATAGTAATTGGAGCGCTCGTGAGTATTATACTATGGCTCAAAAGTATGCCCTCAAAAAACGAATGTGCAAATTCTTTTGATGTTAGACAAAAGTTATCCATCAAGCAAATTTTGAGTGGCTCATACCCGCTTTTGTTAGTCGAGTCCAGTTCTTTTATTGGCACATGGGTTGAGCAAGTTATGCTTGGCATATTTGCTACTCATGAAGACGTTGGTATATACAATGTTTGTGTGAAATATGCTATATTAACTTCAATTTCTCTTCGTTCTGTAAACTCAATATCAGCTCCTAAATTTTCAGAATATTTCTTTCAAAATGATTATAAAACTTTGGGAAGAGTTGTACGAAAAAGTACCAAGATGACTTTCTGGGCAGCCTTTCCTGTTACTTTAATCTATATCATCTTACCGGGTTTTTGCCTTGGAATTTTTGGCAAATCTTTTACCCACGGAACAATGGCTCTATCACTACTTGGTATAAGCGGATTAATTAATGTAATGACAGGTTCTGTAGGACCATTGTTGCAGATGACCGGTCATCAAAAGACGTTACATAGGATCTTGTGGATTGGCGTTTTCCTGGAAATTATACTCAACTGGATATTAATTCCATTGTATGGTGTAACAGGTGCAGCAATTGCAAGTTTGTTATGTTCAGCAATAAAAAATTTTAGTATGGTTTTTTATGTAAAAAAATATTTTGGTTTTTCAACTGTCTACTTCCCCATCTTTTATGATAAATAAAAGTTGAGTTATAGAATTTAGAAGTTTTCTTCAAAATAAAATAAAAAATTGATGTCTGTAGTAAATGTTATAATTCCCGGAGCTCCAAAAGCAGGAACTATGTCAATAACTTCAATTTTAAATCAGCATACTGATGTTTATGTCCCCGCATGGAAAGAGCCCCGTTTTTTTATTGAAGACAAAATAAAAGAATTGGGTGATAATACGCCCTTAAAAAAATATTTGATGAGATCAAGTGTTTTGGAATGGTCAAAATATAAAACACTTTACAATAATGAGAGCAGGTTTAAAATAGATGCTAGTGTTCAATATTTATATTATTACAAGTCTGCAGTTCCAAAAATAAAGAGGTATTTGGGAGATCCTTACATTTTTATCATTCTGCGCGATCCTGTTCAAAGAGCAGTTTCAAATTATCTTTTTAATAAAAAAGCGGAAATAAAACTCAGTAGTAATTTTATCGATGCGATTAAAAAAGAACTTGAAGGAGGAAGGGATAAATTATTTGGATTTCTTCACAATTATAGAGTGGGACTTTATTATGAACATGTGAAATATTACCTGGAAAATTTTTCGAAGGTAAAAGTTCTTTTTTATGAAGATTTTCAATCAGATAATCTAAGGTTTGTTAATTCAATTTTGGATGACCTTGGTTTATCAAGACTGGAAACAATTCAGGAATTACCTAAGTTAAACACTTCCTCTGAACTTACATTTAAGGGAAAAATATTATTAGGTAAATATTCACCTTACAGGCTTACTGATAAGTACATATTTCCACTATTCATTAATAAAGGAATTTTGCACAAAAGAAAATTGAAATTACAGGCCAGATTTTCAAAGAAGAAAACTCATAAAAACACATTAACGGAAGAAGAACTAAAGTTTATGTATGATTTATATAAAGAGGATGTGATGAAATTGATGCAGCTATTAAATTTGCAAAGTTCTCCCTGGCCTAAATTTAAAATTTAATCGCTTTCAGTACTGAGTTTGCCAAAACCTTTTAATTTCTTCTGAATTATCATGAACACTATATCATTACCAAATTTTCTTATTGTAGGTGCAGCGAGGTCGGGAACTACAAGTTTGTATCATTATTTAGATCAGCATCCCGATATTTATTTTTCTGAAACGAAAGAACCTTGTTTTTTAGCTTATGCCAGAGGTTTATACAAGGGTGAAGTTCACCGCCATGCTGTTACCGACCTGGACAATTATGTAAAATTATTTTCTCCAGGGATATCAAATAAATGGCGAGGTGAGGCAAGTGCCATTTACTTACATTTACACACGGAAGTTATCAATAATATCGAATTTTATATTCCGCATCACAAGGATTTAAGGATAATAATGATTTTGCGTAATCCTATTGAAAGAGCCTTTTCACAATATATGAGGAATGTGAGGAATATGCAGGAAACAATATCTTTTGAAGAGGCCGTAAGAATGGAAACAGAACGAAAATCAAAAGGATTTAATTCTGACTTTTTTTATATAGAAAGAGGTTTTTATCATGATCAGGTGAAAGATTTTGTAGAAAAGTTCAAATACGTAAAAGTTATATTATATGAAGATTTTAGTAAAGATCCGCTAAAGGAAATTGACGATATTTTTGATTTTTTGCAATTAAAAAGATCGTTTAACATAAATACTGATCAGCATTTTAATAAATCGGGGAAACCTAAGTTTAAATTCTTACTTAAACTTCAAATGGCTCTGATTTATAAAAAAAACCCAATAAAATCAGTAGCAAAATTTATGCTTCCAAAAAAAATAAGGAAAACAACCGCACGTCATTTTACAAATTTGGTTTATGATCATACACTCGAAAAACAATCTGTTTCAAAAGAAACTTATTTAAAATTATTAGAGATTTATAGAAGTGATATAGAACAATTAGGCAAATTAATCGGAAGAGATTTATCCGGTTGGCTTCAATCCTAAATTTAAAAAATATAATTTTTGAAGTTTCAATATGGTCGCTTCACTGTTTTTTTAAAAAAAACTCAAAAATTTATCATTAAACAATGACTAAGCTTTCAAACAGAATCAAATCTTTTTTAGATAATACTCTAATTTTATTTTGGATTATAAGTGGAGGTGGAGTATTATTTGTACTGGCAAGAATCCCGGCAACGGCTATGTTATTTTTATATACGCTGCTTTTAATAATTGTATACAGACCCAAAATCAAAAATTTATTAATTAACGCCTATGTTTATGTTATTTTGTTCGTTGTTTTATGTATGTGGGTCTGTTATTTATTCGCTGTTCAACCACAGGATCTAAGCAAGTATGCATATACATTAATAGTATTTATTCTTAGCGGTTTTCTATGTATTTATTTTTTTTCCTCCTTTAGCTATTCAAATTTTTTAAAATCATTTTATAACGGGTTAAATATAATACGGATACATGCAATTGCAAGCGCTATTTTAATGCCCTTTCTGATGGGTCATACTTTTATTGTGACTAATGAAGTTTCAGGATTTACCGCGTATACTTTTAAATACTTATTTTTTTTAAAAACAGACCAATATGCCTTTAATTTATTTGGAAAAGAAATTTACCGAACCCAGGGTCTGTTTTGGGAACCGGGGGTTTTACAGTTTTATTTAGTCCTTCTTTTGTTTCTTCAATTATATGTGATAAAAAGCAAAACAGCCAATATTTTAGTGACCATTTTTGCTATTATTATCTGCTATTCAACAACTGCTTTTGCATGCATGCTGCTTATTTTATCCGTTTACATACTTAACCTTATAAGAAAAAAATTTTATGCAGGTATTTTTACAATGCTAGCTTTTTTAGCCATTATACCCCTTTTTATTAGCAATTTTGAAAATAAATTTCAGGGTGAAAAGGTAACATCTTCAAGAGTTCGGCTTTATGACTTTGTAGAACAGTTCCTTGTTATTAAAGATTATTTTCTTACAGGTGTAGGAATGGATAGCGGAGAATATGCTATTGTAAGATCAAAGTATAGATTATCGGGTTCACTCGCCGATTTGAGTTTCAACGGAGAAGAAGTTGGTTCTACCAACTCAATAATGCTTTTGCTTGGTACCATGGGAATTTTTATGGGAGGCTTCTGGATTTTTGCATATACAAAGCAACAATTTGTGAGGGAGAGCGGAAAGAAGACAATATTAATCACTTTTCTTATAATAGGCGTAAGTGTTGAACCTCTTCTGTTAAAGCCATTTTTTATCACTTTCATGATTAGCGGAATGATGCTGATGTACATCAAATTTAAATATCCTCATATCAAATCATTATGGAAAAGCGAATTCTAATTACCGGAGGAGCCGGATTTATTGGATCGAAACTGGCTCTTTCATTAATTGAGAGAGGATATCATGTTCGAATATTGGATAATCTTTCAATGCAAATACATGGCGAAGATTATTTGCAATCCGAGTTGTATCAATCAATAAAGAATAAGACTGAATTTATTAAAGGAGATGTAACACAGCGAAACGACTGGCTTGAGGCTTTGGAGGGACAAGAAATTGTGATTCACCTGGCTGCGGAAACAGGAACCGGACAATCCATGTATGAAATTGAGAGGTATTGTTCAGTAAATCAAAGCGGTACCGCTATCATGTTAGATATCATTACTAATAATGAGCATTTAAATATAAAGAAAATCATTGTTGCATCTTCCCGAGCGATCTACGGGGAAGGAAAGTATCGCAATTCTAAAGGAAAAATTGTTTACCCCGATTCAAGAAAAGACGAAGATATGGCAAGAGGTGATTTTGAAGTAAAATGTTCCGATACCGGAGAGAATTTAGAATTATTACCTACAGATGAAGACTCAAAAATCCATCCTTCATCTATTTACGGTATTACAAAATACAACCAGGAACAAATGGTATTAACAATAGGCAAAGCTCTTGGTATTCCTGCTGTTGCCTTACGTTATCAAAATGTTTACGGACCTGGTCAGTCTTTGACCAATCCCTATACAGGTATTCTTTCCATCTTCTCAACACTTATTAAAAACGGTGAAGACATCAACATTTTTGAGGACGGAAAAGAGAGTCGGGATTTTGTTTATATCACTGATGTAATAAATGCAACAATTCTTGCTCTTGAAAAGAAAGAATCAGATTATAAAGCGTTCAATGTTGGATCAGGCGTACCGATTACTGTATTGGCTGTTGCACAAAAGCTTAGGGAAAAGTATAAAAAACATGTAGATATAAATGTTACAGGGAATTACAGGTCGGGTGACATTCGCCATAACTATGCTGATCTTTCCAGTATTAAAAAATATTTGGGATTTGAACCTAAAGTTGATTTTGATAACGGTATATCCCAGTTTGCTGCTTGGGTTAATACCCAAAAAATAAAAAAAAGTCGCTATCAAGAATCACTGGTTGAACTGGAGACGAAAGGTTTATACAAGTCATAATATTCAACATTCACCGTATGCTGCCTAAAATTGGATTGGTAACAATTACATTGAACAGTGAAAATATAATTGCAGGCTTTATAAATTCTGTGAATAATCAGAATTATTCGAATTATTGTTTGTATGTAGTGGACAATAATTCAGCAGACAATACTTTAAAAAAGATTAATGAATTTGCTAATAAAGACAAGGTTGTAATTATAAAAAATAATTTCAACAATGGAGTTGCAGGAGGTAACAACCAAGGAATTTTAAAAGCTTTGGAAGATGGATGTGAATATGTTATTCTTATAAATAATGATACTGAATTTGAAGAAGAACTTATTTTGAAATTATTGAATACAGCACGAAATTTAAAATATAGTATTGTAGTTCCTAAAATGCTTTATTATAGTGAACCAGAAATTATTTGGTTTGGAGGCGGCTATTTGAAACGATTTGAGGGATACAGGAATTATCATGTAGGCATGGGAGAAAAAGATCAGGGTCAATATCATGACAGGGAGATAACTTACGCTCCAACATGTTGTGCCCTGATTCATCGTTCCGTTTTTAAGGATATTGGATTGATGGATGAGAAATATTTTGTCTATTTTGATGATACTGATTTCTGGTACAGGGTGATGAAACATGGAACACACAAAATGCTATATATTAATAATGTTTTGTTTTATCATAAAGTTGGTAGTTTAACCAAATCAAAAAATGGCACTCGTGTTGACTTTAAATTTGGTGATTTTGCAATTAAGTATACGACAAGAAACAGAGTGTATTATTTACGAAAGCAGAAGACTCTTTCATCATTCTTTAATTTAGTTTGGTTTTGGTTCAGAATTAATCTTAAGTTCTTACTTAGTGGTAAATATAATATCAATATAAATACATGGAAACTAATACAATTTTCATTTTTGGATGGCTTAAAATTGTAATTGGTCCTAACGCTTGCTATCAAAACTTATTTTTTCAGGAGAAACAAAATTAAAATTTATGAAAACAATTTTTGTAACAGGGAGTAGTAGAAGTGGAACTACAATGATGAGCAGGATCTTAAATAATCATTCATTAATCTTTACATTTAATGAATTGCATTTTTTTGAACAATTGTGTGAAACATCAAAATTAACTGAAATAGTAGGTTACAATGATGCCTTAAAACTATGCGATAAATTATTTGGCATTCAGGAGGATGGGTATTTACTATATAAAAATAAAAAAAAGTATATTAATACAGCGGAACATATTGTCAAAGCTATCCCTGACAATCAAAGAACGCCCATTAAAATATTTCAAAATTTTCTTGAGTATACTGTCACTAAAAATCAAAAAAAATATGGGTGTGACCAAACTCCAAGGAATGCTTTATATATTGAAGATATTCTTGCCAATTTTCCAGATGCAAAAATAATTTGTATGGTACGCGACCCACGGTCAGTACTTCTTTCACACAAATGGAAATGGAAAAGAAAATTTTTAGGGGCAAATAAAATCACCTTAATAGAAGCTATAAGAAGTTATTTCATTTATCATCCTTATACAACTTCGAAACTTTGGGTATCTGCAGCAAGGGAATCAGTTAAATGGCAAAAAAATGAAAATGTAATGCTTGTACGGTTTGAAGATGTCGTAGAAAGTCCCACTCAATCAATAAAGGATATTTGTAATTTTCTATCAGTAAATTTTGAGCCTGCAATGCTTGAAATACCTCATGTTGGTTCCTCGCTTAAATCAGATCAAAAGAATACAGTAACAGGCATTTCTAGTTCGGCGAAAGATACCTGGAAAAAAGGGGGTTTATCAAGATCAGAATTATCTATATGCCAAAGAATATGTAAAGATTTTATGCATCAATTTGGATACAAAGAAGAAACTTTATCCGTACCTTATTTTTCTTATGTTACTCAAACACTCAGTTTTGCCTTTAAAATGTCTATTTCAGTATTCTTAAATCTATACCGTGCAAAAAATTTTAGTCAGGCCATAAGAAAAAGATTATAGGATAAATGATACCAAATTTCTTCATAGTTGGAACTCCAAAAGCAGGTACTACTTCTTTATATCATTATCTTGAGGAGCATCCTGATGTATATATGTCTCCTGTCAAGGAAACGAATTATTTTTCTTATAATGAAATAAAATCGCAGGGATTATTTTATAATGAAGAACATATCTGTTCCCTGAATCAATATCAGGTACAATTTAAAGGAGTAAAAGATGAAAAAGCTGTCGGTGAAGCAAGCGTCTCCTATTTATACTATCCGTTAGTGCCTTCAAAAATAAAAGAGTTTAATCCTGAAGCTAAAATAATCATTGTTTTACGCAACCCTATTGAAAGAGGATTTTCTCATTATTTAATGGATAAGCGATTGGGATTTGTACATCTTTCTTATGAAAACATTGTTTGGGAAAATAACAAACATCCCCAATCTGAACTTTACTATCAACAGTATGTAGCCTTGGGACAATATTATGAGCAGGTAAAAAGATATTTGGAAGCATTTGGTGAAAAACAGGTAAAAATATTATTCTATGAGGATATCATAAAAGACATACAGAGTGTAATTAAAGAACTATATACCTTTTTGAATGTTGATTGCACCTTTTCTCCCAATACCGATCAACAGCATAACGTATATTCTTCTCCAAAAAACTTTTTTATTCAAAAACTATATGCCCAGAAAAAAATTCGAACGATCGCTAAAAGATTTTTTGGAGAAAATATTCAACATCAATTGAAAGATAATTTTTTTAGAAAAGAGAAACCAGTCTTGAATGAAAAATTAAGACTTGCTCTAATCGAGATCTATAAAACAAATATCTATAAAACTTCTGCTCTATTAAAAAAAGACCTAACCTATTGGTTGCATTAATAATAAAAAGTTATTGATGAGTTTTAATTATTGTAAACGAATACTCAGGCAATTCAATTAAACCATTATTTAGTATACCCGTTTTATATTTAACATCAGCGGTACTATTTATTATGGAATTTTTACTAGCATATTTTGTTTCAAAAGTTGCATCTGTGTTTACAAAAGCGGATAAGTTAATCTTAATCGGAGAGTTTAATAAATTAACGAGAAGTATTGATGAGCTTTTATTATTTGAAAATTTCCATCCAAGGAGTTCATAATCTTGTAAAGACTGATTGTGATCCTTTGTAAAATTAATTTTAGCCAACGAGTTCATATGATCAGAAGCCATGAGCCATGCGGACATTCCTATACCGTTGGGCATTTTTTGAAAACTTTGCTTTTCTGATTCGATTGCAGCAAAAGTTGGAGCACCAGAAATATTGTGATTTAGAATCAGCGTCGTATTTGGAGATATACTTGTTGCAATTGAGGTCATTAATAATGTGGCGAGTGTTTGAGACCATGTATTTGCCTTTGGCGCAATTATTTTATTATCATTCTTGTCTATTTCATTATTCTTGTTCGAGGCCCAATTGATGTTGAATTCAGTGACCCAAATGCTTTTATCTTTAATTGAATTAAAGCCCTGGTTATTAAAGCCATTATTATAACATTCTTCAAATAACTTTTGAAAATTTATACCAGAATCATCAAGTATATTATCTGTTTTGGGATATAAATGTGCGACGATTGCATCTGCGTTAGGTGCATTTTTCAGGACGATATTATTCCAATTTTTAACATCAGCATTGTAGTTTCTGTTACCTCCAATAACTGCAATCCTTACATTTGGAAAATGGGATTTGATAGCATCGATCCATTGTTTACAGGTTTTTCCGTAATCTTCGACGGTTGAAAAATTTTGTCTGCCTGGATTTTTGAAATTATTGAATTCATTGCCCAATTCAACCCATTTGATCGGAATCTTTAAGGATTGAGCATATGTAAGCATGGCTATCTGGTCTTGCAGGGAGCTACTAATCATGTTTAAGGTAAAAAGAACATCACAATTTGTCTCGTCAACAAGTAATTTTAACTCTTTTAATCCATTTGGAACGTAACGCATTTTTTTAAACTTATCGGGCAAGGCAGGATTATCAACAAACCATCCTTTTTGCCAATCCCACCAGTTACAAACTGTTCCACCCGGATACCTTATGATTTTAAAATGTAATGAGGCGGCGGTGTCACGAAAAGATGAGTTAGTCCATGAAGGACCTTTGACATTGTTTCCATTAAAACCATAGAGGGGTAATTTTCTTGGCTTATCACTTATAGAAGCTTTTAAAACCAATTCATTCTGCTTCTTATTTAAAGTTGATGGTTTCGTAGGTATATTTGTAAAGCCAATAAAAAAAATAAAGAGGAAATAGACGGTAAGAAAACTTAACAACCCGTGAAGAATATTTTTATTTGATTGAGGCTTTTTCATATTGCATTTAATTTATTATGAGGTCACTATATTACTTCTGCTAAATAAAAGATCGTAAAAAAAGAACCACTTGATAAATACTTTTATTCAGACTTCAATAAAACTGTTTAGGTTTAATTATAATTCGTTGATTAAAATAAAACAAATAAACGTAAATGAAAATTGCAATAATTGATCCTGTAGGCATAAAAGCAGGAATGAATTGCTATGATATTGGTTTACTAAACGCTTTAAGTAAAAAGGGTATTCAAGTATTTTCGTTTTCAAATTTTAATGACCAAAATTTCCCCCACGTAACACAATTTAATTATTTTCTTTTTCACAAGCCAAATGCAATCACCGTTATAGTAAATTATGTATGCTCTTATTTTAAAGCATTAATTAAATGTAAAAAAGCAAAGGTTTCATGGATAATATTACACGTATTTCATACTACTCTAAAAGATTATTTTCCCTTTTTGCTAGCCAAGCTTTTTAGAATTAAAATAATCGCAATCGTACATGATATAAGTAGTTTAACAGATCAGGATAATAGCTTTCTAAAGAAAGAAATATATAGATTATCTACTGTCCTTATCGTTCACAATGAGACATCAAAAAAAAGTATTGAATTGGATTTAAGTGAAAAAGAGAAGAAAAAATTGCATGTAATTTCCCATGGAAATTATTCCGAATTTATTTTTGAAACCACAAAAGATTATAGCGAAAACTTTCAAATAGATTTAGATTATAAATATCTTCTGTTTTTTGGTCAAATTAAAAAGGTTAAAGGATTGGATATTTTATTAAAAGCAGTTCCTTTATTGCCAAATAAGTATAGAATTATTATAGCAGGACGTCCTCAAAAAAATGATTTTACTTGTTATGAAAATATGATCCAGGAGTTGAATATTGATAGCAGAGTGATAAAAGTTATTCGATTTATCACCGATGAGGAAAGAGATTTTCTTTTTAAGAACTGTCATGCATTAATTCTACCCTATAGAAAGATTTTTCAAAGTGGAGTGTTATTGCTTTCGATGAGTTATGGTTTGCCAGTTATAGCTTCAAATCTTGCAGCAAATAGGGAAATTATAAAAAATAACGAAAACGGCATTTTATTCGAAGATGGAAATTATACTGATCTCGCTAATAAGATAGAAATATTATTTTCTAATAATCTTATTGAAAAAATTAAAAGAAATACTTTTTCAACTGCCAAGAACCAATATTCGTGGTCAAAAATTTCTAATGAGTATAAAAGAATTTTGACTGCTAATAAAATTGATTAGCTTTTTAATAAAGAGTAAAATAAAAAGTTTTTCCTTTCATTTTATCTATTTGTCCAGGTTGTTACTAATTAACGATTTTACCAATAAAACTGAACTCGATGAAAATAGCAATTGTAGGTACCAGAGGAATTCCTAACAATTATGGCGGATTTGAAACACTTGCTGAATATTTAGCCGAATATCTCTCTAAAGATATAGACATTACAGTCTTTTGTTCTTCAAAAGATATAGCGGTTAAGCTGCCTTATTTTAAAGGAGCGAAATTGAAATATATACCTATTACTTCACATGGCAGTCTTGGTATTTTATACGATAGTGTTTCATTATTACTTGCAGTTTTTAAATACGAAAAGATTTTATTCCTGGGATTTGGTGGAGGATTCATAATGCCTTTTTTGAGAAGATACCGATCAAAAATTATTTTAAATATTGGGGGACTAGATTGGAAAAGAGATAAATGGTCCCCGTTTGCTCAAAAAGTTATTAAGAGAGCTGAATTACTTTTGGTAAAACATAGTGCGTATATTGTTTCTGATAATATTGCTATTCAGCAGTACCTTATGAAAGAGTATGGAAAAGAAAGTACTTTAATTGCGTATGGCGGTGATCAGGCTCAAAAAAGAGATGTAACTGAAGAATCTTTAAATACTTATTCGTTTCTGAAAAATGATTATGCTTTTATTGTAACAAGAATTCAACCAGATAATAATATCGATATGATCCTGGAGGCCTTTGCAAATCAAACTGCACTTCCTTTAGTTATGGTTGGCAACTGGAATAATTCTACTTATGGAATGAAAATCAAAGCAAAATATGTACACAAAGAAAAAATCATCTTACTGGATGCAATTTATAATCGTGAAAAGTTGGATATACTCCGTAGCAATTGTACGCTTTATATTCATGGTCATTCAGTCGGTGGTACAAATCCATCTCTGGTTGAAGCAATGTATTTAGGATTACCGGTTTTTGCTTTTGCATCCCGGTATAATGAATATACTACTCAAAACAAAGCAATTTATTTTCAAAACAAAGAAGAACTTATAAATCTGGTCAACAATTATCATTCAATTAATCTGAAAGAAATGGGAAATAATTTAAAACAAATCGCCGAAAGAGATTATGTGTGGAGTACTATAGCTAGCAAGTATAAAGAAGTTATACTTAAAAATTCAAATCAAAAAAAGATTTCGGATACACATTCCTCTTTAAAAATGCAACATTTTCAAAAATCCGTTGTCCCTTCCAACTATCCTTAAAAGCAGCAAATAAGAATTTTTCTATTGATTGTTTTTTATAAAGCTGCATAATGCACTTATATCCAACTTCTATTTAGAATCCAGAGAAAGTTACAGAGAAACAATTTTTTCAAGTATATCTCTAAACAATTACATAATTAAATCTTTAAAAAAATGATCAAGGTTTGTTTAATCGGTGCCGGAAAAATGGGAATATCTCATTTATCAATTTTAGGGGCTCACCCCGATGTTCAAGTTGTTGGTGTATGCGATACATCAAAGATAGTTCTTGATGTATTAAAAAAGTATTCAGCATTTCCATGTTACACAGATTATCAGGAAATGCTTGAAGATGCAGAACCTGATGCGGTTTTTGTTTCTGTACCAACAAAATATCATGCCGGTATTGTAAAGCAAATTTTAGAAAAAGGCAAGCATGTATTTGCAGAAAAACCATTATGCTTAACAGCAGATGAAGGTGAGAAAATAGTAGAGTTAGCAAGTAGAAGAGGTGTTATTAACCAGGTTGGCTATCATAATAAGTTTATTGGAACTTTTCGTGAAGCAAAAAGGATTTTAGACAGCGGAGAACTTGGAGAAATTTTTCATTTTTCCGGTGAGTCATACGGTCCAGTTGTAGTAAAAAGAAAACAGGATAATTGGCGTGCTGATCCTGCTGAAGGTGGTGGTTGTTTAATGGATTATGCATCACATGTAATCGACTTGATCAATTATATTTTAGGACCAATCACAAAAGTAAAAGGCAGTATCCTGAAATCTTTCTATTCCAATAAAGTTGAAGACAGTGTTTTTTCATTATTAGAGTTATCATCAAAAGTTACAGGTGTTTTATCCGTAAACTGGAGCGATGAAACCTACAGAAAAATGTCAACTTCATTAACTATTACAGGAAGTAAAGGAAAAATAATCTGTGATGCAAATGAATTAAAAGTTCATCTTAAAACATCCAGTAATGCCGGGTACACAAAAGGCTGGAATGTTAAATACGTTACAGATTTAACGCCTCCTGTAGATTTTTATTTACGTGGTGAAGAATATTCTGCTCAAGTGGATTATTTTATAAAAGCTATACAACATAAAGTTCCCAATAATATCAACACTTTCAAAAGTGCCTGGTATACCGATAAAGTAATTTCATTTATAAAAGAAAGCGTTAATTAAAAACCATCTAAACCGTACAATTATGGAAAGAATACTTTTTGGCGATAATCAATTTTTTGCCGTAAATCATATTTCGGATGAAAAATCAAGAGAGCAATCAATAAAATTTAAAGATGACGAAGCAATTATAAAAACTTTAGATCATGCAATCGATGCCGGCATTAACACTTTTATGTGTACAACGCATGACAGGATTGCAAATATCTGTGATTATATTAGAAAATATCCAGAACATTATTCTGCGTTCAAAATTTATCCTTGCATGCCTTATGCACATAAATATGCAAATGCAGTTACTGAGCTTGGAATTGTAGGAACGCTAAGGGAATATGTACCTGGAAATTTTTTCGGTTCTATATTTAAAGGAGGGATTGCTTACCTTTCAAAAGATTATTTGTCAATTATGGAGTTAATGATTGATGCAGAAATGAAAATGTTTACAAACATTGATACCCCTATTATTTTTTTACAGAATGTAATCACTGATCTTCTGTTGGGATTGGGAATGAAAGATATTTTCAAAGCTTTCAATAATTATATCGAAAAAAAATATAATGCAGAAGCTGGATATATCACCATGAATATGCCTAAGCTTCAGTATGTGCTTGAGCAAGCAGGCATTAAAAATCCAATTATTTGTACATCTATCAATAAAGCAGGCTTTAGAATGTCTGGTGGAAAAGAATTATATGAATCTGTTTTAAAAACCAAACAAATTAGAACAATTGCCATGCAAGTATTGGCAGGCGGTGCTATTTCACCAAAGGAAGCTATTGAATATGTTTGTAATCTACCTAATATTGAATCGATACTTTTTGGTGCATCATCTATGAATCATATAAAAGAAACCGTATCCCTGATTCAAAAATATGATATACAGAATCAACATAAATTAGGATATAATAACTTCATAATAAATACGGTTTAAAAATAATTTTCTTACTCAATTATTTCTAAACTGCACAATGGTAAATGGGTAATATTTAATACTCTCAGAACTTTAATCTTCCCCTAAAACAATCATTTTATGAACCGGCGCTTATTTTATTTTGCACGCCTTCTTTTTACCGTGCTGGATTTCGTTATATTAAATTTGATGATTTTTCTAGGAAAATACTTGTACAGCAAGTACATTCCAGATAAATATGACATCCAATACTTTCAACTCACAATATTCTTGAATATTGGCTGGTTTGGAATAAGTTGGATAAAAAATCTATACAAAGTAAAAAATATTTCATCCTTCGAAATCTTTTGCCGTAAAACTACGCATGCTTATGCTTATTTCATTGCTGTATCAATACTTTATCTGTATTTCTATCGTAAAATTGAAATATCAAGATTGTTCATAGGAGCTGAATTTATTTTAATTGCAATCGGGTTCTTCCTTAACCGTTTAATACATCTTGTCCTCTTTCAATATCTTCTCAATAAATATCATATTCTTCGAAAAATATTGATCATTGGTTATAATCAAACTTCTAAAAAGCTGGCAAGTTATTTAGAGGAAGGGCCGATACATACTGAAATAGTTGGATATTGTGAGGAGGAAGAAAATATAAATGAATTATCAAATTACCCTATAGTTTCAAAATTATCAAATGTTCTGAATTTTTGCCGGCACTGTGGAAATGTTACCGAAATATATTCTACCATTTCTCCTGAACAAAATCATTATATATATCAGCTGATGCAGGAAGCAGACGAGGAATGTATTCGATTTAAAATCGTTCCTGATTTGAATTTCTATATCAAGTCGCCCATTCATATCAATTATTTTAAAGATATACCGGTTTTATCAATCAGGAAAGAACCATTGGATGATATAGCAAACAAAATAAAAAAAAGAATTTTTGATTTATGCCTAAGCACCATTATGATACTTTTTATTTTGTCGTGGATGGTGCCGCTGATAGGATTATTAATATGGATTGAAGACAGGGGACCAATCTTTTTTATTCAAAAAAGAACCGGAAAAGACAATAAAGATTTTGATTGCATAAAATTTCGAAGTATGCGAATAAATGGTGAATCTAATCTAATACAAGCCACAAAAGATGATCAGCGCATTACGCGAATAGGAAAAATATTACGCAAAACAAGTTTGGATGAATTTCCTCAATTCCTGAATGTTTTCATGGGGCACATGACTTTGATAGGACCCAGACCTCACATGTTAAAGCATACTGCTGAATATGCTAAACTGATTCAACAATATATGATTCGCCAATTTGTGAAACCGGGAGTAACAGGATGGGCACAAATAAATGGTTGCAGAGGTGAAATAAGAACGCTTGATGATATGAAAAGAAGAGTTGAGTATGATCTGTGGTATCTTGAAAATTGGAATTTATGGTTAGATATCAAAATTATTTTTTTAACAATCTTTACTATCATTCGTGGTGATAAAAACGCGTATTAATCAACTTCCCTATTTTCGTGCTTATTATTGTCAGTCGTCGAGAATTGAATTAGAGAAGTAAAAAAACCGCCCGAGATTAAATTCAAGCGGTTTTTGATATTAAAATATAGTTCATTAAATTCGGAAATATTAAAATATTTTTATTTTCTCATTTTATTAATTTAAGAGCTTGAGAACTGTTTCCTTGCGTCACTTTTAAAATATACACGCCTGGTAAGAAATTTTCTCCGAAACTATATTTTTGAGTAACACTGCCTTTGGTGTGGTATACATTTCTCCCATTCATGTCGTATACATCGATTTCTGCCTCTTCATTATGGCTGCTTTGTATTAACAAGTTAAACTCTCTTGGGGCTGGATTAGGAAAAGCAAGCAATTTTAACTGTACTTTGTTGTTATCTACAATAGCATTTGTAGCGCTGCTGGTTGTTATCAGGCTATTTGATACCAAAGAAGTTGCAGATTTTTTCATCAGAATGATCGATGTATAGGGTGCTAAACTGATATTACCTGAATATACTATATTCTTTATGTCAACATAATATGCATCCAACGATACGGTTTTGGTTTTATTTGTAGAATTGTAATAGAAACGAACATAATTATCAGGATTAGTTATTGTGACGTTAGCTTCGTATAATTTTACATTGTCAAGATAAACGGTACTGTCACGGTCATTAAATTGAAATACTATCTGGCTGTTGCTTTCAGCAATAGGGGAAGAAAATAAAACTTCATTATCACTTCGCTGCGTAGTTAAGGGAAAATATTGAATGGGCGTAAGTTGATCGTAGGGGGAAGTACCATGTCTCAAATATACTCCGACAGAACCATTGTTTCTTGTACCCACGACGCTATATCGGAATATATAATTTTTAGTTTTACTAACACTTCCTACATTTATAATAACATTTGTAGTAGTGCTTTTTGTTGATGTTCCTTTATACGATAACTTATAAGTACCTCCATCAAGTTTTCCGTTATTCCAGGACGAAACACAAGTTCCTCCGCTATTATAAGCGTTGGTACCCAATGTATTGGAATTATAAGTTCCATTAGTATACTTATTTCCGCTTAAAAGACCATTTATTGTATATTCCTTAAGAGTTGTGGCTCCTGTTTTTGAATTTTGGTCATCGTTATAATCTAATTTCCATCCGGGAAGATTATAATATTGGTAAAAGTCTAATCCATTTTTCACATACTTTGAATTAATTGAATTATTCTTGTAGATTGATTGGGCATAATAGTTATAATTATAGGCACCAAAATTTTCAAGATCATTATATAAAGATCTAAAACCAGCGGTTTCCTGAACCACATCTTTTGAGAAGAAAATATTATTTTTAATAACAATGTTTCTTACCGTTGGTACGGTGAGATCATCATAATAAACATCCATTTGTCGTTCGCTGTTATTAAATACCGTATTGTTTTCAACTGTCATGTTTCTGTTGTCATGAAGAAATATTCCCTTTCCGTTATTTGCCACAGTGTTTCCAGAAATTTCTATATTTTGAGAATTTTCATCGCAATAAATGCCATGTGAGCCATATATTGGGTGATCTATATTAGTTTCAGAATATATAGTTCCTGCATCGGCATTTCCTGCATTGATCACTATATTTCCAATAATTTTATTGCCATAATAAGTTTTTGCATTCAAATTGCCATTCTTATCCCTTACATTATTCCATGTATATATGCCACCACCATCATTTTTTATAAAACAGTAATGAGTTATATAATTGTTTTTAATTAAATTTGAATTACCGAACAAAAATTTAATCCCATTATAGCCTGTGCTGTCAATCGTGTTGTTCATAACTGTATTTTTTCCACCACTTGCAATAATTCCCTGGTAACTCATGCCTCCACTTTCACCCATGCCTGCAAAAGTACCTGTCTTCTTGACTATACAGTTTGTTACTGAATTAGAGATGTCAGTACTTGGGGCCTGAAGGAAAATGCCATTGCTGTTACACCATGTGACGGTGGTATTATTAACCTTTACAAATGATGTATTTTGTGTGAAAATTCCATCCTGCCCTGAATTGAGAATATCACAATTATTAATACTGATATGTGAACCACCTAAGAAATCGAAAGCGTTTGTATTTGCCCCCGTGAACATGATATTGTCAAATGTTACATATGACTTGCTTTGCCCGGTAACACATACATCCTGCGTACTGCATCGAACAGTATAAGAAGATGGCTTATTTGATCCAAAGTATATATCAAGCTTTTTTGTTTTTGGGTTATAATACCATTCGCCAAATTGGTCAAGCGTTTTAATATGATTTTGAAAAAAGAACCCATACCCATTTCCGGGTACATAAGAAGACACCTTTATATAGGAAACAGTTGTTGAGGTCTGACCTGTTATTACACATCGGTCAAGCACATGCCGGATAGGTCTTATTACCACCTCACCTCCTGTAAAATTTGGAATTCCTGAGATTTTATTACTGGTAATGGAGGTTTGCCCACTGTGCGATTGATAAGTTAAGTAACCAATGTTTGCAGCGTTAGCATTTGGATACCTTCCCATTTGCCGAACATTTCCGTTAATTGTTACCATGTTAACCGCAGGACCTGCATAGGAAATAACAGAACTTTCATAGATTCCTCCACCCAAGGAGGTCCATCCGGATAAAGTAACAAGTTCAGTTATAACCGGTTTATTACCACTCCCGTATGCTCCAAGAATAATCGGAGAGGACGAGGTACCTGATGCACTGATGGTAATACTTCCATAAAATGTATCACCTCGTTTAAATAATACCGCGTCTCCGGGTTTCAAATTGGCAAAAAAGGAGTTTAACTTTTTTAAGGTTTTCCACGGAGTACTTGGGCTCTTCGCCTGGGTTGCCGTACGCGAATCGTCACCTTGTGAACTCGAAAAGTAATAATTAGCTCCTTTTGTTTGAACATTTGCTAAAGTGGCAGATAGAAGTACTGTAATCGCTGAACGAGCGAATAAATTGTTTTTCATAAACAGCGAATTTGGAAAAGAGATATTAATTTTTGTATGGGTCGGGGTTAAACATTATTCGTACCAAAAAAAGGCTCACTAAGTTAAAAAATGATTAAAAAGAATTATTAAAGAGAAATAGAGGTGAGAATACTGAAAAACTTATCTATTTTATATAATTAAAGGCAGATAAATAATTCTCTTTAAGCTGATAACTGCAAATGATTTGAGAAAATGAATGCTGATTAAAGTTTCTGAAATTTTTTATTCATCTGTTTTTTAATTATTACATACACTACACTTGGTTTTTATACAAGTATTACTCAAAAAAATAAACCCGTGAAAATTTGATTATTAAAATAAAATAAATATTTTGTTAATCGATAATTACTTAATAATAGGTTTTCTAAAAAATAAAAGATAATAATTTATGAAAGATTTATTTACCCAATCAACAATTGAAGAGACTGTGAAGCATCAATTACTTGTGGAGTTTAATAATACAGAAGTTGATTATCCAACAGATAAGACGGTTATTGATCTATTTGAAAAGCAAGCCGAGGAAAGCCCTAAAGCTGTTGCAGTAATATTTGAAGAGAAACAATTAACTTATAAAGAGCTCAATGAGCGTTCTAATCAATTAGCACATTACTTACGAAGTAAAGGGGTGAGAAAAGAAACATTAATCCCTATCTGCATTGAACGCTCACCACAGATGATTATAGGGATACTGGGAATCTTAAAAGCTGCGGGAGCTTATGTACCTATTGACACGGATTACCCTGAGGAAAGAATAAAATACATATTGGAAGATACGCAGGCTACCATAGCTATAAGCAGCAAAGAGAGTAAATTAAAGTTAGAAACTTTTAAAGGTATTGATAAAATTGAATTAGATGCAGATCTATCATTTATTAATCAACAGCCAAAATCCAATATACAAGTTGCCATTAAAAATCATTATCTCGCTTATGTCATCTATACCTCAGGTTCAACGGGTAAACCCAAAGGTGTTATGATTGAACATGGTGGATTGGTTAATCTTTCTTTAAGTCAGGCGGATGGATTTCGATTAAAGCCGGGAATGAGAACGCTTCAATTTGCCTCTTTCGGATTTGATGCCTCCTGTTCCGAGATATTTACTGCATTATTAAGCGGAGGCTGTCTTGTGTTACCTCGAAAAAAAGATCTTTTATCTGCAGAGGAATTTGAAAAACTTATTAATAAACATAAAGTAGAAGTTGTTACTCTTCCTCCATCATATCAACATGTTATTAAAGATGTATTGGGAACACTAAAGACAATTATATCTGCGGGAGAGCCATTAAATGAGGCGCTTGGTAAATATTTACAAGCAAAAGGTATTCGCCTGATTAATGCTTATGGACCCACAGAAAATACTGTATGTGTCAGCATGTCTGATGATCCTATAAAAGATAATCATACTATTGTAATAGGTAAACCAATTTCAAATGTGCAGGTATATATACTGAATGAAAGAGGGAATTTATGCCCTGTTGGAATTGCTGGAGAAATATGTGTAACAGGTGTACAGGTCGCACGTGGTTATTTAAACCGTCCGGATCTAACAGCAGAGAAATTTATTGCAAACCCATTTCGAAAAGAGAAAGAAGCACGTATGTATAAGACTGGAGACTTAGGCCGGTGGCTGACTGATGGCAATATAGAGTTTTTGGGAAGAACAGATGATCAAGTGAAGATCAGGGGTTATCGAATCGAGTTGGGAGAGATAGAGAGTGTACTCCATCAATGTGAATTAGTGAAACAAGCTGTGGTTTTGGCAAAGAAGGATAAAGAAGGCAATAAATTGTTGGTGGCTTATATTGTGCCGAAGGGATTGTTTGATAGAAAAGCTATTACAACTTATTTAAAAGGTAAGCTACCAGATTATATGGTACCTACTATATTAATAGAGCTTGAAAGATTTTCAACAACCCCTAATGGAAAGATAGACAAGAAGGCTTTACCTGATCCAAACACAAGTAATATATTAAATAGTCAGTATTTGGCACCACGTACAGAAATAGAGCAGAAACTTGCAAATATCTGGAAGAAGCTTTTTCATATTGAACGACTCGGTATACAAGATAATTTCTTTGATCTCGGGGGTAACTCAATCAAAGCGGTACAGGTAGTAAGTCACGCCAGGAGGGCAGGATATAATTTACAAGCTTCGGATTTTTTTATACATCAGACAATTGAAGAACTCTCAAAAGTGATAACTAGTCGTTTTCAGGAGAACGTATTAAAACAAGGCCATCTTAATGGGGAAGAAAGATGGATAATTCCCATGCAGAGTAAGGGAACAAAAATTCCGTTCTTTTTTATGTCACCCGGTTTTTCTGTTTATGATAAGATTGTCCCAGCTTTGGATAAAGATCAACCGTTTTACTTTTTTATCCCTTATTCTTATAATAAAGTTGAAGAGATAGCGTCCCATTATATTCGAGAAATGAAAAAAATTCAGCCTAATGGTCCTTATTGTTTGGGGGGATATTGTGGCTTTGGTGAAGTTGCATTAGAAATGGCCCAGCAACTTACTGCTGAAGGCGAAAAACTAACCTTCTTAGCGTTATTTGAATTTTATTTTCCTACTGTTATCAGGCCTTTTACTTTAAAAGAAAGGTTTGAATATTATTACAATGAATTAAAAAAAATACCGAC
>Ga0137372_10001299_pt1 | contig 24109 bp, 26 predicted proteins | sample SagtaG_6_FD_104911 | JGI IMG/M metagenome (GOLD analysis project Ga0137372, IMG submission 104911) | Vadose zone soil microbial communities from Sagehorn Ranch, Mendocino, California, USA - Sage1_R_60_16 metaG | ecosystem: Environmental > Terrestrial > Soil > Vadose zone | place: USA...
GACCTCCTGCTTGTAAGGCAGGCGCTCTCCCAGCTGAGCTAACCGCCCGTCGCGGTCAGCGTACCGCGGGGGTCAGGCGAGCGGGATCTCCGCCCAGACGCATGTGCCCTCGGAGGGCGGGCTCACGACGCCGAGGCGGCCGTCGAGCGCCTCGACACGATCGGCCAGACCGCTGAGGCCGGAGCCGAGCGAGACGTCGGCGCCGCCGACTCCGTCGTCGACCACCTCCACCCGCGCGACGCCGTCCTGGCGGCACACTCTCACCTCCACCGCGGAGGCCTCAGCGTACTTGGCGATGTTCGTCAGCGATTCCGCGACGACGTAGTACGCGGCGGCCTCCACTGGCGGCGGCAGGCGCTCGTCCAGCTCGTTCGCGACGGCGACCTCGAAGGGCGCGCGGCGCGAGCACCTCGAGCGCCTGGCCGAGGCCGTGCTTGGTGAGGATCGCCGGGTGGAGGCCGCGGGCGAGCTCGCGCAGCTCGTCCAGTGCGTGGGCAAGCTCCTCGGACGCGGCGGTAATGACCGCGCGCGCGTCCTCCGGCGCGGCGGGCAGCTTCGCCGTGGCCGAGTGAGATCGAGACCGAGACGAGTCGCTGCTGGGCGCCGTCGTGGAGGTTCCGCTCGAGCTTCTGCCGTGCCTCGTCGGCAGCTCGGACGATGCGGGCGCGCGAGGCCCGCATCTCCGCCTGTGCCTGCTCGTTCGCGATCGACTGCGCCACGAGGTCGCTGAAGCTCCTGAGCCGGATCTCGGCTTCCACGGGGAACTCCTTTCCGCTCGGCTTCACAGCCACGAGCGCGCCGAGCAGGTTTGCCGTGACGATCACCGGCGCGGCGATGACGCAGCGTTCTCCAAGCTCGAGCGACGACTCGTCGGCGCGACTCGCGATCCGGTCTCGAGCACCCGCAACGTCGCGCTCCCGCGCGCTGGGTGGTAGTGGGATTGCGGCGCGACCAGCGGCTCGCTCCCGTCGTTCCAGCCGCCGACGACGACCACCTCGTCCTGGACGCCCTCCCAGCGCACGAGGTAGACCGCCTGCGCCGCGAAGAGCTCACCGGCCTCGCGCGTGGCGGCCTCGAGCACCTCGGGTTGCGGCCGCCCGCCGGCGACGAGTGTCGCGACGCGCCGGAGCGCGGCCTGCTCGTCCGCGAGCTCCGCCACCTCTCGACGGGCCTCCGAGTTCGCGATCGCCTGGGCGACGAGCGCGGCGAAATCGCCGAGCCGGTGCTCCGCGCCCGGTGCGAACGGATCGTCCTTCGTCGTCCGAGACGCCATGATCACGCCCCACACCCGGCCGTCGACGACGATCGGCGCCCCGATCGACGCCTGGATCCCGAGCTCGTCCCAGCGGGCGCGGGCGAACTCGGTTTGGAGATCGTCAACGGATTCGACGCGGGCAGGTGCCCCAGACTTGACCACCCGCGCAGTGATCGTGTCGCCGCCGAAGGAGTAGACACGGTCCTCCAGCGTCGTCGGCGCGACTTCCACACTCCAGTCGCCGATGATCCGAATCGTGTCGCCGTCCCACCGCAACGCGGCGGCCCGGTCGGCGCCGAAGAGCTGTGCGATCTCCGACGTCACCTCCGCGACGAGGTCGACGTCGCTGGCGCCGGCCGCAACCAGGGTCGCGACGCGCCGCAGCGCCGTCTGCTCGTCGACGAGCCGCTGCAGTTCCTCTTCATGCCCTTCGAGCCTGTGCTCGAGGAGCAGTCGCGCGCGTTCACCCATGTCACCACCCTAGGACGCTGGGTCCGAAGGTACGAGGGCGCCGCGCCACTGTCCGAGGAATGCCCCCAGCGGGGATCGAAGCGCCCTGCAAATCGACCTTTCCTAGCCTCGGTGCACGCACCGGTGCACGCACGCTGTGAGGGCGAACGGGCACGGATGACCAGAAAAGGTGTGGCTACGCTTGCGCGAGCAGCGCCGCGTAGTCCAGCTCGCGGCTGTCGATCAGCACGTGCGTGTAGGTGTCGCTCGTCACCCTTAGCGAGCGCTGTCCAACGAGCGCTCCGATCTCCGCCCACGTGCGCCCTTGTCGGTGCAGGAGGCTGATCCGCCGATGGCGGAGGTCGTGCGGCGACCAGACAGGCACGCCGGCGGCGCGACATGCCTTCGCGATGCTCGTCCGGATCGCGTCGGCGCCGCTCGCTGCAAACAGCCGGGCTTCCGGGTCGCGATCCTCGCGCGGCGGTAGCGTCCGCTCGATCGCTTCGGCGAGCACGCCCGGGAGGTCGACCCAGAGGCCGCGCCCGGTCTTGGAGACGGCGGCGCGCAGGCGGACGCGACGGCACGGCTCGTCGTAGTCGCCGACCGTGGCCGTGTCGATGCTCGAGACGCGGGCGCCCGACCAGTCGAGCCAGAGCAGGGCGAGCCGATGCTTCGACGGCAGGAGCCAATACACGGCCTCAACGTGATCGGCACTCGGCGGCTCGGGCTCTCGAACCTCGCCGCGGGGAAGACGGACCCGCAGCTTGTCGCGGACTGGATTGGGCTCGATCTCGGCGAAGTCGAACACGCAGGCGAGGTGCGTGACCGCCTTACGAATCGTCTCGCGCTTGTAGCCGGAGGCGTGCAGTCGTGCGACCGCATCGGCGATCTCCTGCGGCGCGAAGGCGTCGACCGGATGCCCCGCTTCGAGCGCGCCGGCAATCAGGTTGAGCGACGTGCCGATGTTCACGCGCGTCGCCTCGGCGATGTCGATCCTGGATGCGCGATAGGCCGCCACGGCATCCGCGAGCGTCGGCGCCCTAACCGGCTCGCGGTCGAGCGTAGACAGATCGGGGACGCGCATCGCAGCGAGCTCGCCGTCGACCCAGCGGCGTCGCTCGAGCGCCTCCGCCCGCGTGCGGAAACTGCCGGCATAGCGCTGCGCACTCTCACGCCCTCCGAGGCGGTAGCGGACGAGATAGCGCTTTCCTCCCTCTCTCGTCGCGCGCGTGACAATCCAGCTACCCGGCACGGACTGCCTCCTCGCACCCGATTTGGGCCCGTGCGATTTGGCGCCGCTCGACGGGCTCGAGCATTGCGCGGTAGACAGCCTCGATCCTCGTCACCTTGGCCTCATGACGCTCGCGCCATCGGACGGACTCGATCGTCGCGGAAGGTGTTGCGCTCGACGAGCTCGATGTAGTCCTGGACGCGCACCATCGGGCGTGAGTAGCCCGGGAGCGCCACGACCGGGAGCGTTCGGAAGACAGCATCGACCGCACGGCGCTCGAGCCCGAGCTCGCGCAGGTGGGTCCGCGTGAGGAGCGCTTCCGGCGTTGCGAGCAGCTCGGTCGCCACCGGATGATGCCGGACTGCCCGGTCGACCGCTGTCTCCGCGCCAGCATCTCGTACCTCCTTGCCGTTCCTCGCAGCGCCGAGCGAGGCGGGAGCGTCGAGGCCTGCCTCGCCGCGAGGGGGCGGCTCCACGACGATGCTCGTGCTCACGATCTCTGCCCACTCGTCGAGGGTCATCTGGCCGGGAGTCGGGGTTCGAACTGGGCGGGCGCGTGCCGTGACAGCTCCCCATTGCGTCGCGTAGCACTAGAACAAGGATAGAAGCATATCAGCAACACATGACGGAGGGCGGTTGGGCACGTATAGTGATGCTGTTGCGGAGCGGCGACCTCATCCGGGAAGCCCGGTTGCGCGGCGGCCTAACCCAGTACGAGCTGGCCGAGCGAACGGGCCGCGACCGCGCGGTGATCGCCCGCTGGGAGCAGGGCACCGTCGCCCCCAGCATCGAAACGGTGGTCGAGCTCGTGCGCGCGTGTGGCTTCGACCTGCCGCTCGAGCTGGTTCCTTACCAGCGCACCGGCGGTGAGCGGCTCCAGAAGAACGCGCTGCTCTCGCCCGAGCGGCGCGTACAGCGGTTTCTGCAGGCGCACGGCAAGGCGGCCCAGGAAGCGTGAGCGCCAAGCAGCCGCGGTTCGACCCGTACGCGATCCTGACCGCGCTCGAGCGTCAACGGATCACGTACGTCCTGATCGGCGGCTTCGCCCGCGTCATCCAGGGAACCGAGGAACTCACCCAGGGACTCGACCTCACCCCGTCGACGAGAGGAGAGAACCTGCGCCGGCTCGCCATGGCGCTCGACGACCTCGACGCCCGCCTTCTGAACGGCAAGCGGCCGGAGCTCGGCCGCGACCTCGCCCGCGGGCCGGTGCTCGAGCTCCGCACAGGCGCTGGCGAGTTGAAGATCGTCCCTGAGCCGGCCGGCACCCGCGGCGGCTATGACGACCTCCGACGCGCCGCCACCCGCGAGCCGATCGGAAGAGGCCTCCGCCCGCGAGTCGCCTCGATCGGCGACCTCGCCCGCATGCTCGCCGCCCTCGGCCGCGAGCAAGACCTCCCGCCGCTGCAACAGCTTCGGACGCTCGCCGAACTCGAGCGCAGCCTCATCCGCGGGATCGAGCGCTGACCAGCCCCCCGACCTAATCGCAGATCTCCCCGTACAGGAACTACCCACCTGGATAGCAGGCGAGACACAGATGCATCAAGATGCAAATACGGGTCATAGTTTATGTACGCTTGTACGTGTGTCCCGACGAAGGAAGCGCCGGACGAGTGCAAAGGGCAAGCGACAGGCCCCTTCCGCGTCCGAGCCGTTCCGCTCCGCCGCAACCGGCGTTCGTCACGCCACGGACGGCGAGCGACTCGCCTACACGCGGACCCAGGCGGCAGAGGCGCTCGGGGTGAGCCGCTCCACCTTCGATCGCCGCGTGCTGCCGTTGCTCGAGACCATCGACATGCCCTGGGGCACGCGGCTTGTTCCGGTCGACGCGCTCGAGCGCTTTGTCGATGAGCGACGGCGGCCCGCGCGAGGGCGGGCGCCGACGGCGCCTTCGGGACGCCCGACCGCCGTCCCACACGAACTTGTGCGTCGCATTCGGGCGGAGCATGCGCGAGGCGTGAGCATTCGCCAGATCACCCGCGACCTGAACGCAAGCCAGGCACCGACCGCCCACGGCGGCGCGCAGTGGTGGCCCTCGACAGTCCGGGCCGTCCTCCGCCGCGAAGGCGTCTGAGCCCCCGAACGACTGGGGCCGGTGACTCGAGAACCCGCCCCGGGAGAGAGCGTCTGATCGCCGAAGATCACTCGTTGCGATTGGGAGGCGACTCGTTGTAAGGTCGCGCGGCGGCTCCTTTCGGTGCCGCTGGTGTCGTGGAGACAGGGGGAATGATGCGAAGGGGTTTGATTGCGCTTGGCTCGCTCGCCGTCGCGCTTGCCGTGTCGGCGTTGGCGGTCGGGGCGTCGGATGATCAGCTGCTCCCGAACGAGCAGCATTTCCTCGACTCGTCGGGGAAGACGTATGACAACGGGTCGAAGAGCGGGTCGGCGCTGAACATGGTTGCGGTCGGCCAGAACACGCTCGCCGACCGCGGCTTCAACGGCGACGTGTTCGTGTACAAGAAGTTCGCCTACGTCGGTCGCTGGGGGTTTTTCGATTCCTCGCACCCGCAGTTCTGTCCGTCGGGAGGGGTGGCGGTCGTCGACGCGCACAACCCGGCCGACCCGGTGCAGGTGGCGAACCTGGAGGTGCCAGGCGCCTCTCACGAGGACGTCGTCGTCTACACGGCGCGGTACGGCCCCCTCGCGGGCCATGACATCGCCGCCGTCGGCCTGCAGGTCTGCGACGTCTTCCGCACCGACCCATCCGCTGCCGGCAAGCGCGGCCTCGGCCTGTGGGACGTCACGAACCCGGCGGCGCCGAAGCTGCTGTCGGTGTTCGACACGGGTTGCTGCACCCGGGGCTTCCACGAGCTCGAGGTCGGCGACCGCGCCGATCTAAGCCGGACGTTCGTCTACGCCAGCCTGCCGTTCGCGGAGCGTCCTGACGCGGGATCGCCGAACGGCATGCGCGACCGCGCCGGCCGTGGCGAGGCGTGGATCGTCGACGTGACCGACCCGGCGCATCCGGCGTTCGTGTCGAGCTTCGGGATCAAGAAGGATCTCGGGCTCGACCCGACCGCTGGGCAGGGCTGTTTCGCGATCTCGTTCGGGCACGGGATGGATCCGTCCGAGGACGGGAAGACGCTGTTCGTCTCCTACTGGGACGCGGGCTTCCTGAGCCTCGACATCTCCAACCCGTGGCAGCCACGATTTCTCGGCCGCTTCACCTACGCGCCGAACGAGGACGGCGACGGCCACTCGACCAGCTACGACGACGAGCGCAAGCTCCTCTTCACCGCCGACGAAGACTTCTGCAAGACCGGACCCGGGATCGTCACCGGCTGGGGCTACATGCGCGTGCTCGACGAATCCGATCCCGCGCATCCGGTGCAGATCGGCGCGTTCCACACTCCCAACTCGTACGGGCTCGCCGATCCCGGAGCGGGCGACTACGTGATCCACAACCCGCTCGTCGTCGGCTCCGACGTCTACCTGTCCTGGTACACCGACGGCGTCCGCGTCGTCAGCACCAAGGATCCACGCAACCCGCGGGAGGTCGCGTACTTCGTGCCACCGGCGGCGCAGAACCCGATCAAGCCGGCGCAGCGGAACACGCTCACGAACACCACCCAGGTGTGGGGCGTCGCCTACGACCCGTCCACCAAGCTTGTGTACGCAAGCGACATGAACTCCGGGCTCTGGATCCTCAAGCGGACGAAGTAGCCACGGATCGCGTCGACGGAAAGGGCGGGCGGCGACGCCCGCCCTCCCACGTTGATAGAGCTTCCTTGACCGCTGCATCGCGATCTGGCTAGCTGACGTGCCTACAGACGTTGTGAACGGCTGAGGGGTCTATCCGGCCCTCCTTCAAGGCTGTGGTCTCGCCAAAGACCTGCTCGAAGGAAGCTCGGATGTCGTTCTCACCGTAACGCGAAGCTCGGATACGAGTACGTGCGCTCGGCGGCCGCCAAAACCGGCGTGGCCGCGAACCCGAGCGACCACGGCTGGGAGCTCCTCCCGCGGACGCGCAGCAAGAACGCCAAGCGCGACTACGCGTGGAAGGATCCCCTCTCGGGCAGCAAGCGCGTCAGACCATAACCTCAGGGTCAAGGCCGAGGGCCAATACGGCCCTCGGCCAGCCCAACAAAGCGGCCGAACCTGACCCGCTCCGGGCCGGCGCCCCGATCTGCGCTAGCGCAGGCTGGCTTGTGCGCCGTCCTCGCGGTCGCCGCGCGCGCCAGCACCGATGTCGCGTCGGCCGGGAAACAGGGGAGGGCGGCCGCCGGCCGCCCTCCCCTGCCGAGCAGCAAGCGTGCTCAGCCGCCGAACGAGGTCTCCTGTGTCTGAGGATTGAGGTGGTCGAGCTTGGTCGCTGCGGCGACGGCGCTGTCGCTGAGGTTCCAGATGATGAATCCGCGCCGGATGTCGGACTCGTAGATGAGGCCGTTGTACCAGTACGACGACCAGTCCCCGCCGAGGACGAGTGCGTTCGGGTCGAGCGGTGCGGGATCGGCGAACGCAATCTCTTTCGCGTTCGCCGGGTTGGTGAAGTCGACTACCGAGATGCCCGATTGGTAGTTGCCGCTCACGATGACGTAGCGCTTGTTGGTTGGGACGATGTTGTAGTTGTGCCAGGTGCAGTTCTCCGTCGCGGTCTGCGGACGCGGGTGCACGAACGTGCCAATCGTGTTTCCGGTCGCCGCGTCGATGAAGAAGAGCGTCCGGTTCACGATGCTGTTGGTCGCCTTGCAGCGCGCGTCACCGCCGCCGCCGGGCTCGTGGCCGAAGACGAGCACCTTGCCATCCCAGGTCCAGGCGGCCGAGTGACCGATCGAGACCCCGTCGAGCACGCGCGAGTAGAGGAGCTTCGGGTTCTCCACCGAGCCGCCCTCGGCCGGCTTGAGGCTCCAGACGGTGAAGCCGTCCAGCCCCGCGCAGGCGGCGCGCATCACGTGCCCGAGGATCACGCCCGTGTCGTGGCAGGGGCGGTCGGGATTCTCGGGGAGCTCGTTCGCGGCTACCGTCCCCGTTGCCGGCAGGCCCGCCTTGATCGTGGTCGCGTCGGCGAGCGAGACCATCACCGACGGGATCGCGATCGTCGGGTCGTCGCCGCCCATCGCGATCGGCGGGCCGGCGACGTTGTTGCCGACGATCATCGCGATCGCTCCGGCGGCCTGCGCGTTCAGCGCCTTCTGCACGAACGAGCAGGTGCCGCGGTCGACCAGCGCGATCGCCCCCGCGGGAAAGCCAACCAGCGGGCCGCATCCCAGGGTCGGGTTGGCGCTGCCGTCGCTCACCAGGGCGATCGTGCCGGCGATGCCGGCCGTGCTCGGGCGAGGACCGAACTCCGCCCCGTTTGCCTCATACGTCCCTGCCGCCGATGACGGCGGGTCGACCCTGACGAAATTGGGGAACGGCGGCCGGGGGTTCCCCGACGGTTCGAACCGCAGATACGACGCGCCCGACGGGTCGGACAGCGGCACCTGGATGATGTCGAAGCCGCGGCAGCCAACGACGCCCGAAGAAGGGTTGCTGTAGACCAGCAGGCGGCCGTTCGCGACGTCCGGTACACCGGTCGCGGTGTGTGAGCCACACGGCGTCGGGATGAACTTCACCGCAACCGGATTCGCCGGGTTGCTGATATCGAAGACATGGACACCCTCCTGCCCGGCGGGCGTCAGCACACCGCCGCACATCGCTCCGCCGGCCGGCGCCGGCGAGTTCCACGAGCGGACGAGGATGTTGCCCCAGACGACGATATCGCCCTGGTTGCCGGTCGTCGTCCCCTGGACGCAACCAGTGAAATTCACGATCTCAACAGGGTTGTCCGGCTGCGTGACGTCGATGATCCGAAAGCCCTCGTACGTCCCCTGGAACGCCCGCTTCCCCCAGAACGCGAGATCGGAGTTGAAAACGCCCGAACCGGCGCCTGTAAACGGGACCACCCGCGGTGAGTACCCCATCGGGTGCATGTTGTTCGTATACGTAAACGTGCTCACCGCATCCGCAACGCTCGCGCCGCCCGCCGTCAGCGGCAGCGTCAGCGCAGCGACCGCCGCGAGCACAAACAAGCCAAGCCTTGCCAACCTACCCATGGCATTACCTCCCGGATTCGCCAGACGGACGACTCGCAGGCCGCAGCTCGCGACGCAGCAAGGGCTGCATCGGAACCCCCTTTGCTCGGCTCCCTCGCCGGTGCGAGTTTCCTCCGCGCTAGAGGTAGAGTCAACTAGCGCAATCACGCGCGACGCTTACGGGCGGCGCGGCGGCGAGACTGCGCCGGGCTTTGCCAATCAAGGCAACGGCGCGGGTTGACATCGATCATTCCCTAAAGCGCGACGCGGCGACGCGGCTAATTGATCCGTTCGGCTGGCCCCGGCTGCCGTCGCGCGGTCCGCTCTCGATCCGCCCGTCGGCATCCTCGCGGGCCGATCCGAAGGAGTTCCGAGTGGCTGGGCGGTCATCAGCCACACCTCACCCTGAGATACAACAGCGCCGAGCGCTTCAGATGCGCGAACCCGGTCGTGCCGAAACGAGCCCGTTGCGATCGGCGCCGCTTCAAGCCCACTGCGCTGCTGAGCTCGGGACCGGGCGAGCGCAGGGTGCCCCGCAGGCGCGACCAACATCGATCTCTTTCGCCGCCGCACCCGACGATCGTGGAGGAGTAGGGGAGCCCGCTGCTCGTCGGCGCGGACGCCGCGTGGGAGCGATCGCGACGACCGGCGCCTGGGGAACGTCGAGCGGAGGCGGGAGCCGCGGGTGGCGCCCCCACTCGAGCCGGCGCTCTTCGAACGATCGCTTACCAGCGCGGCAAGGTTGTCGACAACGCCGAGGAAACTGCCATCTTCGCGGTCACTGTCGGCGGCCGCGCCCTAGGGCCGGTCGCCGCGGATCCTCGTCTACGCACCTGGTACGCCCGGCCGGCGTCGCGTCCGCGCCGGACGAACCGGACGCCGTCGCCGCACTGCCAGATCGCGCACTAGTGGCAGTGGCGGTGAGTTGGGCGCCATCGGCCGCGTTTCCCCTCGTCTTGTCGCTACATCGGGGATGTGAGCCCAGGCACCGACGACGCATCCAACGCGATCCACAGGCCGAGTCCGACCAGCAGAAGTGCGATCGGCGTGACCAGAGACGCTCCGACCGGCGGCACCTTCTCCACGAACACCAGCGCGGCGACCATGACCATCCAGGTAATGCTCATGACGCCGAGCGCGAACAGCACGAGCATCAGGCCGGCGCTGCAGCCCACGCAGTTCGCGCCATAGCGCAACCCCGCGACCACCGGGTTCGGTCCCCGACGATCGGCGTCCACCCGGCAATGGCCCAGGCACGCGCGCTTCAGCGGCGTCAGTTCGTACAACCCCGCGGCGACAACCGCCGCGCCCGCAACGTAGGCGCCCTCTCGGTGCCAATCGAGGAAGCCGAAATTTGCTGCTCGGATCCCACGATAGGCGGCGAACGCGGCAATCCCTACTACCACCCAGACAGCTACGTAGCTGCTCGCAAACACGAACGAAATAAGGGCCGAGATTTCGGAGCGTCGAGGCGCGACCCGCTGAAACGACGCGACCGCCGGCAGCGCCGACGGCAGCATCATCGCGACCATCATCGCCGTCCACGTGACGCCAAAGAACGAAAACGACCCGAGGTCGCTGCCCGGCCCCATGTCCATCCCGCTCATGCGCATCACGGCCACGATCCAGGCGGCGGCAGCCAGCCCAAGCATCAACGCGATTGCAGTCCTCGGCACGGTCTGAACTCTCACCAGACAGTTATGACGGCGCGTCGATGCGAAAGTGATCGCCCGCCGCAAGCGCGCGGCTGACGGCGATACCGCCGAACTCGGCGACTCTAGATTCAGTAACCGTCTGCGATGCGCGCGCCGCCTGCGCGGACGACCCTTCCGTCCAGCACGAGCCGTTCCAGCTGGGCACAGGTTTGCGACAACAACCACCGGCCCGGATGGACTCGCGAGAGCGTCGACGACGCTCGGCGACGGCGGTTCGCGATGATTGGATCGTTGCTAAGGCTGGGGCTCGTTCCGGTGTACATCGCCGCCGCGGCGGTTCTGCTTGTGCTGCTGGCGGCCGTCTTGATCCGGTTGGGCCACGGGCGCTACGGAGAGAGGCTCCTCGCGCGAGCAGCGCGGATCCGTCCCTTGCGCAGGCGCGTGATCCGCTCGTACATCCGCGAGCTGGAGAAGACCAACCCAGTGGCAGCCCGTGCATATGCGAAGGTCGAGCGGGTTTCCGGTGACGCTTCGCTCAGGCATACGAGCGCCGCGCTGTCTGTGCTGACCGCTGCCGAGCGTCGCGCATACCTCGCGCTCTTCGACGACGATGATCGACCGCTCAATCGAGCGCAGCGCCGGCGCGTCGGGAAGCCCACGCAAGACCCGCCTCGCCAAGGCAGGCGCCGAGGGTCAGCCGGCTAAGGAGCCGGCAGACGCCCGGCGCAGGTGACGAAGACGGTGCGATACCAGTTGTCGGAACCCCACGGCGCCGAAACTGCTTTCGCGCGAGGTTCACGACGCTCCGACGCAAGCATGGCTGCGGCGCGGAGATCCAACGCGGATCGACCGCCGCCAATCCTTCACGTGGGTCCGGCGAAGACATTCAAGAACTAAGACCCCTCAGCCGCCCGAATGGTTCCGCAAGCCACGCAGGCGATAAGGGGCCGACGCGGCGCATCCGACGGCGCGCTCCTTCGAGTGGTCGGAGTCGACCAACTGATCGCACCGAGCACCGACAACGACGCCGGCGAGCTGGCTCCATGATCAGGCGTGCGCGTGCTGGTGAGCGTGCGCGTCCGCGCTCGCTGGCTTGTTCATCATGCGCAGCATTGCGAGTCCGCCACCCCGGCGGAAGTAGCGCCAGAGCAGCGCTACCGCGAGCGTCAGGAAGATGATGTTGAGGATCGTGTCGTAGTTCCAGGTGACGCTCGCCTCGACGACTTTGGCGTTGCGGGCGGTGCTTTCGATGCCGATTCCCTGGAAGAGGAACTCGACGATGAGCCCGGCGGCGACCATGGTCGCGTAGAAAGTGGCGAGCAGGAAGCTGGCCATCCGCCAGCCGTAGTAGCGGCGGTAGATGTCGAGGATCGGCAGCACAATCAGGTCCGCGAAGATGAAAGCGAGCACGCCGCCGAAGCTGATGCCGCCGTTCCAGAGCACGGCGGCGAGCGGCACGTTGCCGACCGAGCAGACGAAGCTGATGATCGCGACGAGCGGGCCGATGACCGGCCCCCAGAATTTGGCCGCCGTCGTGTGGTGGACGAGGAAGAGCGATTGCCACCAGGAGTGCGGCCCCCAGGCGGCGAGCGCGCCGGCGATCAATAAGCCGCCAACGATGTCGCGCCAGATCGCCGCCCAATCCATCACGAAGTAGGTGGCGGTGGCCGTCAACCCCTCCGGGCTGCGCAGCCGCTGCCGGATCGAGCCCCGTTTCTTGACGGCCATGTCCATCGCCGCATGACCCTCCATCGAGCCGAGCACGCCCTTCTCCGCTTGCACGCGCGCCTCCTCGACGAGCCGCTTACTGAGGAGGAGCCGGAAGATGATCGCGAGCAGGACGATCATCAGCGGCCCACCGACGAACTCGCCGACAACGAACTGCCAGCCGAGCAGGATCGCCATCAGGATCCCGAGCTCGAAGACGAGGTTGGTGGAGGCGAACTGGAACGCCATCGCGGCGGTGAAGTTGGCCCCTTCGCGGACGAGCGAGCGGGCGAGCGCGACGGCGGCGTAGGAGCAGGACGAGGAGGCGGCGCCGAGCCCGGTGGCGATCACGAGCGTGCGCGGCGAATCGTCCGGGAGCAGTCGGCGCATCTCCTCCTTCGAAACGACCGCTTGCACTGCGCCGGAGAGGGTGAAGCCGAGGATCAGCGCCCAGAGGATCTCCCAGAACATCCCGAACGCGAACGACAGCGCCCGCACGAGCTCGTGTCCGAGCGCGAGCGCGAGCAGCGCCGCCGGCACGCGCTAGCGGGTCTTGGCGAAGCGATGAACCGCTTCCAAGAGCTCGCCTGTCTTCTGCAGGGCGTCCCGCTCGTCGCCGGAGGTGAGCGCGCCGGCGACGCAATGCTTGACGTGCGCGTCGAGGATCTGGAAGGCGAGCGATTCGAGCGCGGTGTTGACGGCCGCGATCTGGGTGAGAATGTCGATGCAGTAGCGGTCGTCTTCGACCATCCGCTCGATCCCGCGCACCTGCCCTTCGATCCGGTGCAGGCGCTTGACGAGCGCCTCCTTGTCTTTCGTGTACCCGTGAATGGTCGTTGCTGTTCTGCTCATGTGGTTGCTCCCTCGCGTGCGCTGCGGAAGCGCCGCAGGCGCAGACTGTTCGTGACGACAAAGAGACTCGAGGCTGCCATCGCCGCGGCGGCGATGATCGGGTTCAAGAGCCCGGCGATCGCGAGCGGGATCGCGGCGACGTTGTAGGCGAAGGCCCAGAAGAGATTGGCCTTGATCGTCCGCAACGTCTTCCGCGCCAGGCGGATCGCGTCGGCAGCCGCGCGCAGATCACCGGAGACGAGCGTCAGGTCGGAGGCCTCGATGGCGACGTCGGTGCCGGTGCCGATCGCTAGACCAAGGTCAGCCTGGGCGAGTGCGGGTGCGTCGTTGACGCCGTCGCCGACCATCGCCACGACCTTGCCGGCCTCTTGCAGGCGCCTGACCTCGTGCACCTTGTCGTCGGGGTAGACCTCGGCGAGCACGCGCTCGATCCCGACCTCGCCGGCGACGAGTTCGGCAGTCGCTTGCGCGTCGCCGGTCAACAGGATCGGCGTCAACCCAAGCCGTGTCAGCTCGCCGACCGCCTCGGCGCTCGTCGGCTTCACCGTGTCGCGCACCTCGAGCGTCGCGCGCGGCAGCCCATCCCAGCCGACCTCGATGCACCCATCCTTGCGGCCGACGTAGACATCGTGTCCGGCTACCACCCCGGAGACGCCGACCCCCGGCTGGTTGCGGAAGCTCTCGACCGGGGGCAGCTGGTTGAGCTCCGCGCGCGCGGCATTCGCGATTGCCTGCGCGATCGGGTGCTCCGATGCGGCCTCGACGGCGCCGGCCAAGCGCAGCACCTCGGCGCGGCTGGAGCCGTTGAGGAGCGCGACCTCGGCTAGCTGCATCTTCCCTTCGGTGACGGTGCCGGTTTTGTCGAGCACGATCGTGTCGATCCGGCGCGTCTGCTCGAGGATCTCCGGGCCCTTGATCAGGACGCCCAGTTGCGCGCCGCGACCCGTCCCGACCATCAATGCCGTCGGGGTTGCCAATCCGAGCGCGCACGGGCAGGCGATGATCAACACCGCAACGGCAGCGGTGAAAGCAGTCGCGGCCGACGCGCCGAACGCCAGCCAACCGGCGAGCGTCAGCAGCGAGAGCACGATCACGATCGGAACAAAGATCGCCGAGACGCGGTCGGCGAGCCGCTGCACCGGCGCCTTACCCGACTGCGCCGCCTCGACCAGACGCGCGATCTGCGCCAGCGCCGTGTCCGCGCCGATCCTCTTCGCCTCGACGACGAGCCGCCCATACGTGTTCACCGTGGCGCCAGCGAGCTGCGAGCCGACGGCGACCTCGACCGGGAGCGACTCGCCCGTCAGCATCGACTGGTCAACCGCCGACTCGCCCTGGACGACGACACCATCGGTGGCGATCTTCTCGCCCGGACGGACGACGAACTGGTCGCCTAGCTGAAGCTTGTCTACTGCAACGAGCACTTCCTTACCGTCGCGCAAAAGGCGTGCCTCCTTGGCGCCGAGCTCGAGCAGCTTGCGAATCGCCTGCGACGAGCGCCCCTTGGCGCGCGCCTCGAGGTAGCGGCCGAGCACGATCAGCGTCGTGACCACGGCGCCAACCTCGAAGTACGTGTCCGTGGCGAGGTCGCCGACGAGCACGACCGTCGACCAGAGCCAGGCGGCCGTCGTGCCGAGCGAGATCAGCGTGTCCATCGTCGCCGCGAGGTGGCGCACGTTCTGCAGCGCCGCGCGATGGAAGCCGATCCCCGAATAGAACACAACGGGCGTAGCGAGTACCAATGCAACCCATTCCCAGTCCGCGAAGCGAAGAGGCGGGACCATCGCCAGCAGGGCCACCGGGATCGTCAACGCGATCGCCACCGCCAGACGCCGCGACACGACCCTCAGGGGCTCGTCGTGATGGTGGTGCCCGGCGGCGTCAGCGTCGTGCCGGCGATCCGCGCTCGTCGCCCACCTCGCGCCGTAACCGGCGGACTCGACCGCAGCGACGAGCCGTTCGACCGGCACCTCTGTGTCGCAATGCACCGTCGCCTGCTCGGTCGCGAAATTCACGGTCGCGTCTACACCCTCGAGCTTGTTGAGCTTTCGTTCGACGCGCGCAGCGCAGGACGCGCACGTCATCCCGTCGAGGTCAAGCCTGATCTCCGTCTGCTGCTTGCTCGCCGGCGTTGTTGCGCTTGCCATCTAGGCCGCCTCGTATCCGGCTTGCTCGATCGCGGCACGCAACGCCGCGTCGTCGAGACTCGCGCCGCGAACGCTGACGAGCTTCCTCTCCAGGTCGACGTCGACCGCCTCGACGCCGGCGACCTCGCCGAGCTCCGAGCGGACCGCTCGCTCACAGTGGCCGCAGTGCATACCGGGAACGGTGTACGTGATCTCTGTCATCGCCTCGCTCCTTCGCCCATATACCCCGGCAGGGTATCACCTAGCTCGGTTCGCTCGCGTTCTTCGATCAGGCGGTCGAGCTCGTCGCGCTCGCGGCGAAGCTGCGCCGCGGTCTTGTGCTCGCTCGCACTGTCGCCGTGATCGTGGCCGCGGCCCCCACCATGCCCATGCGCGTGGCCGCCGTGACCGTGACCTCCACGCATGATCAACATCATCATCAGCGGACAGGCGCGGACGAACAGCAGGAAGAACAGCGTCGAAGCAGTCATGTGACGCTCCTTTCGGCCTTGTGTCGCACGCGGAAGTGCGGCCAGAGCGATGTCCGCTCGACAGCACCGCCGCGGAGTGAGCGCCACAGCCCGAGGCTGACCGCGATCAGGACGAGCTGCACGGCCGGCAGCAGGCTGTCGAGATCGACGCCCTCATCGAAGCCGCTCTTCGGGATCAACCACGGGTGCGGCGCGCCATTGGCCAGGTGGAAGTTGACCGCCATGAAGATCGCGACGAGCGAGGCGACTACCGTCGTGGCGAGCACGGCGACGCGGCCAGCATCGGGAAGCCGTTCCCAGCGCGTCAGCCAGACGAATGCGGCTGCGATCAACGTGAGCCCGACGGTCAGCTCGCCGAACTCGATCAGGTATCCAGACGCGGACGCGTTAGGAATGATCGAGCCGTCGAGGAAGCTCCTGTACCAGCCTGGCGCACCCTCCGACTTTTCCCTCAGCTCCTCAGCAAGCCCGCCGGGAAAGCCGCCGCGGACAATCTTCGTCAGCCCCGAGACGAACCACTCGTAGCCGACAAGCAGCTGCACCAAAAGCAAACCGACCAGCGGCAGACGGCTCGCCGCTCGCGAATTCGAGTCCGTTCGACGAAGGGCCGGGACGTTCATGAGCCGGCCCTCGGATTTGTCGGCGGTCGTTGTGCCAGCCGGACCGCGAGGTAGATGACCGCGCCGAGGACGACGAGCCAGAAGCCCATCATCAACGTCATCCAGAGCCACCCCCAACCATCGATCCAGGTATGCATGGCTCCTCCTTTCAGTTGACCTGAGCTCAGTCTCCCGCCGACGGCCACCGCCGCCATCCCACATACGGGGTGGGGGTAATTACCGATGCTGCGCAAGCCGCCGATCGTCGTCACCCCTGCGGTAAATCCCCGACCGGAAGCCGTACTTGCGCCGGATGCGGCCATCGGCCCCCAGCGACACGCTGCAAGCACCCAGCACGACCAGAAGGAGGTGAGCTGGGATGCGCAATCTCCTTATCGCCTTGACCGGATTCCTCGTCGGAACCGGCTCCGTCATTGGGCTCGCCCTCGCTTTGCAGCCGACAAGCGCGACCGCCAACCAAGCGACACCGCAGAGAGTGGCAATGCCGCAGATGAGCGGCGGGATGAGCGTCATGAGCTCCGGCACCATGGCCTCCGCCTCACTGGCGACGCAGAAGCTGACAATTCAGCACACACAGAAGGGATGCCACGTCTGGTCGGACGGCCAAAAGACCGGCACGATGATGCAGCTGCATCTCAAGCCAGGCCAGAAGCTGTCGATCCTCGATCAGGACGTCGACGCCCACCAGCTGATGGAGTTCGCCGGCCCTATGCACGTGCGCATGGGCGGGCCGATGATGATGAACCGCGGCATGACGCTCGCGTTCGCGAAGAAGGGCGTCTACCGGCTCGGCACGAAGACGGTCGAGATGAAGGACGGCGGCATGGAGGTGAAGACCGTCGGCCCGGACAACAACTTGCGGCTGGTGGTGACAGTCGCTTGACGCGCCGAACGCGACTCCTCGTCTACCTGACCGAGGGACGGATGCCGGCGCGAGCAACCACGACGACCGTCGTCACCGACACCAATTGCGCCGCCGACCGCAACGGGATCTCGCACTGCGCGAACATCCTCCGGCTCGGCTCAGGGCGACGCATCACCGTCCGCCACGACCACAGCATGATGAACGACCCCTGCCTCAGCCCCGGTGAGCGCGTGCGGATCAAGATCTACGCTGAGGCCACGCGGGCCAGCGACAGCTAACCGCGCACGATGCGGATCCGCCCGAGGTAGCTCGCGTCGCCCGCGGCGGCCCTGACCGCGAAGTTCACCAAGTACGTTCCCCGAGCGCGGGCGCAGAAGCTCAGGATCGAAGCTGCCAGAAGGGAGGCGCCTGCGTCCCCGGTCACTAGGGACACCGCGGTCGGAGTGAACGCGAAGTGGACGCGCAGCCGCGAGCGGGGTCGAACGGTGAGCACCGGGATGTCGTCGCGCAGGCGGGGCGGAAGCATGTCGGCGCAGAGTCCGCCCGCCGAGCCGGAGGCATCCGGCGGAGTCGACCAGCAATAGCTTCCATACGCGAGCCAGCGGCGCGTCTTCCCGTTCTCGATCCAGGCGGGCGGGGGACTCGGATCTCCCGCCTTTGGCGGCGGTCCCGGCGGCGCTGCGGCCACGGCGACTGATACAGCAACGGACGCCCCAAGCAGCACCCCGACAAGTGCGATTCTGACCACCGGTAGCACCGTATCTAGGCCCGCCGAAGTCACGCCTTTCATACGCGGAGAGGGCCGGTTTCCCGGCCCTCTCGCTCCTGCAGTTGGAGTCCGGCGCTACGGCGTGCGCTTGACGATGAAGATGCCGTAGTCCATGTCGCTGCCGACGGCGTAGGTGATGCCGTTGCGGACGAACGTCTCGATCCCCCAGAACTGGTTGCCCTTCGGGTCGAGGTAGCCGCCTGTCTCGGCGAGGCGGCACGAGCTCACGTCCCTCGGATTCCGGCACTGGATCTGGATCGCGCGGATCCCGCCCGCGTAGTAAGACAGGAACGCCCGGCTCGCGTCTGCTTTCTCGGTGGCGACCTCGTGCACGGACAGCGCGCCGAAGCCTGTCGCGTACGCGGGGTTCATCGCCTCCGGGATCGCGAACGTGTCCACCTCGGTCAGCTTCGTCACCGCCGAATCGACCGCGAACAGGTGGACGTACCCCCAGCCGTCGAACTGCGACGTGATGCTCTGGATCGGGTCGCCGAACGTCCCGATCAGCGTGTCGGGCAGGCGTTGCGGGTTCGCGTCCAGGCACGCCGCGTTGTCGTAGGTCAGGTTGAACATCTTGAAACCGGTGTCCCGTCCGATGAACACGGTCGGGATCGGTGCGCTCAGCGACGGCGTGAGCACGCCGGTGCAGGCGTCGGCGCCCTCACGGTTCATGATCACCATCGCGTCCCAGCCGCCGGCCGCGATCACAGCCTGCGCCTTCTCCTCGAACAGACAGAGCCCGCGCTCGACGACGGCGATCTGCATCGTCCCCACCGCGGGCGCCGGCGGCACCGCAGCGTCGCCCGGACACGCCCGCCCGACGAAGACGGTCGGACCGGCGATCGCCTCGGCCTGTGCCGTCGACGTCTGCGTCCCCGTGGCCGCAGGGAAGAAGCCGTCGACCGTGGTGAGGAGCAGCCGGAACGGGCTGAAGTCCTCGTCGGTCGTGATCGCGAACTTGTTGTCGAGCGTGAACTCGCCCTCGTGCGCGTTCCCCTCCGGCGACAGTGACGCGCCGGTCTGCGCCAGCAGCTCCGGGTCGACGGCCGGGTAGTCGGTGTCGCTGATGAACACCGGCGCGTACGGGTTCGTGACGTCGAGCAGGATGTAACCGCCGTCCCAGTACGAGAGCAGGCCGATGAACTTCGAACCGATCTGCTTCACGACCATGTCGTGTAGGAACGAATCGGTCAGGCCGAGCTCCGGCTGCTGGATCCCGAACGGATTCAGGTTGAGCTCGCTAGCCTTGATCGGCTTCTTCGGATCGGTGATGTCGAAGATGTCGACGTCGACGTTCTCGTCGTCGTCGCTCGCGATCAGGTACGCCTTGTCGCCGGCGTCCCAGGCGAAGGCGCTGTGGTACTGGTTCACGTCGTGCGGCGTGTTCTGCGCGCCGTCGGTCGTGATGTCACCGGCGTGCTCGGACAGCTTCACCGGCTTCAGCGGGTTCGAGATGTCCCAGAGCGAGAAGCCGCCCTTGCCGTTTTTGCCGCACTGCTCGTGGTTCATCACGAGGACATCGCCGCTGTACTTGCTCGTCGTCAGCGTGAGTCCCTGCATGCCTTCACCGACGAGCGTGTCCTGCGAGGTGGCGATGAAGCCGACTTCCTTCGGATGAGAGAGATCGGAGATGTCGATCACGTACGCCCCGCCGTCCGGGGTGTTCTGGCCCCCCGTCTCTGGCCCTGCGCAGTCGGCCGCGCCCCACTTCGAAACATAGGCGTAGTTCTTGAAGACGGAAACGTCTGCGATGCCGTCCGGTTCGGCGTCGTGGACGCGCAGTTTCGAGACGAGCTGCACGTTGCCGAACGCGCCCGGCCCGATCAGGTGATCTGTCAGCGGCCCGTGCTGCGCTCCAGCCAGCGTCGCGCCCTGCAGCGCCAAGCATGCGGCTGCGACCAGGGCGACGACCAATCGTCGTAGCATCATCCCTCCCCTTGCTGTGCGGCCGTGCGCCCCCGCACGCCGACCGCGCCCGCCAGTCCGCCGTGGTTTACAAGCTCAAACGACCACTGTCAACGACGCATAGTCGGAAACCTGGGGGCGGGTCCCGGGTCGAACCCGCCCCCAGCTCTCCCGGAGCTTGGAGGGAGAGATCTAACTCGTACGGCGCAAGATCCAGAGGCCAGAGTTCATGTCGCTCGCATAGATGAGCCCGGTCGCCTGGTCGACGACGACACCCCAGACCTGGGTCGTGTTCGTCAGCACGCTGCGCTGTGAAGGCTTGACCGGGTTCTCGGTCGCGGGCGGCACGAAGTACGCGACTCGCTGCACGTTGCGCGGATTCGACACGTCCCACACTTGGACGCCGTCGGAGTACCACGACGAGTACACGGTGTTGCCGACCAGGAAGTTGTTGTGGATCACGAAGTCACCGGCTCCTTGGTCGTCGGTGCCGAGCGACCGCGGCGTCTTGAACGAGCCGATCTGCACCGGCGGGTTCTTGGAGAAGTCCCACACGCGCCCGAAGCCGTAGCCCTTCTCGGTTGTCGACGCCGAGGTCTTGCAGAAGTCCTCGTCGGCGGAGAAGAGCAGCTGCCGCCGCTCGTCGTACTGCGACGAGTGTGCGTCGCCATCGGCGTTGGCCGGATATGCAGCCCGCTTCACGTACACCGGCTTCGCCGGATCCGTGAGGTCGAGCTGGATGAAGCCGCTGTCCCAATAGGACAGGAAGACGCTCTTTCCATCCTCCGAGGGTTCGGCGCCGTGACCGTAGTTTCCGTCGGGATCGCAGCCCTGTGCCGCGAACGGGCCGCCCGCCTGCTGCACCTTCCAGGTTGACACCTCGGATGGCTTGGTGGGATCCGTGATGTCGATCAGGCGGAAGTCGCCCTTGCCCGACGCGTCGCGGAGACCGTTCGCGTTGAGCGGATCCGGATAGCTACCCGCCGGGACAGTCGCGTACGCGAACGTCCGACGAAGGTCGTCTCGATTCTCGATCTCGAACTCGTGCACGCCGCGCGTGCAGCAGCCCGTGTCGAGGAAGCCGATCCGCTGGGGCGTCGTCGCGTTGGTCACGTCCCACAGCATCAGCCCGTGAACTGCGTCGGGGTCGTGCCGGCCGCCGCCGCACCACTGGATCCCGGAAGCGGCGATGTCGTGGCCGGCCAGCGGACCGTACTTGGCCGTGTACACGACGACGTCCTCGGCGGACGTCCCGATCGGGTTCTGGAGCGTGGCCACCCGCCGCGGGTTCGACGGATTCGCCACGTCGATGATGGCGACGCCGCTCTCGGGCGGCGAGGGGCAGAACCGATCGTTGCCGGTCGCCCAGTCGGCGAAGCCCCAGTGGCCGACGTAGGCGTAATTCTTGTACTTCCAGACGTCGGCGTTGAAGCCGCGGACGTTCAAGTTGTTATGGCCTACGACCTCGATGTTCCAGGCCGAGCCGGCCTTGGAGCCGCCGCCATAGGTCTTCTGCGACTCGTCATAAAAGTGCTGCTCGTCTTTCAGCAGATCGTCGTGCGACGCTGCCGTCGATCCCACAGCCGCGAAAACGAGCGCGGCCGCAGCGACAAGCAGAGGTAGCAGCCTGCGCATTCCCTCCCCCCTTTTCGGACCCGTTGTCGAAGGGGCCATTCTGCCGCAGATCAGGGACAAGAAGAAGGATTGGCGTGACCGCCCACGATCCACGCGCGGCTCAAGGTGCGCCGAGGTCTGCGCCGCACGCTTCGGCCGGTTGCGAACGTCCGGCGGCGCTGCTAGCGTCCCGCGCTTGACGTGCCGCGTCCCCCCCGGCACGCCCAGTGCCCCCACTTCAGCTGGCCACGCCAACGTTGCGGAGACGACAGACGCAGGTATTCCTGGTGGCCGTCGCCGCGGCTCTCGCGATCACCGTCGGCGCGACCGCTGACCCCGGCTCGATCGCTTCGAAGCAGGCCCACGCGCAACAGGTTCTGGGGCAAATCCAACAGATCGACTCGAGCCTCGAGGGCGCGATCGAAGCCTACAACCTCGCGAACGTACGCCTCGCGAAGATCGAGCGCGACCAGCGGGAGAACCGTCACGAGCTCATCGTCGCGCGGTCGAACCTGAAGCGCTCCCAGGCGGCGCTCTCGGCCCGCCTCGTCTCGGCCTACACGTCGAGCGAGGACAACTCGACGCTCGCCGTCCTGCTCGGCTCGACCAGCCTGGAGGATCTGCTCAACCGTGTCGAGACGATCAACGCGACCTCGCGCCAGGACGCGCGGATCGTGCGGGAGGTGACGTCCTTCAAACGGGCTGTCGAACGGCACCGGGTCGAGCTCGCAAACGCGCACGACGAACAGCAGCAGGTGGTCGCCGAGAAGGCCGCCCAGCGCCAGCGAATCGAGTCGCAGCTCGCGGCGCGGCGCCAGCTTCTCTCCTCGATCCGAGGCGAGATCGCCCGGATGAAGGCCGCGGAGGCGGCGCAGCAACGGCAGCTCGAGGCGGCCGCGCGGGCGCGGCTCTCATCCGCATCGCCTCCGTCGACTGGAGCCATCGCGGTCGGGGCCGCAGCGACGACTCCCGAAGGCTCCACGGTCGCGCCGCCGAACGTCCACGGCGGCGTCGTCGGGATCGCGATGCGCTATCTCGGAGTGCCCTATGTCTGGGGCGGAGCCAGCCCGAGCGGATTCGACTGCTCCGGCCTCGTCATGTACGTCTTCGCCCAGATCGGCGTGTCCCTGCCGCATAGCACGTACGCCCTCTACGCAATGGGGACGCCTGTCTCGCGCGACCAGCTCCAGCCCGGCGACCTCGTCTTCTTCAACGGGCTCGGCCACATGGGGATCTACATCGGCGGCGGTCAGATGATCCACGCCCCGCACACCGGCGACGTCGTCAAGATCTCGAGCCTCACCGGCTGGTACGCGTCCAGCTACGTGGGCGCCCGGCGCATCTAGAGGCCAGACCGACAGAGGCGTCGGACCGCGCCGTCCTGACGAACACGATCGGGGCTCTGCTCGTCGTCGATAAGGCGATGGGCTCATGCGCGAGCGACGTGAGCTCCCGCGCGGACTTCACGTGAACGTTTTGTGCCAGGAGACGGAGAGACATCTCTCGAGCCCAGAAATCTGGAAGACGACGCCGCCGAGGCGGGCGGTGGGGCCGCCGCGACTTCAACGAATTGAGCCATTCACTCGCGCCCGGCCGGCGTCGATAGGAGGTCCGAGATGGAAATCGGCGATCCGATCCGCACATTCACGATCGAACCGATCGAGGACCCGGTCCCAGCCGAGAGCCCCGAGCTTCCAGCTGAAGAGCCGCTCGAAAGTCCTGAGCAGCCAGAGCGCGTTCCCGCCTAGCGCCGCGGTGCGTCAGAGCGATGTCTCGTGACGAGCTGTACGTCTCACCTCTCGTCGGCTGGCGGGTGTGGGCGCTCCGCGACGACGGCGATGGCCCGCGGCTGTCGTCCCTTGTGCAGCCGTCGCTCTGGGCTGCTCGGCAGGCGTTCGAAGCGTCTTGCCCACTTCAAGGCCAGTCCCTAACTCCGGGAAAGCGGCAGGTGCCGCGGCACGAGACAGCTCCGCATCCCTTCTGCGCCTGCGGGATCCATGCCGCCGCCGAACTCGAGCACGCACTGGCCTACCTCGGCGAGAACGTCGAGGGCGACTTGCAGGGAAGCGGCCAAGTCCTCGGCCGCGTCACCCTGTGGGGAAGCGTGGTGGAGGGGCCATCCGGGTGGCGAGCGGAGAAGGCGTGTCCATTCGAGCTCTATCTGCCAACGGGCGGGCTCGACGACCCCTACGAGGTCGCGTTCGCGCTCGCGGACTACGGCGTCCCGGTCGAGCTGCTGGACTGCTCGCCGGTCGCCGCAAAGGTCAGGGCGCAGCTCGCTGCACCCTGACCTAGGCCCTGCGGATCAACCTTCCTTCGGACTGCCCTTCGCCAGTTGCGCGAGCCCGGCGACGCGCTGCTTCACGAACCGCGCCTCGCGCTCGAGGATCGGGAACCAGCGGCTCGTGCGCGGCGTGAGCTTGAGCCTTTCGGCGAAGACCGCCTGCAGTCGTCGCTCCGCCGGCAGGATCTTCGCGGCCTTGCCGACCTGGATGTTCAGCTGGAAGCCTCCGAGGACGCGTCGGGTGTCCGAGCGCACATGCACAACGTCGACC
>Ga0137372_10001302_pt1 | contig 24067 bp, 23 predicted proteins | sample SagtaG_6_FD_104911 | JGI IMG/M metagenome (GOLD analysis project Ga0137372, IMG submission 104911) | Vadose zone soil microbial communities from Sagehorn Ranch, Mendocino, California, USA - Sage1_R_60_16 metaG | ecosystem: Environmental > Terrestrial > Soil > Vadose zone | place: USA...
GCCTCGACGCGGGCTTTGGTGCGGCGGATGGCGGCGACCAGCTCCGGGTCCAACCGCGCCGGCCACGCCCGCCCCGCCGCCGCCCGGCACCAGGCCACCCCCAACGCCCGGTCCCCCGCCACCGGCCGCGCCTTGACCAACGCCTGGAACTCCCACGGCTGCGCCCACCGCTCCCAGTACGCCACGTACGACCCGAGCGTCCGCGACAACGGCCCGTTGCGCCCCTCCGGCCGCAGGTTGGCGTCCACCCGGAAGCACGTCCCCTCCGGCGTCACCGCCCCAAGGCCCGCCAGCAACCCCCGCACCACCCCCTCGACCGCCCGCGCCGCGGCCTGCCCGTCGGCCCCGGGGAGCGGCGCGTGGCAACACACCACGTCGATGTCGGACACGTAGTTCAGCTCCGCGCCGCCCAGCTTGCCCATCCCCACCACCGCCAGCCGCGCCACCGCCTGGCCGGCCGCGTCCGCCCCGCCCGCCGAACCGGCCCGCCCGGCCGCCACGCCGGCCGGCTGCTCGCCGACCAGCACCCCGCTGCCACGCGCCGCCACCACCAGCCCCGCCTGCAGGCACGCCTCCGCCAGCCACGCCAACTCCACCCCGACCTGCTCCACCACCGCCGCGGCCCCACCACCGCCGCGTGGGCGTGCCCGCGCCAGCAGGTCCCGCACCGCGATCCGCAACAGCTCCCGCCGCTTGAAGCGCCGCAACCCCTCCCACGCCCCCGCCGCGTCCTCCCGCCGGCCCACCACCGCCACCGCCTCCGCCACCAACCCCACCCGCGACCGCCGCTCGGCGAAGGCGCGGCCGTGGGCCAGCCGGTCGGCCTCCTCGGGGTGGGCGGCCAGCCAGGCGCCGAGCGAGCGACTCGCCGCGACCACGGCGATCAGGCGGCGACGGAAGCCGCGACGGCGGCGCAGCGCGGCGGCGAAACCCTCAGGGTCCGGGTGGCGCTCCGCGATCGCGGCGAGGGAGCGGGCGGCCAGGTCGGGGTGGGCGCTGGCGGCCAGGTCGGCGAGCAGGCGGCGACCGCCGAGCGCGGCCGCGGACGGCCAGGCGCCCAGGCGGGTCAGCGCGGCCGCGCTCGCCTCGGGCTGCTCGAACCCGTGACGTGCCAGGACCGACGGAGTGGCCTGCGCGGGATCGGGGACCACGGCACCTCACCTGTCGGGACGCCGACGGGTGCATGGTACGGGCCGGCACGACTCAGGAGCGGCGCGGATGCTCCTGGAACCACGCGACCGTGTCGTGGACGGCGACCTGGAGGGTGCGGTCCTCGCCGAGGGCCCGCGCGAACCTGGTATGCGGCTTGTCCGCTCCCTGATGGACGGGCCGCCAGGCTCTAGCTGGACGAACGGCTCGACCTGGTCGCTGTGCCGGAGCTCGAGCCAGCGCCGGAGGGACGCGGCCTGAGGAGCCGGCGGGCGAACCGCCGGCGGAGCAGACGAACCCACCACGACCAGCGTGCCGGACGGAGGACCTTGCCTGAGACCGCCAGCTCGGCCTGGTCGAGCAGGTCCTCTACCACGGCGTTGTGGAGCGGCCTGGTGAACAGCAGCCAGGTCAGCAGCGTCTTGGTCCGTCTGGGCCGACCGGCCAGGACGTGACGGAGCTCGACCACGCCCTCGCTATCGTCCACCTCGAAGCGGTGGGTGCCGTCCAGCCCCATCCGCTCGCTGAAGCGGAAGACGACCCGGCGGCCGGGGACGTACTCCTCCACCCGGTAGCGGATGGGACCGTGACCGCCGCTCGCTCCCACACCGAGGGGCCGGTCCAAGCGCATCGGCAGGCCAGGCCAACGGACCACCGGCCAGAGCCGGTCCTCCGGACCGGCAAGCCCGTCGAGCAGCGCCCCGACCTCGTCGGCGGTGGCGGGCAGGATGCGTTCGTGCACGTTGAGGATTTGCATGGGTGCGGTCACCTCGTAGCTTCCTGAGGCAGCGTCGCCGCTCCATACGGCGGCGTATGGAACGACTATACGGTACCGTATGTTTCATGGCCAGGTCCGTTTCGCGCGCCGGGGCGGCGCCGACGCCGCCCAGACGGCGGCTGCGCCGCTCGGACTGGGCCGCGGCCGCCCTGGCAGCGATCCGCGAGGGCGGCGTCGGCGCCGTGGTGATCGAAGGGCTAGCCGAACGACTCGGCGCCACCAAAGGCAGCTTCTACTGGCACTTCAAAGACCGCGACGAGCTGGTGGAGGCGGCTCTGGAGCGCTGGGAGCGGCAGGAGACGGACGACGTGATCGAGCGCCTGCGCGCCGTCGCCGACCCGGGCGAACGCCTGCGCCGGCTCTTCGAGATGGCGTTCGGCGACCACCCCGGCGGCGATACCAACGTGACCCTGCTCGCCGACGCGGCCAACCCGCTGGTCTCCCCCGCGCTTCGCCGGGTGACGCAGCGGCGCCTCGACTTCCTCACCGGCGCCTTTGCCGAGCTCGGCCTCACCCCGCGGACGGCCAGGCACCACGCCCTGCTCGCCTACACCGCCTACGTCGGCTACTTCGAGCTACGGCGGGCAGCCCCCTCGGCCACCCCGACCGGCCCAGAGTCCCGGGACTACCTCGACCATCTGCTCCGAGTCGTCGTCCCGGCCCGGCCACTACCTCCCCACCGGGGCAATCAGCCGGAGAGTTGACGCTCACGAGCCAGTTTCACAAGGCCCTGATGGTTTCGGCCGGTCCGCCGTCCGTAACGTTACCGAGACGGAGGCCGGCCACACTGGCACGTGATCCGCGACGCTGGGGAAGGGTGGCGGTGCTGGTGGTGCGCTGCGTGCGGCGGGGGCGATGGCGGTGATCCCTGGCGCTCGACCAGCCCGCCTGCGCCGGTGGCCGGGCGTGCTGGCGTGGACGCTGTGGGCGCTGGCTCTGCTCGGCCTCGCCGCGACCGTCTGGCTGCACCGCCTGCTGGTCCAGGCCGGCCGGCCCGACCTGATGAGCCTGGACCCGCTCCTCGTGGTCGCGGACGTGAGCGCGGCGACGGTCGGGGCGCTACTGGCCACCCGCCGCCCAGCGCACCCGGTGGGCTGGCTGCTGCTGGCGTTCAGCCTGTCCCTCGGCGCGGACGGGGTGACCGCAGCGTACGGGCCCTACGGGCTGCTGGTCCGGCCCGGCGCCCTGCCAGCCGCCAGCCTCGTGGCCTGGTACTTCCCCACTTTCGCCACGGCGGCGCTGGCGTGCCTTGGCTTCGTCATGCTGCTCACCCCGACCGGGTCGCTGCCCTCGCCCCGCTGGCGCTGGTGGGCCAGGATCACCGCGGCCGTGCCGCTCGCCAGCCTGCTGGCGGTGCCGCTCGCGCCGAAACCGTCGCGCCCCTACCAGGCGCTCGACAGCCCGTTCGACTTCCACACCCTCGACGGCGCCCTGCTGGTGACCGACCAGGTCACCCTGGCGGTCACCATCCTTGCCGTGATGGTCGCCGCCGGGTCGCTGGTGGTGCGCTTCCGCCGCGCCCGCGGGACCGAGCGCCAGCAGCTGCGCTGGGTGGCGCTGGCGGCGGCCCTGGCGGCCCTGTGGGCCGTGGTCGCCCTGCCGGCCGTGGCGCTGGGCGCCACGGACCTGGTCGGCAAGGTGGCCGCCCAGCTTCCCGTCGCGGTCCTGCCGGTGGCGGTCGGCGCGGCGATCCTGCGCTACCGCCTCTACGACCTGGACCGCATCGTCAGCCGCACGCTCGCCTACGGGCTGCTCACCGTCCTGCTCGGCGGCGGCTACGCCGCGCTGGTCCTCGGGCTCGGCCAGCTGCTGGGCCGAAGCTCCAGCCTGGCGGTGGCCGCCGCGACGCTGGCTGTGGCCGCGGCGTTCCAGCCGGCTCGCCGCCGCGTCCAGGAACTGGTCGACCGGCGCTTCGACCGGCGCCGCTACGACGCCGCCCGCACCATCCAGGCGTTCAGCGCGCGCCTGCGCCAGCAGGTCGACCTCGACACCCTGACCGGCGAGCTGCTGGCGGTGGTCGACCAGACCATGCAGCCAGCCAGCGTGTCGCCGTGGCTGCGGCCTTCCGCCAGCACCTCCCAGGCGCAGAGCGGCACGGGCCCACCCGGGCACGACTTGGCGGCCGACGGCAGCTTCCCCGTCCGCTCGCGCAGCCTTGTGAAGCAGGCTCGTTACCGCGGGACTCCCGACGAACCGGTTGGTGGCTCGCTCATGGTGATGGCCTGCAGGGCCTCGTCCTCGTAGGCGTCGACGATCGCCCGGACCAGGTCGTCGCGGCCCTCTTCCAGCACGCGGTTCAGCTTGTCGGAGTAGCTCTCGTGCAGTTCGCGCAGGTATTGCTTGGTGTCACGTGGCTTGGACAACGAGCTCGTCCCCCGTTTGGTGCGGTCGCGGCCGGTCAGGCCGGTACGGCTCCATGGTTGCCACGGCCGGTTGCGCCCTCGTTACGGGTGGGCTGCATGCCGGTAACCCCCTGCTCAGGCGCCTCGGCGCGGCGGTCAGGTCCAGCGCCATGAGCGGATGACGCGGTCCTGGGCGGAAGCCTGCGAGGGAAAGGCGCCCGCCTCGGCGGTGAGGGTCACCAGGTAGAGGTCGCCCAGGTGGTAGCAGGCGACCTGGCGGGCGTGGAGGCGGCCGCCATCCTGGGTCAGGAGGTAGTCGGCGGCGACGGCGGGCTCGCCCGCGAGGGCGAGCCAGCGGGAGCGGCCGACCAGCGCCGCCGTGGTGTGAAGCTGCCGCAGGGCGGCGCCAGGGAGCGCCGCGAGCGGCGGCTGCGCGCGGCCGGCGCTGGTCCGCACCACGCTCAGGTTGGCGCCGAAGCCGGCGGAGGCAGGGCCGACCAGCACCACGTCCGGCCTCGTGCCGGGGAACCGCGGGGCGAGCCCCTGGGTGGCGTCGCGCCAGCCGGCGGGCGGGGCGAAGGCGTAGGCCGGTCGGGCGCGCCCCGCTCCGCTGGCCCTTGCCGGCGCCGACGGCCCCGCCGCCCGTTCCCGTGACGGGCGCGGCCAGGCCGACGCGGCCGCCATCAGCGCCAGGACGACGGCCAGGCCGAGCAGGCCGACCCTGACGGCCGGATGACCCCGCCAGGCGCCCGCCCGCGGCCCGCCGCCAGCCTCATCCGCCGGCAGGGGCGACCGTCCCCTACGGCGCTGCACCACATCCCACGCTCCGCCCGTCGGCGGCCACCCGTCCCACCCGCCGGAGGCGCCAGCGGGCGGCTGCTCATCCCAGCCTCCGTCCGCACCCAACCTCCCAGCGGGGTCTGCCGGTGGCCACCCGTCCCACGCTCCGGCAGGGCCAGCGGCCGGCGTGCCGTCCCAGGCTCCGGCCGCGTTCCGGGCTCCGGTGGCTTCGGGGTCGTCGTCCCAGCCGGACAGCGGTTCCCAGTCCGGACCGGCGGGCTGGCCAGGTTGCCGGCCGGCCGGCGGCTGGGGGTTACCGCCGGCCGGGCTCGGCCCACCGGCGCCGATCCCCGCGGGGTCGGGTGGGGTACCACGCGGCTCGCCGGACATGGGCGCATCCTCAGGCCGGCCGGAGGCCGGCACAAGCCACTCCGCCAACTCTGTGGACAACCGCCCGTCCGCGCCGGGCGGCGCGGCGTCAGGGAAAGCGGATCCGCTCGACCCAGATCAGGTCGTCGGCGACCAGGGGGTCCATCAGCTCCTCGACCTCGGCGACCCGGCCGCCGGGGATGGCCACGCCGAAGAGCTCCTGGCCGGCCCACTCCCAGCGGAGGCCGAGCCCGTCGAGCTCGGCGAGCAGCTGGTTGCAGCGGGCGAGCTGCTCGTCGTCGCGGGGCATCGGGGTAACCCGCATGGTGGCGTAGCTGGATGCCACCGTGACCTCCTGCACCACCGCCTCGCGCTCGCCCTCCGGGGCAACCCGCACGCGGTCGCCGAGCACCAGCTGGCCGAGGAACGGGACCACGGCCACCTCGAGCTCGCCCGGACCTGCCTCACGGCACGGCAGCGCCTCCCAGCGCCCGGACCAGACGTCGAGCTCGTCGACGTCACGGGCCAGCACCAGCGGACCTGGGTGCTCCCAGGTGCGGTCGTCGTGGGCGAACGGCTCGGGCCACGGCTCGTCCGAGGCGAGCAGCGGCTGGGTGCGGCGGAACTCGCTGGCCGGGTCGTCGGGGAAGCGACCGCGGCGGTCCGGCAGCAGCACCTGCAGCATCGGGAACTCGTCCAGGTACCAGTCGATCGCCATGCCGAAGTAGGGGGCGTACCACTCCGGCCGCACCGCGGCGAGCCGCACCTGGTGGTCGCTGAGCACGCCGCCGTCCGTCGCGCCCGCCACCAACCGCTCGCCCTTCAGCACCCGCTCGGCCATCAGGTTCAGCAGCAGCGTCGCCTGGTTGCCGTCGATGCCGAACATCGCCAGCTCGGGGTGGCCGAACGAGGTCCAAAGGCCGATCGTGTAGGTCCACGGCGGGTGCAGCGGGTCGCCCACCACCATCTGCACGTGCCAGCCGTGGCGCTCCACGTTGGCGAGCACCGGTCCGAGCCGGTCCGCCATGGCCGGGTCGAGGTCGGGCAGTGGCAGGTGCCGCTCACCCGAGCGGCGCCACAGCAGCCTCGTCAGCGGCGCTCTCACCATGCCCCCTCCGGGAGTCGTGCGTGCCGGGGTCACAGCAGCGGCAGGTAGCGATCACGCTCGAACGGCGAGACGTAGCGCTGGTACTGCTGCCAGTCGCGGTGCTTGTTGCGCAGGAAGTACTCGAAGACGTGCTCGCCGAGCGCCTCGGCGACCAGCTCGGACGATTCCATCGCGCCGAGCGCCTGGTGCAGGTCGACCGGGAGCGGGTGGATCCCGGTCGAGCGGCGCTCCGCGTCGGTCATCTCGGCGATGTTGTCACCGGCCTCGGGCGGCAGCTCGTAGGACTCCTCGACGCCGCGCATGCCGGCCGCCAGCATCACCGCGAACGCCAGGTAGGGGTTGCAGGACGGGTCGGGCAGGCGCACCTCGACGCCGACCCGCTCGGAGCGGTAGCCGCCCACCCTGACCATGGCCGAGCGGTTGCGCTGCGCCCAGCAGACCCAGGTGGGCGCGTCGTAGCCGGGCACCAGCCGCTTGTAGGAGTTGATCCACTGGTTGGTGACCGCGATGTACTCGTGCGCGTGCACCAGCAGGCCGGCGATGAAGCCGCGGGCGACCTTGGAGAGGTTGGCCTCCTGCCCGGCGTCGTAGAAGGCGTTGCGGTCGCCCTCGTAGAGGGACAGGTGGGTGTCCATCCCGGAGCCGGCCGTGCCCTCGAACGGCTTGGGCATGAAGGTGGCGTGCAGCCCGGCCTCCAGCGCGGCCTCCTTGACCACCAGCCGGGTGCTCATCACGTTGTCGGCCATGGTCAGCGCGTCGGCCTCGCGCAGGTCGATCTCGTGCTGGCTGGGCGCGATCTCGTGGTGGGACTGCATCACCGAGATGCCCATGCGCTCGAGCATGCCGATCGCCACCTGCCGGAAGTCGTTCGACAGGTCGAGCGCCGTCTGGTCGAAGTACGACCCCCTGTCCAGCGGCTTGGCGGACTCCGCGTCGGAGAAGACGAAGAACTCGACCTCGGGGGAGGCGTACACGGTGAAGCCGCTGCCGGCCGCCCGTTCCAGGTTGCGGCGCAGCACCCCCCGCGGGTCGCCGTCGAACGGCTCGCCCTCCGGGGTGAGCACGTCGCAGAACATCCGCGCCACGCCGCCGTCCTGGCCGCGCCCGGGCAGCACCTGGAAGGTGCCGGCGTCGGGCTTGGCCACCATGTCGGCCTCCTGCACCCGCGCGAAGCCCTCGATCGCAGAGCCGTCGAAGTCCACCCCGCGCTCGAAGGCCTCCTCCAGCTCGGCGGGGGTGATCGCGAACGACTTCAGGAAGCCGAGGACGTCGGTGAACCACAGGCGGATGAAGCGGACGTCCTGGTCCTCGACCTTGCGCAGGACGTACTCCCGCTGCTTGTCCATGCTCGGATCTCTCGGCAGTCGAGAGGCACGCCGCGCGTGCCCGTCGGATGGGTGGATGGCCTGGTCATGCTACCTCGGCGTGACTGGCGCCGCTGCTATCTTGGCAGTGGCGACGAGGCCGGACCGCGATCGCGGTGAGGAGGTGCCTGGTGGAACGGCTGCGTCTGGCCGGAGCCCAGATCAACCCGGTGGTCGGGGACCTCGACGGCAACGCCGAGCGCATCATGGCCGCCTACGCCGAGGCGGTGCGGCACAACGCCCACCTGGCGGTCTTCACCGAGCTGGCGGTCACCGGCTACCCGCCGGAGGACCTGGTGTTCAAGCCGTCCTTCCTGGCCGCCAGTCGCGCCACCCTGCAGCGCATCGCCCGCGAGGTCGACCAGACCGCCGCCGTGATCGGCTTCGTGGACCCGACCCCGGCGGGCCCGACCAACGCGGCCGCCCTCTGCGCCCAGGGTCGCGTGCTCGGCGTCTACCACAAGATCCTGCTGCCCAACTACAGCGTGTTCGACGAGGAGCGCTACTTCGTCCCGGGCGACGAGCTGCTGCTGGCCTCCTTCGGCGGCGTCCAGGTCGCCGTGACGATCTGCGAGGACCTGTGGTTCCCGTGGGGACCGATGGCGGCGGCCGCCGCCGCCGGCGCCGAGGTGGTGGTCAGCCTCAACGGCTCCCCGTACCGGCTGGAGAAGGGCGACCGGCTCGCCCCCATGCTCGCCACCAGGGCCGCCGACCACGGCGCCTACCTGTTCTGGGTCAACCAGGTCGGCGGCCAGGACGAGCTGGTCTTCGACGGCCAGAGCGCCTGCGTCGACCCGCAGGGGCGCACCGTGGCCCGCGCCGGCGCGTTCGACGAGGAGCTGCTCCTGGTCGACCTGACCCTCGAGGAGGGCGCCACGGCCCGACTGTCCGACCGGCCGCGCCGCGCGCCCGCCTCGGACTCCGGGCCGGCGCTGGCCGTGCGCCGCGTCCAGGTGCGCGACACCCTGCCCGACCCCGGCCCGCCGCTGCCCCAGCGCCTCGCCACCCCCCTCGGCGCGGCGGAGGAGGTGTACCGGGCACTGGTCACCGCCACCCGCGACTACGTGGCCAAGAACGACTTCCGCTCGGTGCTGGTCGGCCTGTCAGGCGGCATCGACTCCAGCCTGGTCGCCGCGGTCGCCTGCGACGCCCTCGGCCGCGACCGGGTCACCGGGGTGGCGATGCCGTCGGCCTACTCGTCGGAGGGCAGCGTCGGCGACGCCCGCGCGCTCGCCGCCAACCTCGGCATCCGGCTGCTGGAGCTGCCGATCGTCGAGCCGGTGGAGGCGTTCCTCGGGGTGCTCAAGGAGCCGTTCGCCGGCACCGAGGAGGGCGTCGCCGAGGAAAATCTCCAAAGCCGCTCCCGCGGCGTGCTGCTGATGGGGCTCTCCAACAAGTTCGGCAGCCTGTTGCTCAACACCGGCAACAAGTCCGAGCTGGCGGTCGGCTACTGCACCCTGTACGGGGACATGGCCGGCGGCTTCGGGGTGATCAAGGACGTGCCCAAGACGCTGGTGTACGAGCTGGCGCGCTGGCGCAACGAGGCCGGCGTGGTGATCCCCCAGTCGGTGCTGGACAAGCCGCCCTCCGCCGAGCTGCGCCCCGGCCAGCTCGACACCGACTCCCTGCCGCCCTACGAGGTCCTCGACCCGGTCCTCGAGGGCTACGTGGAGGACGACCTGAGCGCCGACGAGCTGGTCACCCAGGGCTTCGACCGCGAGGTGGTGGAGAAGGTGGTGCGGCTGGTCGACGGCGCCGAGTACAAGCGCCGCCAGGCGCCGCCTGGGCCCAAGGTGACCGGCCGGGCGTTCGGCAAGGACCGCCGCCTGCCGATCACCAACCGCTTCCACGGCCGCACCGGACCCGCCCGCTGAAGCGGGTAGCCCGGCCTCGCGTGGCACACTGGAGGGGCCAGGGGACCCCGGACGGGGCTCCAAGGATTCCCCCAGAGGAGGCCGCAATGCCGGTCACCATCGCCGACCTCGCCGCCATGAAGGCGCGCCGGGAACGGTTCGTAATGCTCACCGCCTACGACGCGCTGACCGCGCGCGTCCTCGACGAGGCGGGCATCCCGCTGCTGCTGGTCGGGGACACGCTCGGCATGGTCGTGCTGGGCCACGACTCGACCCTGCCGGTCACCATGGAGGACGCGCTGACCTTCACCGCCGCGGTCGCCCGCGGCGCGCGCAACGCCATCGTCGTCGGCGACCTGCCCTTCGGCTCCTACCAGGTGTCGACCGCCGAGGCGGTGCGCAACGCCGCCCGCCTGATGCGGGTCGGCGCCAACGCGGTCAAGCTCGAGGGCGGCACCCGCTCGGTGAAGGCGATCAGCAAGATGACCAGGGCCGGCATCCCGGTCATGGGCCACCTCGGGCTGACCCCGCAGTCGGTCAACGCCCTCGGCGGCTACCGCGTGCAAGGCCGCGGCGAACGCGGCGAGCAGCTGCTCGCCGAGGCCCGCGAGCTGCAGGAGGCGGGTTGCTTCGCGCTGGTGCTCGAGGCCATACCCGCCGAGCTCGGCACCCGCGTCACCCAGGCGCTGGAGATCCCCACCATCGGCATCGGCGCCGGCCCAGGCACCGACGCCCAAGTCCTGGTCATCTCCGACCTGATCGGCCTGACCCCCGACCCGGTCCCCCGCTTCGTCAAGCGCTACGCCGACCTGCGCTCCATCCTCACCGAGGCCGCGCAGCACTTCGCCAAGGACGTCGGCGAGGGCCACTACCCCGCCCCCGAGCACGCCTATAAGTAGATTCGGGGGGGAGCCCGAGACAGCTCCCCCCCGAACCCCCCCATCGGGTACTTTGCCGGGATCCCTGCTTGGGCCCCGGGTCGCCTCGGCGGGATCCGAGAGGCCGAGTGCGGGTTCGCCCTGCGCCTAGCCCTCCCTGCGCAGGGTGCGGAAGTCGCCCTCCTCGTAGCGGGCGAGCACGAACACCAGGTCGGCGAGGCGGTTGAGGTAGCGCAGCGCCTCCCGGTCGGTGAGCAGGCCGGCCCGGTCCATGGCGACCGTGTGGCGCTCGGCGCGGCGGACCACCGTGCGCGCGAAGTCGAGGAACGCCGAGCCGCGGGTCTCGCCGGGCACGATGAACTCCTCGGGCATCCGGATCCGCCCGGTGTACTCGTCGATCAGCTTCTCGAGCTCCTCGACCATCGCCGCGGTCACCTTAGTGTTCCCCGGCGTGAGCTTGTGGGCGTTCTCGGTGGCGGTGGCCAGCTCCGCGCCGACCACGAACAGCTCCCGCTGCAGGTGCAGGACCAGGTCGGCGAGGGTGCTGTCGGCGATGAACACGCGCGCCGTGCCGAGCGCGGCGACCGCCTCGTCGGTGGTGCCGTACGCCTCGGTGCGGGGGTCGGACTTGTCCACCCGGCCGCCGTACAGCAGGCCGGTGGTGCCGTCGTCGCCGCCCTTGGTGTAGATCCTCACGGCCCGTTACCTGGATCATCAGCGTGTGTCTGGATCCGGGCAGCCGGCCGTTGCCAGCCGGCAGTCCCCGTCTTAGCCCAGCATACGGCTGGCGCGGGGTTCCCGCTTCGCAGGGGTCAGCCCGGCCAGACCGGGTCTTGCGTCCCCTCCGCGGGCGTTTACGGTCTCCGGGCCACTCCCGGCGACCACATCCTTGACCAACGCGGCCAGGTTGCAGGCCGCGTTCATGTCACGATCGATACGAAGCCCACAGGCCTCACAGTGGAACACTCGGGCTGACAGGGGCAGCTTGGCTTTCACTGCCCCGCAGGCCGAGCAGGTCTTACTGGATGGGTAGAACGCGTCCGCTTGGACCAGCCGGGAGCCGGCCCAGGCGGTCTTGTAGCCGAGCTGGCGACGCAGCTCGCCCCAGCCCGCGTCGGCGATGTGGCGGGCCAGGCGGCGGTTGCGGAGCATGCCGGAAACATTGAGGTGCTCGACCACGACCACGTCGTGGCTACTCGCGAGGTCCGAGGTGAGCTTGTGCAGGCCGTCGCAGCGGAGGTTCGCCACGCGGGCGTGGGTCCTGCCCAGGCGCCGTCGGGTCTGCTTCCAACCGTTTGACGGCGTTCGGCGAGTGCCGTCTGGGGCTCTGGGTCCGCAGCGGCGGGCGAGCTGCCGCTGGAGCCGCCGGAGCCGCCGCTGCGTTTGGTCGAGCGGGCGCGGGTTGGCGACCACCTGCCCGGTCGACAGCACCGCCAGATGCCGGATGCCAACATCCACGCCCACCACCCCACCCACCCCTCTCGGTTCAGGGCTGCGGCACTGGACCTCCACGGCGAACGAGACATACCAGCGGTCCGCGGTGCATGAGATGGTCGCCGACAGAATGCGGGCGGTGCCGGCTTCCAGGCGGCGGGCCAGCTTACGGGTGGACTCGTGGGTGCGGATCCGCCCGATCCTGGGCAGTACCACGTGGTGCCGGTCGGGTTCGATGCGGATGGCGCCGGTGGTGAACCGGCACGCGGAGCGGGTGCGGTGCTTGGTCTTGCGCCGGGGGAAGCCGACTACTCGACCCTTACGCTTGCCCTGCTTGGAGTCCAACCAGTTCTGCAGGGCTCGCGCGAGGGCGTCCAGGCCGGAGTTGTAGGCCTCCTTGGAGTTCTCCCGCCACCAGGCGCCACCTCGTGCTTGGCGCGGTTCCACTCGCGCCGCAGCGCCGGCAACGTCCATGGCACCTCCACATCCATGCCGGCGGCACGCTCGTCCAGTCGCCGCTTTACCAGCTTGAGGGCCCAGTTGAAGGCGTAGCGGGCGGCGCCGCAGTGAGAGGCCAGCGCCCCCTGCTGCCGCGGGGTCGGGTCCAGCGCGAACCGGTACGCCTGGCGGACGAGCATGCCCCCACGCGGCTCGCCTGGCGGTCGGAAGGCTGTACAGGTGATCTCGAACATAGGTTCGGGATCGTACCACGTGCCGATGCAGCCGAATGCCTGCTGGGCGGCACCCATCCACAGGCTAAACGAGCGAAGCCGCGAGTACCCGAGTTCGAGTGCTCGACCTCCCTCGCCGCTCGAGGAGCTGCACCGCGTGCTGACGCGCCCAGGTGTCAGCGCCTGAACCCCTGCCGCTCAGCCCGATCGGCTGGCGCCCGCCCAAGCCGATCAAGCCCGCCGCCTCAGTGACATCCGGGCCAGGGGGCCGGGTGGTGCTTCGCACGGAGGAGCTGGCCGTGCTGATCGAGCCGACCGTCCGAGTACCGCCACGGCATGCGTGCAGGCGTTGGCGGCGCCGACACGGCTGCGGCGACCGGCCCGCCACCGCCTGGTCCCGGACGATCCGCCCCACCGCTCGCCGCTGGCCGAGCTGGTCGCCGCCCAGCGGCGCCGGCAGAGCCTGTCGCTAGCCGAGGTCGCCCGCCGCCTGCGCCGGGCCGCCGTTGCGGAGGGGAGCCACTGCGGCGCGACCCGGCAGTGGGCCAGCGAGCTGGAGCGCAAGGGCCGCATCCCGCGCCCGGATATGCTGCGTTGGCTCGCGGTCGCGCTGGGGCTGCCGGTCGAGGAGGTCGCCGCTGCCGCCGAGCAGCAGCGCGCCAACCGGCAGCACGCCCGCTGGCTGGCCGTGGCCGAGCGGTTGTTGTCCACCAAACCAGGTCAACTTCACCCGGCGACACCGACGCCGGCTTTGGTGACACCTGGGTCGACCATGTGGTCCACCACGCCGACCAGGACCTACCGGCTGGGGTTGCCCGCTGGGTGCGGCTGGCGGTCGGCCTGGCGGCTGAGGAGTCCCAGCTCGGCAATACCGAGCTGGAGGCGATCGAGCGGATCCGCAGCGGCCAGCGCCCCGACCGCGACAGCGATCTTGTGACCTGGCTCGCCCAGGTCGATCGGCGCCCACGCGCCGACCGGCTGCGAAAACTCCAGCCACAGCAACCCAGGTATTCGCACAGGTTCTCATGACCCCGCCTCGCCCGGCGGTGTCCGCACAGGCAGGCGCTGGGTTAGGGATGGTCAGCGGGTAGTGTTCACGCTGGCGCGCGCCTTGGCGGCCTGACCCAAGAGCGGTTGGGAGAACGGCTCCACGTGGATGCTGCACCATCCAGCGCCCTAGGAGAGGACAGCCTGCGCCGTCCCAAGCGCGGCCATCAGACGCCTCCGAAGGCCCTCACGGCCCCTCCTTACCAGCGGCCGGCCGCAGTCGCCGCTCCTCGCTCAGGCGGGTGATGCGCACGCCGGCGTGGATCCGGTAGCGCCGGTTCACGCTCACCACCACCGCCGTCAGGCCTTCCAGGTAGCGGGCCAGCCGCAGCGGCCCCGCGTCGATCCCACGGCACCCGGGGATGGCGTCGGCCAGCCCGACCACCACCGCCCTCGCCGCTGGATCGTCCCCCACCACCAGCACGTCGGTGTCCACCTCGCGGGACGGGTCGGCGAGCAGGCGCGGCGGCGCGTGGTGGAACGCGGCGGTCACCCGCGACGCCGGCAGCAGCGCCTGCGCCTGCTCGGCCGCGCTGCCCTCCGCCACCGGCAGCATGGTCGCGCCCAGCTCGTCCCAGCCGAGCGGGTTGACCACGTCCACCACCACCTTGCCGCTGAGCGCCCCGGCCAGCCCGGGCAACAGCGCCGCCTGACCCTCGAACGGGAAGGTCAGCAGCACCACCTCGGCGTCCGCGGCCGCCTCCTCGTTGGCCACGCCACGGATCGGCAGGTCACGGCCGCCGAGCAGCTCGGCCACCACGCCGCCGGCCCGCTCGGCCGAGCGCGAGCCCAGCAGGACCTCGTGCCCGGCCAGCGCGAACCGCAACGCCAGCCCCCGTCCCTGCGGGCCGGTCCCACCGAGCAGACCGAGGGTGAGCTGATCGGCCATGCCATCGCCTCCTTGCCGTCGTCTGCCGGGGAGGCTACCCGACCCGACACGGGCTCGGCCCGGACCAGCGGCTCTCCGGACAACCACGTGTTCCCAAGGCAGAGCGAGCCCCGTATGCTCGATTCGCGGCAGTGGGAACGCGAGCCGGGTGGGTGGTCCAGATGGCCAATGGCGTCGAACCAGGAGAGACCCCGCCACCCGAAACACTCGAGCATGACGAGACCGCCGAGCCCGCCCTGGCCGCCAGCGAGGCCCAGCTTCGCATGGCCCTCGACGCCGCCCACACGGGCACCTTCGACTGGGACCTGGCCAGCGGCGCGCTGCGCTGGAACGCCAACCACGCCGAGATCTTCGGCCTCGACCTCGACCAGTTCGCCGGCACTTGGGCCGCCTTCGCCGAGCGCGCCCACCCCGACGACGGCCAGACGCTCGACGCCGCCGTCAACCGCGCCCTGCAGGGCGGCGGCGGCTTCGAGGTCGAGTACCGCATCGTCCGGCCGGACGGCCGCATCCGCTGGGCGCTCAGCCGCGGCCAGGTGCTCACCGACGACGCCGGCACCGCCACCCGGGTGATCGGCACCACCCTCGACACCACCGAGTCCCGCACCGTCCGCGAGAACATCGCCCGCGCCTTCGAGAGCATCGGCGACGCCTTCTGCGCCTTCGACCACACCTGGAGGCTCACCTTCGCCAACCGGGAGGCCAAGCGCATCCTCGGCGGCGACGACCAGCGGCTGCTCGGCCACGCGCTGCTCGACGTCCTGCCCGAGGCCCTCGGCACCGCGCACCAGCGCGACTACGAACGCGCCCTGACCGACAACCTGGTGGTCGAGTTCGAGGCCTACCATCCCGGCCTCGCCGCCTGGTTCGAGGTGCGCGCCTACCCCTCGCTCGACGGCCTGTTCGTCTACTTCCACGACGTCACCGAGCGCAGGACCGCCGACGCCGAACGCACCCAGCTCCTGGCCGCGGAGCGCGAGACGCGCGCGACCCTCGACCGCATGCTCAGCCTCACCGCGACCTTCCAGGCCGAGGAGCTCAGCGGCACCGAGGTCGCCAACATGGTCTGCGACGCCGCCGTGCGCACCTTCGACTGCCCCCACGCCGCCCTCTGGCAGCTCGACGGCGGCACGCTCCGCCTGCTCGCCGAGGCACCGGCGCGCAAGGGCGGCGCACCGGCGCGCAGCGTCCGCGTCGACCACGTCGACCAGCTCCGCGACCTCGCCGGCCCCGGGCCCACCTTCCGCCGCCACCCCGACCGCTCCGACCCGCTGGTCACGCCGGGCAGCCACGGCCGCGGCACACCGGCCAGCCTGCGCGTGCCCATCGTCATCGGCACCCGCGTCGAAGCGCTTCTGGTGATCGTCTGGGACGCCGCCAAGGCCCCGACCGCCGCCATGCTCACCGTGGTGCAGCGCTTCGCCGACCAGACCGCCCTGGCCATCGAGCAGGCCCGCACCCGCGAAGCCCAGGCCGAGGTGAGCGCCCTCTCCGCCCGCCTGCAGGCCGGCCTGCTCCCCACCCCGTCGATCAGCGACCCGCACCTGGCCATCCACACCCGCTACCAGGCCGGCGAGGACCGCCTGCTGCTCGGCGGAGACTTCTTCGACGCCGTCGAACGCTCCGACGGCACCCTCACCGTCCTGATCGGCGACGTCTCCGGCCACGGCCCCGACGCCGCCGCGCTCGGCGCCACCCTCCGCGCCGCCTGGCGCGGCCTGTCGCTGACCCTGCCCGACCCCGTCGCCATCGTCGGCGCCCTCGCCGCCGTCCTCGCCGCCGAGAACCCCGGCGAGGAGACCTTCGCCACCGTCTGCTGCGGCTGGGTCCCTCCGAGCCGCGACCAGGCCACCTTCGTGGTCGCCGGCCACCCACCGCCGCTGCTGCTCAGCGACCACGCCGAAGTGATCGACCTGCCCAGCGGCCCACCCCTGGGCCTCGGCACCGAGTGGACCGGCACCACTATCCCCCTGCCGCCCGCCTGGACCCTGCTGCTCTACACCGACGGCCTGATCGAGGCCCGCAGCGGCCCCCGTCCCGGATCCGACCGCTTCGGCGAGCACGGCCTGATCGCCCACCTCGCCGCCCAGCCCGAACCCGCTAGCCTGGACGGGGCGGGCCTGGACAACCTCCTCGCCCACGTCCAGCGGCTCAGCGGCGAACGCTTCGCCGACGACGTCGCCGTCCTGCTGGTCCGCCACCACCCCGACCCCGGCATCGCGGCCGACCAGCCCGACCAAGGAGGTCATTGATGCCCACCCCTCCCGTCCCCAAGCTGGTGGCACCGGAGGAAGGCAAGACCGTGATGCTCTACGGCGTCCGGTTCAGCTACAAGGTCGTCACCGCCGACTCCGGTGGCACCCTCGCCCTGCTCGAAGTCGAGATCCCCGCGAAGACCCTGGTCAAGCCCCACACCCACACCAAGGAAGACGAGTTCTCCCTGATCAAGGCCGGCACCGTCGGCGTCCGCCTCGGCGACCGCACGCTGGAAGCCGGCCCAGGCGCCTACCTGGTCAAGCCACGCGGAACACCGCACGCCATGTGGAACGCGGACAGCACCCCCGCAACCGTCCTCGAGATCCTCTCCCCCGCCGGCCTGGAGACCTACTTCGAGAAGCTCGGACCCGTCCTGGCCCACGAGGGCGGCGCCGGCGCCCCGGAGTACTACCAGCTGGCCAAGGACTACGGCCTCACCATCCAGGACGACTGGATCGAGGAGCTGGAGCGGACCTACGGCATCAAGCTCTGACCGGCCACCGCAACCGGCGACAAGGAGACGTCCCTGGTGACGGCGCGGACCTTCGTGGTCGCCCGCAACCCCGAGCCCGGCACGCGGTTGCCCTACCTGCTCCGCCTGCCACTCCCGGGCGGGCCGCTGGTGCTCAAGGCGGGTGCGCCGTGGCCGCGCACCGCCAAGGTCTACTGCCACCGCGCCGACGCCTGGCCCGAGGACGCCGAGATCCTCGAGGAGGTCCCGGTACGGGTCTGCCGGCGCAACGGAGTCGCGATCGACCTGGTGCTCAACCGCGCCAGGGAGCACCGCTCGCAGCTCGTCTTCACCACCGTCCAGGGCGGCCGCGAGGCGATCTTCTGGCAGACCGCCCGCACCGCCGCCCAGGCCCGCCCCGGCATCCGCGTGCCCCGCCGGCGGGCCGCCGGCCACGACGCCGAGGAACTGGAGATCCTGGTCGACACCCGCGAGCGGTACCCGTACCGGTTCGCCGGCAAGCAGGCCCGCACCGCCCGCCAGGCGCTCCCCGCCGGCGACTACGCCGTCGAGCTCGACGGCGAGCTGGTCGCCGCGGTGGAGCGCAAGAGCCTGCCCGACCTGACCAGCGCCCTGGTCGACGGCAGCATCGCCTTCCTGCTCGCCGAGCTGGCCGCCCTGCCGCGAGCCGCCGTGGCGGTGGAGGACCGCTTCAGCGCCGTGTTCAAGCTCGAGCACGTCCAGCCCGGCTTCGTCGCCGAACTGCTCGCGGCCGTCCAGGTCCGCTACCCGACCGTGCCGATCCTGTTCCTGGAGTCCCGTCCGCTCGCCGAGGAATGGACCTTCCGGTTCCTGGGCGCCGCCCTGGCGCACGCCCGCGCCGACCGATGACCAGGGCCGGACGCCACCCCGGTGCAGGGTTCTGATCCGGCCATGCGCTCCGCAGCGCCCGCGCCAACGTCGTGTTTAATGGACAATAATCCCGGTAGGCGCGAATAGGTAGGGGGGCGCGATATGACGGATGCGCAAGGCGTTGGCGGTGACTACGTGGTCCAGGTGATCAACGTCTATGCCACGCACTGGCGGCACGAGGGGAACAACGTTCCCGCTGCGGAACCGCCGTTCGAGCTGGGGCGGCTGACGGAGTACTGGAGCCTGTTCGGCAACCAGCTGCCAAGGCTGCTCGACCGCAAGCGACTCCCGCCGGAGGAACTCGCCTTCCTACAGCACGGCGGTGACCCGATCCGGATCGCCGAGATCACCAGCGCCGAGTCGTGGCTGTTCGCGCTCCCCTCGGACCAGGTGGTGGCCGCGCTGGTCCTCTACTTCCGCAGCCCTGACCTGAACGAGGACTCTTCGCTCGCGGTGGACGTCCTGGAGCGTTGCGCCTACGCCCAGGTCCAGGTCGAGGGCCGCCCGCTCGCTGACCACATCGGCCGGCTCGCCGGCCGCTCAGGCGCCAGGGCCATCGACGAGACGGGGACGCTTCCTCCCGAGCACCACCAGATCGTCTTCGCGGGCACGTTCCACGGAAAGGAGCAGGAGCCGCCACGTGAGGAGGTCGTCGATCGCATCCTGTACCGGATCGACCCGCCATACCGCGAGGAGTTCATGCCCCCGCACGCCCGACCGAGCGGGCTCAACCAGGAGCAGAACACCTACGGCGCGGTCACGCCGTACGTGAGCTTCCTGTACGGCCACCAGGACTACGTCGACAACAGCGTCTTCCTCACCACGGTCCAGGCGGTGGGCACCGCGGCGCGGTTCCGTGAGATCTGGCACACCGCCTACGGGCACGTGAAGACGTTCCGGGCGACCAAGCTGGCGCCCGAGGTCGGCCAGCAGACCCGTGCCGACCTGGAGGAACTGGTCGACCAGTTGGGCAACCTCGAGCTCGACCTCAGCTTCAGCGTGGAGACCTCGGCCGACCTGGGGCTGCTCATCCCCTCGCTGCGCATCGAGAGCTTCCACCACGAGCTCTACAGCGTGATGGAGCTGCCCACCCGAGCGCGCACCGTCAGCCGGATGTTCGCCCGGCTCGACAGCAGCATCAGGTCGGAGCTGACCGCCATCGACATCCGCGAACGCAAGGCCGAGGAGCAGAAACGGGCCGAGCTGGAGCAGGCACGACTGCGCCGGGCGGTCGCGGTCAGCGCCCTGAGCACCGTGGGCGTGCCGCTCGGCTTCCTGGTCAGCTTCTTCGGCATCAACGCCACCCAGGTCCAGGGGACCTACTCCATCTTTGACCTGGGCCACTACCTGGACGTCTACCTGGCTGCAGCGATCCTGGCGTGCGTCCCGTTCGCGGTCTTGGTCTTCCTCAACGGAAAGGCGTCACTGCGCGCGTGGTGGGCCCACCGCAGAAGGACACCCGTGCCGCCGCGCCCCAGCCCCTTGTCGCTGCGGTCTTGAGCGTGCACGTCACGGGGGAACCGTGGCTGGAACAGCATCCCCCCGCTGCGCACGTCCTCCGACCACTGGTCGAACCGCATGACCGCCTCCCAGTCGCCCGGCTCGATGCCGCGCAACCGGACCCGGTCGCCTTCCCAGATCGACCCCATGACCGCCGACGCTAGCCCACCCTCCATATCCCGGGCCAGCCGAATACGCCACACTGACGCCCCATCGTCACCCCACCCGGAGAGGACCCCGGACAAATGGCCGACCGGGCACACGAGGACGTCAACCGCGCCCGCTGGAACGCCGTCGCCGACGACTACCAGGAACGCAACCAACCCCAGATCCGGGAGCAGGCATTCAGCGGCGACATCGCCTGGGGCCTCTGGGCCATCCCCGAGTCCCGCCTCCACGTCCTCGGCGACGTCAGCGGCAAGGACGTCCTCGAATTCGGCTGCGGCGGCGCCCAGTGGTCGACCGCGCTGGCCCGCCACGGCGCCAGACCCGTCGGCCTCGACCTGTCGGAACGGCAGCTCGCCCACGCCCGCCAGCTCCGCCGGGAGACCGGCATCACCTTTCCGCTCGTCCAGGCCAGCGGCGAGCGGCTACCCTTCGCCGACGCCAGCTTCGACGTCGTCTTCGCCGACCACGGCGCCTTTTCCTTCGCCGACCCCCACCACACCGTCCCAGAGGCAGCCCGCGTCGTGCGCTCCGGCGGCCTGCTCGCCTTCAGCCACGTCAGCCCCATCTTCGAGATCACCACGCCTGCCGACGCCGAGCACGCCACCGACCGCCTCGTCTACGACTATTTCGACCTCCACCGCGTCCCTGACGCCGACGGCATGGTCAACTTCAACCTCCCCTACAGCGGCTGGATCGCCCTGTTCCACACCTGCGGCCTGGTCGTCGAGCGGCTGATCGAGCCGCGCCCCGACCCCGACGCCAGTAGCACCTACCGCGACGACCAGGACCGCGACTGGGCACGCCACTGGCCCTCCGAGTCCATCTGGCGCGCACGCAAGAGCTGAGCCTTCCTGTCTTTCGCGCTGTGAGGCTGAGGCAAGGGTCCCTTGTACCTTGTCAAACGGAAGATAGCTTCCTATTCTTGTGGGCATGCGACGCAAGCCCGGTGCCCTCCGGCCGATCGAGGTGGCCATCCTCGCCGCCGGCGTCGAGCTGCAAGCATCCGGGACGCCGGAGTTCCACGGCTTCCGCATCGCCAAGGCACTGCGCGAGCACGCCGGCGTGGAGGGCGGCGCGCGCCAGCTCACCGCCCACGGCACCCTCTACAAGGCCCTCGACCGGCTCGCCCAGGCCGGCCTGCTCACCAGCCGCTGGGAGGACGCCCTGGCCGCGGCCGAGGAGGGCCGGCCCCGGCGGCACCTGTACGCCGTCACCGCGCTCGGCGAGCGTGCCCTGGCCCGAGCCCGCGCACCGGCATCCGCGCCCGAGGCGGGTCGGGCGCGGGCACCCCAGCCGGGCCTGAGGCGGTCATGACCCGCCCGGCGAGCCGTTCGTACGCCTTGGCGGCACGGCTGACCCGCTGGTGGGTGCGCCGCTACACCCGGCGGCTCCCGTCGCTGGTCCAGTCCGCCCGGCGAGCCGAGATCGACGCCGACCTGTGGGACCACTGGCACGACCGCGCCGCCGAGCGCCGACCCGTCGCGGTGGCGCTGGAGGTCGTCGGCCGCCTGGTCCTTGGCATCCCGGCCGACCTGGCGTGGCGCCACGCCCAGCACCGAGGAGCACCGATGGAGCCCGAGCCGCTCACCACCGCCGATGTCGCTCGCGTCTTGGGCCTCCCCCGCCGCCAGGTCGTCGAGCTCACCACCGCCGTGCCCGACTTCCCCGCCGCGACGCCCGCCCCGGACGGTGGCCGCCTGTGGCCCCGGGCGCGGGTGGAGGCCTGGGCCGCCGCCCACCCCGACCGCGGCCCCCGCCATCCCGGTCCGCAGCTGTTCGAGGTCGGCGGCCTCTCCCCGCAGGTCGGCGAGGTGCTCGACCTGGCAACCGCCCAGGCGCGAGCAGACCATCGCCCCGTGGTCACTCCCGACGACCTGCTGGACGGCCTGGTCCACCCCGACTGCCCCGGCGCGGCGCGGACGGTGCTGGCGTCGTTCGGGATCACTGCCGAGAGCCGCCGCCGCGCCCGCGAGCGCAGTATCGCCGATCCCTACGAGCCCGGGCCTGGCCTCGTGTCGCTGCCGCCGGCCACCCAGCTGGTGCTGGAGCGCGCGCACCTGGAGGCGGTGCTGCTGGCCGACGCCGAGGTGAGCAGCGAGCACGTGCTGCTGGCCCTGGCCAGCCACTGGGCCTACGACCCCGTCGCCGTCGCGTCGTTCCGCCGGCGCGGCATGGACCTGACCGAGGTCCGCAAGCGCGTGGTGGACCTCACCGAGGGCATCGCCCCCCCGCCGCCACCCCAGGAGCCTCCTGGCCCTGAGCCCGACCCGGGCGCGGCGGAAGGCCAGGTCGCGCCGGGGCTCGACCTGGCCCCAACCCCCGACGGCAAGGACCCACGCCGCCGCATGCCCTGGGGCTCGATGGTCTTCACCGACGCCGACGGCAACTGGATCAAGCGCCCCGACGGGCGCGCGCTGCGGCAGTACTTCGTCGACCGCGACGGCAACCCGGTGCTCACCACCGACGGGCGGCCGGTGCACCTGGTCCACGACGAGGCGGGCCAGTGGGTGCTGGACGCGGACGGCCGCCCGACGATGGCGCCGGTGGAGGTCCCCGAAGGCTCCGCGGTGCGGCCGGCCCCAGAACGATCCTAGGCTGGCCCTCCGAGTCCATCTGGCGCGCACGCAAGGACTGAACGCGGGGAGGGGGGCGGCCACGAAGGCTGTCGGGCCCTTGTGGCCGGATCCCCCTCCCCTGACCGGGGGTCGACGCCTTGGCGAACGTGCTAACTGTGAACAGCGCCGGCAGATGGCGGAGGGCCGCCTGCGCCAGTCCACGGCACGGCCCAGTTGCGACCCACTCCAATCCCCCATCATGCCTCGTGCTGCCCCAGCTCACATGCCACATGGCGAAGGCCACAGCGCGGCGACGCCAGGGCATCTCTGGCAAGCCGGGAGGCGCGCTCGCATTGCGCCTTGACTCGGGCGGAGGCTATGTCTGATCGGCGCAGATGTCAGCGGTCGGCCAGCGACCAGCCCCTGGACCCGAACACGAGTTCATGTGCTTCGCCGGTGTACTTCCGTGCTGTACCTCCCTGGGCCCCAAGTCCTAGCCGATCGCCGCGGTGGACGTGTGCCGAACCGTTCGGGCGTCTCGCCACGTAAACGTTCGGTAGGAACCATCGAGCTGGGAGGTCCACCGTGTTCCGTGCATCTCGGCGTGCTGCGTTGGCGGCGGCGGTCTTCGCCGCCGTCGCGTTGGTCCCCGTCACGTCGGCAGCAGCGCTCGGGACCCCCGGGACCGGCACCGTGGCCGCGCCCGTCAACACCGCGCCATCGACATCGTCAGTGACGGCTTCGGGCCTGTCCTTGTTCGTGATCAGCGACTCGGTCGTCGCCACCGCCACGCTGAGCTACAGCGGTCCGCTGCCGGACGTGATCGTCGCCTGGGGTGATGGCGCTCGTACCCGCACCAGCCCGCCGATCGCGTCGGTCCCGGGACGGCCGCTCCCCACTGCAGGAAAGCTGGTGCTCCAGCACGTGTACGCCCCGTCGGCCAATGGCGCCGGGTTCATCAGGCACGTCAGTGCCGTGAGTCCCGCCTCGGCCGAGGAGCTCGTCAGCCGCGACATCGCCATCATCCCCCGATACCGCGTCACCCAGTACGCGGTCGAGTTCTCACCGCTCAATCACTGCGACAGCGTCGCCGAGGCCTACACGGAGTGGCGCGTCTTCCGTGACGGGGGCGGTTTCCCGTACAAGGCGTGGGAGTTCGATCGGCACACCGCTGACGTCGGCGGCGTCGGCCTCCCGCTCCCTGACTTCCAACCGCTCCCCGACAGCGCCGTGTCGGTCGAGACGACCGTAGCCAGCGCGCCGAATGTCGCCTACGGGGCGTGGGAAGAGGATCCATTTCAGAACGAGTTCTTCGATCGGCAGTTCGTCGACTTCAACCCGCTCCGGGGGAGCCGAACCGTCATCCTCACCTACCACGAGGCGTTCGGGCACGACTGCCGGATCCAAATGCGCATGCCGATCGACGTCCACCTTCTGACGCCGGGCTATTCCGGCGCGCCGGTCGCCGGTCAGTAAGCCATCCGCCCTATTGCCCTGACGCTCGTCACCTCTGGACCGCAAGACACCCCTCCCGACGCGCCTCGGAGGGCACCTACTAGATCC
>Ga0137372_10001303_pt1 | contig 24064 bp, 29 predicted proteins | sample SagtaG_6_FD_104911 | JGI IMG/M metagenome (GOLD analysis project Ga0137372, IMG submission 104911) | Vadose zone soil microbial communities from Sagehorn Ranch, Mendocino, California, USA - Sage1_R_60_16 metaG | ecosystem: Environmental > Terrestrial > Soil > Vadose zone | place: USA...
CACTTCGGCGGCTCGTACGCGCTTCCACCTGCCTTCACCATCGCGCCCTGGCCTTCGTCCATGGTCATGAGGGGCGTGGTCTTGTAGCTCTTCACGCCGCCCTTCGCCGTCACCGAGATCGAAAACGCGGCTGCGCTGACGTTGTCGGGGAACTCGACGATCGTGACGAGGTCGTACTCGCCGAAGGAGATGTACGCGGTGTCAATCCGGCCGCCCAGCCCTTCGATCGCAGGTCGGACAGCCTCGACGCGGTCCTGCGGGTTCTTGATCATCTTCGCCCACGACTCGGGCGTATACGCGGTCTGGATCAGGTAATACGGCATGGTCCCCCTCCTCGCCGGTGGCGACGTGATTGTTCACCCTCGCTGCTGCGCGATCCAGGCCTCCAGCACGACCGCCCCTCGGTTGCCTCGTCGCCACAGCGGGTCGCAACTGGGGTTGCTTCGATCTGACGCTGTAGGTTCCGTCGATCGACGCGCTGAGCCACTCCGGCCAGTGCCATTCGGCGATCGTGGCGGCGATGCTCGGCACATCAGCCAAGGGGCGAGTCTTTATATCGGCAGCACGCGAGCGCATAATGCCCGTTCTGGTGCGAGCCTCGCTAGCACGGATGAGGTGGCCTCGTCACACCGAGCGCTCCAAATTGTCGCTCGAGCAGAACTGGCCCCGAGAGAGAACCGCGCCACCGCAGGGTAAAGACTTGTCCCTCAAAATCGATGTCAGGCGACGTCCCGCTGCGGCATTGCGGTGAGTTCGGAGGAGCGCAGTGACCGGAAACCATCGTCGCGCGTCAGTCGATCGAAGCTCAGACCGTTCTTGGCTCACCGAGCGCGCGCACGAGGCAGGATTTGCTGTGCATTCGCCCTCAGTACGCGACCGGCGTCGTCGCGGTCGATCGCAGTTATGTGGTGGATCGCGTCGACCAGCGTGTTGACCGCGCGCTCGGGAGTAAAGGGCCAGTCACTGCCGTAGAGCAGTCTCGACGGCGATGCAACCTGGAGCAGCTCGCTGAGCGACTCGTCGGTGCGGGGCCCCGCGAGGTCATAGTGAAATCGCTCGAGATACCAGCGGAAGTCCTCGCGCGCTTGACAGCGGTCTGTGAGCATTGGCATGACGGCGAGTCGGGCAGCGAGCGCAGGCAACGCCGCCCCCGCATGCGGCACAATCCACTGGATGTTGGGACAACGATCAATGGTTCCGGAGTAGATGAGATTCGTCACGGCTCGTGTGGTGTCAAACATGAACTCCAAGATTGGTGCCGGAAACCCAAGCGAAGTCTCAGCGCAGCAGACGGGCGATGTCGGATGGATGAACACCACCGATCCGCGTTGATTCAGTTCATCGAAGATCCGATCAAGCGCGGGATCACCCAAGTAGGTATCCCCATAGTGTGTTAACAGGACGACGCCGTCGAGCTGGAGTTCGCCAAGCGCACGTTCAGTCTCGATGAGCGATGCATCGACGTTGGGTAGCGGCAGTGTCGCGAACCCACCGAATCGTCCGGGGTGCGTCGAGATCAGCTCTGCGGACCTCTCGTTGACAAGACGCGCCAACTCCATCTCAGAGAAACCCTCGAGCAGCACTCCCGGACTCGATATCGACACAAACGCCATCTCAATCCCCGCGTAGTCGAGTACGCGTACGGCCTCCTCGACCGACCAGGCAGGCATGGCAGGTATTCCGTCCGGGCTGCGATTGCCGGATTCGACGAGCGCCGACCGATACTCCGCAGGGAGGAAATGATGGTGGACATCAATGAGGCCGTCTTCATCGCCCATGGTCATCCCCGGTTCGCCGTGTGCTGCACAGCGCGTTGACTTGCGGCCTTCGGTTTTGCTGGCGCTGATCCGTCCACTTATTGCGCGGTCCTCGGCTGCCAGTGAACGCCACCATGCTCACGCTACCTGTGCCACACCCTGGCAACGCTCCCGAACCTGGCTCGTTGTGGTGAGGACCCGGCGGCATCAGCGGATCGCCAAGTTCGGCACGCTCGGGAGGACGTCACTGCAGCTCGACGCCGTTGGGCGCAAGACCATACGGATGATGGTTCTAGGTGTGGCGACTTGACGACAAGGGCCGCTGTCCGGCCCTCGGCGTAAGCAAGTCACCTGAGAGCCCGCGCCGCTCGAGCGTTCGGCAAATGTCACCAGGGCAGATCGGCAGATAGGGCGCGTCGCGGTCGGTCGACCTGGACTGCCGCGGACGGCGGCGGTTTCGGAGATGTCGACCTTTTCCATGCTCTGTCTGAGCGTGTGTGAGGCATCATGTGGGGGCCGATCGCGGACGTGGCGGGTGCGCGTGGCAGAGTTTCCCGAAACGCGGTACGCCGAGCATGGCGAGTCCTCCATCGCTTATCAGGTGCTGGGGCGCGGACCGGTCGACATCGTCTTCATGCGATCGGCGTTTGCCGCTGCCGAAGTTGGCGACGAAGGCCGTCTTGCTGTCCGGCGTGAACGGGCGTTGAACACCGTGCCGCTGCAAGGACGGGGTGCGGATTGTGCGCGTGCTGTCCGGCGCTTGACCAGCGCCGACCGATGGGCGCACAACGCCACGAGCTCCTCGTGTCCTGGCTCCAAGGCCATGGTCGGCCCGGCCAGAGGAAGATCCGGTTCCGCGAGGGTCTCCTTGGCGATCGCCAACGCGTCGACCCGGTCGGTCTTGCCCCGCCGCCGGCGTTGTCGCCCCTGCGCGGTCCGCCGCACGTTGACCTCCCGCACGTCAAGACCCCACCGGGCGAACGCGACACTGAGCTGACGGCCCCAGCCCGCTGAGCCTTCCACGCCAATGCGCTCCACCCGCACGCCCAGCGAGCCCATCCACGCCAGCGCCGCCGCGTGTCCCGCTCCGGTGTTCTCGAACGAGGCCACACCGAGCTGTCGACCCCGTTCATCGACCACACCCACCGTGACCTTGCGTTTGTGGGCGTCACAGCCCGCCACCCCGATCTCGAGCACCCTGTCCTCCCATCGGTCACAATGCCTCTGTCCGGCTCCGGCGGGGTCGGTCGGCACTGCTGGGTCAAGCCCCCGGCAGGCTCCTTTCAAGCCAGATCGGCCCCGCCGCGTCCCGCGATGGGCCCGGCACTTCGCATCCAAAGGCACACGGCCAGCGCGTTCGAGAGCCATGGCCCACCGCGAGCGGCACCATAACGACCCGACAAGCCGTCACGACCGAGCTATCGAAACACCCAGCGCGTTCGGTGCGCGTCCGGGCGACGCGGGTCGGCAGTCTGGCGCGCGACACCGCGAGCTGGCAGAGATCGGTACGCCGAGCGAGGCCTCGCGTGGCCGAGGGCTGGGCATTGCCCACCACTCATTGGCCCGTGGTGCCGTCGAGTCGCCGGCGGAGCTCGTCTTCGGCGTGTTCGGGGGCGAGGGCCATCAGAGTGTCGCCGGGCTGCAGAGTCGTCTCGGGCTGGGGGGCGATCAGTTGGCTGTGCCGATCGATGCTGAGGACGACAGTGCCCCGAGGCCAGGGTGCGTCGGCAACGGCGACGCCGACGAACGGCGAGTTCTCGCCGATGGTGGCCTCCACGAGGACTGAGCTTCCGGTGACGTCGGCGAGCAGCCGTTGCGATTTCCGTACGGCTTGTTGGTAGCCGGCGATGATTTCGGACATGCCGACGATCCCGCGGAGCCGGGTGCCATCGGTCACCGGGACCCAGTTGACGCCCGCGGACACCATGACGTCGAGCGCGAAGTCCAGGCCGCGGTCGGACGGAACGGTCGGATACTCGGGATCAGCGGCGGCGCCGGCGGTGTGGGCGTCGTTTGATGATGGACTGTCCCGTGACAGAACGCCGACGAGACCGTCGACGTCATGCACGACCGGGGCACCTGGGACATCCTGGACCTTGAGTCGGCTTCGGGCGTCATCAAGCGACATGTTGGATGGCACCACGAGGCGCGGCGGTTGCATCACTTCTGAGACGCTGACCGAACTCAGGAGTGGTAGCCCGAAGGCAGCCCGATGAGCGGGCGCGTCAGCCCGGCTGCGGAGCTGGCTCTCGTAGATGGTGTCCTCGCCCACGACGAGTGCCGCGAGTCCGATGGCGAGCATCGCAGGCGGGAGAAGCGCGAGGCTGCCGGTCATCTCTGCCACCATGATGATGAGGGCCAAGGGGGCGTGCGCCACGCTGCCGAAGCAGGCGATCATCCCGACGACCATGAACGGCGCCGGCGAAGCGGGCATGCCCGGCGCCAGCCCGTGGAGCACCTGCCATACCCCAAGGCCAGTGAAGCCGCCGATGACCATACCGGGCCCGAAGATCCCACCCGAACCGCCCGAGCCGATGGATAACGACGTGGCCAGGATTTTGACCAGCGGGATCGCGAGCACAATCCACAGCGCGGTGTCCGGCAGGCCGTCGCGCATCCCCCGCTGAACCCACCCATACCCAGTTCCCAGCGCGGCCGGCACGCCCAGGCCTATGAGTCCGACGGCGAGCCCAGCAACCGCCGGCTTGAGCATGGCTGCACCCGGCAGGCGTTGTCGTAACCCGACGGTGAAATAGAACCCTCGGGCGTAGAGGCGACCCAAGATCCCGGCGACGACCCCGAGCACGGCGTAATAGAGAAGTTGCACCGGATGACTGAACACCGCGGCGTGCAGCGTGCCGAATATCGGGTCGAATCCCTCGACTGCGCCGAAGATCGAAAAGCCGACGACCGAGGCGACCAACGAAGGGAATAACGCGTCGGGCTCGAGGTCATCGCGATAGAGGATCTCGCTGCCCAGCACGGCGCCGCCGAGCGGCGCGCGAAAGATCGACCCGATGCCCGATCCGATGCCGACCGCCACCGCGATCCTGGCGTCTTGGGGGCTCAGCTCAAGGCGACGGGCCAGCAACGACCCGAACCCGGCGCTGATCTGCGCGGTCGGTCCCTCCCGACCAGCGGACCCCCCCGAGCCGATCGTGGCCGCGGACGCCAGCAACTTGATCAACGTGACGCGGGCGCGGATCCCGCGCGGGTTGTGATGCACCGCAGCGATCGCCGCGTCGGTGCCGTGCCCTTCTGCCTCGGGCGCGAACCAGAACACCAAGATGCCCGACACCAGCCCCCCGAACCCGACAATGAGCGGGATCGCCCAGGGACGCGTGAAGTGCCCTGCGGCCAGCCGGTTGCCTTCTCCGATCGGCAGCGGCGGCTCGTAGCCGCCGATCGTCTCTAGGAACAGTTTTGTTGTCGCTTCGAGCGCAAAGATGAACGCGATCGCCCCCAACCCAGCCACCACGCCGATGCTTACGCCGAGGACGAGCCACTTCCGCAGGTAGTTCCAATCCTTGAGCCGCGCGACCAAGGCACCCATCAGGCGTCGTCCTCAGCGTGCGTCACGATCCCGCTCGCAGCGCGCACACACGGCCGCCAGGCTGCTGCCCACTCCGAGCGTGACCTGGCGATCTCCGCAGTGGCGCGCCTTCAGTCCGGGCTTCGATCAAAATCATCGATTGACGCGATCCTGAGATTTGCGATTGGAACCGGAACGAGCGCGTCGTCCGTCTTTGACCGTGGCAAAGGAGCGACGGAGCGATTGGCAGGAACGGCGGCGTAGCGGGTACCGAGCGGCACAAGGCCACCACGACTGAGTAGTCCGGCCGGCGTCGTCATCTCCGAGTGGTCCTCCTATGACGCGATCTCCCAACCGAGGGACCACGCCTGCTCCGGAACCTCGCCAGCAGCTCGGCCGAATGCGGTGAGCGCGCTCACAAGAGCCTGACGCTGGTCGCGTGGCACGCGGGCGACGATGCGAGCGATCTCGGCTCGACGGCGACCTGTCACCTCGACCACGAGATCGCGGCCCGACGGCGTCAGGCCCAACACCACTTCACGGCGGTCTTGGCGGCTCTGCCGCCGGCGGACGAGACGTTTCCGCACCAGCCGGTCGCACATCCGCGTCGCCGTCGAGGTGTGCACGTCGAGCACCGAAGCGAGTTCGCGAAGCGACTGCGGACCCTTGGCGGCCAACGCGACGAGCGCGCGGTACTGCGGCAGCGTGACCTGGTCCGCCACCCCCGCAAGCGAACGAGCCGCCACGGCCACCAAGACTCGCGACGCGTACAGCACCGCGTCGGTGATCTCGTCCACGTCCGTCGTCACGGCGGGCCGTCCCATGCCGATCCCTATTATTTCCTTGGTCTATACAAGTAATGCATAGTACAAGCAAGCGGGTACGGGCGCCAAACGGCCCGACTGGCGCGTCACGGGGGGCACGCCCTCGCGTCTGCGGGTGGGCCAATTTGCCAAAACGATGCGCGCGCATCATTTCCGCAGACAACTGCCCCCGCCCGTAGCAGTGGGACGTGGCCGCTACAGAGCAGCGTCGGCGACTCGGTCGACTTGGTCGATGCTGCGTGCGAGTGGCCAGAGGCACACCTCAACCACACCTGCCTGCTTGAGGTTGTCGAGCGTTTCACGCAGGTCGTCGGAGGAGCGCAGGATCCCGCCCTGCACCATCTGCACCAGAGCATCACCGCCGAAGCCGTAGTAGCTGCGCGCGTTGCGGTCGGTTTCGTCGGCGGCATCGTGTCCGATAGCCACGTAGCGGGCCGCGTAGAGCGCCGGTGCCTCGCGATGCGCCTGCTCGGCGCCGGCCTTGACCACCTCGTAGGCGCCCGCCACCGCCTCGGGCGGCATGGGCCCCGCCACGAAGGCGTCGGCCAGCCGGCCGGCCCGCCGAAAAGCGGAATCCGAGTACCCGCCCAGGACGATGGGAAGGTATGGAGCCTTCGGCCCCACCGGGAGTAGGGCACCTCCGGGCTTTCCCCCCGCCCATACCGAACGGCACGTGGCGATGCACTCCTCGAGCTTCTGGCCCTTGTTCTTGGGCTCCTCGCCCAGCGCGAGCCAGTCGTCATCGCGCCCGCTAATGCCCAAGCCGAGGCGGAACCGTCCACCCGAGACGGCTTGGAGCGTGGCGGCTTGCTTCGCCAGAAGGACCGCCTGACGGGGTGGGGCCACCAACACCGTGGTCATGAGCTCGATCCGCTCCGTCGCGCCGGCCGCTCCTGCCAGTGCAATCAGCTCCTCGTGCGAGCCGTAGGCGATGCGGCCGATGGTGCCGAGCACCGAGAAGCCGCGCTGCTCCGCTCGCTGAGCCCATACGACGAGCTCGGGCCCCTCTACGTCCAACAACGCGTTGGGAAGACCGATCCCCACGTCCATGTCCTGCTCCTTGCGGCAGAGGGCGAGCCACAACGAGGCTAGGCACGCCACGGCGAGGGCCAATTCCAGCACAACGGTATGCAGGACCGACGTCCGCCAGTCGACGGATCTGGTGCGGGACGAGACGACTCCGGACTGGAGCATCGCAGCGCGAGGAATGGGCGCGCTTCGATACCGATCTGCCGATCACTCGCGGGCTCTTCCGATCGTTGCGCGGACGACGCATCGAATCGCCCGACACGCCCTAGCGCGGCTCCTGATCGTCGCGACGATTCCGGCGGGTCTCACTGGGCTGCTCCTCGAGCACGTTTCACGCCCACGATCGGGCCGGCTCCTCGGGGCGGCGTCCGACGCTGTCGGTATGGGGGCTCGGACCCTCAGTCATCATCGCGGCTTCGACGCCTTGATGTTCCACGACCTGTCCATGACGGCAACGCTGGTCATCGCACCGGCGCAAGAGTGACACACACGTCTCGTCAACGTGCTCGTCAACTAACCAGGACCCTCGGTGACGAGTTGCTCGGCGAAGCGGTGGAGCCGCGTCAGCGCGTCGGGAGGTGGTGCGCTGCGGCGGGCGAGGGCACGTTTGATCGTCTACCTGAAGGCGCGGGGACGCGGGGGTGTGCGGGCACGGTGGTCGGGGTCGAGGTGGAAAGGGAGGCGGCGCATTCGCGCCGCCTCCCCTTTCCCTTTCTCGTCTTGTCGCTGGGTGGTTACGGGTCGATCACCACCGTGCAGCTATAGGTCCCCGGTACCAGGTTGTCCAGCGTCCGGGGTGTGCCTTCGGGCAGAGGCTGGTCGACGGCGTCCCCCGTGCATTGGATCGTGGCCGACGTCGGGTCGCCGGCTGCCAGCGACTCGAAGCTCACGGTGATCCGCGACAGCGGTGTATCCGTGAAGTCAGACGGCGGGGCGTTGGGCGTGCCGCTCGTGCAGCTGGCGTTGTGGTCGACCGACACGCTCACCGCGTTGGGGTTGTCGATCTGGTACCCCGATGGGGCCGCCGTCTCTTTGACCGTGTAGCTGCCGAACGACAGGTTGTCGGTGCAGGCCGTGCCGTCGCTGCCGGTGCTCGGCGTGGCAACCACGTTGTTGCCGGAGTCCCGGATCTCGAACATCGCCCCCGACAAGTTTGAACTGTCCTTGCTCGACACCTTATGGACTTTGATGGCGCCGAGCTGGAGCTGGTTCGTGAACGTGCACGTGACGGTTTCGTCGGGACTGACGTCGATGTTCGTCACCGGACTGCCGTCGTCACAGGTCGCGCTGACGAGCTGCCAGCTCGCGGGCACGGTCTCGGACGCGTTGAAGCCCGAGCCCGCGAACACCTGTGTTTCCTCGGACTGGCCGTTCGTCAAGCTGAAGGACTTGGGCAGGCTCGTGTTGGGTGGGTTCGGGCCGCTCAGCGTGAACGGGAAGGACGTGTTCGTGGGGTCCGGCGACGGGTCCGTGACCTTCTTGATGACGATCTTTCCGCAGTTGGAAATGCTCGCGTTCGCGGGAGCGATGAAGTCCTTCAACTCGGCGTTGAACGACGCCGACGAGCGGCTCTTCAGGTACGTACTCGCGAAGTTGACGCACTGACCGGGCGGGAAGACGTTCGCTCCCGTCAGGTTGATCGCAGCCTCGCCGAAGGTCAGCGCATCGAGCGTGCGTGGGGCGTCGGGTGGAACGGGATCCGTGACGGAGGTGGTGTTCACCGCTCCCTCCGCGAACCCGGCCGCCGAGAGGTCGACCCGGTTCCCCCAACACGGAAGCGCGTTGCTCGCCTCACACTGGCTCGTCGGCCCGCTCGTGACCCAACGCAGCAGGCCCAAGACCGGTGTCCCGCCGCCCTGCGTGAAATCGAACGTGATCAGCATGTCGCCCGCGCTTCGTACGGGTGTCACGCCGTTCGGATCCAGCGTCTGGGACTGGTTGAACTCGAAGTCCATGTTCGCCGAGCCGAGCACGTTCGTCCGCTCCCACGCCAAGTAAAGAAAGAAGTTGCCACCCACGTTCTCGTGGGAGACGTAGAAACGGCTCAAGTCACTCTTGTTCGGCGGGATCGAACCGGACACGACCGTCGGGTTGGGAATGTCCTCCTTGGCGCCCTGCCCCAACGAGTCGTCAGTCTTGCCCGACGCGGCATCGAGCTTCACGACCCGGTTTGGGGCGTTCGCCCAGTCCTTATTGCCAGGCGTATCGACCACAAGGTTGCCGTCGTTGCTCTCAAAAGAGCTGCCCGGTAGGTTCGCCAGCGCCGGGATCGCCCCAACAGCAAGAAGCAACGCTGCTGAAATCGCTATCAGCGATCGGCGCAGAAATTGTTTGCGAGAACCTATGAACCTTCTCAAGGAATGCCCTCCTTCGTGGAAAACACGGCGTCGCCGACGGCGCGTTCGGAATCGGCAATGCCAGCACGAATCAAATGGGATCCCGACCCGCCCGTTAGCTCGCGACCCAGGTCAGGTTGTTGCCGGGGAGCCAACCGCCTGAGGCCGGCGAGCTGAACGTGCTTCACTCGTCCAGGACCAAGCGGGCGGTCCGAGAACGGACTGCGAGCCCGGAGGCGCGACGAAACGCACCTCGAACCCGCAGAAGACACTCCCAGCCCGGTTTTACTCACTCGACCTACCCTCGAGCGGTCCTGCTCCCCCCGGGCACACAGCCCAGTGGCGGGACGCTAACAAGCGCGCCCCCCTATGTCCAGCAACCGGCAAAGGCCGATGCTGGACATAGGAAAACCAGGGCGGGGGCGGCGGTCATCAACGCGCAGGGTGGTCAAGTAGCCCGACATCCGCCGCCGGCCCCAGTCGCCAATCGGGCGACGGCAATCGCCGACGCAAAAGCGGCCCTCGTGCATGGGGCAGGCCGCTTTGCGAAAACGATGCGCGCGCATCGTTTTGGCGGATTCGCCTAAGAGGGCAAAGAGGCTGCGTGCGGTGCCGAAACGATGCGCGCGCGCATCGTTTTGGCAAATGCGGGCCAGGTGCCACCGCCGGCGAATAAGTCGCATACTGATGGGAGCCGAGGGCTGGCCCGCCGCGTCGGGCCCCGGGCCTGCGCTCCCCCCACCAGATCCTGGCGTCCGGCGCCTGGCTGGAGCGACTCGGTGGCCGAGCACTTCGGGCCGGCCCCGCGCTCTGCTCCATGACAGCAAGGACACACGTGCACAGCAGCGGCGCCTGTGAGCGCGGTTCGACCCGTCTGCCCAAATGATGCGCGCGCATCGTTTTGGCGAATTGGCCTACCCGCCGGCGCGAGAGCCGTGGAGCCGTGCGCGGGCTCGCCGAGAGCATCGAGTCGGCCTGACCCGGGCGTCCGCCTCAGGTCCCGGGAATCTCCGAGCGCGGCGGCGCTCAGCACCTGTCACAGGCAGCGGCCCTCGCGCCTGCGGGTGGGCCAGTTCGCCAGAACGTTGCGCGCGCATTGTTTCGGCAGACGAAATGCAGCGTGATCACACCCACCGGGCTTCCGAGCCACGACTTCCAGCCCTCAAGATGCTCGAACCCGTCGTTCGGGATGACCAGGCGAGCCACTGCGCCGGCGACAAGGCCGAGGATGAGGGCGCCGATCATGCGGCCTCCTTCGCTCAGATGGACCTGTCCGGTATGACAGTTCTGTCACTCTCTTTGCAGAACGTCCCGACGCCGCCTACCGACCAGCAACGAGGAGGAACCATCGACGACCACGACCCGGACCATCCAGGTGTTTGGTAACCCAGACCGGGTAATGCTTCGGTCGGCGGCCCGAACCGGGGGGAAGACGATGAAGCGTTCGGCGCGTGTCTTCGTCCTCGTCGTCGTGGTCATCGGCCTCGTCGGAATTGCGTGCGCGCCGCCGCCGCCGCAATACGTGGGTCTCGGCGACTCGTACACCGCCGGCCCACTGATCCCCACGCAGCTGGCCGACCCGGCCGGCTGCCAGCGCTCCGACCACAACTACCCGCACCGGGCCGCGCCAGCGATCGGAACCCCTCGCTTCCGTGACGTGAGCTGTACGGGCGCCCGGACCGAGAACATGACCCAGCCCCAAAATGTGTCGCCCGGCCCGAACCCACCCCAGTTCGACGCGCTCGACGCCGAGACAACCGTGGTGAGCGTCGGCATCGGCGGCAACGACATCGGCTTCACCGACATCGCGCTGAGCTGTGTGGCGTTGGTCCCGTTCGGCTCGCCGTGCCAAGACCAGTACGTCGTCAACGGCGTCGACGAGATCAGCCGCCGCATCAACGAGACCGCGCCGAAGGCCGCAGCTGTGATCCAGGGCATCCGCGAGCGCGCTCCGGGAGCGACGATCTATGTCGTGAACTACCTGCCGATCTTCCCCGAGGGGCCGCGCTCGCCCGGCGCGCCCGAAGGCTGTTGGCCACAGATGCCGTACGCACCGAACGACGTCCCCTACCTGCGCGACAAGCACAAGGAACTCAACGCCATGCTCGCAACCCAAGCGGCGGCCAACGGAGCGGTGCTCGTCGATGCGTACACGGCCGGCATCGGACACGACGCCTGCCGGTCGTCGTCGCAGCGGTGGGTCGAGCCGGTGGTGCCGACGTCGCCGGCGGCGCCGCTGCACCCGAACGCCGCCGGGATGCAAGGCACCGCCAACGCGCTTCTTACGGCCATCGGGGCCGGCTGACACAGCACGACCGCTTAAACGTGTCGGAGCGACTACACGACCTTCCTCGACGAGGAGATGGCGAAACTCGACCTCCTGGGAACGTGAACTCCTACCCGAGGCGCTGCATGGCGGGCCAGAAGGCGAAAAAAGCGGTCCTCGCGCGTGCGGGTGGGCCAATTCGCCAAACGTTGCGCGCGCATCGTTTCGGCAGACGAACTGAGCGACCCTCGCGCCTGAGGGTTCCCCGAGCCGCCTCACGGTCAACTCGGCGGCCGCACGCTCGAGTCGCTTGGCCCGAGGGGGCGACTAGCGCGCGCGTAGGTTGTAATCGACTCGGTTTGCCGAATCCCGTGTCGGTGCCGTCAGGAGCACGCTCGCTGTTCCAGAGCAACGTCCGGAAGACGGACTCGAACCCGCGAGTTCCGATGAAACGAGAGAGTCCAGCGAAGCTTCGCGGGGTGTTACGCCGAGAGACCAGCGATGACCGCCATCAAAATCGGGCGCACGCATCATGGAGGCACGGAGCCAGGACCTCATGACTCGTCCGCGTCGAGAAAGGCGCGCCATTCGGCCGTCGTCGCCTCGTCCGGTTCCCGGCCTGCTTCCCGGTCTTCGGCGATTGGTGTGAACGTCTCTCCCTGGTTGAAGCCCCGCTTCGTGGCGATGAGGCACCCGCCGCCCTCCACAAAGCGGAAGACGCCGACATTCTCGCCGTCGAGTTCGGGCATGGAAGCGACACCCACAAACTGCACTATCTCGTCTGAGTGCAAATGCCGGTAGATCGCTCCTGGCTCGAAGCTGTCAAGGTCATGCCAGTCAAGGGATGGCATCAGGCCTCCTTGTCGTCGTGCTCACTTTTCCCACGAAGTACCGCTCGCCGACACGTCCCCTTCTCTATATCCCTCACGGGGACGTGCAATCCCTCATGGGGACGTGCAAATCCCTCACGGGGACGTGCAAATCCCTCACGGGGACGTGCAACCGTGCAACCGCCGCAACGCTCGGTCACAGTGTCAACTGCCCGGCCATTGCGTTACGAACACATGTTCAGGCAAGGCGCGCGTCACGACGGGGCTGGCGTTCGCGCTGCTCGATTGGCGCTCATGACGGCGCAGTTCGAAGCTTGCCCCGGGAACGGCGCACTGGAGGTGGTGCATGCTGGCACGGGACTGGATCGCGACGTTCGCCGCAAGGCTCGGCGTCGACCCACCGGGCGACGCGGCCATCGATCAGCTCCTCGCGATCGCGGCGGTCGCCGCGCACGCCTCGGAACGGACCGGGGCAGGGGGTGTATGCGCTGCTGAAGTTTTCGGCCCCCGCTCCCCGGTTTCCGCGACCTCACACCTTGTCGTCGTGGGACAGCGCATCCCGGGAGAACGTCGGGCTGAATTGGACGCGATGGTCAGGGGCGGCGCCAGAGCTGAGCCGAGGTGGTCGCGCCGTTCGGGTATTGGATGATCTCGATCGGCGTGCCGTCGGGGTCGCGCACGAAGAACATCCGCACACCACCGATGTCCACCATGGGCTGGGGATCGGCGCCGGCGGCCGCCATGGCCGCGCGTGCGGCCTCAAGATCATCGACCGAAAGCGAGATGTTCGTATAGCCGAGCGCGGGACCCGAAGCCCCGACCGCTGGCCTGGCCTCGCTGTTGATCTCGAGCAGCTCGATCGACGTTCCGCCCAGAAGCCCGCCGACCATGCGGCCGCGGGCGCCTGGTTCCCCCGTCACCTGCTCCAGTGACAGGCCCGACAGCTCCACGTCGAACACGACCTCGAAGCCGAACCACTCGCGATAGAGGTCGAGGGCGCGCTCCATCGCCGACACCCGGATGCAGACGTGGGAGAACCCCTTCACGTTGAGCCGAGGGTCATGGTCCGCAGCGTAGTGACAAGTCAGCTCACCACGCCGTGAGAGGGCCGCTGCCTGCACGCCCCCGCCGCCGGCGGGACCAGACAGCGGCCCCTAGCAACGGGACTCATCCTGCGACCACGAACGAGCTGTCCGCCTGCACTCCCAATTCCCTCCACGCGACGTCCTTATTGACTAGCTGTTCGAATGGAAGGTCCTCACAGTGATCGAGATCCCACCGAGTCGCGACCTAGCCCCGCAAATCGTTCGCGGAGACGAGCGTGTGCCCGACGCTTCGGCTTGAACCGCTGGAGTCGAGCGCCGACACTCGACGTGCTGCCGCGACACGTGCGGCGGCGAATCCGTCGAAGGGAGCCCACGTTGCTGCTCGCAGTCGATCCTCTTAGCGCCGGCTGGAAGACGCTCGTCTTCCTGATCGCGTTCGTGCTCTTCGTCGCCGGCGGTGTCGGCTACAAGCCCTGGGGCGAGCGGGTCAGGCTCGAAGCTCTGGGCCTAGCCGCGTTCGTCTTCCCGTTCTTCTGGGACAGCTGGGCCGCATACTGATGGGAGCCGAGGGCAGGCCCGCCGCCGGGCCCCGGGCCTGCGCTCCCCCCACCAGATCCTGGCGTCCGGCGCCTGGCTGGAGCGACTCGGTGGCCGAGCACTTCGGGCCGGCCCCGCGCTCTGCTTCATGACAGCAAGGACACACGTGCACAGCAGCGGCGCCTGTGAGCGCGGTTCGACCCGTCTGCCGAAATGATGCGCGCGCATCGTTTTGGCGAATTGGCCTACCCGCCGGCGCGAGAGCCGTGGAGCTGTCTCAGCCGTTGAATGGTCACAGTCGGGGCAGAACGGAAGTGATGCGATGAGCGGAACGTACGTGCACGGCTATCACGGGCGGGAGAACGAGCGCCTGTGGGATCAAGCCGGAACGCTGGTCGACTTACTGCACTCCGATACCGCATATCCGGGCGGGAGCATGGTGCTCGAGGTGGGCTGCGGCGTCGGCGCCCAGACGGTCACCCTGGCCCAGCGGAGCCCCGAGGCGCGCTTCATGTCGGTTGATGTCTCCGCCGACTCGATCGCCGAAGCCAAGCGCAGGGCCGACGGGGCTGAACTCACCAACGTGGAGTTCCAGCAAGCCGACATCTTCGCCTTGCCGTTCAACGCGGAGTCTTTCGACCATGTGTTTGTCTGTTTCGTCCTGGAGCATCTTTCGCGGCCGGTTGAGGCCTTGGTGATTCTCAAGGGGCTACTCAGGCCGGGGGCCACCATCACCGTCATCGAGGGTGATCACGGATCGGCCTACTTCTACCCCGACAGCCCCGCCGCCCACGCGGCGATCCAGTGCCAGGTCACGCTGCAGCGGGAGGCCGGCGGCAACGCGCTGATCGGCCGGCAGCTCTACCCGCTGATGGTCAAGGCGGGCTTCGACGCGGTCCGTGTCTCTCCCCGGATGGTGTATGTGGATTCGAGCCGGCCTGACCTCGTGGATGGTTTCACGCGCAAGACGTTCACCGCGATGATCGAGGGCATTCGCGCACCCGCGATCGCGGCGGGTCTCATCGAGCCAGAACGCTTCGATGCCGGCGTCCGAGCGCTCCACCGCACGACCGAGCCGGACGGCGTGTTCTGCTACAGCTTCTTCAAGGGTGTGGGCGAGAACAAGGTCGCGTACTAGTCGAAGATTCCGCCGATCGAGAACAGCCACGCGAGGATCTCGAACAACAGCAGCACGAGTGCGACCTCGAGCGCGATCCTGATGCGTCGGACGAGCGGCCCGTTGGTCCTGCGCTCATGCTCGGCGCGCAAGGCAAGGGCACGGTGCATCTCGGTCATGGACGGCGGGGCGCTCAGCTTCCACGTAGTCGCGAAGAAGCTCCTCCGGATCGAATCGGAACGAGAACGCGTAGTACGGCCATAGCATCAACACCGCGAGCGCACCGATGCTCAGCAACAGGACGAGGGCGACCCAGTCCCACCTGTTCACGCCGTCAGCGAGCGCATTGCTCCCGAGCAGGGAACTCGCGAACGAGGCGGCGAAGATGAGCGTCCCCGCTCGGTTGTGCAGACTCTCCACTGCCGCCTGTTGCTGGAGGAGCCCGCGCAGCGCTTCCTCGTAGACGAACGCCACACGGGGGTCGTCATCAATCCCGAAGGACGACCGATCGGCGCCCTCCTCGTTGTCAGAAGGACCGCTGGTCACGCGCGAGCCTCGACGTCTGTGGATGCACGGGACGCAGCTTTGTTTGCCTCTACCGAGGCGGGCGGCGTTCCCATCGGCCTTGGGGTGTCACGTTGGGAGGCGAGTGAGGGTGTTGCGGTCGCGATGGCAGTAGACGCCGTCGATGCGGGGTTGGTACATGAGGGTTTCCTGGCTGTAGGAGAACTCGTCAGGCTTCGACAGGTCAACGTCCATCCGAAACTGGGTCGTGCGGGCCGTGGTGCTCAGATACGGGTTGGACAGGACCCCGAAGGCTTCGGCCCCGGCGTCGGCACTCACCGTCAGCGTGGTGTCTCCCGGTCGGGCCGATCCTCCGGCGAGCACCACGATCCCCCGCGGCGTGATCATCCCGCGCATGACGAGCTCGTGCTCGGCGTCCCAGAACCAATAGCCGATCTCGGTGTGGAACGGCGCCTCTTCGCCGATACGCCACGCGGTGGTGGTGTAGTTGAGGCGGTACAGCTCTTGGGCGCCGTTGTGGGCCGGACCCGCGGGAATGAACGAGCTCCGCTCGCGAAAACGAGCGCACTCCTCGCGACCCCGGGCATAGACATAGGCGTCGTCCCGACCCCGGTCGCCTTCCCACTCACCGATCAGTGGCGCCAACGGCCCCAGCGCGCTGGGATCCGGCACAATCTGGCTCATCGAGCGCGACGGTACAAGGAGCGCGAGGCGGTGAATGAAGCGAAGGAGTTCCACCAGAAGCTTTGGGCCAGTGGGGACTACCCAAGCATCGCTCCGCAACTGCGAGACGTGAGCGACGCGGGGCCCGGGCTGCGAGGGGCGGGACCATGCTTCTGCCGAAACGATGCGCGCGCGCATCGTTGGGGGAATCAGACGCCCCGCCGCCGTAAAAGGGCGCTTCCCGGCAGCCGATCTGATCCGCCAGGTGCCTGTCAGTCTTCCCGGCGGATGCTGTTCGTGAGATTTCCGCATTCGCGGGATGTGAAGATGCCGTCGCGCGGTTGGTCATGGCGTGACCGAGCGCGGCTCGTGAATCGCCGAAATGGCCCGCCGTCTCACCGGGAAGGAGAACCGTTCCATGACTGACGCCTTTGTGCTCGGGGGCGTGCGAACACCGGTCGGGCGCTACGGCGGCGCGCTTTCGCATCTGCGCGGCGATGATCTGCTCGGCGGGACGACGCTCGCGGCGTGCGAGCGAGTCGGCGTCCCGCTCGACCGGATCGAAGACACCATCGCCGGGTGCGTGAACCCCACGCACGAAGAGATGGGCGACGTGGCGCGTCGGAGTGCGTTGGCCGCCGGCTTCCCGGACCCGGCGGCATCGCCGGTCGCGTCGTGAGCGCCTCCGAAGCCGCGCCGACCGTCGGCGACGACCGTTCCCATCACCGCTTCGTCTTCGAACAGGACGGCGCCCGGGCCGAGCTCTTCTACCGGGCCGAGCCGGATCGGCTGGTCCTCCTGCACACCGAGGTCCCGGAAAGGCTCGAAGGACGAGGTATCGGCGGCCAACTGGTCAGTGCCGCCGTGGCGCGAGCGGTCGACGACGGACTGACCGTGGTGCCGTGGTGTCCGTTCGCGCGCCGGTGGCTGCAGCGCCACCCCGACGTCGCCGAGCGGGCCACGGTCGACTGGACCACGCCTCGGTCGAGCACTCGACCTCGAGACAGCGACGACGGGGGTCGGGCTGGCTAGGACGTGCAAGTTCGTCGGCCTCGCAAAAGTTGTGCCGGAGCGCACCCACGTTTTCGTCGCTCGGCAGCTCATCGAAGTTTGCTCTCCGCCTGAGCTTGGCTTCGGGCCCCAGGCGCGGCAGCACCTCGACACCTGAGCTTGCGGCACAGACCTTCACCGCGACCTGACTCTGACCGTTCGCATGTTGCCCGCAGCCTCGAAACCGCAGTCGAGCGGCTGTCTAGGCCGCATCTCCGCCTCCATTGCCAGCCCGCGTCTCGCGCCACATGAAGCGGTTGTTGATACCGTTGATGTTCTCTTGGTCCGTCACGGTGAAGCCGAACCTCTCGTACAGCGCGACGTTGCGGTCGACGTCAGTCTCCAAATAGGCCGGTGACCGCTGCTCGTCGGCCATCGTGAGGAACGAACCGAGCAGCGCCCTTCCCACGCCTCGGCCCTGAAGGTCGGGGTCGACGCCGATCGGTCCGATGTGCCAGTGGCGTGCCGCGGGATCATGTTTCGCCCATCGTGCGCTGAGCTTCAGTTGCCGTGGCAGCGCCGAGCCAAGCACGCGGATCAGGGCCGGCGCGGCCTTCAGCTTCTCGAGAGCTCGCAGCTGGCAGTTCGGCCACGCCGCAGCGTTGAGTGCACCGACGACTCGATCGTTTACCTCGGCGACCAGGACATGCGGCGCTCAACTCAATGCCTCCTCGGGAGATCCAGCGTCTATTCGCCGCGGTCTGAGGCGATCCGTTCCAGCGTGAACAGTCGAAATTCACGTCCACCGGCGAGATCCCGTGCGATCTCGTAATTGGGCCAGAACCCAACGGCCTTGTCCCAGGCCTGTGCTCGCTCCACTCCGGTGAGCGTCCGGACCGATGCCGTGAACTGCTCGTCGCGTCGCCGCACGGTGACCTGCTGCACGGCCGTGAGGTTCGCCGACCACCCCGGATGCTTGCCGCTGCCCCAGTTCGACCCGACCACCAGGAACGCGTCGCCGTCGGGAACGTATTGCAGCGGGGTCGTGCGAGGTATGCCTGTCTTCCGGCCGGGCACAGTCACCTGGATCGACGGAAGTCCCACCAAATCGAGCACGCCGATTCGATCCCTGCTCACCCGGCGCAACGATCGAGTCCGTACGTCAAATGGGCCTAACCGATGGGTTCGTGCTAGGCGCCAGACCGCAGGGCTGAACCTTCGACGGCGAAGAGCGGCCATTTGCCGGGGACGCCCTTGAGCGTATGGGCGCCGCGACCAGTGAACGGGATGCCCGAGCCCGCGACGAGATCGGCGACGGTGCGCGAAACGAGAACTTCGTCGGGCTGGGCGAGCGCCTCGACGCGTTGGGCGATGTGGACAGCGATGCCGCGGATGTCGTCACCGCGCAGCTCGATTTCGCCAGTGTGTAGACCGCCACGCACACGCATGCCGATGGCATGGACCGCATCGCGTATGGCGCAGGCGCAGCGCACGGCTCGTCCCGGCCCGTCGAAGGTCGCCAAAAAGCCGTCGCCGGTCGTTTTGATTTCTCGGCCGCGGAAGCGTTCGAGTTCGGCGCGGGTGAGGCCGTCGTGGGTGGCGAGCAGCTCGGACCATCGGCGGTCGCCCATCCCTGCGACCTGGTCGGTGGAACCCACCACGTCCGTGAACATGACGGTGGCCAGCACCCGGTCGACATCACGGGTAGGAACCGTGCCGGTGACGAACTCCTCGATGGCGTCCAGGAGCGGTCCCGTGTCGCCAGCAAAGAACAACCTGTCCGCGCCGGCGAGTTCGATGTAGCGGGCGTTGTCGATGTGCTCGGCGACATATCGGGCCTGTTCGGAGCCTGGCGCGCCGCTACGGACAGCCACCAGCGTTGGCACCCGGATCGTCCCCAGGAGGTCTCGCACGTCTGGGGCGAAGCTGGCGCGAAGACGCCAGGAGGCATCATGCGGCGACATCGACACGCGTTCGCAACGTCCCAACCAGTTTGCGAACCGGGCGTCGCCGACGGCGCTGGGAGCGACGATCCCGAGCAGCTCACCGGTTCCCCACCGGTCCAGGCGCGCTGCGAGCACCGCCTCAAGCTCCTCGTCCGCGTAGCCTTCCGGGTAGTCGTCTGCCCATCGGAGGCGGGCGCTCGGGTTGATGAGTACCAACGCCGCGGTGCGCTCGGGATGGGTGGCGGCGAACTGCAAAGCCGGAACCCCGACCGTCGCGTCGAGCACAATTACCCGTTCGCAGCCGAGGTCGTCGGTCACGGCGATCATGTCGTCAACGAAGCTCTCAGTGAGGCGGCCCTCCACCGGCGCGATCGGATCCGAGGAGCCTGTGCCCCGGGAGTCGAACCAAACATGGCGGCTGAAAGACGACAGGCCGTTGAGGAATCGAACAAATCTGGGCTCGTCCCACATCAGATCGAGGGGAAGTTGGGCCGGCTTGGTGGTCAGCACGTCGGGAGGCCCCGCACCGAGGGCCTGGTAGGCGACCCAACCGTTGGTTGCCTTGGCGTACATCGTCTCTGGCACGCTCACCAAAGCATTCTGTCGCAACCGCGCCGACGTGTCATGGCCCGCCCGCCGACGCGGACCGCTGGCGGGGCGATGAATCTAGTGACGACCCGCGGAGCACCATCGGCTCCGATTGCTCACGGCCCGGTAGGAGACCGCCCGCCGTGTAGTCGGTGATCTTGTTGGTCTCGTCTACGACCTTCTGATGAGTGAACTTCGGAGCAGCGGCCTTGAGTCCCTGGTAGAAGAGATCAGCATTGATCCAGCCGGCCAGCGAGGACTCGTTCTCGTCGAAGTCGCCGCTCTTCATCCACTTCTGGAAGTCCTTTAGGCCCTTCGGCTTCTGCTTGACCTCGAACGGCGTGAAGAACGTCGCCGTGTACGAGCCCTCGAAGAATCTGGCGTTCTCCTTGATGAAACGATGGTTGTAGACGTTCGGCAGGTACTGCGTGGCATCCAAGCCCTGCTTCTTCATCTCCGTGGCGAGCGTCAGCGTCCCGTTGTTGTCCAGGCAGGATGCGACCAGATCGACGCCCTTGTCCTTCATCTGCGAGACGTCAGTACTGAAGTTCGTTGACCGAACACTTGGAGCAACGGCGTCACGCCCGGCGCCGACGATTACGAACTCATCGACCAGCTCATCGAGCAGGGCCGTGCCGACCATCGGTTGCACTGCCCCGAGCACTGTGGGCGTGGATTAGTACCGTTGCACATCCGACAGCCTGAGCTGCTGCACGTCTGCAGGGGCTATGTCCCCTTGCGGGAGGCGGACCGTGACCTCAACGTGATCTCCGCCATCGGTAACATCGAACTCGATCTCGGTGTTGCCGGCCCCCGCTTCCCAAGTGGTCCTGATCGGCACGGGAGGGCTGTGACCGAACGCGAGACCGATCGCGTCCAGGTAACGGTCGCGCGCGACGCGCTCGAACCCCGGGCCCTGCAGGACGCTGCCGCTCATGGGATATTGCTCGAACTCGGGCTTTCCATGCTGACCGGCTTTGAGATCTCGAATGAGGTCCGTGAAACCTCGGCCAGACCGCAACAAGGTTTGGGCTTCCGTGAGGTTGTTCGTGACATTGCCGGTGCTGTACCACGCGTCCAGCGCCCGCGCGGCCGGGCCCTTGAACTTCATTGGCATCGTGATCTCCGATCGTCCGTCCCCGCCAAAGGACCGGTTCGGCGCGCGGATCGTAGGTCGACGGCGTCCGCCGTGCCAGCGTCGGTCATTATTCCGAGCCCTCGCGCCGAGCACGCACCTCCGCCAACCCGGGTTCCTGGGACGCCAGCCACACCTCCAAGCCGCACTGCCCAGTGCGCTCGAACGGCACGTCGGAGTGGCTCCGACCTGGCCGGCTACGGCGATCGTGACGCGAAGGACGCGCGTCGCGCCGGAGCTGCTGCCCGCGTGGCGCGGGGGTTCGTCGAGGGTCCAGATGACGGGAAGGCCGCGGTGGCGGCACGCGTTGGGATATCAGGGAACGTGGTTGCCATCTCCGGAAGTCTTCAGGGGACATCGTCCAATTCGGCGCTCTTGCGGGCGATCGGCGCGGCCGCCACGAACGTCGACTTCACCGTGTGGGATGAGCTCGGGGAACTCCCGCTTTTCCGTCCCGACCGGGTCGGCGATGCGTACGTCGATTCGCTTCGCTGCGCCTCGCGCACGCTGACGCGGTACTCATTTCGACGCCAGTACCGGGTGGGATGCCGGGAGCGTTGAAGAACGCTCTCGATTGGCTGGTCGGCTCGGGTGAGCTCTACGGCAAGCTAGTCGTGATCATGAGTGCGGCACCGAGCGCCGAGCGAGGACAGAACGCTCGTCGCTGGGTCGCGGAAGTCGTGAGGATGCAGGGCGGCGTGGTGCAGGACTCCTTCACGGTGGCGATCAGATCCTCGGACCGCGCGACGGAGATAGCGCACATGGCTGAGGGGGCGCTCGGGCGCGCTCTCGACGCCCTCGATCCAGCGCCGTGAGGTCACCTCTGGCCGCACAGAACGAACGCCCGAACCTCGACCTCACACGCTCATCGACCCGCACGGAACGGCACTTCCGCGTGCGCGGTGGCGACCAGAACGGGCAATCTGTCCGGCTCACGAGAGGCCAGGGTGCTCCCCGATCCGGCGGTAGGAGCTAAAACAGGACCGACGCCCGACAGTGCGGAACCATGGCGTGGTTGGAGGGGAGCGAATGGCATCCGATGACTTCGAGGCACTGACCACGCAAGCCCGAGCCGCGCTAGACGCGATCGCGAAGGGAGACCCAACGGGCTACAAGGCGCTGTACTCCCGGCAGGAGGACATCACACTCGGCAACCCATTCGGTGGATTCGCGCATGGCTGGGACGAGGTGGTGGAGCAACTTGAACGGGCCGCGTCTCATTACCGGGATGGCGGAACGATAGGGTTTGAGACGGTGTCGCAACTGGTGTTACCGGAACTCGCGTACACGGTCGAGATCGAGCGCTTCAACGCGAAGGTCGGCGGAGGTGACCAGCTGAGCGACTTGGCCCTGCGGGTCACCTGCGTTTACCGCCGTGAGAACGGTGCTTGGCGACTCGTGCACCGCCACGCGGATCCGAGAGTCTCGCGGCAACCGGCCGAGTCGGTGATCCCGCGTTAAGCGGCTGTCCTGCAAGTGCCGTTGGGCGCGCGCCAGAACTGCCGTTCCGCGCTCGCGGTCGCAGTACAGAACGTTGCGCCAGAACGGCGCCCGGACCACGTGGAGTTGCCCCGCTTCGGTGGACACCTGATAGTGAGCTTGGGCTCACAGGAAGGGGTCCTGGATGGGGCGTCCGTCGAAGTATCCAGCGGAGTTCCGGCAAGAAGCCGTGCGGCTCGCGCTGGTGTCGGATGAGTCGCGTGCTGCGGTGGCGCGGCGCCTGGGGATCAACGAAACGACGTTGAGGAACTGGGTCGCCGATCACCTGGCGGAGGAGGCGCGGGGTTCGGATCCGTTGGCGATCGCGGTGTCGGAGCGCGAGGAGCTGCGTCAGCTGCGCAAGGAGAATGCGGAGCTGCGGACCGAGCGCGAGATCTTGCGCAGGGCTGCCGCCTATTTCGCCCAGGAGACGGTCCGGTCTGCCGCTTCCGGTTCGTCGACGAGTACCGAGACGCCTACGGCGTCAAGCGGCTCTGTGGAGTCCTTGGAGTCTCGCGTTCGGGGTTCTATGCGTGGGCGGCCCGGCCAGCGTCGGCCCGGGCGATCCGAGACGCAGAGTTGACCGCGGTGATCGTCGAGGTCCATCACCGGTCGCGACGCACCTACGGCGCGCCGAGAATCCACGCCGAGCTTCGCCGCCTCGAGCAGCGCTGCTCTCGCAAGCGAGTGGCTCGCCTCATGCGGTCTTCTGGGCTGGTGGGCGTGCATGCGCGCCGACGATGGCGCCGGGGCCCCGCCGACGTCGCGTCGGCGCCGGATCTGGTCAAGCGCCACTTCACGCCCTCGGGGCCCGACCAGGTCTGGGCCGCTGACGTCACCCAGTTCCGCACCGGCGAAGGGTGGCTGCATCTCGCTGGTGTCATTGACCTGTGGTCCCGACGCGTCGTCGGCTGGGCGATGAGCAACTCCCCGAACAGTGAGCTTGTTACTGACGCGTTGTTGATGGCCTTCCAACGCCGGCGTCCTGACCGTCGGGTCGTGCATCACAGCGACCGCGGCGCCGCCTACACCTCACTCGCCTTTTCGCAACGCGTCAGAGAACCCGAATTGGATCAGTCCTTCGGATCCACGGGCGACTGCTTCGACAACGCCGCGGTCGAAGCCTTCTGGGCCACCCTCAAACGTGAACTCGCCTGGATCCACAACGCGAGAACCTGGCCCAACCGATCCGAACTTCGCTCGGCGCTCTTCGACTACATCGAAGGCTTCTACAACCCCACTCGCATCCAACGCCGGCTGGCACACCAGAGCCCCGCCGACTACGAACAACACACAGCCGCTTGAAACATCGTGTCCACGAAAGCGGGGCAACTCCACGCTGCCAGGCGCGCCCGATCGGCAGTGCGTCCAGCAGCTTGGACGCCATGACAACGAGGAGGTTGTTGTGACGTAACTGAGCGACAAGCTCAGGGCAGCCAGCCGGTGCGAGTCCGGTCCGGGGAG
>Ga0137372_10001306_pt1 | contig 24040 bp, 28 predicted proteins | sample SagtaG_6_FD_104911 | JGI IMG/M metagenome (GOLD analysis project Ga0137372, IMG submission 104911) | Vadose zone soil microbial communities from Sagehorn Ranch, Mendocino, California, USA - Sage1_R_60_16 metaG | ecosystem: Environmental > Terrestrial > Soil > Vadose zone | place: USA...
AGGCCGCTGGCCGCCTGGTGCTCCAGCCACTCGCGGGCATAGCGCTCGTGAATGCCCGCGGCCTCTGCCAGCTCTGCGGACGTGAGCGGGCCCTTGTCGGCGAGCGTCCTGTAGAGCCTGAGGACGTCGCCGAGGTAGACGGAGAGCAGATCGAACGCGCTGATCGCGTCCATGAACAGGCGCTCGACGAGCGCGTCGCGTCGTTCGGCGGCATTGGCCGTGGCTGCCATAGCGAGAACCTCCTTTAGGTGCCTGCCCGACGATCTTCCTCTGATCCGGTTCCTAAGATCAAGGACATGTCCCGTTCGACCAGCCTTCTGTGATCGCGCGTGTGATCATCGTCGCGGCGATCGTCACCGCCGCGACCTCGGTCTCGGCCGTGGTCGTCCCGCGCCAGGGACACGGAGCTCCCCTCCGGCCGGGGCGGAGGCCGGCGAGGAGCACGAGGCGACTCGGACGATCCGAGGAGCGAGCTGCGGCGTCGAGCGCTGGCCGGTCAAGACGCTCTCCGATCCTCGGGCGCGAGACGTTGATTTCGCCGTGAGGCCCGCGACCGTTCGCTATCTCGGATCGCTGCGGGCAAGCCCGGGTGGCCAGGACTCCCGCGGCCCGCTCGAGTCGCGCGTCTTCGGCGTCCAGGCCCGGCTCGTCGGCGTCAAGCGGGAGGCGGATTCCGACTACCACCTGATGCTCTCGCAGGGCGGCGCGACGATGATCGCCGAGATGCCGCTCGCCGCCTGCACGTCGGGGGCCCAGCATCGCTACGCGATGTCGACGGCGCGGGCCGAGCTCGAGCGCGCGGTCGGCGGCCCGGTCGGGGAGTCCTGGATCCACCCGGGCTTGCGGGTGCGCGTCGCCGGCGTCCTCTTTTTCGACTTCCCGCACGGGCAGTCGGGACATGCGTGGAACTACGCGGAGCTGCACCCGGTGACCGGCTTCCACGTTCTCAGCTCCCGGTAGTCGCGCGCGCAAGCGCCTCGACGAGCAGGTCCGCGTGCTCGGCGAAGACGAGCGGGGGCCGGATCTCCAGACGTTCTCGTCGCGGCCGGTTCGGCCGATCATGATGCCGTCGTCGCGCAGGCGTTGACCACGCGCGGCGGGATCTCGATCACCGCTACCTCCTAGCCAGGAGGGTTTCGACGGAAGGCAAGGGGCGAGCCCTCGCCCGCCCCTCGTTCCCCTCGGTTGCTAGTGAAGTTGGCCGCGGATTGCGCCCCCCGTGAACGCCGTCGTGTGGTAGTTGACGTAGTAGGCGCTCGGGTTGGTGCACAGGGCCGCGCCAGTCGTGCCCGCGTTCGGCGTTGCCATGCCGCTCTGCCTAATGTGGCGCGCACTTGTCGCCGGAGTCGGCGATACGAACAGCGGCACGACGATCGGGCCGGCGACGCCGACTGGTGCCAGGTGGATGTGACCGGCGACGAACGTTTCGCCGTTCTTGTTGAGGATGTGGGTCTTGAACTCGATCGTGCCGTTGGCACGAATCTTGATCTGGGTGTGGCCCTTGGCGGTTGACGTCGAGCCTGTCGTTTCGCTCGTGGCCGTCAGCCTCGCATGGAGGACGCACATGACGCCGTTTCCGTTCTTCGCCGGCGCCACGCTCGCCGCGGACGCGGCGACTACGCAGGCGACGACGACACCGAGAATCAGACGTCGCATCTAGCCTCACTTCCCTTCGCGGTAGGTTGTGGCTCGCCGAAAACCTGCCCGGAGCAGCTCTTTTCCAACCGGCGACGCTGCAAAGTCTGAGTAAAGTTTTCCCAGTTCTGACCGGCGCAGCGTGAGCCCTACGGCCGGCTCACGAGTTCACGCGGACGCGATCGAACCGCCGCAGGGACTGGCACCTTTGGTGCCAGTCCCTACAAAAGCTCACGCAGGGCGGTCACAAGCTGGTCAGCGTGCTTGTCCGCGAAGACCAGCGGTGGACGGATCTTGAGGACGTTCTCGTCTCGGCCGGTGCGTCCGATCAAGATTCCCTCGTCGCGGACCTGGTTGACGACGCGCTCGGCCTGCTCCGCGGAGGCCAGCTCGACGCCGACGAGTAGGCCGCGGCCGCGGACTTCTGCGCCGAGCTGCTCGAGCGAGCCGATCAGGCGCGAGCCGACCCGGGCGGCGTGCTCGACCAAGCGCTCGTCCTCGATCACGTCGAGCACGGCCAGTGCCGCCTGGGCGGCGACGGGGTTACCGCCGAACGTGCTGAAGACGTGGGTCGTCGCGGCCAGCCGCTCGGCGATCTCCCCGCGCGTGATCACGGCCGCGACTGGGTAGCCGTTTCCCATCGGCTTGCCGAGCGTGACGAGGTCGGGCGTTACGCCGTAGTGCTCGAACGACCAGAGGTGGTCGCCCGTGCGGCCGTGGCCGGCCTGGACCTCGTCGGCGACGAAGAGGCCTCCGGCGGCATGCGTCTCCTCGACGATCCCGGCCACGTCCTCGGGCCGCGCGAACCGGATGCCGTCGCTCGTGAAGGCGCCGTCAAGGAACGTCGCTGCCAGCGGCACTCGTAGCCGTTCGAGCGCCGCTTGCATGTCCGTGCCGCCGGTGCCCGGTGGGGCGATCGTCTCCACATTCGTCGGCCGGTAGCCGGCGGGCCATTCCTCGGGGGAGAAATCCGCGATCGCCGTCGTGACGCCGTGGTAGGCGTGCTCGGTCATGATCCCGCCCTGCCCGCCGGTCGCGGCGAGGGCGAACCGCCAGGCCAGCTCGTTCGCCTCGCTGCCGGAGTTGACGAGCATCACCGTGTCGAGGCCCGAGCCCGGCGGCATCGAGGCCGCCAGCCGCTCGGCGAGCTCGATCAGCGGCTCGTACAGGTAGCGCGCATGCGTGTTGAGCAGCCGCGTCTGGCGCACGACCGCCTCGGTCACGCGCGGGTGGCAGTGACCGACGACGGGAACGTTGTTGTAGGCGTCGAGCAGCCGGTTTCCGTCCGCGTCGTAGAGCCAGACGCCCTCGGCGCGAACCACGTGCACCGGGTCGTCGTAGGTCAGCTCGGTCAGCGCGGGGCCGAGGACGGCCGAGCGACGGTAGGCGAGCTCCTGCGTCGGGACGGTCGGCCGCGGCGCTCCAAGCTCGCGCGCGACCTCGTCGTAGCCGAGGGCGTCGAACTGCTCGAGCAGCGCCCACGAGTCGTCGTCCCAGGCCTGGATGTACTCGGCGTTTTCGGGGTAGCGCTCCGTGCGCCAGGCGCTGATCGTGACGATCGCCGCCAAGCGCGCGGCGACCAGCTCGCCGAGCAGCTCGAGCTCGAGTTGTTCGAGCGGGATCCGCGACTGGTAGCCGTCGATCGCGATCCGCCCGATGCGAAAGACGTCGTCGGCGGGGCGTCCGCGCAGCAGCGACGCGAGCGCGATCGCAAAGTCCGCGGCCTGCGCAGTGAAGTTGATGTCGCCGAAGTCGGTGATGCCGGAGATCCGGCCTTCGTCGTCGAGGAGCACGTTGTCGAGGTTGAGGTCCCCCTGGCAGACCTGGGCGCGCAGCAGCGCCCAGCGCGGGGCGACGCGCTCCTCGAAGCGGTCGAGCACTGTCTCGACAAGCCGGCGCCGCGAGGCGTCCGGGATCGCCTCGACATGCTCGCGGAGGTCGGTCGCGTTGCGCACGTCCCAGAGCAACTTCCGTCCCGCCGCCGGGTGGAAATAGCTGCGCAGGGCGAGGTTCAGGCGCGCATGCGTCTGTCCGTAGGAGAAGAGCGCTCGCTCGTCGAGCTCGGGCCCGCCGTCGCGGCCGCGTAGGCGCTGGAACAGCCGGACGAAATGCGGGCCGTCGGGGCCGTCCCAGGTAGGACAGTGCTCGTCGCTCAGGCTCAGCCGCGGCGCCGCGACCGGCAGCTCGGGGTCGACTCGCTGAATGTGCAGAATGCCCTCGATCTCGAGCTCGAGCACCGGTGCTTCCTCGCCGAGGTTGGAGATCTTCAGCACGCCACCCGCGCCGCCGTCGTCGATCAAGAACGTCTGGTCGCGCTCGCTGCCGAGGTCGCTCGCCCGGCCATCGAGACCGAACAGCGCCGCGGCGATCGTCGCGACCTCGTCCGCGGAGAACCGCGGCGGCGGCGCCTCGAGCACGCTCACGATTCCTCGCTGAGGGCTCGTACCGCGAGTTCGAGGTCGACGTGGACGGCGTCGGAGACGTAGACGGCCCACGGATGCGGCGGCGTTCCGCCGGTGTAGGCGACAACACGTTTTCCGAGGCTGTGTGCGTACCAGGCTTCCATCGCCGTGCCCTCGTCGGGGGACATGAAGGCGGCTAGGACGGCGTCGCATGAGTCGATCTCGGCGAGATCGCCGTCGACGATCTTCGCTTCGTGTCCCTCCGTCTGCCCTCGGAAATCGCGCCGCATCGGATCGACAGGCTCCCAACCGATCTCGCGAATGAGCGCTACCGCGCGGCGGCGGTACTCCTCCGCATACGGCGGCCCGGCGAGATACACGCGGCTCATACGCCTACAGTACGAACTGTGGAAGAGAGCTCGCGCTCGAGCGACTTCGTCGCGCTGGGCCATCCCGGTTCCGAGCACTACGGCGGCCTGGAGACCTTCGCCAATCCCGGCGTCTCGCAGGTCGAGATGACGAGCGACGAGCTCGCCGCCGTCTGCCCGGTCACCGGCCAGCCGGACCTCTACGTGGCCACGATCGAATATCGGCCGCGGGCACTCTGCCTCGAATCGAAGTCGCTCAAGCTCTACCTGGTCGGTTTCCGCGACGAGCCGCATTTCTGCGAGGCGCTCGCGGTCAGGATCCGCGATGACGTCGCCGAGGTGCTCGAGCTGCCGGCGGACGAGGTGAAGGTGACGCTCAGGCAGAAAGCGCGCGGCGGGATCTCGATCACCGCGACCTCCTGACCGGGGGCCGGACATGACGGGCTCGGCTGCGGCGCCTCGAGGAGTCGTTTCGCGGGCGCCGCGATTTTGCAGGGTCGTCCGTGCAGGTCGATCAGCTCGAGCTGGACACGTTCGCGAGCTCGTAGACGTTTCCGGCGGCTACTACGATCGACGACGGGGCCGGTGGACGTCTTCGAGCGGATGGTGTTCCATCTCTACCGAAGCCTCGAGAGCGGCTCGGCATCACCTACTCGGCGTCGTATAGGTCGTCCCCGTGTGGCTCCTGGATCATGTTGCCGCCGTCGACGACGACCGACTGGCCGGTGACGTAGGCCGCCGACTCGGATGCGAGATACGCGATCAGTCCGGCCACCTCGTCCGGCGTCCCCGGGCGCCCTATCGGGGTGTGGTGTCCGGCGGTGAGCTCATCCGGCGTCGACGAGTGCGTCGCGATCCAGCCCGGGGCGACGGAGTTCGCGGTGATTCCGAAGCGGCCGTTCTCGAACGCGATCGTTCGCATCATCCCGTCCATCGCGCCTTTCGCCGTCGCGTAGGCCGTCGAGCCGGGCGCGGTTACGTAGGGGCCCGTCACCGACGAGACCATGACGATCCGTCCGTAGCGTCGCTCGACCATCGACGGAAGCACCGCCTGCGTCGTGTGGAAGGCCGTCTTCAGCGTGATCTCGAGCTCGCGCTGCAGGTCCTCGGGCGTGAGCTCGCCGAAGGGCGCGCCGACAGCCGGCGTCCCGGTCTGGACCATGCCGGCCGCGTTGACGAGGATCTCGACCGGGGCGAGCGCCTCCTGCGCGGCGGCGACGAGCTCGAAGGCCTGATCGCGATCCGTCAGGTCGGCCACGTGCGAGACGACATTGGCGCCGGCGCCTCGCAGCTCCGAGGCGCGCGCCTCGATCCGTTCGGCCGTGGTCGAGGTGATCGCCACGCCGGCGCCGAGTCGCGCAAGCAGCCGGGCCGTCGCGAAGCCGATTCCCTTGTCGCTGCCGCAGCCCGTGACGAGCGCGGTCCGGCCGGTGAAGTCGAAGGGGTTCTCAATCATCTCCGCTCGCCTCCCTGGCATTCAGCCGATCACGTGCACGCGTTCGAAGCGGCGCCATCGGCGGTCGGCCGTGACGATCGTGTCCGCCTCCAGCGCCTCCCCGCAAGCGAGGACGAGGGCGTCCGGAAGACGCAACGCGCGCCTGCGTGCGCGCAGGGACGCAGCGCGATCGGCGATTGCCTTGTCGATTGGTTCGATCCGAAGCCCGAGCGAGTCGATCGCATCACGGACCTCGTCAAGCCGACCGGAGCGCGCCGGATCGACCAGGGTCTCAGCGTAGGCCGAAGCGGGCAATCGCAGATCGTCGTCAGCATGGTCGAGGAGCAGGGCCGTCGCGCGCTCGTGGTGAACATCTGCGGGATCGAGATGAGCGATCACGACGCTCGCGTCGAGGACGATCAGCGCCACTCGTCGCGCAGTTTTTCAAGGCCGCCCGGTCGGTAGACGCCGGCGAGCATGCCCGATGTCTCCGCAATCGCGCGGCGCCTGTCCTCGGTTTGAGCCCCTGGGCTGAGCACAATCCTGCCCCCTCGGTCGACGTCGACCTTGAGCTCGTCACCCGGGCCAAGTCCGACCGCGTCGAGCGCCTGTTGGGGGATTGTCACCTGGTGCTTGCTGGAAACCCTGGTGTAGCCTCGCCGGCGGTTCTTCTTTACTCGTGCCATCTGAGTAAAGAATACAGCCTGTCGTCGGTTACACGACGGCTGCAATCGCGTCGACGATCACAGGGACGTTCAGCGGGGCCGGGCCTTGCCCTGGCGACGAGCGTGCGTGACGTCCCGCTTCGCCCCACAGCTCGACGATGAGGTCACTGAAGCCGTTCGTGACGGCCGCGTTTTGGGCAAAGCCTGGCTCGCAATAGACGTAACAGACGGCGCGAATCCACTCCGTCACCCGATCCAGCTCTCCGAGCTCGCGCTTGAGAGAAGCCAACATCGAGAGGCCGGTCGAGCGCGCTGCTTGGTAGCCCTCTTCCAGTGTCAGGTCGCGGCCGACGACGCCCTGAGCAATCGGCTTCGCCCCGTCGAAAGGCCCGTGCCCGGCGACGTACGCGAGTCCGCCGTGAACCTTCACGAGCTCGTAGTTGCCAGGCGGGGACGATCGGCGCGGGTAGCTCCAGCCCGAGCTCGTTGAGTCGATTTTCGATTCTGCCCATCGCGATGAGCCTAATCGGCTCGACGTTCGAGAGCGCACTGGAATCACATCCGGATCGCGAACGCGGTAAAACAACACTTGCGAACGAGAGCTCCCAAGGAGGCAGTGGAATGGAAGCTCAGATCGGCGACAACATCGTCTTCGAGTCCGAGCGGGTGGGCCAGCCCGCTCACAGCGGCGTGATCGAGGAGGTGCTCAAGCAGCAGCCGCCGCGGTACCGCATACGCTGGGAGGACGGCCGCGAAAGCATCGTGGCACCCGCGGCAGGCGCCGCCCGGATCGAGCCGAAGAAGCAACCGGCCAAGCGCTAGCCGGATGGCCACGGAAATCTGACGCGCGCGCTCGACGAGGCGGGAGTGGCCTATGAGCTGCTCCCCCACGAGCACACCGAGTCGGCGCTCGCCGAAGCTCAGGCTCTCGCAGACGGTGGATCGCAGAGCCACTGCTAGCCTGGACTGCTCCGACCGGAACCAACCAGGAAGGAGGTGAGCGCGCTTGCTCGCACTCACCGACAACGCGGTTGAGGCCGTGAAAAGCATCGTTTCGTCCTCGAACGAGGCCTCCGAAACGAGCGGTCTGCGGATGGTTGCCGAACGGGCAGGAACGCAGGCGAACTTCCACCTCGCGGTCGTTCCGCTGCCCGCTGAGGATGACGAAGTGATCGACGAACAGGGAGCCCGCGTCTTCCTCGAGCCGGAGGCGGCCTCGCTTCTCGACGAGAAGGTTCTCGACGCCAGCGTCGAGCAAGACCAAGTTGCGTTCACGATCGCGGACCAGGTCGAGGAGTAGCCAGAGAGTTTCGGTGGCACAGAGAGGTCATCTGGATGAGCGGATCGACCTCTCCGTGACCGCTCAGAGGAAGCTTCCGACGCAGCGGGCCGGGTCGACCTCGTCAGGGACGGGGACCGGCTGTAGGTGCGGGTGCGTGGCGCAGGCTCATGAATCGATTTCTCCTTCACGTCCGGGGGATTAGTCTGTGGTAGCTCGACAGGAGCAGAAGGTCCGGGTTCTCGTTGTTGACGACGACCCGGATTTCGTCGAGGCGGCGAAGGTGTCGCTCGCCGCCGATCGGCGCATTGAGGTCGTGGGCGGTGCCGCCAGCGGCGATGAGGCGGTGAGGCAAGCCGCGGCGTTGCGTCCCGAGGTGGTGGCGATGGATGTCGTGATGCCGGGTCTGGATGGTCTTGAGGCGACAAGGCTGATCCGGAAGGATCAGCCGGAGTGTCGGGTCGTCCTGGTCAGCGGCTCGATCTTCGTTGACCGGGGAGATGAGGGCTTCGAGGCGGCACGTGCCGCTGGAGCCTCCGCTTATGTCGTCAAGTCGAGAGCCGTGCTCGATCTGGCGGAGGTTGTCGTCTCTGTTGCTCGCAGCACCGGGAACATGTCCAAGTCGTCCGACTGACCCAGACCGTTCACTCCGCGGAACCGGAACCGCGGCCGGCCTGCGGCCGCGGCTACACCTCCGCGAGGAGCGGCTCGGCGATCGGCAGCTCGAAGACGAACGTCGCTCCACGTGCTGGCGCAGACTCGACCCAGAGCCGGCCTTTCATCGAATGAACGAGCTCGCGGCAGATGTAGAGCCCGAGCCCGCTCCCGCCGACACCATGGCGGTTATCCGGATCGAGGCGGTAGAACTTCTCGAAGATTCGGTCCTGCTCGCCGACGGGGATCCCCAGTCCTTCGTCCCGGACCGAGAATCGGATTGACTCTCCATCCTGCTCGGCGGCCACTTCAACCCGCCCTCCGCCGGGCGAATACTTGATCGCGTTGTCGATCAGATTCGCGAGCACCTGGTGCGTCCGCACGCCGTCGCCGACGACGTACGGCAGGGCTGCTGGCGCAAAAATCTCAAGGCTCGTCCCTTCCGGAGTACGGTGTCGAGCTTCCCCCACCACCGTGCGGACGAGCTGCTCGGGATCGAACGGCTCGCTCGCGACGCGCAGCGACCCCGCATCGAGCTGGCCAGTCAGGAGGATCTCCTCGACGAGCTCGGCGAGCCGTTTCGATTGCTCCGCAATCATGTCCAACAGCTCGTCCTGGGTGTCAGCATCCAGACGTTCGTGGCGTTGCCTCAGCGTCATCGCCGCACCGTGCAGGGACGCGAGCGGCGTCCGCAGCTCGTGTGAGACGGTCGCGACAAACTCGGTTCGCATCGTCTCGAGCCGCCGCTCGTTCGTGACATCCCTGAACGCGTAGACCGTGCCGTCTGTGAACGCGACGCCGGCGACGGACAGCCACAGTTCGCGCCCCTCGACATCGAGCGGGACGGTTTCCGCCCGTGAGATCTCGGCCTGGTCCCCGGGGCGCGAGGCAACGGGGACGAGTGGCCCTACGTTCCGCCAACCCGAGAGGGCGACCTCTGCGGAACGCCCACAGACGTCGTCGGCGGCGAGGCCGGTGATCGCCTCCGCCGCCGTGTTCCAGAGGCGGATCACGCCCTCCGAGTCGATCAGGAAGACACCGTCGCCAACGTGTGAGAGCACCCGCCCTGCCTGGGTCCGCTGTTGCTTTGCGAGCCGATTGCGGGCGATTGCGGGAGCCAGCGCATAGCCGACCAGCAGGACCGCGACGAGCACGCTGAAGCCGACAGCAACGACCCGCCAGCGAGCGGCATTCGCGTCTGCGGAGATTCTCGACACCGGGGCGAGCACGACGAGCTTCGTCGGATGCGGTCCAGCGCCCAAGAGGCTCGCGAGCGCCCGGTACCGCTCACCGCCGGTTGTGAGATCGACCGCGCGGCCGAGGGGAAGCCTCGCCTGCGTCTGGCCGCCGGCTGGCCCGAGCCAGAGCGCTTCACCGCGGGCGAAGCCGAGCGTGCCGCCCTCCGGAAGGCCCGATGCGTGCTCGAGCTGCGCGAGAAGACGTGTGTCGAACGGCACCTTCACGATCACCCGGCCGAGCGTCCGCCCGCGCGCGACCACCTCGACGCTGCGGGCCGCGGCGTCCGGCGTTGCCGATCCTGCGGAACGTCCGAGCGTGAAGGAGACGTCGCGGCCGGCGAGCCGCGCAAGCTGGCGCCGGTCGCGACGAGCAAGCGCCCGTTGGACGCGCGGCGATGAGGCGAGGTCGCGCGCCCGTTGCTCGGCGTTGCCGAGGATGCGAGCGTAGTCAGTGACCGCGATCTGCAGCCGGGCCTGCAACCGCGCGTCCGCGTTCGAGCGCTTTTTGCCTGAATCCCAGCCGGCAAACGCCCAGAAAGCCACCGCCAGTGGCAACACGAGCAGCACGAGTGCAGCCGCCAGACGGAGCTTTCCGGTCAGCGGAGCGTTGATTTCTTCCCTCCATTCTTGCCCGAGCCGTGCTGGTCGCCCTCGGGTACGGGCGGCGCTGCCGGAGTGGTCGTCGCCTGGTTCTCTTGGCCCGTTGACCCCTTACCCGGCGGTCCAGTGTGATCGTGATTGGGATCCCCGTGTCCCCATCCTGGCTTGTTCCCGTCCTGCGGACGCTTCTCTTGATCCGTCGAAACCTTCGGGATCGGCACCGACGCGGGTAGCCGCGTAACCGGCGGCGCAGGGGATGCTGGGCTCGGCGGCGAAGGCGGCGGGGCCTTCGACGCCCCAGCTGGGCTAACCGGCCTCGAGGAGCCGCGGGAAGTGGGCGTCGATGTCGCTGACCGGGAAGCCGGGGCGGAGAGGCTCCGACGGTCGGCCGGGCGCGCGGCCGGGCCGCGGCTGCGCGACAAGGGCTGCGCCGGAGGCGAGAACGAGGCGACGACACGCCCCACCTTCGTCGTGAGCGGCGGCACGACCGGCGGCGGTCCGAGCGCTTGGGGCCCCGTCGTTAGGAGAAGCGACGAAGCGCAGACGGAAGCGCCCACGGTCGCGAAGGCGGGCAAGAGAGGACCGATTCGCGCGACCATCTGCTTCATTTCTGCTCCCGCGACTCGCCGACTGGCGTTTTCGACACCTAGGTTCTCTTCGGCGCAATCGGACGGTCACTTGAACGCATTCCGATTCGCAACGGCATGCGAGGTCGAGCCAACCTCCGCGGTCGACAAACAACGACAAGAGAAGGACGCCGCACGATGGCCGCAGCGCCATTTCAAGATGGGGTTGCGTTCTCGCCATTCCTGGAGTGAATAGAGGGAGGGCTGCGCCCAGAAGTGGGGAGAGGATGCTTTCTGGGCGCAGCCTAATTCTGCCCAGGCCTTGTGCACGATGTCACCTCCGCCACGTCTCGTCCGCCTCACGCAACCTCGAGATAGTCACGGAGATCAGGCCCAAGCGTGCGCATCTTGTCGAGCGCCCTCACCTCGAGCTGGCGAGCCCGCTCGCCTGTCACTCCCAGCTCCTTCCCGACCTCGACGAGCGAGCGCGGGGCCTGTCCCGAAAGCCCGAACCGCAGTTCGAGTACGAGGCGGAGGCGATCGTCGAGCGAGTTGAGGATGGTCGCGACCTCCTCTCTTTGCAGGCGCTCGACGATCCTCGCTTCCGGATGAGCTGACTTGGTGTCTTCCAGCAGCTCCATGCGGGTCCGCTGTCCCTCTTCCGGAGGAGACTCGAGACTGACGGGATGGCGCTCGTACTCGAGTAATTTGTGGACGCGGTGCGCGTCAAGCCCCGTCTCGGTGGCGATCGCGCTGAGCAGGGGCTCGCGATTCAGGCGCTGGAAGAGAATCTGACGCGATCTCCGAACTGCTCGAATTAGCCTTCCGACCTGGCTTGGCACCGTGATCACGCGCGCATGGCGCTCCGCCGCTCTCTCGACCGCCCCCCTGATCGACAGAGTGGCGTACGTCGAGAGCCTGAAACCCAGCCGGTGGTCGAACTTCTCGACCGCTCTCGTTAGTGCGACGTTCCCTTCCTGGATGAGGTCGAGCAGCGGGACGTCGTGATGCGCATACTGACGCGCGATCCAGATGACGAGCCGCAGGTTAGCCTCGACCAGAAGCCGTTTCGCACGCTCGTCTCCCGCTTCCAAGCGACGGAAGAGCGCGCGCTCCTGGGCCTGAGAGAGAATCGGCACCCGTCCGAGTCCGCGGAAGTAAAGGGTGAGCGAGTCCTCTAGCTCGGCGCCCAAGTCATCATCGCTTGCAGTGCTTTCGTTAATCCGACTGAACTGTCGACCCACAGGGTCGCTGCTCATTCGAAGGCCTCCTTTCGTACTCGAACTCGTCCCGACGCAGGGGCAGCCGGAGGCGCCCCGCACATGCGGGTGGGCGGGCGTTAGGCCTTAGCCAGGACGCTCGAGCGAAAGGACGAGGAGCACCGTGCGCGGGCGCCGCTCATAAGGCGTAACCGGACGACTGCCCCAAAGAGGCGCGAGGCTGAGCAGGGTCGCGCTGAAACCTAGGTCGGCCCCGCTGTGAAAGCCCCCTGTGCCGCCGGGCCCCGGCGCGGAACCGGGAGCGGTTGGCCCCTGAGGCTGAGGGTCCGGAGCGGGTAGGCGAGGGGATCTTGGTCGCGGCGCGCCATCCGGCCGGCCGCTGCTTCCTCCCGGCCTCCCCCCTGGCAGCCCGGCCCGTGCCGCCTCGCAGGCAGGGTACCGACCGAAGAGAACCCGCTCGAAGTCGGAAGGCGCTCTCGCCAGAGGGGCCAAGCCACAGACGACGATCATCCGACAATCGACCTTCGAGCGGACCACGCCGACCGCGCCAATCTTCCGCGCGAGCTTGGAAGTCGGCACGACCGCGATCGTCGCTTCGTTGCGGTCGGTCGGCGCCGGTGAGCCCGCAGGCACCGGATCCGTACTGCCACTGGCCGCAGACGTCGAAGCCCCCGCTTCCGTGGGGGCACCCGCGTCTGCGGGAGTTGGCGTGGGCGCTGAAGCGACGGCCCCCGTTGAGGCGCTCGTCGCTCCGCCGGTGCTATCAGGCGCCTGCGCGTCGGAGCCGCCGGACGTATCTGGGGCTGCGGCGCCGGAGGTGTCTGTCGTAGCACCCGGTGTGCCTGTTGTAGCGGCGGAAGTGTCTGCTGCAGCCCCGGGGGTGTCCGTGGCTTCTGTCGTCGCGGCGGCAGTGTCTGTTGTGGCGCCGGGGGTGTCGGTTGGGTCTATCGCGGTGGCGGACGTGTCTGTCGCAGCCGAGGTGTCTGTCGCGGCGGAAGTCTCAGTGGCGCCTGTCGCGTCGGCGGACGTGTCAGTTGCGGCCGAAGCGTCTGTTGCAGCGGAGGTCTCTGTCGCAGTGGCGGAGCTGTCGGGCGAGCTGGCGGAAGCCCCGTCGTTGGGGGTCGAGTCCGAGGACAACGGCGCGCCGTCCGGGGCTGGCGGTGCACGATCCTCGGCCCGGGCTGTGGCCACGAATGCCGAGGCGCAAAGGAGAACCGCCACGAAGACTGACGTCCAGCGGAGAATCCCCGACGATCGGGGTGCTTCACAACGAGGCAGCTGGATGTTCTGAACGGCGACCCAGCTCCGGTCCATCAGCGCTCTCCTCACGATGGCCTGCGTTCGCTTTGAGAAGTTCGGAGTATCGTACTTGACACCCGAGAGGCAAGCCCGCGACGCGGCTGGTTTGAGCCGGTGGAAGCGCGGCTCGTTAGCCTCGGAGGCGTGAGCCTCCCCGCCGGCACGGTGACGCTCCTGTTCTCGGACATCGAGGGCTCAACGCGGCTGCTCCAGCAGTTGGCCGACGACTATGCAGCCGTCGAGGCCGAGCACCGCCGGATCATGCGCGAGAGCTGTACGGGAGCTGGTGGGTATGAGATCGACCGCCAGGGTGATGCCTTCTTCTTCTCGTTCACGAGTACCCGCGACGGCGTCGCGGCGGCCGTCGCCGCGCAGCGCGCGCTAGCGACGAACGACTGGCCCGACGGCGTCGAACTGAAGGTGCGGATGGGGCTGCACACGGGCGAGCCCTCGCTCGGCGACGAGGGCTACCTCGGGCTCGACGTCGTCCGGGCGGCGCGGATCGGCGCGGCGGCGCACGGCGGGCAAATTCTCGTCTCCGAGACGACCAAGGCGCTGCTCGGACCGGCGGCCGAACTGAAGGAGATCGGCGAGTACACGCTCAAGGACATGGATCATCCGGAGCGGCTCTACCAGGTGGTCGTCGACGGTCTCCCCAGTGCGTTCCCCGAACCTCGAACGAAGGCGCCGGTACCGGTAGAACCCGGACGCCAGAGCGAGCTCGTCGACCGGATCAACGACTACGTCGAGAGGTCGCTCGCGCAGGCCTTCGAAGGAGCCGCCGAGCTGACGCCGCTCGATGCCGTCAAGGCCGTGCTCGAGGCGCCGTCTTCGAAGGAGCGCCACGTGGCGGGCGAGCGCTCGCGCACGGCCAAAGCACAGAGCCTCCTCTACCTGTTCTTCATTCTCGCCTTCGGCCTGGTGGGGCTCGCCTGGGTGATCAAGATTCTGTTCTTCTAGCTCGGCGGGGTCACCGGGGTAAGACGACGCGAGCAGCCCGCTTCGCCAAACGCCCAACTCGCTTGGCCACACGACCTCCTCGTTTCACTAACCGACCGGCGATGGTGACGGGCCGCACGACTCGGCGGAGCTTACGCCGCGCTCGGGTAGTTCGTTCCCGCTACTGCGTGGCGTCCTGAGCCCGCTTCCACTCGGCCGAGCCACCACCCTTGTGGTGAAGGCCGAAATAGCGGCCGGGGAACCACCACTTCACCGCCCGTCCCAGCGCGGTTCTCCTGCACCAGCAGTCGGGATCACAGCCGCATGTTCGGTTGCGCGGATTGTGAACTCGCTGGATGAGGGTTCGCTGCACGCTTGGAACCGTAGCGCGGTGATTTCGTTCCTGCGAGGGACAAAATCGGCGCGGGTGCGGTCCTGACCCGGCGCTATCGTTGAGCGCCGTGCCTGAGGCGCCCTTCGTCCACCTCCACGTCCACTCCGAGTACTCGATCCTCGACGGAGCCTGCCGGATTCCGGGGCTCGCGGCGCGGGCCGCTGAGCTCGAGATGCCGGCGGTTTCGCTCACCGACCACGGCTCGCTGGCGGGGGCGGTCGAGCTCTATCGGGAGGCGACGAAGCAGGGAGTCAAGCCGCTGATCGGCTGCGAGGTCTACGTCGCCGACGACCGCCGGGCTCAGCAGAAGGGTTACGCGCACCTGACGCTGCTGGCCGAGTCGAACGCCGGCTATTCGAACTTGATCAAGCTCTCCTCGGCGGGGTACCTCGAGGGCTACTACTACAAGCCTCGCGTCGACTGGGAGCTGCTCGAGCGGCACTCGGACGGACTGGTCGCGCTCTCCGGCTGCCTCTCCGGGCGCGTCGCCAAGGCGATGGAGGAGAACCGGCCGAACGACGCGGCGGCCGACCTCGACCGGCTAGCCCAGATCTTCGGACGCGATTCGACCTACGTCGAGATTCAGAACGCGGGCCTGGAGATCCAGCAGCGGATCAACCCGATGCTGGCCGAGCTGGCCGCGAGCGCCGGCCTGCCGCTCGTCGCGACCGGCGACGTCCACTACCTCATGCATGAGGACGCGCGCGCGCACGAGGCGCTGCTTTGCATCCAGTCGGGCGACTCGCTCAAGAACCCGAACCACTGGAAGTTCGACACCGACCAGTTCTACTTCAAGACGCCGGCCGAGATGGCTGCCGACTTCGCGGACTATCCGGAGGCGGTCGCGCGCACGCTCGAGATCGCCGAGCGCTGCAACGTCGAGCTCACGCTTGGCGAGATCTTGCTGCCGAAGTTCCCGGTGCCTGAGGGGCGAGACGCGTTCGACTACCTGGTCGAGCTGTGCGAGCGCGGGCTGCAGAAGCGCTACGAGACGGTGACGCCGGAGCTGACCGAGCGGCTGCGCTTCGAGCTGAAGACGATCAAGGAGATGGGGTTCGCCGACTACTTCCTGATCGTCTGGGACTTCATCGCCTTCGCCAAGCGGAACGGCGTCTCGGTCGGGCCGGGTCGCGGCTCAGCGGCCGGCTCGCTCGCCGCGTACTGCCTCGAGATCACCGACGTCGATCCGATCCGCTACGACCTGCTCTTCGAGCGCTTCCTCAACCCGGGCCGCAAGTCGATGCCGGACATGGACATCGACTTCGCGGTCGCCGGCCGTGACCGGGTGATCAACTACGTGGCCGAGAAGTACGGGCGCGACCGCGTGGCGCAGATCATCACGTTCGGGACGATGATGGCGCGCGCCGCTGTCCGCGACGCCGGACGTGTGCTCGAGATTCCCTACGGGACGGTCGACAAGGTTGCGAAGTTGATCCCGGAGGGGCCCAAGGTGTACCTCGACGATTGCCTTAAAGGCGGCGCCGAGCTGAAGCAGGCTTACGACGCCGATCCCCTTGTGAAGGAGATCGTCGATCTGGCGAAGCCGCTCGAAGGGCTGATCAGGCAGGACTCGATCCACGCCGCCGGCGTGGTGATCTCCGACCGGCCGCTGACCGACATCGTGCCGCTGCAGCAGAAGGGCGCCGACCAGGAGGTCGTTACCCAGTTCGGGATGTGGGACGTCGAGGCACTCGGGCTGCTGAAGATGGACTTCCTCGGGCTGCGCAACCTCGATGTAATCGACAAGGCGGTCGAGTTGGTCGGGAACGGACTCGACATCACCAAGATCCCGATGGACGACACCAAGACGTACAAGATGCTGGCGCGCGGGGATGCGGCGGGGGTGTTCCAGTTCGAGTCGTCGGGCATGCGCGAGGCCCTGCGGCAGGTGAAGCCGACCGAGTTCGAAGACCTGATCGCGCTCGTCGCGCTGTACAGGCCAGGGCCGATGGCTTACATCCCGGTTTATGCGCGGAGGAAGAACGGCCAGGAGCAGGTCGCGTATATCGATCCGCGGCTGGAGGCGATCACCGGCTCGAGCTTCGGGATTTGTATCTACCAGGAGTCCTACTTAGAGATCGCGAAGCAGATCGCCGGCTTCACGCCGGCCGAGGCGGACGATCTCCGGAAGGCGATCGGCAAGAAGATCCACGAACTGATGGCGTCCCTCAAGGAGAAGTTCCTCGAGGGCTGCGCGAAGACGGGCACGACGCCGCAGGTCGCGAACCAGCTCTGGAAGGACATGGAGCAGTCGCAGGACTACTCGTTCAACAAGTCGCATGCGGCCTGCTACGCGCTGATCGCCTATCGCACGGCCTGGCTGCGCGCGCACCACCCGCGCGAGTACATGGCCGCGCTGATCTCGTCGGTGATGAACACGAAGGACCGGGTGCCGTTCTACGTGGCCGCGTGCGCGGAGATGGGGATCGAGGTGCTGCCGCCGGACGTGAACTCGTCCGCACACGACTTCGCGGTCGTCGAGGGGAAGATTCGGTTCGGGCTGAACGCAGTCAAGAACGTCGGCGACCCGGCTGCGCGCGCGATCATCGCGGCGCGCGAGGAGGGGGGACCGTTCGAGTCGCTGTGGGACTTCACCGAGCGGGTCGATCCTCAGTGTGCCAACAAGCGGGCCTTGGAGTCGCTAGTCAAGTGCGGCGCGCTGGACTCGACCGGGGCGACGCGGCGCGGGATGCTCGAGTGCGTGGAGCAGGCCTTGTCGTGGGGCGGGCGCTCGCAGGCGGACAAGATCGCCGGGCAGGGGTCGATCTTCGACCTGGGGGACGAGGTCGAGACGGCCCCGAAGCACCACCCGGAGATCCCAACCCACGAGTTCGAGAAGAACGAGCTGCTGCGGCTGGAGAAGGAGACGCTCGGTTTGTATGTGTCCGAGCATCCGTTGAACGCGGTGCGCGACCAGTTGCGGCGCAAGACCGACGCTTCTTTGGCCGAGCTGGAGCGCTGGCGCGACGGCGAGATCGTCACGGTCGGCGGAATCGTCTCGACCATCAAGCAGGTGACGACGAAGAAGGGCGAGCCGATGGTGTTCGTCCGGCTCGACGACGTGATCGGGTCGGCCGAGTGCGTCGTCTTCAACTCGGTCTACGCGTCATCGCACGAGCTGCTCGCCGCGGACGCGATCCTCGTCGTCAAGGCGCGGATCGACCACAAGGAGGGGGAGACGAAGCTGATCGCGATCGAGGTCTCGTCGTTCGAGGCGACGCCGGAGCGGCGCGAGGTGCTGCTGAAGATCGACGCGCTGCGCGCGAAGGCCGGGCTGATCCGGGAGCTTGCTGCGCTCGTCAAGGAGTACCCGGGCGAGGCGCCGGTCGTTGTCGCGCTGGAAACCTCGGCCGGGCCGAAGACATTGCAGCTCGGCAACGACTACCGCGTGCAGCCGGTGCCGGACTTCTTCGCCGAGGCCAAGGCCTTGCTCGGCGAGGCCGCGGTCGTCTAGCCCAAGACGAAGCCGGCCCTCCGCTGCACGTTTTGCCGTCGGTGCGGCTCGTCGAGGTCGGAGCAGCCTGAGCCGGCTTCGACACGACTGTAACGCGTCGGTGCCGACGCTTTTAGGGACTGGCACCCGCGGGTGCCAGTCCCTGGAAAGCGGTTGCGCCCGCGCTAACGCGGGGTCAGGAACCCCGTGGCGATGACCGTGAAGCCTCCGCCCGCGTCGCCCCTGCAGGTGGTCAGGTTCTTAAGGCCCGGCTTGCTGTCAAACAGCACGTCTGTCTCGGTGCCGTTCGTGAACGCCAGGTAGGCGGTCACGAAGACGCCGGTCCCGTTGACGTCCCACGCGACTCGGCCCCGGTTCGTGAGAGTGCCCGGGTTGACGGTCAACCTCATGCCGTTGTCGCATGTGAGGTCGATCGGCTGCTGCAGATTGGGCCCGCCCGGGTCCGCAAGCAGAGTCGCGGGCATGCCGAAGCTGAGCGTCGCGAAGAGCGACGCCGTGAGCAGAAGTCTCTTCACCGCAGTCCTCCTCCCCTCGAGGCGGTAACGACAGCGAGTCTGTTCCCGGCGTCCCGGAGAAGTCAAACGTAGGCGCTAGAACCTGTCGAGCGTCGGCATGGCGGCGTCCGCCGCGATGCAGCTCTGGAGGTAGAGCGCGGTTCCAAGATCCCCGGTCCACAGCGTGTGGCGGCCGCGGCCGTGAGTGCTGCGCATCCGCTCGACCTGGGCCACGGCGTGCATCGCGAACGCGCGAGCTCGGTCGAGCCAGAGCTCGTCGCCGGTGCGCTCGAAGAGTTTCAGGAACGCGTAACCGTTGCCCGCGGTCCCGTGGCAGAGGCCCGGGCCTTTGGCGAGAGGGCCGGCGCGCCAGATGAGCTCGCCGCCGGCGATGAGCAGCTCCGTGAATTGCTGATCGCCGGACGCAATCGTCGCGAGTGAAGCGACGATGCCGGGCGCGCCGTGGCACCACTGGGTCTTGATCTCGGTCGAGCTTCCGGGCTCGAGCGCCGGAGGCCACTGGGCGAGGCCGTCGGCTCGCTGTGCGTACTTGTCGACTGAAGCTACGACACGCCGCTCGAGCTCTCTCCGCCTCTCCTCGTCGAGCAGTTGCCCGCGTTCGAGCACGTAGACGTTGCCGGCGAAACCGTGGGCCGGACCGAGAACGTGGATGGCTCTACGGTAGAGATTCTGGAGCCAGAGCTCGTCGCGCCATTCTTGCCAGAGCCGGTCGGCCGACTCGCGCCAGGCCTCGGCCCAGCGTTCCGCGCCCGTTCGCTCGTGCATCACCTCCGCTGCGAGCATCGTGCCCGGAGATCCCCACATCAGCTCCCAGAACGGGTTGGCGACGTTGGCCCGGATGCAGGCCAAGAGCCGTTCTTCCTGCCAGGGCGCTGGCGCGAGCCGATGAGCGACCAGCAGGATCCCGGATTCGCCCGCCAACAGCGACGGCACCGGTCCCTGGAGACCGAGCTCGTCTCCGAAGTCCGGGTTGGAGAGGTAGCGGTCATGTAGCTCCACGGCTGTCGTTGCCCAGTTGCGCCGGAGCTCTGCCGCGCCAAGCCACTCGAGCTCGTCCAGAGCCCAGATGACGCCGCTCGCCCCCAGGTAGAGCGACGCGAGCGGCGGCAGGTGGTCGCCGTCTTCGTCGAGCGAGTGCGCGGGCCAGAGCGCCTGCTCGTCGAAGGCGCTCTCGGTGTCAACGACGATCGCGGCGATCGCCGCCCACGCTCGCGATTCGCACCAGGGTGTGTCGACGAGGGACTCGTGGCTCGCCGGATCGAAGAGCACTAGCCGCCGGAGCCGCTCAAGCCCTTCTCGCGGAGCTCCGCCAGGGCCTGGTCCGACTTCTCCAGGTCATCGAGGCCCATGCCGCGAAGGACCTCGGGAGCCTTCGTGAACTGGATCTCGCGGTAGTCGACGACCTGGATGTTGTTGCCCCAGGGGTCGAGGAAGTCGAGCCCGCGGCCGGGCTGGAGCTCGACGCCGGCGTCGATGAGCACCTGGCGGGTCGCCTCTTTGTCGTCGACGACGAGGCCGAAGTGCCGGGCCCGGTCCGGCGGCTGTGTCCGGCCTTCCGAGAGCGCGATGAACTGGTCGCCGATGTCGATGAAGGCCATGCGCCCGGCGCGGCCGCGGAGCTCGAGGTCGAAGATCCGGCCGTAGAACTCGAGTGCGTCGTCGACGCTCCCGACCTCGAGCGCAACGTGGTTGATGCCGACGAGCCGCGCCACGGTACGAGCCTAGCCAGCGAGCTGTGCCGGCGCTGGTTGAATCCTGCCGTGCCGTGGTGGCGACCAGACAAGGGGGAAGCGTGGCGGAATACGGTTTGACCGAGGCTGAGCAGGCAGTGTTGAAGATGCCGGGCGAGTTCTTTCGAGCGTTCGAGGGGTTGCCCCAACTCCATCCCGCCGATCTCGAGGAGGCCGCGTTTCACGTGCACGCCCTCGGCCGGATTGTTGCCATGCGTGCGGCGCACCGCGCGCATCCGGACCTCGTTCCGAATAGGGCCGGGACGCCGATCTAGGCGAGGAGCCAGGTCGGGGGCAGCTACTCGCGCGGCCGCCGAAGGCGCCTCCTGACGTTAGCGCGGCGAGGCGCAGCCGATTGAGCCGTCATAGACTTCGAGAATGCTCGCAGCTCGCGCTTCCCGCTGGGTGCCGTTCCTGAACCGCTACGCCGAGATGGCGCCTGCCTGGTGCAACGCGTGCCGAACCTGCACGACGACGAACGTCCTCAATCTCGCCGCCTTGGTCGGGGGTGTGGCGGCTGCGCCGTTCGTCCGGACGTTTCGCGTCATTCGTGGTCGATCCGTCTAGTCGGTCGACATCCGATCTGCGCCGGAAGACGTAGAGACGTGCGATAGGGCTTCACGTCCGGGCAATGGCCTGGGCGAGTGCAGGCGAGGGGAGGAGGTAGGCATGGTTCGCAGGCTACGGCTCTACGCCGTGGCGGCGGTCGTTCTCGGCGGGCTGACGGCGGGCTCGTATGCGATCGCCGCCGGGCTCGGCGGCCGGCACGAGCCGCCGGAGTCGTCGGAGTTCAAGGCGCAGCTAAATGGCTATCAGGAGACGCCCGCCGTTTCGTCGACAGGCTCCGGCGAGCTTCGGGCGACGCTCGTGGAGCCCACGAGGCTCCACTACGTCTTCACGTACGAGGGGCTCGAGGGCGGCACGTCACTCTTCGCGCACGTCCACTTCGGAGAGCGAGCTGTCGCCGGCGGCGTCTCGTTCTTCCTCTGCGGGGGCGGCGGTCATCCCGCGGCCTGCCCGGATGTCTCGGGCACCGTTGAGGACGACGTCACGCCGGCCGACGTTGTCGGGCCGAACGGGCAGGGCATCGAGCCAGGCTCGTTTGCCGAGATCGTGCGCGCGATGCGTGCGGGGACCGCGTACGCGAACATCCACACGACCCGGTGGCCGCTCGGCGAGATCCGCGGCCAGATCAACGACGTGGATCAGAAGCAGTTCGAGGGATAGCCGGGGAGAGGGATAGCCGGGGACGAGGCCCGGCGGCATGACGCCGCCGGGCCTCGCTCTCTCCGCGCTAGGTTCGGGTCAAGACCAAGACAACGGAGGTGAACGCATGTACGCGCGCGTTGCGTTCTTCGAGGACCACGATCCTGGGCAGATCGACGAGCTGATCCGGCGGCTCGACGAGCGGTCGCGGCGGCATGCGGAGCTGCTGCCGGAGTCGAAGGCCTTCCTGACACTCGTTGACCGCGAGGCGGGGAAGAGCATCGGGATCACGTTCTTCGAGACGTTGGAGTCGATGGAGGCCTCGGAGGCCGCTCTAAGGCGGTTTCCGCGGACGTACCCGGACTCGCTGAAGGGCCGGCGCGCCTCGCTCGAGGTCTACGAGGTCGGCGTCGCCGACCGGCCCGGCTCGATCGCGGCACCGCAGCCGCCCCAAGGCTCGTGAGCCTTGCGCCCACCCAAAAGGGGTGGGGGTTTGCGTTGGACCCGCCGTCCACGCTAGCGGGAAAAGACGCACCTGTTGGCGCCGGATTCGCGCCGATCCTGTGACCTAGGCCGTCGGCGCACGCCGGGCCGGGCATGCCCACGGACCTCGTCCCTGGGCACGGTTTGGAGGCGCGACCCCGGCGCGGGGCGCCGCTCCAGAGGAGTAGGGTCGCCCGAACGACAGACTCGAAAGGAGAGAGCAATGGCAACCATGAGCAAGGCTTCGAGTCGGACACTCGACCAACCCGACGAGCAGGTGGAAAAGGGCGGCGTCAAGATCGACGTCGTCTACCTGGGTGACATCAAGGTCAAGCGCGCGAACTATCCGGCCGGCTGGAAGTTCTCGGAGAAGATGGGTGCGGACCGCTGCGGCGACACGCACGTCGGCTACGTGATCGAGGGAACGATGCAGGTCCGAATGGACGACGGAACGGAGATCAGCACGAACGCGGGCGACGCCTTCATAGTCCCAGCAGGGCACGACGCCTGGACTGACGAGGGCTGCACGATCGTCCAGTTCGACGAGTTCGATTCTGCAGCGCGCCGCTTTTGCGTCTCCTAGATCGGCGCCGCGAACGGAAATGGCCACCTGGACGATCTCCGGGACGTACCTCGAGTTCTGCAGCTGCGATCCGGGCTGCGGCTGCAACTTCAAGGGTTCCCCGAACTCCGCGGAGGGGAACTGTCAGGCCCTGCTCGGCCACCGGATCGAGGAGGGCGCATTCGACGGGCTCGACCTGCCGGCTCGAAAGTCGTCTGGGCGCTTTGGTGGCCGGGCGCGATCCATGAGCGGGGCGGCCGCGGCCACGCGTACATCGACTGCGAGTCCGACGACCAGTACGAGACGCTAAGCCGAATCTGGCGGGGCGAAGAGGGCTACTCGTTCTTCGAGATCTTCAACTCGACCTTTGATGAGCCGGGCGCGGTCGACCGTGTCGCCATCGACCTCGAGGTCGATGGCAAGAGTTCCAGCATCTCGGTTAGCGGGATCGCCGATGCGGTCATGACGCCGCTGCGAAGTCCGGTAAGCGGTGAGGTGAACAACGTCAGGATCGTGAAGGACGGCGGCTTCATCTGGGCCGACGGCGAGATCGCGACCAACGAGCGGATGAAGGTGGAGACACCCGAAATCAGCTTCGAGCTCGCTGGCCGGCACTCCGTTTTCGCGCCGTTCGAGTACGCGAACTAGCGAGGCCGAAGAGCTATGAGCCGCCGAACTCGCGGACGACGTCGAAGCTCTGCACCGACTGCACCTCACCGTCGACGGCCGCGACCGCGCGCTGCCGGGCGGTCGCCGCGTGCGTTGCGCTGTTGTCGGCTGCGGCGTGGCTCTGCCAGAACACCACCGTCATCGTCGCCCCGGTCTCGGAGTCGACGAACACGTAACCGCTCTCGAAGCCGTCCATCGCGGCGATCTCCTTGGCGGAATCGGTGAAAGCCTCGACCGCTTCGTCGCAGCGGTCCGGCGGCACTTCGTAGCGTGCCACTCGTGCCTGCATCGGCCGGAGCCTAACGAACTGAACTTCGGTCTGGTCGGAACCCCCCGGAAAGGGGACAACCGAAAGCCGTCGGCGACCGAATCTTTGGGTATGACTGCGGCGGAAACTCGGCTAGCCCTGGACACCGAGCTCGACCGGATCGAGCAGTGGCGCGCGGAAGAGCTCGAGCGCGCCGGCTACCCGGTTCACGAGGCGGCCACGCTGGCGGAACGGCACGATGTCGACCTCCATCTCGCGATCGATTTGATCTCGCAAGGCTGCCCGGTTCCGGTGGCCGTCGAGATCTTGCTGTAGCCAAGGAGTAGGCAGGCTTTCGGCGCGACCGGCAGAATGTCGCGCCGGTGACCTTCCTGCTCGCCTCGATCCCTTCGCCGCACAGCGGCGTCTTCCACATCTTCGGCCGGCCGATTCACTTGTACGGCCTGATGCTGCTGCTCG
>Ga0137372_10001312_pt1 | contig 24007 bp, 20 predicted proteins | sample SagtaG_6_FD_104911 | JGI IMG/M metagenome (GOLD analysis project Ga0137372, IMG submission 104911) | Vadose zone soil microbial communities from Sagehorn Ranch, Mendocino, California, USA - Sage1_R_60_16 metaG | ecosystem: Environmental > Terrestrial > Soil > Vadose zone | place: USA...
CGTCGACCTCATCGACGGGGGGATGAACCTGCCCGAGTCGATGGCCATGGTCCGCGAGGCCCTGAAACGCGTGGGCGGCAGGCCCCGGCGCCTGGTCGTCACCCACATCCATCCCGACCACTATGGCGCCGCCGGGCCGCTGGTCGCGGAGTTCGGCATGGAGCTCTACCTGCACCGGCTGGAGGTGCCGCTGGTCCACCCCCGCTACCTGGAGCTGGAGACCCTGGTCGCCGAGGTCGGGCGCCATCTCAGCCTCCACGGCGTCCCCCAGGCCGAGGTCGCGGCGCTGAAGAACGCATCCCGCTCGCTCCGCAACTTCGTGACCCCGGCCGAAGCCGACGTCCAGCTGGACGGAGCCGAGACCCTGGAGCTGGGCGGCCGCCGGCTGGTCGTGCACTGGACGCCGGGCCACTCGCCGGGCCACGTCTGTCTCTTCGACCCCGATGACCGGCTCCTCTTCAGCGGTGACCAGCTGCTGGCCGAGACCAGCCCCAACATCGGTCTCCACCCCCAGAGCACGCCCAACCCGCTCGATGACTACGTGGCCGCGCTGCAGCGCCTGGTCGAGCTCGAGCCCCGGGTGGTGTTCCCCGCCCACGGGCGGCGGCTCGAGGACCCGGACGAGGTGGTGGGAGGCCTGGTCGCCCACCACGAGCGGCGCAAGGACCGGATCGTGGAGCTGGTCGCCGATCGCGAGGTCTCCGCCTGGCAGGTCGCGCTCGAGCTGTGGGGACGTCGCGAGGAGATCTGGGAGCGGCGGATGGCGCTCCAGGAAGGACTTGCCCACCTGCAGTCGCTGGCGGTGGCGGGCCGCCTGGAGAAGCTGGCGTCGCCGGAAAGGGTCAGCTGGCGGCGGCCGCGCTGACCTTCTTCAGCCCCAGTGGGAAGAGCTCGGCGGGGTAGCAGCCGACGCCCACGGTGCCCGGCCCGGCGTGGGCGCCGACCACCGGGCCCAGGGGCTGGACCAGCAGGGTCTCGGAGCCGGGCTCGATCTCGGCCGCGATCCGTTCCGCCGCGTCCCCGGCCGCGGCGTGGCCGACGATCGCGCAGAGGCCGCGGCCGCGGTCCTGCTCGCGGACCAGCTCGACCAGGCGCGCGACCGCCCGGTCCTGGGTGCGCACGCGCTCCAGCGGGGTCACCTGGCCGTGCTGGATGGTGAGCACGGGCTTGACCTGGAGCACGGAGCCGAGGAGCGCGTTGGCGGCTCCGATCCGGCCGCCCCGGCGCAGGTATTCGAGGCTGGCGACCACGAAGAAGACCCTGACCTGCTGCCGCAGCTCCTCCAGCCGCTCGGCCACCTCGGCGCCGCCGGCGCCCGCCTGCGCCATCTGGCTGGCGACCAGCACCATCAGGCCCAGGGGCATCGAGACCATCTCCGAGTCGAGGACGCGGATCCGGGCCCTGGCGCCGCTCATCTCGGCGCCCTGGAGGGCGGCGGCGTAGGTCCCCGACAGCTTCTCCGAGATGTGCACCGAGACCACCTCGTCATGGTCCTCGAGCAGTCGCTGGAAGGCCTCAGCGAAGAGGCCCGGCGCCGGCTGGGAGGTCGTCGCCGGGCTGACGGCCGCCGCCAGCCTTCGGTAGAAGTCCTCGGCGGTGATGTTCACGCCGTCCAAGTAGCTCTGGCCTTCGAGCATCACGGTCAGCGGCACCACCGTGATCGCGCGCCCGCCCGTCAGGCCAGCGGGCAGGTCGGCGGTGGAGTCGGTGACGATGGCCGTGGTCACGGGCGACAACTCACGTCACGACGCGGCGGGCGGGGCCGCGCTCCAGGCGCCGGGCGGAGTCGACCAGCTGCGTGAGATGGGTGTCGGAGGCGCGCCCCGCCTCTTCGAGCAGGATCGAGAACCGGTTGGCGGCGGCGGTCAGGCGGCCGGCCAGGCGCGCCGGCTCGAGGCGGGCCAGCGTCGAGCCCAGCCCCAGCGCGGCCACCGCCTGCATCTTGGCGGCCGGCCGCCCCCCGCCCTCGAGCACGTTGAGGGCGGCCTCGCGGGCGTTGCGACCGGCGGCCTCGAGTCGGCCCAGCCAGAAGCCGAGGTGCCAGGCGAGGTCGTTGCGCGTGTCGGCGAGGCCGACGGCCAAGCTCTCGGAGAGGTAGGCGCGGACCGCGGCGGCATCGTCGGGTATGGCCGCGAAGCGCTCGAACGCCGACCGCAAGGGGCCGTCGTCGCCGCCCGGCACCTCAGCCGGCGCGCTGGGCTCGAAGAGTATCCGCGAGCGGCCGCCGGCGGCGTTGCCGCCGAGGGCGTAGCGGCGGACCACCAGGCCCATCGCCTCCAGCTCGCGCAGCAGCCCGTAGGCGGTCCAGGCCGAGATCCTCATGCGGGTCGCGACCAGCGAGTAGTGGACGGCGGCGCCGGCCTGCTGGCTGAGCCGCTGGAGGACGTCCAGGGTCTCGCGACGGCGTGGCGTCAGAGAGAAGAGCATCCCAAAAACCCAAAGAACCGTAAGGGATATCGCCGCCCGGCGCTACTCCGACTCTGTCTCGGTGGTGGGAGCTGGGTCGCCGGTCCGCCGCATTCGATGCTTCTGGGGGGTGTCGGGGAAAATCACGTCTTCCAGCCGCTTGAGGAGCACCAAAAGCACGATGACCATGAGCGTGCACGAGGTGGACAGGATGAAGAGGCCGAAGCCGGCCGCCATCCCGATCGCGGCCACCACCCAGATCGCCGCGGCGGTGGTCAGGCCGTGGACCGAAGCCCCGCTGCGCAGGATGGCCCCGGCGCCCAGGAAGCCGACCCCGGTCACCACCTGGGCCGCGATCCGGGTGGGATCGGTGTGCTGGGCGAAGATGCCGATCACCGAGAACAGGGACGAGCCGACCGAGACCGCGGCTATCGTGCGCAGGTCGGCGGGGTGGTGGTGGTACTCGCGCTCGAGGCCGACCGCGATCCCCAGGAACAAAGCGACCAGGAGCCTGAAGGTGGCCTCCAGCTCCTGTTGCGGAGTCAACTAGCTCGGCGTGCTCCCGCCCCGGCTGCCCGGCTCGTCGGGCAGGTCCGGCAGGTCGAGGCTGTTGACCAGGTCCCGGAAGACGGCCAGCCGATCCTCATCGAGGGGGCCGGCGGCCGCGTTCTGCTCCTCGTCGTCCTTCTCGGGGATCACGCCGGCCCGCTCCAGCACGTCCTTGGTGACGTAGATCGGGCACTCGAAGCGGACCGCGAGCGCGATCGCATCGCTGGGCCGGGAGTCGATGTCGGTCTCCTTCCCGCCCTGCTCGACATGGAGCCGCGCGAAGAAGACCTCGCCCGACAGCGAGGTGACCACGATCCGCTTGACCACCATGTCGAACTCGCTCATGGCGGTGAGCATGAGGTCGTGGGTGATCGGCCGCTCCGGGGTCTGGCCGGTGATCTTGAGGGCGATCGCGTTGGCCTCGAAGGGACCGATCCAGATCGGCAGGTAGCGGTCGGCGTTCTTCTCCTTGAGGATCACCACGTGCTGTCCGGTCTGGACGTGCACGCGGATGCTGTCTACTCCAACCTCGATCCAGTCTTCCGTTTGAACTCGCCTCTGGCGCAACTATAGCCGGGGGTGTGAGGGGCTCCGACCGGCCAAACCTAGAATTCAAAGGCAGTGGCGAAGGGCTCTCGACGCGGCCGGCTGGTGCTGATCGACGCCCACAGCCTGATCTATCGGGCCTTCTTCGCGCTGCCCCCGATGAGCACCTCGGCGGGCGAGGTGACGAACGCGGTCTACGGCTTCACCTCGATGCTGGCGATCGTCCTCGCCAACCGTCCCGAGTACGCGATCGCGGCCTTCGACATGGCCAAGCCGACCTTCCGCTCGCTGGAGTACGCCGAGTACAAGGCGGGCCGCAAGCCGATGCCGGACGATCTCCGGCCCCAGATCGAGCGCACGCGCGAAGTGCTGGGCTCGCTCTCCATCCCGATCTACGGCGTGGAGGGCTACGAGGCCGACGACGTGATCGGGACGCTGGCCCGGAAGGGAGAGGCCGAGGGCCTCCACGTCACCATCGTCAGCGGCGACCTCGACTGCCTGCAGCTGGTAACCGACAACGTCGACGCGCTGGTTCCGCGGCGTGGCATCACCGACACCTTCCTCTACGGTCCCGACCAGGTCCGCCAGCGCTACGGCTTCGAGCCGCCGCAGCTGATCGACTACAAGGCGCTGCGCGGCGACACCTCCGACAACATCCCCGGGGTGCCGGGCGTGGGCGACAAGACGGCCGGCGAACTGGTCCAGAAGTACGGCTCGATCGAGAGCCTGCTCGACCACCTGGACGACCTCAAGGAAGGCCGGGTCAAGACCAACCTGGCCGCCGCCGCCGACCAGGTCCGGCTGGGCAAGCGGATGGTCACCATCCAGACCGACGTCGAAGTCCCACTCGAGCTGGACCGGGCGCGCTGGCTCCGCTACGACCCCGACGAGGCGCGGCGCGTCTTCGACGCGCTCGAGTTCCGCCAGCTCCTGGCGCGCTTCCCGGCGCCCGACGTGGTGCCGCTGCAGGCCCGGCTCGAGTTCGCGCCGCCGGAAGACCTGCACGGGGTCCGGATGGTGCCCGACCACGCCTCCCCGGAGGAGCTGGTGGCCGCCATCAAGGCCGCTGACGAGGTAGGGGTGTTCGGGCTCTGGGACGGGCCCGCCCGGGGTGGAACCGCGGTCGGCCTCGGCATCGCCACCGCCGCTGACGCCTTCTACCTGCCGCTCCAGGGCCGCCCCGCGGCCGAGGTCGCCGACGCCCTGGCCACCCGGCCCCTCTCTACCCACGATGTCAAGGACATGCAGCTGCTCCTCGACCAGGTCGACGAGCAGAGCTACCGCTGGGTGTTCAGCACCTTCCTCTCCGCCTACCTCCTGGGGGCCGGCGCCCGGGATCCCCGGCTCGACGACCTCTCCCGCGAGATGCTGGGCACGACGCTGATGGGCTCCGACCAGCTGCTGGGCGTCGGCCGCAACCTGATCAAGCCCTCGGCGGCGGATGTCCACGAGGCCGCCACCTACGCCGGGCAGCGCGCCCAGGCCATCCTCCAGCTGCACCCCCGGCTGGAGGCGGAGATGCGGAACGTGGAGGTCGACTACCTCTTCCACGAGATCGAGTTGCCACTGGCCCGGGTGCTGGCCGAGATGGAGTGGGAGGGGGTGGCCGTCGACATCCCGTACCTGCGCGAGATGCAGACCGAGCTGGGCGGCCAGCTGGCAGCGCTCGAGGCCGAGGTGGCCGAGGTGTCGGGCTACGAGTTCAACCTCAACGCCCCCCAGCAGCTGGCCAAGCTCCTCTTCGAGGACCTCAAGCTGCCCGTCGGCAAGCGCACCAAGACCGGCTACTCGACGGACGCGGAGACCCTGGAGGCTCTGCGCGAGAAGCACCCGGTGGTCGGGCTCATCCTCGAGCACCGCCAGCTGAGCAAGCTCAAGTCGACGTACGTCGACGCCCTGCCCGAGCTGATGGATCCCCGTACCGGGCGCGTCCACACCTCGTTCGGGCAAGCCTCGACGGCGACCGGGCGGCTGAGCTCGTCCAACCCCAACCTGATGAACATCCCGATCCGCAGCGAGCTCGGGCAGCGCATCCGGCGCGCCTTCAAGGCCGAGCGCGAGGACCACCTCTTGTTCGCGGCCGACTACTCGCAGATCGAGCTCCGGATCGCCGCCCACCTCTCCCGCGACCCCAACCTGCTGGCGGCCTTCGCCGCCGGCCAGGACATCCACACCGCCACCGCCTCGCGGGTCTTCAAGGTGCCGCTCGAGCAGGTCGAGGCCAACCAGCGGCGGCTCGCCAAGGTGGCCAACTTCGGGTCGATCTACGGCCAGGGCGAGTACGGCCTGTCGATGCAGATGGGCATCCCCGGCGACGAGGCGCGCGAGTTCCTGAAGGAGTACTGGACCGCCTACGCCGGCCTCAAGGAGTACCTCGACTCGGTCCGCCAGGCGGCGCGGGAGACCGGCGTGGTGATCAGCTCCACCGGCCGCCGGCGGGCCATCCCCGACCTGCGCTCGCCCAACTACCAGCTCCGGATGGCGGCCGAGCGGATGGCGATCAACTTCCCGTTCCAATCGTTGGCCGCCGACATCATCAAGATCGCCATGGTCCGGCTGCAGGCCGAGATCGAGTCGTCGGGGCTGCGCGGCAAGATGCTGCTGCAGGTCCATGACGAGCTGCTCTTCGAGATCCCGCGCGCCGAGGTGGACGCGTTCTCGGAGATGGTGCCCCGCGTGATGACCGGCGCCTACGAGCTGGAGTCGCGGCTGGAAGTGGAGGCCAAGGTCGGTCCCAACTGGGCCGACATGAGCAAGCTGGCGACGGTCGTTGCCTGAGCTCCCGGAGGTGGAGACGATCGCGGCCGACCTCCGGCCGCACGTGGTCGGGCGCCGGATCGAGAATGCCGACCTGCGCTTTCCGACCATCGTCCGCCACCCCGAGCCGGAGGCCTTCGTCGAGGGCGTCACCGGCCGCACGGTGGAGGCGCTGACCCGCCGCGGCAAATACCTCCTCTTCCATCTCGAAGGTGGCTACCTGATGGTGGTGCACCTGGGCATGACCGGCCACCTCGGAATGTTCGTGCCCGCCGAAACCCTCGCGCCCCACGTGCACGCCGTCTTCTGGCTGGACGATGGACGCCAGCTGCGCTATCGCGATCCCCGGCGCTTCGGCCGCCTGCTGTTCGGGACCGAGGCCGACCTGCTGGCGCACCGGGCGATCCCGAAGTTGGGGCCGGAGCCGATCGACGACGCCTTCACGGCCGCCGACCTGTACCGGCGACTCAGCCGGCGGCGGGCGCCCCTGAAGGCGTTGCTGCTCGACCAGGCCGTGGTCGCCGGCGTCGGCAACATCTACGCCGACGAGTCCTGCTTCCGGGCCCGGGTGCGACCCGACCGGCCGGGGTCTTCGCTCAGCCGGCCGGCGGTCAAGCGGCTGCGGGCGGCTCTGCACGAGTCGCTGACGGTCGCGATCGCCAACCGCGGCAGCTCGGTCGACAGCTATCGCGACGCCAGCGGCGAGCGGGGCCGGCAGCAGGAGCGCCTGCTCGTCTACGGCCGGGCCGGGCAGCCCTGCGCCACCTGCGGGCGCCCGCTGGCGTCGATCCGGCTGGCCGGCCGCACGACCGTTTTCTGCCGCCGTTGTCAGCGCTGAGAATCACCCCACGAAATCTGCGATTTCGCGGGGACCCCGAAGCCTGCCCGGCTTCTGGCGCCGTATGAAAAACATACGGCGCCAGCTGTTGGCGTTCACCGCCCTGGCGGTGGCGTTCATGGCGCTGAGCGCGCTGGTGGCGGCGGGCGTCATGCGCACGCTCGACCGCGACGTGTCGAGCTTCATGACCCACATCTGGTGGCAGCCCCTGCAGCTGCTGTTTCAGGGCCTGGCCCTGCTCGGTGGGATGGAGATCACGACCCTGGTCGGCCTGGGGCTGGCGACCTGGCTCTGGCGGCGGCGCTTCGGCGTCGACGCCCTGGCGCCGCTGGCGCTGCCCGCGGCCGTGATCGTGGAGGTGCTTTACAAGAGGATCGTCGACCACCCGGCACCGCCTCCCGACGTCGAGCACGGCGACGGTCCCAGCCTGTCCATGCTGTTCGAGCGGACGGGAGTGGCGGGCAGCTTCCCGAGCGGGCACGTGGTGCGGGCGGTCGTGGCCTACGGCCTGCTGGCTTTCGTGATCGCGCGACTGTCGAGGCGGCGCTGGGTGGGCCGGCTGGCCATCCTGCTGGCGATCCTGCTGATCGCGGCGGAGAGCTTCGACCGCCTCTACCTCAACGTGCACTGGGAGTCGGACGTCTTCGGCGGCCTGCTGCTCGGAGGGCTGGCGCTGGCCGCGGCGATCATCTGGCTCGACCGGCCGCGCGGCGACGTGATCTGATTAGGGGGTGACGGCTGACGACGCGGTCGCGGTGATCATCTTCGCCACCTTCGGCTCCCGCGACGAGGCCGAGCGGATGGGCGAGAAGCTGGTGGAGCTGCGCCTCGCGGCGCGCGGCTCGGTGATCCCGACCCTTTCCTCCTTCTACTACCGCGACGGCCGCATCTTCCGCGACCACGAGGCCCTGCTCCTGCTCAAGACGCTGGCCGGCAAGGCGGAGCAGGTCGAGGAGTTCATCCGCTCCGAGAATCCGGAGGAGGTGGCGGAGGTCCTGGTGGTGAGCGTCGAGCGCGCCATGCCCGCCTACCTGGACTGGGTGCTGAGCGAGGTCAGCGAGGGCGCGCACCGAAGCACCTGAGGTTGGCGGTGGCCCCGGTAGGCCCTACGATGCGCAGCAAGGATGGCTGACGTCCAGGAGCGGGAGGAGGCGGAGCTCGAAGGCCTGTCGATCGATGCTGTCCACCGCCGGCGCCCGCCCAGGCGTTCGCGCCGGCAGCGCTCCGCCATCGAACGGGCCGCCGACGCCATCGTGGCCCTCCGGACGCCCGCCACCGCGGATCTGGCGCTGATCCAGTCGGCCCCCGAGCTCGAGCCGGAGGTGGCGCTCGTGCAGGAGCTGGCGCTGGCGCGGGACGAGGCCGAGGTGCTGGAGCCCGCCGCCGTGCTGGAGGCGGAGCTGCAGCCGGTGCCGATCGTCGAGATCCTCGCGGAGACGGTCCCGGTCGCGGTCGCGGCGCCCGAGCCGGCGCCGGCGCCCGGCGAGGGCTTCAAGGACCTGCTCGGCCAGGCGGTCGGGCTCCGCCTCGACGCCGTCACCCGCAGCTACCGGATGGGCCAGGTCACGGTGCAGGCGGTGACGGACGTCTCGCTGGAGATCGCGCCTGGCGAGTTCGTGGCGGTGGTCGGCCCATCGGGATGCGGCAAGAGCACCCTGGTCGGCCTGTTGGGCGGTCTCGACCGGCCCACCAGCGGCCACGTCTACGCCGCCGGCGCCGCCCTCGACCAGCTGCCCGAGCCCGCCCTCGCCGACTACCGGCTGCAGCGGGTGGGCACCGTCTTCCAGACCTTCAACCTGGTCCCCACCATGACCGCCGAGGACAACGTGGCCATGCCGATGGCCCTGGCCGGGATGGCGCCGGCCGAGCGCCGCGCCCGAGCGCGCCGCCTGCTCAAGCTGGTCGGCCTCGAGGGCCGTGCCGGCTTCCGTCCGGGGCGCCTCTCGGGGGGCGAGCAGCAGCGGGTGGCGGTGGCGCGCGCCCTGGCCGGCCGGCCGGGATTGGTGCTCGCCGACGAGCCCACCGGCAACCTCGACTCGACCAACGGCGGCCAGGTGCTGGCCCTGCTGCGCGACCTCCACCGGCGCGGGGCCACCGTCGTCCTGGTCACCCACGACCCCGAGGTGGCCGCCGGCGCCGACCGGGTGGTGAAGATGCGGGACGGCCGAATCGTGGTCAACAAGACGCCCGGCCGGCGCACGGCGAGGGCGCCGCTGCCGCTCGACCCGGTGACCCGCCTGCGGACTGTCGACACCCTGCGCCTGGGCCTCGACGCGGTCGGCCGGCGACCGCTGCGGACCGCTCTCACCGCCGCCGGCGCGGCGCTGGGGATCGCCCTCACGAGCCTCATCCTTTCCCTCGGCGCCACCAACGTGGGCCGCGGGGTCGGGTTCCTGGCCGCGATCACCCTGGCCGTCTGCGGCTTCGCGATCGTCAACACCATGTACATGTCGGTGGTCGACCGGACCCGCGAGATCGGCGTGCTCAAGGCGCTGGGGGCGCGCTTCCGGGACGTCACCCTGGTGTTCGTCGCCGAGGCGGCGGTGATCGGCGCCGCTTCCGGGCTGCTGGGCGCCGGAGCGGCCGGCGTGCTGGCCGGGATCGGCAACCGGGTGGCGGGGGAGCGGTTGTTCGTGGTGTCGCCGCGGATCGCCGTGGTCGCGCTCCTGCTGGCGATCGCCCTGAGCCTCGCCAGTGGGCTGCTGCCCGCCGTCCGGGCCGCCCGGCTCGACCCCATGCGCGCCCTGCGCTACGAATAAGAGCGCGGGAAGAACCTAGCGGTTCCTCCCGCGGACCCACCTCCCTTTCGTCACCGCGCAGCGTCCCCAACGCCTGGATCACGGACTCAAACGGCCTGGCGAAGCCAGGCCTTCCGGCGACGACTGCCTTAGGATTCTGATTCAGCCCGTTCGGGCCAAGGGAAGCGGGTGCGAATCCCGCGCTGTCGCGCAACTGTGAGCGGTAGCCGGCGGCCATGAAGCCACTGGGACGCGAGTCCTGGGAAGGCGGCCACCAGCGCCAATCCGCGAGCCAGGAGACCTGCCCGGGGGGTAGTTCCCCTGTCCGCGCGACACGGAGGGGGGCCCCGTGCGGCGAGGCCCCTCGGCGCGGCCGGGATCCCTGCCGCCGGAGGAACGAGATGCGAAAGCAGCTCCTGGCCAGCGCGACACTGGCCATCGCCATCCTGATCGCCGCCTGTGGCGGCGCCACCGCCGCCCCGTCCGCCACCTCGGCGACGGCCACCTGCGTCAACGCCAAGGCCGCCCACAAGGCCTACCTGGTGGTCACCCACCAGGACGGCAAGTCGGTCCAGAGGTGCGTCGGCTTCGACGCCGACCAGCTCAATGGCGAGGACCTCATGAAGCAGAGCGGGGTCGAGTTCCAGTCCCAGACCTTCAGCTTCGGCAAAGGCATGTGCCAGATCGACAACGAGCCGGCGCAGTTCAGCGAGTGCTTCCCCAAGGACCAGCCCTATTGGGCCCTCTTCACCGCCACCGGCAGCAGCGCCTGGACCCCGGCCCAGACCGGCTACACCGCGATCAACCTCAAGGCCGGCGACGCCATGGGCTGGCGCTACACCCCGGCCACCGCGTCGCCGGCGCCGACGCCCGCGCCACCCAAGGAGTAGCCGGACGTGAACGGGCGGGCGGTGGCGGCCTGGTCCGCCGCCTGCCTGCTCGGCGTGCTCCTCAGCACCAATCCCGCCTACCGCGTGCTGGTGCTGGCGGCGGTGCTGGCCGCCGTTCTCGCCGGGGTCGGCTGGGCACGGAGCCGGCGCCTGCTGGCGGGGCTGGGGCTGGCCCTGGCGGCGGCCGGGCTGCTCACCTTCGCCACCAACCACCTCGGTGGTGACGTGCTCTTCGAGCTGCCGGCGGCGGTCCCGCTGGCCGGTGGCCCGTGGACGCTCGAGAGCCTGGTCTACGGCACCTCCTTCGGCATCGCGCTGGCGGCGGCCGCCCTCGCCATGACCCCGCTCTCGCTGATGCTCGAGACCCACCAGGTGGTGGATGCGCTGCCCGCGCCGCTGGCCCGGACCGGAGCCGTGCTCGCCGCCTCGCTCAACCTGGTGCCGTCGGTAGCCCGCAGCTTCACGGCGATCGCGGAGGCCCAGCGCATGCGCGGCTGGCGGCCCCGGGGCCCCGCCTCCTGGGGCGAGGTCGTGGTGCCGGCGGTGCTGACCGCGATCGAAGACTCGATCCAGCTCGCCGAGGCCATGGAGGCGCGCGCCTTCGGCTCCGGCCCTCGTACCCGCTACCGGCCGCCGGCCTGGTCGGCCGCGGACGGCGCGGTCGCGGCGGCGGCGGGCCTCTCGCTGGCGCTGCTGATCGCGGCCCGCGCGCTCGGCCTGCTCGCCGACTGGCATCCCTACCCGTACCTGGTCCTGCCGGTGATCACCCCCCTGGGCGTGGCCGCCTGCCTGCCTCTCTTCGTGCCGGCCTGGCTGTGGCGCTCGCCAGTTTAGAGTGCCTCAGCTACTGGTACCCGCTCGGCCAGGCGCCGGCGCTGACCGGGGTCGACCTCGCGATCGAGCCTGGCCTGACCCTGGTCGCCGGGCCCTCCGGTGGCGGCAAGTCGACGCTGCTGAGGGTGCTCAACGGCCTGGTCCCGCACTTCCACGGCGGCCGGATCGCCGGTGCGGCCGCGATCTGCGGGCTGGACCTCGTCCGCACTCCGACCCGGCGGCTCGCACGGCACGTCGGATTCGTGTTCCAGGACCCGGAGCGGCAGTCGGTGTACGGCCTGGTTGAGCGCGAGGTCGCCTTCGGCCTCGAGAACAGCGCGGTGTCTCCAGCCGCCATGCCCGACCGCGTCGATCGCGCGCTGGCGCGGGCGGGAGCGCTCCACCTGCGCGGCCGCCGCCTCGCCACGCTCTCGGGCGGCGAGCGCCAACGGGTGGCGGTGGCGGCGGCATTGGTGCTCGAACCCGAGATCCTGGTCCTCGACGAGCCCACCTCCCAGCTCGACCCGGCCGGCACCGAGCTGGTCGCGGGGGCCTGCCGCCGCCTCGCCGAGGCGGGTTCGGCGGTCGTGGTGGCGGAGCACCGGCTCCAGCCGCTGCTCTCGAGCGCGGCCCGGCTGCTGCTGGTTGACGAGGGCCGCGTCGGCACCGGCGTGGCGCGCTTGGTCGGGCTGCGGCGGCCGGCGCGAGACCGGCCCACGCTGCCGGCCTGGCAGCTGCGGGGGATCGCCGTGGGGCCGGGGCCGGAGCCGGTGCTGGACGCGGTCGACGTGGCCGGCGGAGCCGGCGAGGTGGTGGTCCTGATGGGACCCAACGGCGGGGGCAAGACGACCCTGCTGCGCTGCCTGGCCGGGCTGCTGCGCCCGCTCGCCGGCCGGGTCGAGCGCGGTCCCGGGCGGGTCGCCTACCTGCCCCAGGACCCGGCGGCGCTGCTCCACCGGCCGACCGTCCGCGAGGAGGTCGAGCTGACTCTGCGCCGCGCCGGGGAAGGCGAGGGAGCCGGCGCCGTGCTGGCGCAGCTCGGCCTGGCCGAGTTCGCGGAACGATATCCCCGCGACCTCTCGAGCGGCCAGCGCCAGCGGGCCGCGCTCGCAGCCGTGCTCGCCGGCTCGCCCGCGATCGCCCTCCTCGACGAGCCGACGCGGGGCATGGACGGCGCGGCCCGGCGCGCGCTGGTGGGGCTGGTGGAGGCGCTGCGCGGCCGGGGCACCGCGGTCGTGATCGCCACCCACGACGCCGAGCTGGCGGCCGAGATCGGCGACCGCGTGCTCGCGGTCGAGGGGGGGCGCGTGGTCGAGGCCGAGCTCGCGCCGCCGCCCGGCGCCGTTACCGTGGAGCCGATGCTGGCTCAGGTCCCCGCGTGAGGCACCTTGTCATGAGGCAGGTCGTGCGGCCGGCGCTGGTGGCCGTGCCGGGCCTGGCGCTCTTCTTCTGGCCGTTCCTGCCGGGAGCCCCCGCCGAGGCCCCGGCCGCGGCCCTGGCGCTGGGCTGCCTGCTGGCGGTGGCGCTGCTCGAGGTCGGGGCTCGCCGCCTCGACTCGCGTGGCCTCGCGCTGCTGGCCGCGATCGCGGCCGTCGACGCCGGGCTCCGGCTGGCGGTGGTGATCGGGATCGGCGGCTTCAGCCCCTTCTTTTTCCTCGTGCTCTGCGCGGGCTGGGTGTTCGGGCCGTCATACGGCTTCCTCTGCGGCGCCTTCGCGCTGCTGGTCTCGGCGCTCGCCACCGGCGGGGTCGGGCCCTGGGTGCCCTACCAGGTCTTCGGCGTCGGCTACGTGGGGGTGGTGGCGGGGCTCGCCGGCCGCTGGCGCTCGCCGCGCTTCGGCTGGCGGGACGCCGCGGTGCTGGCCGTGGTGGGGGTGGTGACCGGTTTCGGATTCGGCGCGCTCACGGACATCCAGGTCTGGGTGACCGGGTTCCGGGGCCCGGGCGAGCTCGGCTGGCAGCCCGGGCTGGCGCCCGCCACCGCGCTCCTGCACTTCGCCAGGTTCTACGCCGTGACCTCTCTCGTCTACGACAGCTTCCGCGCCGGTGGAAACGCGGCCATGGTGGTGCTGCTGGCGGCACCGGTGGTGGCGGCGCTGGAACGGGTCCGCGCGCGCTTCAGCTTTGAAGTGGTGCCGGTGCCGGCGTGACGACCGAATGAGAGCATCCAGCTACCCGATGCTGGCCGCCAACGAGGCGGCGGCACTGGTCCTCGAGAGGACGCCGGTGCTCGGCGGCGAGGAGGTGTCGCTCGCGGACGCCGCCGGCCGGGTGGCCGCCGAGGACCTGCTGGCGCCCCGCGGCCTGCCCGCCTTCCCGGCCAGCGCCGTCGACGGCTACGCCATCCGCTCCGCCGACGGCGGCGGCCGGCTCCGGGTGGCCGGCGAGTCGGCGGCCGGCCGGCCGTTCACCGGCGCGCTGGTACCGGGTAGTGCGGCGCGGATCCTGACCGGCGGGATTCTGCCCGAGGGCGCTGACACCGTGGTCATGGTGGAGGAGGTGGAGCAGCTCGGGGACCACGTGGTGGTGCCGGAGCGATTCGGCGCCGGCCGCAACTTCCACCCCTCCGGCTCGGACCTGGCCGCCGGCGACGTGGTGGTGCGCGGGGGCCGGCCGCTGGGCGCCGCCGAGCTCGGCCTCGCCGCCGCCCTCGGCGTCGACCGGCTGCGGGTCCACCGCCGCCCCCGGGTGGCGCTGATGTCGACGGGCGACGAGCTGGTCGAGGTGGGGCGCACGCCGGGCCCGGGCCAGATCACCGACTCCAACCGCTGGGCCTTGCTGGCGGCGCTGCGCGAGGTGGGCGCCGAGGTGCGCCTGCTCGGGATCGCGCCCGACCGGCCCGAGCCGCTGCGCGAGCTCGTCACTGGAGCCCTGGAGGCAAGCGATGTGCTGGTGACCTCGGGCGGGGTGTCGGTGGGCACGCACGACCTCGTCAAGCCGCTGCTGGAGTCACTGGGCGAGGTCCACATCGGCCGCGTCAAGCTCAAGCCCGGCAAGCCCTTCACGTTCGCGACGGTCGGGGACGGGAAGCTGGCATTCGGGCTGCCCGGCTTCCCGGTCAGCTCGCTGGTCACCTTCGAGGTGTTCGTCCGGCCCGCCCTCCGCAAGATGCAGGGGCACGACCGGCCGCAGCGGCCCCAACTGCCCGTCCGGCTCGACTATGACGCGCTGGCGACAGGCGACCGCACCGAGTACCAGCGCGTGATATTGCGTCGGGAGGGCAACGAGCTGGTCGCCATGACGACCGGTTCGCAGTCGTCGTCGCGACTGATGTCCCTGTTGGGCGCGCAGGCCCTGGTCCGGATCCCGCCGGGCGGCGAGGGCTACCCGGCGGGCACGGTGGTGGAGGCGCTGATCCTCGAGCTCCCATAGAGGCGCAGCCTCGGGGTCCTACGCGCTGATGTGGTCGGGCGGCAAGGACTCCGCCCTGGCCCTCGATCGGGCGCGGCGCGCGGGTCTCGACGTGCGCACGCTGCTCACGTTCCACGACGCGGAGACCGGCCGCGTCCGCTTTCACGCCACCCGTGTCGAGATGATCCGCGCCCAGGCGGCGGCGGTGGGCGTCGAGCTGATCGCGGTCGCCACCAGCTGGCCGGAGATGGAGGCGGCGCTGGCGAGTCAGGTGCGGGATCTGGCCGGCGCCGGTTACTCCGGCGTGGTGCTCGGCGACATCCACCTCGCCGACGTCCGCGCCTGGTACGAGGAGCGGGTCACCGCCGCCGGTCTCGAGCACGTCGAGCCCCTTTGGGGCGAGCCCCCGGCCGGGCTGCTGGCCGAGTTCGTGGGGGGTGGGGGGCGGGCCGTGGTCACCTGCGTCGACCTCGACCGGCTGGACGAATCCTGGCTGGGCCGGGTGGTCGATCCCGACTTCGCGCGCGAGATCGAGGCCGCCGGCGTGGACCCCTGCGGCGAGAACGGCGAGTACCACTCTTTCGCGTTCGCCGGCCCCGCGTTCAGGCGCGAGCTGTCCTGGGCGCCGGGTACACGGCGCCGCGAAGGCCGCTTCCTGCAGCTGGACGTCGCAAGCTCGCCCGCAGCCAGGCGTTGACCGCTGGGAGGAGGGAGGTTGCACGCGACCACGGCCGGCGCCGGGCGCCGGCGCAGAGCGCAGTCCGCGGCCGGGGCGCTGCTGCTCGCCCTGCTCCTCTTCTTCTTCGTGGCCGGCAGCGGGCCGGGCACCCTGGTCTGGCTGGCCGGCGGCCGGATCTCCTGGCTCCCCTTCGCGGGCCAGGGGCTGAGCTGGCTGCCCAGCCAACCGGTCTCCTGGCTGCCCTTCGGCGGCGGCAACGGGCCGGCGCCCAAACCGGTGGCCGCGGTGACGCCGCAGCCCACGGCCACCGCCACCGCCACCCCGACCCCGGAGCCGACGCCCACGCCGATGCCGGCGCCGACTCCGACACCGACCCCGACGCCCACTCCCGCACCGACGCCGGCGCCCACAGCGACCCCACGCCCGCCCCCGCCGGCACCGACGGCGGCGCCCACCCCGACCCCGGCGCCGACCGCGCCGCCCTACCTGTTCAAGGACAACTTCGACCAGGACCCGATCGCGCCGGCGGTGCCTGGCTGGACGCTCAACGCCGGCAACTGGCAGATCGTGAAGGACGGCAGCAACGCGCTCTACACCGCGGACCCCAACTGGGCGATCGCCTCCGTGGGCAGCAAGGCCTGGACCAACATCAGGGTCTCGGCCACGGTCAAGGCGGGTCCCACCACCGGGCACGCGCGCCTGATCACGCGCTACAACGACGCCGGCGACTTCTACGCCTGCGGGCTCGACCACGGAGGGTTCCTGACGATGTGGGAGGTCAAGGGCAACACCTGGACCCAGATCGGGGCCAACCTGAGCTGGCAGTTCGACCCCGGCCGGTTCTATTCGCTCAGCTTCAGCGCGGTCGGCTCCTCGCTCTCCTGCAGCGCCGGCGACCCCTCGGGCGTGCTCAAGCCGGCCGCCGTGACAGCGACCTCGACCACCTTCCCGAGCGGCGCCGCCGGGGTCGTCGGTGAGGGGCCGGCCGAGTTCGACGACTTCCTGGTGACGGCCGCCTGATTCGCCGTCCGGCGAACGGTTGTTCGCCGTACAATCTGAGGCCGCATGGCCTCCCGCTTCGACCTCCAATCTCCCTTCGCGGCCGCCGGCGACCAGCCCCAGGCGATCGCCGAGCTCGTGGAGGGCGTCCAGAAAGGCCTGACCGAGCAGGTCCTGATGGGGGTGACGGGGTCCGGCAAGACCAACGTCATGGCCTGGGCGATCCAGGAGCTGGGGCGGCCGGCACTGGTCATGAGCCCCAACAAGACCCTGGCCGCGCAGCTCTGCGCCGAGTTCCGGCGGCTCTTCCCGCGCAACGCGGTCGAGTACTTCGTCAGCTACTACGACTACTACCAGCCGGAAGCGTACATCGCGCGCTCCGACACCTACATCGAGAAGGACTCCTCCCGGAACGAGGAGATCGACCGCATGCGGCACAGCGCCACCACCGCGCTCATGACCCGGCGCGACGTGATCGTGGTGGCGTCGGTCAGCTGCATCTACGGCATCGGCTCGGTCGAGGACTACATCGGGGAGTCGCTGGAACTCCAGAAGGGCCAGTCGATCCGCCGCGAGATCCTCCTGCGCAAGCTCACCGAGATGCTGTACGAGCGCAACGACTACGACCTCGGCCGCCTCCGCTTCCGGGTCCGCGGCGACGTGGTCGACATCGTGCCGGCCAGCGAGGAGAAGGTCTACCGGATCGAGTTCTTCGGCGACGAGATCGAGCGGATCGTCGAGATGGACAGCGTCACCGGCGAGATCCTGCAGGCTCGCGAAGAGCTCAAGATCTTCCCCGCCAGCCACTACGTGACCCCCCGCGCCAAGCTCGAGCTCGCCGTTCGCGACATCGAGGAAGAGCTGGAGGAGCGCTGCAAGTGGTTCGACGACCACGGCCGCCTGCTGGAATCGCAGCGGCTGCGCCAGCGCACCAACTTCGACCTCGAGATGCTCCGCGAGACCGGCACCTGCGCCGGCATCGAGAACTACTCGCGCCACCTCACCCGCCGCCAGCCCGGTGAGGCGCCCTACACGCTCATGGACTTCCTGCCCGACGACGCGCTGGTCTTCGTCGACGAGTCGCACGTGGCGGTGCCACAGGTCGGCGCCATGCTGGGCGGCGACCGTTCGCGCAAGGCGGCTCTCGTCGAGTACGGCTTCCGGCTGCCGAGCGCCTTCGACAACCGGCCGCTCAGCTTCGAGGAGTGGGAGGAGCGCGTCGGCCAGCGCCTGTACGTCTCGGCCACCCCCGGCCCCTACGAGATGCGCCGCACCCAGCGCACGGTCGAGATGGTGGTCCGGCCGACCGGGCTGGTCGACCCGACGGTCGAGGTCCGGCCCACCGAGGGCCAGATCGACGACCTCGTGGCCGAGCTCAAGAAGCGGGCCCAGAAGGAGCAGCGCTCGCTGGTCACGACCTTGACCAAGCGCTTTGCCGAGGACCTCACCGACTACCTGAAGGAGTTCGGGATCCGAGTCCGCTACATCCATTCCGACCTCGACGCCATGGAGCGGATCGACCTCCTCCGCGACCTCCGCCTGGGCACCTACGACGTGCTGGTGGGGATCAACCTCCTGCGCGAGGGCCTCGACCTGCCCGAGGTCGCGTTCATCGGCATCCTGGACGCCGACAAGGAGGGCTACCTGCGCGCCTACCGGTCGTTCATCCAGATCATCGGGCGTGCGGCCCGCAACCTCGAAGGCCACGTCGTCATGTACGCCGACCAGGTCACCGACTCCATGCGCGAGGCGCTCGACGAGACCAACCGGCGGCGAGCGGTCCAGGTCGCCTACAACCTGGAGCACGGGATCACCCCCGAAAGCATCAAGAAGGCGGTCTACAACCTGGAGGTCCAGGAGAAGGACCTGCAGGCCGACGCGGTCGAGCTGATGGCGGGCGCGGGCCTGCCGCGCGAGGACCTGCTGGCGATCGTGCGCGACCTCGAGAAGGAGATGAAGCGTCTCTCCCGAGAGCTAGCGTTCGAGGACGCGGCGCGCGTCCGCGACCGCATCATCGCGCTCCGCAAGCGGATCTCGGGCCAGACCGAGGGCGGCGAGGACGACGAGGACGTGGCGCTGGCGATCGCGGCCGCGCCGACCCTCCGGCCGAAGGGACAGATCCGGAACTACCGGCGCACGAGGCGCGGGCCCTGACCAATCTGGAGGCCTTGCGCCTGGGGATGGTCGGCGACGGTCCCCGGGCGGGCTGGCGGGAGACCATCGGCGCCCGCATCGCCGAGGTCGAGGAAGGGCGCGTGGTGGTCGAGCTGGACGCCGACGCCAAGCACCGCCACGAGGGCGGCGTGGTCCAAGGCGGGATCATCACCCAGATCGCGGACGCGGCCATGGGGATGTCGCTGCTGACCATGCAGCCCGACGACCAGTCCAACACCACGATCGAGCTCAAGATCAACTTCCTGCGCCCGGTCATCGAGGGCCGCCTGCGGGCGGTGGGCCGGGTGGTGGAGTTGAAGCGGACGCTCCTCTTCAGCGAGGCCGACGTGCTCGACCAGGAGGGCAAGCTGGTCGCCCGCGCCTCCTCGACCTGCCTGGCCATCCCGCGCCAGGGCTGGCGCCGATGAGCGCCCCCACAGTCTCCGACGCCTGGAAGTTCCTCGGTATCGAGCTGGTCGAGGCGGCGGAGGGCAGGGCCGTGGTCGAGATGGCTACCGTCGAGCAGATGACCAACCGCCAGGGGACGGTCCACGGCGGCTTCATCGCCACCCTCTGCGACTCCGCGATGGCGCGCGCCATGACCTCGGCCATGGCCCCCAAGACGCGGGCCATCAGCTTCGACCTCAAGGTCAACTTCATCAACTACGCGCGCCCCGGCGACCGCCTGCGGGCGACCGGGCGGGTGCTCCACGCCGGCCGCCGGACGGGGGTCGCCGATTGCCGGGTGGAGGGGCCCGGCCGCACCCTGGTGGCCACCGCCACCGCCAGTTTCTCGATCGGGGATGAGCGGTGAGAACCGTCACCGGATCTGCGGTGGCCAGGAGGCCGATTCCGGCGTCAGGGGGCCCGGCGCGCGTCGTTACGCACCAACCGGTGCGCTCCTCCGTGCGCCACCCCTTCCTTGGACTCGGCGCACCTGGCCACCGCAGCTCGCGGTGCCGTTTCTCCCCACTCATCCCAGGGGATAGTTAGTCGGTGCCGATCGACCACATCACGATCAAGGGGGCGCGCGAGCACAACCTCAAGGACGTCGACCTGGTCATCCCCCGCGACCGGCTGGTCGTGTTCACGGGGCTGTCCGGGTCGGGCAAGTCCTCGCTCGCCTTCGACACCATCTACGCCGAGGGGCAGCGCCGCTACGTGGAGTCGCTGTCCGCCTACGCGCGCCAGTTCCTGGGCCAGATGGAGAAGCCCGACGTGGACATGATCGAGGGCCTCTCGCCGGCCATCTCGATCGACCAGAAGGGCACCTCTCGGAACCCCCGCTCGACGGTGGGCACGGTGACCGAGGTCTACGACTACCTGCGCCTGCTCTACGCCCGCATCGGCCACCCGCACTGTCCGATCTGCGGGCGCGAGATCACCAAGCAGACCGTCGACCAGATCGCCGATCAGGTCGAGAAGATGCCGCCGGGGACGCGGCTGCTGATCCTGGGCCCGGTGGTCCGCGGCCGCAAGGGGGAGTACCGCTCGCTGCTGGAGGACATCCGTCGCCAGGGCTTCGTCCGGGTCCGGGTCGACAAGGTCCAGTACAGCCTGGACGACAAGATCCCCCTCGAGAAGAACAAGAAGCACGACCTCGAGGTGGTGGTCGACCGGGTGGTGGTGGGTCCCGAGCAGCGGACCCGGCTGGTCGACTCGCTGGAGACCGCGACCCGGATGGGTGGTGGCCGGGCGATCGTGGTCAACCTCGACAAGAAGGAGGACATCGCCTACAGCCAGGACTACGCCTGCCCGGTCGACGGGATCAGCGTGCCCGAGCCGGAGCCGCGCAACTTCTCATTCAACTCGCCACATGGCGCCTGCCCGACCTGCACCGGCCTCGGCTCCCAGCTGATCGTCGATGCCGAGCTCGCGATCCCGGACCCCACGCTCACGCTGCGGCAGGGGGCGATCGCGCCCTGGAGCCGGTCCCAGTTCTTCTATCCCGAGCTGCTGGAGACCGCCTGCGAGGCCTTTGGCATCGACATGGACAAGCCGGTCAGCAAGCTGGCGCAGAAGGACGTCGACTTTCTGCTCCACGGCAGCGGGAAGGAGAAGGTCAAGTTCAGCTACCGCAACCAGTACCGGGCCAAGCGCACCTACGAGGCCCCCTTCGAGGGAGTCCTCGCCAACGTCCAGCGCCGCTATGACGAGACCGAGAGCGACTACCTGAAGAAGGAGCTCGAGAAGTACCTCGCCGAGAAGCCCTGCCCCGCCTGCAAGGGCACGCGGCTGAAGCCGGAGTCGCTGGCGGTCACCATCGCCGGGCGCCACATCGCCGCCGTCTGCGACCTGCCCGTGGAGCTGGCGATCGAGTTCTTCGAGCGGCTGCCGGCCGATCTCACCTCACGCGAGAACGAGATCGCGCGCGGCATCCTCAAAGAGATCAGGGAACGTCTCCAGTTCATGCTCGACGTGGGCCTCGAGTACCTGACCCTCGATCGCTCGGCGACCACGCTCAGCGGCGGTGAGTCGCAGCGCATCCGGCTGGCGACCCAGATCGGATCCAAGCTGATGGGCGTCCTCTATATCCTCGACGAGCCATCGATCGGGCTGCACCAGCGCGACAACCGAAGGCTGATCGAGACCCTGGTCCGGCTTCGCGACCTGGGCAACACCTTGATCATCGTCGAGCACGACGAGGAGACGATCCGGGCCGCCGACTACATGGTCGACATCGGCCCGGCGGCGGGCGAACACGGTGGTCACATCGTGGCCGCGGGCCCGGTCGCCGAGCTGATCGCCACCTCCGACTCGCTGACGGCCCGCTACCTGCGCGGCGAGCTGGAGATCGCGACCCCCTCCCAGCGCCGGCGCGGCAACGGCAAGCAGGTGGTGGTCCGGGGCGCCCGCGCCAACAACCTCAAGGACATCGACGTGGGGATTCCGCTGGGCACCTTCGTGGTGGTGTCCGGCGTCAGCGGCTCGGGCAAGTCGTCGCTGGTCACCGACATCCTGTCGCGGCGGCTGGCGCAGCACTTTTTCCGGGCCAAGGAGAAGCCGGGCGCCCACCGTACGATCGAGGGCCTGGCCCACATCGACAAGTCGATCGAGATCGACCAGTCGCCGATCGGGCGCACACCGCGCTCCAACCCCGCCACGTACACGGGGATGTTCAGCTACATGCGCGAACTTTTCGCCCAGCTGCCGGACGCCCGCCTGCGCGGCTACAAGCCGGGCCGCTTCTCGTTCAATGTCCCCAACAGCGGACGCTGCGAGGCCTGCAAGGGCGACGGGATCATCCAGATCGAGATGCACTTCCTGCCCGACGTGTACGTGCCGTGCGAGGTCTGCCACGGCACCCGGTTCAACCGCGAGACGCTGGAGGTCAAATTTCGCGGCCACTCCATCGCGGAGGTCCTGGAGCTGACCGTCGACGAGGCGATGGACGTCTTCGAGAACGTGCCCCGGATCCGGACCAAGCTGAAGACGCTGCACGACGTCGGCCTCGGCTACATCCGGCTCGGCCAGCCCGCCACCCAGCTCTCGGGCGGCGAGGCGCAGCGGGTCAAGCTGGCCACCGAGCTCTCGCGCCGCGACACCGGGCGCACGCTCTACGTGCTCGACGAGCCGACCACCGGGCTGCACTACGCCGACGTCGACCGCCTGCTCCAGGTCCTCCACCGGCTGGTCGACCACGGCAACACGGTGGTCGTGATCGAACACAATCTCGACGTGCTCAAGACCGCTGACTGGATCATCGACCTCGGACCCGAGGGCGGTGACAAGGGCGGCCGCCTGGTGGCCGAGGGAACCCCGGAGCAGGTGGCCGCCGAGGCCTCCAGCTACACCGGGCAGTACCTGGGCCCGATCCTGGCACGCCGTCGCCTGGCCAAGGTCGACCGCAAGTCCAAGAATGGGCGGGCCAAGCCGAGCCGCGCCCGCGAGAGGGTGAGCGCATAGCCAATGCGCTCGATCGCCTGAAGGCGATCCTCCACGAGGTCGGCGATCTCAACCGGGCCTCCGCGGTGCTGGCCTGGGACCAGGAGACCTACATGCCGCCCGGCGGCGTCGGCAGCCGGGCCTCGGCCATGGCAACCCTGCGCGGGCTGGCTCATGAACGGTTCGTCGACCCCCAGGTGGGCGGCCTCCTGGAGGAGTTGGAGGCGCGGGACCTCGACCCGGAGTCGGACGACGGCGCCCTGGTGCGGGTGACACGCCGCGACTACGACCACTCGGTCAAGATCCCGGCCGAGCTGGTGGCGGAGGCGGCGCGCGCCTCCACCGAGGCGCGCCCGGTCTGGCAATTGGCGCGCGAAGACTCGGACTGGAAGCTGTTCGCGCCCTACCTCGACCGCAACGTCGACATCAACCGCCGGATCGCGGACGCCCTCGGCTACGCCGAGCGGCCCTATGACGCGCTGCTCGACCGCAGCGAGCCGGGCATGACGACACGCCAGCTGGACGCACTGTTCGGGCGGCTGCGGGAGGCCATCGTCCCCCTTGTGCATGAGATCGGCCGCCGCCAGGACGCGGTCGACGACTCCTGCCTGTGGGGCGACTGGGACGAAAGGGCCCAGCTCGATTTCGGGATGCAGGTGGTCACCCGGTTCGGCTTCGACAGCGAGCGCGGCCGCCAGGACCTCTCCGCGCATCCCTTCTCGAGCGGTCTCGGCGCCGGCGACGTCCGCATCACGACCCGGGTCAGCCGCAGGTCTGTATCCCAGGCGATGTTCGGCACCATGCATGAGAGCGGGCACGCCATGTACACGCAGGGCCACGCGCCCGAATTCGACGGCACGCCGCTCTGGGGAGGCGCTTCGCCGGGCGTCCACGAGTCGCAGTCGCGGCTCTGGGAGAACCTGGTCGGGCGCAGCCGTCCCATGTGGCGGTACTTCCTGGGGCCGCTCCGGCAGGCGTTCCCGGGTCGTCTCGACGGGGTGGACGAGGAGACCTTCTACCGCGCCGTCAACAAGGTCTACCCCTCCCTGATCAGGGTCGAGGCCGACGAGGTCACCTACAACCTGCACATCCTGCTGCGCTTCGAGATCGAGAACGACCTCCTGGACCGCGAGCTCAAGGCCGCCGACGTGCCGGAGGCCTGGAACGCCAAGGTCGAGCAGTACCTGGGCATCAAGGTCCCCGACGACACCCAGGGGGCGCTCCAGGACATCCATTGGTCGGGGATCTCGTTCGGCGGCTTCCCCGGCTACACGCTCGGCAACGTGATCGGCGCCCAGCTCATGGAGACGGTTCGCGAGGCCATTCCGGACCTGGACGATCAGATCGCCGCCGGCGAGTTCGGGTCCCTGCACGGCTGGCTGAAGGAGAAGGTCTGGCGCCAC
>Ga0137372_10001316_pt1 | contig 23969 bp, 20 predicted proteins | sample SagtaG_6_FD_104911 | JGI IMG/M metagenome (GOLD analysis project Ga0137372, IMG submission 104911) | Vadose zone soil microbial communities from Sagehorn Ranch, Mendocino, California, USA - Sage1_R_60_16 metaG | ecosystem: Environmental > Terrestrial > Soil > Vadose zone | place: USA...
GGAACTTCTGGACAAGTTTCTCATCGTAATTCATGAAGAGACTATCCGTATCACCATAGAAGACGGTGAGTCCGAGGCTCTTCGCGATCGATATCGCGCGGTTGATAGTCTCTCTTCCCAAGGCTGCGGCGGATTCCGCAACCTCCTTCGAATACCACCGTGCACCAGCCCAGCCTGCGTAGCCGTAGACCGCGTTGGTCATGACTTTGACGGCCTTCTCACGCGCCTTCAGCAGAGGATATCTTGAATCGCTCGGGGCTGTGCGCTTGAGCTCCGCCTTGGTCGCCTTGCGGGCTTCGATGAGTTTGGTCAGAACTACTCTGTAAAACCCGGATGGGTGCTTTCTGAAGCGATGTTTGACTTCAGGTACCTCGAAGACGTCCTCCTTTTCTTTTCCAGTGACCAGCGTGTCGGGAGAAATGTTGTACTTGATCATGAGGCTTGGGTACATGGACGAGAAATCGAGACTCGCTACATTATCGTGCAGTCCAACCTTCGGCTCGAGGACGATCGCTCCCTTGTAGGGGATGATGGGCTGTTCCATCCTGGAGGGGATGAGCTGGCCGAGCTTGTGGGTCTCCATCATGAGATAGTTGTCGACGCGGAACCCTACGGCCGCGGCTATCACTTGGTCAGGCGGCAATCCGGAGAGTGCTGATATCTGGATGACATAGTCGATGGCTTCCTGTCCGATCTTCAGGATGGTTTCGGTCTTTTCTTCCAATTGTTTGATGAGTGTCTCTCTCCTGTCTGGTTTTGACCAGTAGTCGAAGTAAGCTGTCTCATCAATGGGCTTATGATTTGATGATTGGATTCCCAGATATTTTGCGGCGTTCTCGATTGTCTTGTTCTTCACCTCGTACAGGTCGTCGGCGAAGTTGAGAAGGTCGACGTTCGCTCGTCCGATCAGCGAGTAGTGTCCATAGAGGCTCTGATGCGGTGGGCCACCGTCTCGGCCGACTTTTAGCGGGGTCTTGGTCTTGTTAGCCCTCTTCACAAGGTAGGGCCAGTGGATGCTGTTGCCTTCGAAGCTCAGAACAAAGTCCGGATTCATCTTGGAGACATGTTCACCAAATCTCCTGATGGTTTCTCCGTCGGAGTCGTTTTCGGTTTGGAGAACTTCATTTTCTCCCTTGTCTGTTCTCCCGCTGATGATCTGGATTGGGTCTCGTATCGGGCTAGGTGCACCTGTCTTGCTGACGGATAAGAGTGAGAAGGAGAAGAGATCTAGTCTAGGCGGTTCCTCTTTGGCGATAGGGCTGGGATGGTCTGTAGCTGTCAGGGTTTCTTGGACGCTGAATTCTCGGGGATCTGTCTTTGAAGGTGTAGTGTCCGCCTCGTACCACTGGCAGGGCTTGATCCCGTAGTCGTACTGGTACTTGATGGCTAGTCGGAGTTTCTCCTCGTAGGTAGCCTCAGCACCAGTCTTTTTCAGCGTGTCTCGTGCTGCTCTCTCCAAGAACTGTGGGTCCTTGCAGAATATTTTGAGGACGACACGTTCTTCGGCTAACAGTTTCTTTCTCTCGACTGTCACAGTTTCGATGGTGGGGTGGGGCTTCTCTGCCTCCAAAATCTTCCTGAGTTCTTCAGGGTCCTGTTCCTCTTTTGGTAGGAGGTAGAAGTAGGCTCGGTAGTTGTTGTCGATGACTAGGACTCGTTTTCCTTCGTGGGTGATGCCCCAGAGCCAGATCGACGACTTTCCCGCGTAGGTCTCATGGTTGAGGTCGAGCAGCCAGAAGCTTCGTCGCATAGCGCCCCTCAGCGTTTTCTGTCTAAGGGTTTAAATTCGCGGGCCGGCCGCGGAGGGTTCTCGGATAGTCAAGATCATGGCGGAGAAAGCTAAGCAGACAGCAGATCATTGGGGAATCGCCCACATCTACTCAAGCTTCAACAACACCATGGTACACATTACTGATCTCACTGGTGCAGAGACGATCTCTCGCAGTGCAGGGGGGCAGCATGTGAAGGCCGATCGATTGCAAGGAACCCCGTACGCGGCGATGCAGGCCGCTGCGGCCGCTTCAAAGGTCGCGAAAGACAAAGGAATTACCTCTCTCCACATCCGTGTCCGAGCGCCCGGAGGTCACGGAGCCCGAACCCCTGGTCCCGGCGCCCAAGCGGCGATCAGAATGTTGGCTCGTCATGGGTTTCGAATTGGTAGGATTGAGGATGTCACGCCTGTTCCCCATGATGGGACTCGTCGACCCGGTGGCCGACGTGGACGACGCGTCTAGCCTCCCCCGGAGTTTTCCTCAACGTCCTACGCTTCTCAGATTCGGAAAATAGTAGGCAAGCATCAGAAGTGGCGGGCTGAAGAATGCCTGAACATGATTGCCTCTGAGAACGTGACGAGTCATACTGTAAGACAGCTTCTCTCAGGCGATATGGGCCACCGGTATCGGGCTGATGATCGGTTCTACAAAGGGACCAAGTTCATGGACGAACTCGAATCCTTTGGAGAGAAAATAGCCTGCGAGGTTTTCGGTGCCGACTGGGCCACGCTCCGGCCACTCTCCGGACACTTGGCCGATATGATCATGGTCTCCACCCTCGCCAAACCAGGCAGTTCTATTCTCACCGTCAGTCCTGCGGATGGAGGCTATCCGGGTCTAAGCGATCAAGCTGGATATCCAACATTCGTGAATGTTCGGAATCTGTATTTTCCATTCGATTCGGAACGGATGAACATTGATGCAGAGAAAGCTCGCGGGTTGATAGAGGATGAGAAGCCCTCGCTCGTCGTCTTCGGCCAGTCCTTCTTCCTATTCCCACATCCTGTCAAGGAGCTGGCGGAAGCTTGCAACGCGGCAGGATCTAGGATGGTCTACGATGGCTCTCATGTGCTTGGATTGATTGCGGGGGGCGAGTTCCAGAGGCCGCTTCAGGAAGGCGCGGAACTCTTACTGGGATCTACTCACAAGAGCCTGTTCGGTCCACAGGGAGGAATAATTGTTGGAAAGAAGGAGGTTGAAGCGGAAGTGAAGGGCCGACAGTTCCCTGGTCTGGTAGACAATGCTCACTGGAATCGAATTGCTGCATTGACCTATGCGCTGGATGAGGCACGTAGAAACGGTGGAAAATATGCGGCACGCGTGATTGAAAATGCCAAGGCCTTGGCGAAGAGTTTGCACGAGAGAGGCGTGCCTGTGAAGTGTGCAGAGTACGGGTTCACGGCGTCCCACCAGGTCTACCTGAACATGAAAGATGAGAAAGAAATCGAGAGGCTAACCCAGCGGCTGGAGGATGCGAATATCATCGTGGATCGCGGGATACGGATAGGCACCTGCGAAGCCGCGAGGCGCGGAATGAAACCCAAGGAGATGGATAGGGTAGCGGAACTCATAAGTCAAGTTTACAAGGGCACAGACCCTGCAAAGATTCGGCCGCAAGCCACTAAGCTGAGACGAGGATTCAGTTCAATCCTCTACGCTTAGACGGAAAAATCTTGGAAACAGGTTATTATTCGGCCAGCCGTCTAATCTAGAGTATGTCTCTACCTAAGCAGGGTGACAAGGTGAAGGTGACCCTGTTGAATCGTGAGACGATCGAAGGTGTCGTCGAATGGGTCGATGGCAATGGTCTCTGGGTGAAAGGAGCTGAAAGGTCGAGATGGGTCCCTCTGGAAGCTTTTACCGCGCCGCATGAGTCTCATCCGATTGATGCCAAGGAAGAGCAGTCCACAGCCTAGCATCGAGAAGAGGCAGAATCTGAGAGCTGAACCAAAACCTTGACTCTCCCGTTCAGCCTCGCCTGGGCGTTGTTCACCGTCTTCGAGAAAGTTGTGCTGAGACTGCCATGGCCGCTAAGACGATTTGTGATAATGCAGTTTCCTGATGAATTCGCAGCTCAACAAGTAGTTGTTCGGTCTAGGACTCTTCGATAGAAGACTCGCGTTTCCAGACTAAGATTGCTCTGACGAATCTGACGCTTGCGCTCTCTGGCTCTGTACCTGGGTCGTTAAATCCAGCACGTTCTTCAGTTCCTTTTTCAAGATAAGCGGATCATGGTTGAGGTTGAAGTAGTCTGCGAAAGTTATCGTTGTCCGCAGAAGCCTTGAGCGTCCGATCTTATCGTAACTGATTAGATCCATTTCCTTCAACTGTTTGACGTGTTGATATGCGAGTTTTCCTCTAACCCGTACGACATGTGACTGAGGAATAGGCTGTCTGAGAGCTATGAACGATAAGGTTCTCAATGGACCTGGGGTCAAGAGAGGTCCGTTTGAGAGCTTCCTCACGTGTTTAGCAAACTCTGGCCTGAGCTGCATCACAAACCTTCCATCTGGTAATTCTACGACTTGGACCGGGCTGTCCAGTTTGGCATAGCGTTCGGCTATGGCTCTTGCAATGGATCGAATCTTCTCTTCGGACCTCGCACCGATTACTGATCCGATCGTCTTGAAGTCTAGCGGTCTTCCCGAAACGTAGAGTGCTGCCTCACAGAGCTGTTGTTGAAGCAACGAAGATGATGTCTTAGCTGCTGGTTCAGTCTGAGACTGGGTATCCATTGTTTATCACTTCGATCCGAATATCTCCAAATTCTTCTGTCTGAACCAGACCAACCTTTCTTTCTATGGCGAGGAATAGAAGCATGATGAACATGCGGACCGCTTGCACAGTATCTCCCTTCCCCAGTAGCTGCAGAAATGAGAGGCTTTCGCCTGGAACCGTCTCTTCCAAGAGTCGGCTGTAGAAAGCGTTGATCTCGTCTTCAATCTTCACAAGCCAATCGTCCGCCTGTTCAAACACGGCCGGCGTACGGGACACTAGCTGAGCAGTCTCAGACGGCAGTAGCCTCTCGGCCCTGAGAACGTCAAGTATTCCCTTGAGAACTTCGTCTAGGGAGGTTGTTGTGGACTGGAATCTGATCGGGAACGCTAGGGGGGGAGGCACATAGTCCGTGGGCTTTTCAGGTGGAGGTCGCGGTGGTTCCTCCATCTTCAGGATGAGTTCCGATTTCATCCGCAGAAGGACTGCAGAGGATAGTAGTGCTGTTCCTGAGACTGAGAAGTCTATGAATCCTCGGCCTTTCATCTCCTTCATCAGACCCGTCAGAAGCTTTGACAGGTTCACGTCCCATGGCTTGACACGATGTAAGTGGAGCAAGTCAAAGAGTAGAGGGTACGGGTTCTTGAGCCAGTAGGTATCCTGTTCCGTCGTCAATCTTTGACTCCGCCCTTGTTCGGTAGAGAGATCACCTGGCTCTGTCCCTGGTCGATGTAGACTCCGAAGACTCTATCCGCACGAGAGATCGTAGTGTCTTTCAGAGAGATCACGACGAACTGGGAATCCGTGCTCTTGGACTTGACTAATGTTGCCAGTCTCTTCGCGTTCAGAACATCTAGGTGGGCGTCTATCTCGTCCATGATGTAGAATGGCATCTGATGGATCTGTTGCAGAGCAAGTAGATAGCAGACTGTCGAGACCGATTTTTCTCCGCCACTCGCAGCGCCGATCGTGAGTTCGGTTTTCCCGGGGAACTGGAGGAACACGTCCAACCCTCCTTCGAATGGATTGTCGGGACTATCTAGCGCCATCCTTCCATTCCCGCCGTTCGTGATGTCGGAAAAGATTTGGTGGAAAGTATCATTCACCTTAGTGAAGGCGCCCATGAAAGTGTCGAGTTTTCTTTTCTCCAGTTCATTCATGAAGTCTAGAATTGCCAGCTTCTCCCTTTCGAGATCCCCTATTCGAACTGAGAGGTGCTTGTATCCGTCCTTGATCTCTTCATAATGCTGGACCGCCAGCTGATTAACCAAGCCGATCTCACCTAGCTCCTTCTCGAGACCCGCCTTGATTTTCGTAGCATCTTCGATAGCTTCTGGCGTGGTTTCCAGAGGCTTCTCAAAGCCGAGATTTCGCAACTGTGCAGTCAGCATTGTCAGCTGCGTCTCTAGCTCTCTGAGGCCTGCCTTCAACTCCGAGACGTTGGAGTTGAGCGGGTCCATTCTATCGATTAGTTGCGAAAGGGACTTTTCTATCTCAGAGAATCTATCTTCGTACTTTCTCCTCTCCTGACCGACTGATGCAAGGGCGTCTACTAGTCGAGCTTTTTCTTCGGTAAGCTTACTCATTTCTTGTCGTAGCTCTTCGGATTTCTTGTTCGTCGCCTCGACTCTTGATTCCTCTCGTCTGATTTCAGTCTCAAGGGCTCTCAGTTGAATCCGTACCTGGTCGTAGCCAGGTTTCAGAGTGTCAAGTGTGGACTGGGTAGAGGCAACCTTGCTGTCCAGCGCTAGCTTCTCGCGCAGCAGGGTCTCTGCTTCCGCGACCGCTCGGTCTCGTTCGCGTTCCATCGCCATGATTGCTGTCCGTCTCTGTTCGATCTTCAGCTTGGCTAGCTCTTCCTCGCGCATCGAGAGGCGTCGTTTTATCTCGCCTTGCTTCTGGGCTATTTCCTCTAGTAGTTCCTGTTCGCGCTGCATCGAGTTCTGGAGACTGTCGATCCTCTTCTTCGTCTGTTGTAGCGACAAACGGGTCCTTTCGAGGCTCCTCTGAGCCATGTCGACATCGCGTGTGAGTGCTTCTCGTGTTTTGCTAGTGGAAACCCTGTCTTCTCTGAGTTTGACGATCTCCGATTCTAGCCGGTCGAGTTCGGATCGAGATCGCTGAACGATGGATTCTAACGACTTGACCGTTCGCTCAAGACCCTCAAGGACGTTTGACCTCGGGATAAGAGTAGAAGCATCGAATGGGGCTCGATAGTAGCCGCTTTCGAGACCTCCGCCCGGCTCGTACAGGTCCCCGCTTGTCACAACGCATCTCAAACCCTTCGCTGCACTCAGGTAGGCTGCTCGCTGATTCGTCGCGAGCATTGTATCGCCGAAGACGAACTCTACCGCTGATGCCAATCCTTTCTCGGACTTGATGACACTCGAAAGTGGTCCCACTATTCCGGGAGTCTGCTCATACTCATCGTTCGCCGGGGGAACTTCTAGGTCATCGAGTGGGATTATCTTGGCTCGGCCAAGTCTGGTACGTTTTAGACTCTCGACGCATTTGATGGCGACTCCTAGGTCCTTCACCACGAGGGCTCTCATCCAGCCCACGCTCGCTGCTTCGACTGCCTTGCTATACTCATTACTGTACTTGATCAGCTCTTGTAGTCGCCCGAGGACTCCTTTGAGCGCTCCTTCTTCCGCCATCTCCTCTAGCTTCTGGAGCGCCTTCTCTTCTGCCTGAAGAGTATCAGCAATATTTCGCTGAGTGTTAAACTCGGTTACAGTTACTCGCGCTCTCTTAGCAACATCGAGAGCCTCGTCAATCTCTTTGTGCCGCTGATCCTTGAGTTCAGTATACTCCTTCGCCTTCTCTTCAATATCCTGCAATCTCTTCGCTTCCTCCTTCCCGAGCTTCTCCATTTCCCGGATTCTCTGCTTCAACTCCTCGGCGAGGCTGGAGAATTCCTGGTGGCGAGCTTCGAGCGTCTGCAAATGACTCGCGGTTAGGTCTAGTTTCGCCGAGCTGCCCTTGCTTGTTGCAATGAAGGTCGACAGTTCTTTTTCTAATGCGGCGATTTCAGCATCGAGTGATTCGTGGATCTTTGCGTCGGCCGATAGAGATTCTCTGGTGTTTTGCAGAGCAGTGTTGAGCTTCTCCGCTTTCGCATTAGATTCCTCAAATCTTTCCTCTAGGCTGGCCTTCTGAGCAGTTAGGTTTCTGATCGCAGTTGGGAGTTCTTTGAAATTGTTCTGGATTTGCTCTCCCTGATTTTGTAGAGACTCGATCTGTTTTGTTCGGGTATTCAGAATATTCTTGGCTGCTTCGGCTTCGGCCTTTGCTCTGACCACTCCATTACTAGCCTCGGCGATCTTCCTTTCAACGTCGAAGAGTTCTTGATTGCCTTGGGTGACGATCAGTTCTTCAAAGTGGCGTCTCTCTGCCTCAACCTTGGACCTTTGGCTGGTAAGTTCGTCCCTCTGGTGCCTCAGGGCTTCGAGGTTCTTCTGCTCAATCTCAAGCTTTAGGGAGGCACCGGCGCGCTTGTTTTCGAGAGCGACGATTTGTGACGAGTAGATTCGCGCATGCCGATTGCCAATCTCTTTCTCAAGAAGCTTGGAACGTAGAAGGTCATTTCGTTCCCGTTCAAGCCGTTCTATTCTGTTTCTTACGTCTTCGACCTTGCCTGCTGCTACCCTCAGGTTAAGGTCGGCTTCGGAGAGCTGGACTTTTGCTTCGCTCTTCTTGGTTTCGAAGACCCCCAGTCCAATGAGGTCTTCCAGGATCCGTCTTCGTTCTTCTGTGCTAATCTCCGCGAGACGGGTGATTGAGTGTTGAGCGATGAGGTTGAAGCCAGTTACTTGGATGTCACCTGAGCTGAGAATGTCCTGTACTTGCTTTCTGGAGAGACGGCGACCGTTCATTCGATAGATCCCTTCCCCCCCCTTGGAAAACTCCCGTGACACGGTGACGAGGTCTGAGTCTACGGGGATCTTTCGGTCGGAGTTGTCGAACTGGACCGCTACGTAGGCGGCTCTGGCGTCTCCCGTGCCGGACTTGTGGACTAGGTCTGAGAGGCTTCCGCCTCTAAGTTCGCGGGGGCTGAGTTCTCCGAGTGAGAATTTTAGCGCGTCTAGGATGTTGGACTTTCCAGACCCGTTGGGTCCGGTGAATACTGTGAAGCCTCGGTCGAGGTTTACTGAGACCTTCTTGTTGAAGGTCTTGAAGCCTCGGATGTCGATTCTCTTGATATAGACCAAGGCCAGGGCCCTGGAACGGTTCTGACTCTAGTTAGATAAGTTCGTCCATCATCATTGAGGCATTTGTAGCTGCTTGGTTTATCGGCCGAATCTGCGGTGGCGCCGCTGATACAGTCGTATGGCTCGGAGAAAATCGATTTTCCGGAACTCAGGCCAGTAAACGTCTTCGAACACAAGTTCGCTGTAGGCCGACTGCCACAATAGGAACCCGCTCAGACGCTCCTCGCCAGAAGTGCGTATGACGAGATCAGGGTTCGGATTCGGTAGATGAGCAGTGTAAAGATACTTGTGAAAAGTATCCTCGTCAATCTGCTGCGGAGAAAGATTTCCCTGGTGGACATCTTCTACTATCTTCTTCGTAGCGTCGACTATCTCGGCTCTTCCTGCGTATGCAATGGCGAGATTCAGGAAGTGCTGATCATACTTGCTCGTCTCGTCTTCGAGACGTTTGAAAACGTCTTGAAGACTCTCAGGCAACAGGTCAGTCCTGCCGATTGCTTTGACTCGTACTTTCTGGGAGTGAAGTCTGCTGTCCCTTCCCAGTTTCTTGGTCTCTTCTTCGACGATCTTGAGGATTGAGTTTACCTCTTCGCTAGGTCTTGAGAAATTCTCGGTGGAAAACGTGTAGAGCGTCAGAGTCTTGATTCCATATTCTAAGCACCAGTCAAGAACTTCTTCGCCGACCTTCGCACCTGCCCAGTGTCCGTCGGTGGAGTTGAGGTCCTTCGCTGTTGCCCATCTTCGATTACCGTCTAGAATTATTCCAATGTGCTGTGGCATGGGGCCGTACTTTATCTGCTGGATCAGGTACTTTTCGTAGGTTTTGTAGACCCCAGCAATTCTGAGGAGGCTGTTTATCATTAGGCGATTTCCTGGGTTTCCTCTCTCTTCAGTTGAGCGTGCGCGAGTGCGGTCCCGCAGGGACAGTCTTTCCTAGACTCGGGTATTTTTGCTATCGCTCCAGCTAGTATCTTGTTGAGCACTTGGCTGGTCTCGTGGCCCTTGTCTTCTACTTCTCTTGCTGATAACGTTCTCTGAAGCCCCGCGGCCATATTGGATACGAAGCTTATCGAGGCATAGCACATCTCGAGCTCGCGGGCGAGGAAGGCTTCGGGGGCTCCGGTCATTCCGACTATTCCGCATCCCATTGTCCTTAGCATCCTGATCTCCGCGGGGGTCTCGTAACGGGGTCCCTCCGTACACGCCATAACCACGTCTTTGGGAGAGCTTCTGCCAGTTGCCGCGGTCGAGGCGGTTAAGACTTCTCGGACCCTTGGGCAGTAGGGCTGGGAGACGTCGATGTGGGTGACTGGTGAGCTTTCGTAGAAGGTTCCAACCCGAGACTTTGTCACATCAATCAAGTCGGAGGGGATCACGATTTCGCCGAGTGAGAGTTGTTGGTCGATCGCGCCGACCGCGTTTGTTGCTATAATGCGTTCAACTCCGAGGCTCTTCAGTCCCCAAATGTTTGCTCGATAGTTCACCTTGTGTGGTGGGCTGGAGTGATTTTCTCCATGTCGCGGTAGGAAGACCGCGGGTCTAGAATCTACGTCGCCGATTGTAAGGTTAGGAGTTGGTCCATAGGGTGTTCCGAGGATCTTCTGGTTTCCTTTGAGGATGGATTTTACTCCTGAGCCGCCGATGATGGCAATGGGACACTTCATTCTTCTGGACCTTCGTAGAGTACGCTGAGTTCTTGTAGCGTCAGCTTTCCGCCTTTAACGAGCTTCTTCTGAGCCGTGTCCTTTAGAGCTTCCTTGAGTGCTTCTCCCTTCTGACGCTGCTCTCTCCGCTCATCATCTGTCAAGGTATTTCTTAGTTGTAGGAATTTCTGATTTGTCTCGGCTGTTCTCCGTTTGAGGTCGTCGAGTGTCTTCTGCTGTTCTTCACGTCTGAGTCTAAGTGTTTGGAAGGCTTCGGAGAGTTGGACGATGTCCGCGTGATGCTTCTGGCTTTCCGCAGCCAATTCCTGGATTCGCGCATGCATCTGGTCGGCTTCTTCTCGTTGTTTCGTGATATCATCTCTAAGCTTGAGGACCTTGTGGTAGCCCGTTACGCGGATCTCTAAGCTCCTAATTTTCGTCATCAAGCGTTTCTCGTCGTCCTTCTCAAGCGGTGAGGTTTGGACCTGCCATTCCAACGCTGCTAGCTCCTTCTCCGCGATTGAAGCATGGGGTCGGTCACTCATTTTCTTGAGAAGTTCTCGAAGAGTTGCGAGTTTCTCGCGCGACGTGTCTCGGAGCCTGTCCCGAGTTTGCTTGAGCGCTCGGACGGTGTCGTTCAGACCGTCCCGGGTCTTGCGCAGATTCTGTAGTTCGTCCCTGACCTTCTGGAGTTTGTTCTTGGTTTCGTTAAGCTGGTCGAGGCTCTTTGATTGCTCGATTCTCAGTTGTTGTCTTTCGTCGTCGAGCTTGTCGATCTCGCTCACATCTTGGGACCTCCCTGTGCCTGGATGACTGGAATGAATGGAAAGGTAGATTGACCGCCTTATAGGGATTGAAGCAGAAAAGTCGGGGACGGTTGCAGATTCGTCGGCTATCGAGAAGGTGGGTGATCGTCTCACTCTGATTGGGACGATTCACGTGGACCCTAAGAGCGCAAGCTTTGCGCGCGAGACGATTCTGCAACTCAAGCCGGAGGTAGTTGCTTTGGAGCTGGATGAGGGGAGACTCATGGCACTTGAGAATCCGGGTAAATCCTCGGGCCGCGGTGGTGGCGGATCATTCGTGGCGATGATGTTGTTGGAGAGGTTTGCCGGAGAGATGACGGGTTCTCCTCCGGGGCAAGAGATGCTCCGTGCAGCTGAGGCTGCCAAGGCCATTGGGGCGAGAGTGGCTTTTGTTGATCTTCCAATTGGAATGACAGTTGGATCTCTTCGCAAGCTTCCTTTGCGGGAGAAGGTGAGGCTGGGCGTCGATTCCCTGGTCAGTATCGCGCTCTTGCCCTTCGGCGGGTTCAACTTGTCGAAGCTGACGGAGAATTTGGAGGAGCAGCTTCGGCTGTTTCGAATGCGCTATCCTGAGTTGAGTAAGATTCTGCTCGATGCCCGGGAGGAGTTCATGGTGGCTAGAATTCGAGATATCATGTATTCCAGCCATGGTCAGGTAGTTGCTGTAGTAGGGTACGGACACTTGAAATCTCTAACAAAAGCGCTGGCTTCTATCCAGACGAAACCTGCTTATTCTACAACCGTCACTTGGAATATGATGACGGGACAGTAGCTGGCTTACTGTCGCTACGAGAAGAACAGCCTTGTCTCTCCCATCGTTCGGACATCTAGAGCCTCTATGTCGACCATCAAGGGCAAGTCATGGACAACATTTCCGAGAAGTAGGCATCGTCGCGCTGGTGTTCCTCTGATTAGAGAGCGAATTGTCTCACTGTCTGACTTTGCAACTTTCCCGATTGTCTCGATGTCATGCTCGTTAGTGAAGTTGAAGATGAAAACGTTGTCGGCTTGTCGGTAGATGGTTTCTTGGACGGTGTCCGGCTGGTTGGTGATGAAGGTCGTGAAAAGGCCGATATGGCGCATCCTCGTGATAATGTCGTCCCAGTATGTGTCCCTGAGGTAGAGGTGGGCTTCTTCGGCGAAGAGGAAGGCGGCTCGCAGCCAGTTCGAAGACAGAATCTTCGTCAGTTCACCCAAGAAGATCTCGACGATTATTCGTCGGACAGTGTGGCTTTGATTCTTCAGGTCGACAACGAGGATTCCTCCGCCGTCGATAGCGTGAAGAATCTTTTCCTCAGTTAGAGGGTTGGATTCGTCGTAGAAGAGTCCGGATTCCAGTAGCACTTGTAGCCGTGAGATGAGTGCTTCTCTAACGCTTTCGTGGCAGCTCCATGACTGGACGGTCTGAATCAAATTGGGTAGAGTCAGGTCACCCTTTGACTCTAAGTCCCGCCAGATCGTGCTGAATACCTTCGACGAAGTTGCTGGAAGGTCCAGAGCGTTGCTTAGGACTCCTGCCATTGTTCGGAACCCGAGTTTGGCGAGGGCGAAGTTGATTCCGCTTCGAGGCGCAAGCACCGTGAGCCTCGACGTGGATAAGCGTCCATCCTTAGACTTGTGGAGGTTGACGTATTCGCCATTTACATCTAGAACGATGCAGGGTGCTCCGAGTCCGGCCATTGATAGGAGCAGAAGTTTTGCGAGGTGGGACTTACCCGTTCCTTTGCGCCCCGTGATGATGTTTAGGCCACCGTCAAGACCCCCAGCGTCGATTTGGACCGGATCCCCGTCGTTATGGCCGACAGTCAATGGCCTCTTTCCACCGTTCATAATCAGCCGGTTGATCGGATAGGCGCGTATACGGGATGAAGTTCGGGATGGAAGCCATGATGTGGTGGGTGAGAGGTCTTTTTCTCCCGTGATTGTTCCTCTGATCTTGCAGACTGCCAGCCGCGTGTCTTTCAGCGCGTCTACTTCGCTGGAAATGTTGAGCGGGTCCATGTCCTCTCCAGACAGCTCGCCGTCGGTCATCACGTCTCGGAGGATGTCTTCCAGAATTCCAGGCACGTTCGCGTATTGTAGATCGATTACTTGGACGAGCAATCCCTTTGCTAATCCAGGATCTTCAATCAGCAAATAGTCCCCTCGCTGGACATGCTCGTCAGGAAAGGCGATTAGCTGGACTTGATCACCCTCTTTCCGGTAGATCCGCACGGCTAGGCCACGTACCTGCTTGTGCCAAAGGGTCCGAAGAGTGATCGTCGCAGGCTGGGACGGGACTGTAGTGTGATGTGGTGGTTGGATGCGACGAATCGTTGCACGGCGAGAATCTCGTTTGCCGTAAAGGTGCTGAAAATGTGCGCGATTCTCAGAGTCTCTGGATAACCGTGAAAGATAACATCGGTGCCAGCTAGTCGTTCAAGTGCGTGTTGGGCTTCTTCTTGGCTCGACTCTCGATCAATGTCTGTTCTGAAGAGGAATCCGTCATTGGATAGTTTTGCTACGTACACTCTGCCAAGGAACCTAACGGGGTATGGCGGGTATTCGCTTTCGACTAGGGAGCTGATGTCGATCTGGTGCGGTGTGTCCTTGTCGTTTGTGAGTCCGAGGATGTTTCTTCCTCCAACAGTCAGCTGAGTGGCTTTGGAAATTCCGATTACGATGGAATTATTTTGACGGGCCGTGGCTAGAATCTTGTTGACGCGGGCCGCGGGGTTGTCGGGAGTGCCTGCGGTTAGAGATCCGTCGATCAGTAGTATTCCGCCGTGTAGGGATTCTGACAGGACTTCCTGGGTCCAGCGTTCAACATGGTTTCGGAGTCGGGTGAGGACCCTCAGGGTTTTCAGTGATAATCCGCCGAAGGCTCGGGACTCGTCTTCGCGGTACTGACTTACGTCTTCAGAGTTCGGAACATGAAAAAGTAGCGGACCCCATCTGGTATACAGAATCTTGCTCTGTTGCCTCCAGACCCCGACTGCTCGGATGGCGAAAATTATTCCATTCTCGGTCTCGCCAATCTTGACGCTGGACGCATCGCAGGCAACTACCGGGATGAACTCTTTGTTGGGGTTGATTGGGTAGCGCCTTAATCCGGATGAGGTTATGGAGCCTCCAATTTCGAGTCTCTCTTCAGAATCGGCGTCGTCAACCCCCATCTCCACGAGCGAAACTGGTCGTGGGTTGAATTTTGATCCTTGGAGTGATTGCATTGACCGGGTAGATAGTTCTACGAGGGATTCGGGGATGGAGGGTAGTCCGATGACCTCCGGTATGCTTTTTATTTGCTGAAGAGTCTCAGTAGTCTTTTGGGTGCGGTGGAGCAAGGTTAGATTCCCCCAGTTTCAGGCGGGAAAGCCCCCTTTCCCGTCTGTCCCCGCACCCGTTTCCATATCATCCTGATGCAGTCACCGTTTTTTGGGCCGGGGACGATGCGGCTCTTGCGGTGAGGCCCTTTGCAATCTCGTGGGCCTTCCGTATTCCTTGCATGCTGAGCTTGTAGGCTCCATCGCTCGTCCTGTCGATGAGTCCGGTTTTTGTCATCATTGCCAGAGTGTTCCGGACTGTCTTCACTGCTTTTGCGATTGCTCGGCTGATGGCTTCGGGGTCCATCTGTACATTTGGACGGGTGCCTACTGCATGGGCTACCCGAGCAGCGAGGAGTACCATGGCGATGGAGTTCTCTGCTGACATTTCGGGCTTCAATAGGACGGCTTCCCCTTCTGGGGTCAGCTGGACAGCGCTCGAAAGATCGTCAACCATAGACGAATAGTCCGGCGAGAAGGTTAGTTTGGAAGCTAGTGAATAGTTTGGTAGGACCTTGGCTGCAAACTGCATCACTTCACGGACGACAGTTTCCAGATCTCCTTCTGCGGTGTGTTTGATGTCTCCCCATTCGATCTGAACCTTGATCTTGGGTTGTTCTGGCATGTTTCTTACCTCTCGGGAAGCTGTGCAACTCGGGGCATCAGGTTCTTGATGATGACTCTGGTGCCCATGGTTGTGAGTCGGTAGGAGCCTTTGCCGACTCGTTCGACGAGTTGCTCGTTGCAAAGTTCGCTTAGCCTGCCTGCTACGGTGCCTGTTGAGCGTCCAGTGGTCTTGGTGATCTCGTCTAGTGACAGTGTGTCGCTCTCTTTCTTGCCCATTTGATGCTGTAGACGTGACCCTGCGAGATGGATCATCATGAGTTCCTTGTCTTTCAGTTCCCTCAAGTCCTTTAGAACGACCAAGCCTTCTGGAGAAACTGCAAGCACTCCAGCGCAGCTCTGAAGGAATTCTAGGCTGTCGACCGAGAGCACTAGCTTGGAGACGAGCTCAATGGAGGGGTAGACTTTCGAGAAGTAGGAGAGGAGTTCTCTGAGAACTGTTTCGGGGCTGCCGATGATTCTGTTCTCGACACCGGAATGCTTTAGGACGACTTCTATGGCTGCGGCGGCTTCCTCAGAGTTCGACTTACGTTCGAGGACCTCTAATCCTGACATTATTCTTCTTGCCCGTGATGTGCGTAGAGTCGAGATATAACACTTTTCGGTCCCGAAGGATATCCTACAAGATGTTACTTTGAGAGTTGGGAATGAAAGTGAAAGTATTTCGGCTCAAGACGAGGGCCGGGCTGGAAGGCAAGATGTTACTCACAGTCGAATATCAAATCTGCTAAGATTGCCTGCAATTCCGGGACCGAACCTTCTTCTATCCCTCGGAGACTCGTTCAACAGCTCTGGCATGGACTATAATGAGCTGAAAATACGGGTCCTGAGTCTCTTCGAAGCTTCGACCGCATTGGACAGCCAGAAGGTCCGTAATCGCCTTTCAGGTATGAAGATCGAACTGTCTGACAAAGCTGTGGAGATGGCTCTTCTCCGATACTCGAGGCAAGGTCTCCTCGCCAGAACAAGGCGAACGGGGAGATTTCAGTATAGATTGACCGAGAAGGGGCTGGCACGCAGAATCTGGTTGTCTAAAACTAGGTAATCTTCTGTAGGCGCGGAAGGATGTCGTTCTGGATCCACTGGACTCCAGCGCCCGAGAGAACATAGTTTCCTCGTTCTGTTATCACCTTGCCTTCCCGTCGCAGTTCGCTGATTCTGGCCCTAACAATACTTTCACCCGTAGTCTTCCATGAAGAACTCAGCAAGGAGCTGAGGTCATCGTCTCCCAACGGCTTGGGATGCATAGAGAACATGACGAGCGATATGGCTTCTTTCGCGGAAAGGGTATCCACGGGAACCGTGAGATGAGGTTTGCCTTCCGAGGTAAACTCGACGATTCCCGCGATCCCCACTGACTGTTCCGGAGGGACAGTTGGACTCGCAGACAATTGTGGCGGAACGATGAAACTACCTGTGGGTGAGAGAGATTTTTCCAGATCCTCAAATCGCTCTCTCACGTAATCGTGATCTCCTTCAAGCTCGATTTCAAAATCCCCCTTTCGGATTCTGAACCTTAGCCTCTTCTCCGAAGACAAGACCAGCACGATTTCTCTTTACGGTTCTAATTAGGGTTTATCGAATCTTAGAATAGTAATTGCGGAGAGTCGAAGACATTTGAATATGAGCGGCCTCGGACTGCAGTAGGCAATCGCCTTTGGTGGATAATGGAACAGTTATTATCATAGCCGAATTAGCTGCGGTCATCGCCGGGTCTTGGCTCGTTTCAGAATTACTGATCAGGCTCGTTACGAGGGGCGCCAAGAGAGCGGGCGCATCCGGGGACCTGATCAGGAATGTTCGCGAGGGGCTCAGCATTCTATGGCTTGTCTTTCTGACTGCGTGGCTCATCATTGTCACGGGATTAGGGTCAATATTTTCTTTCCTGACTCTCTCTGGAATAGCAGGATTAGCGATCTCTCTGGCGTTACAGAATACGTTGACTAACATAATCTCAGGTATTCTAATTCTATCTGATGGAGTCCTACGGCTTCACGACTCAATCGAGTACGGTGGAGTGAAAGGCAGAGTCGTGAAGATAGGTTTGAGGGCGACCTGGGTCAAGACGGAGAGCGGGGATATCGCGATAATAAGTAACAACTATCTCGCGAACGGTCCCTTGGTAAACTTCACTGCCAGCGAACGCCTTGAGAGAAAGCTACGCCTATGATCTTGTCATCCGCCTTCTATGCTCTAATCTCTATATGCGTACCCATTTTGTCTGACACGCTTCAGTCGAGCTTTCGAGTTGCCTCAGGCTAGTTTGGTCGACGAGAAAAGATGGGGAGGGACAAACGACTCGCCGGAGTCGCCTGTCCCATTCTTGGCTATAGGTGACTTACTAGTGGGCCTGCTGTTGGTTTCGTCCGTGGGTGGCGACGGCCTGGAGTTGGATTTGGCTCTGTGAAGGGTAGCGTCTGGAGGAACTGTGGCACCTGCCTTGCGTGTGTCACTGCTTCGAAGCCAGATGCTAGCTTGATCAAAGTTGGCTCACTGAAGGCTGTGCTGAAGAATGATATTCCGACCGGGACGCCGAAGGTCATGCCCATCGGCACATTGATGTTCGGATAGCCAACGATTGCCGGTGGTGACGAGCTGCCTACGACAAAGTGGTCTCCGTTGATCAAGTCCGTCGGCCACGACGGGTTATCTGTTGGGGCCACTATCGCGTCGAGATTGAATTCCTTCAAGAGCATGTCAATGCCCTCTGTAGCGCCAAAGAGTATGTCCGCAGCAATCGCTTGATTGTACGACATCCCCAAGGGTTGTGTCGCGTTCGGGTCCGAACTGAATGTCTCCGCGAGTTCGAAGATCTCTTGTCCGAAGAAGGGCATTTCTTGAGCTGCATGGGCCGTGTTGAAGGCGATGAGATCCGCTAGTGTCCCGCTGGCCGTTGGCACGCCGGTTCTGGTTGCAAGATAGTTCTCTATGTCAATCTTGAAGTCGAAGAGAAGCACCGTGAATTCATTGAGTCCACTGAAAATGTCCGAGAAGTGTGGGAAGAACACGTCCACTAGAGTCGCACCCGCGTTCGACATAGCGGTCAATGACTGTTCGAAGACTGCGTCCAGCTTTGGACTGAATCCTTCGAAATCCCGGGAAACGCCGATTCTTGAGCCGTTCAGCCCGTTAGTGTTGACGAAGGCTGCATAGCTGGCTGGTAGCTTTGGCCGTTTTTGACCCTGCTTGCCAATAGGGCTTGTGCTCGTCGCGGGGTCTCGTGGATCGGGTGTTCGCTGAGCGATCGCGTCAAGGACAATCGCTGCATCCAATACCGTCCGCGCGTGTGGACCCGCTGTGTCTTGGGTGTGCGAGATGGGTATGATTCCTGCACGACTGACGAGCCCGACGGTAGGCTTGATGCCCACTACACCGTTGTGGTTCGCGGGACAGACGATGCTCCCATCTGTCTCCGTGCCGATGGAAACTGTGGCGAGGTTGCCTGATGTTGCTGCTCCTGATCCCGAGCTGGATCCGCATGGGTTCCGGTCGATGGCGTAGGGCATGTTGCATTGGCCTCCGCGTCCGGACCAGCCGCTGGACGAGAAGAATGAGCGGAAGTTGGCCCATTCGCTTAGGCTCGTCTTCCCGAGGATTATGGCTCCCGCTTTTCTCAGATTCGCCGCGACGGTCGAGTCTTGGAGTGCTGGTGTCCCGACTAGTGCGAGGGAGCCCGCCGCCGTCTGCATCTGATCATGCGTATCGACGTTGTCTTTCAAGAGGATTGGTATTCCCATCATCGGACCGAGGACAGTTCCTGATTGACGCATCTGGTCGATTTGGCCGGCGATGCTGAGAGCGTCCGGGTTGACTTGAAGGATCGAGTTGAGTCGCGGGCCGTTCTGGTCGAGCGCTGTTATGCGGGACAAGTAACTGTTAACGAGGGACTTGGCTGTGAGGGTCCCGGCTGCAAACATTGACTGGATCTGCGGGATGGTTATCTCTTCGATACTCGATGCGGGCCCAGTCTGAGGAAGCCTGGTAGGAGTAACGGTTTCTTGGCGGATTTCTGGGATCGACCCTAGGATTGTGGCAGAGCTGGCCGCGACGGCCGCTGCAACTGCGCCGTACTTTAGAAATTCTCTTCGCGAAACTTTCTTCTCAGGTTTGTCTGTCTCTTGGGTTGTCATATCTGACATAGACCCATTTCTCCGTGGAGAAGCTTCTACGCCGGTCGTTCAATTATTAACAGTTTCTAGGGAATGCTCGAAGAAACTTGAGACTGAACCAACCATCTCGGCTATGGATTGTCAGCAGTACATGTCCAGATTTGTACACGGGATCTCAGCTAGACAAAGCGTGAAGAGTCTCCTTTGACTCGGAAAGCTCTGCGACCTTGCTCTCTATTTCGTCCCTAATCTTTCTCACTCCCTCTAACGGTTTCCCCTTTGGATCTTCCAGATCCCATTCGATCAGCTTCTTCTGCATCTGAGCGATAATCGGTTTAGGGCATGCCTCTTCGATGGAGCAGCCCATTGTTACAACGAGGCTTGCGTCTCGGATCAACTCAGGTGTGAGGGTCTTTGGATCGCTGGAGGAGATGTCTATTCCGCGTTCTCGCATCACATCCACAACTATGCGGTTGATCCTTGTGGAAGGTATTGTGCCCGCGCTCTGCGCGTTCATCCCATGTTTCTTGGCAAAGGCCTCGGCCATCTGGCTTCGTCCCGCGTTCTCAACACAAACAAACAGCACAGGACCCTTGGCCAACTTTGGCCTCTCGAAGAACTTGTAGACAAGTCCGGCAATTAAACCTCCAGCTAATGGTCCTATCCAGTAGATGTAGAGATTAGTCAAGTAACCTGACGCTAGAGCCGGACCCAGACTTCGAGCGGGATTGAGCGAAGCATTGGTCAACGGACCAAGGGCAAGAATGATGACGAATAGAGTCGACCCAATAAGCGCAGCTTCGCCCGGTTTCTTGTGAATTCGTAATGAGGCTAGGAATCCAGACATTGCTAGCACGAAAGTCCCTGCAGCCTCCAACAACGTTCCAACCCGGAACGCTCACACCGCTGGCCAGTTTCGTAGTGCCGAGGTCTGCTGGGGACCCGAATTGGCTGAAGATTAGTTTCACCGTGAACGCCCCCAGTAGTCCGCCTAGAACTTGGGACGAGACGTATGGGAGAAACATCTCTAGAGTCGTCTTTCCAGCGACAGTGTGCGCGAGCGTTACCGCTGGGTTGATGTGGGCTCCGGAAATTCTGCCGAGCAGCAGGATGACCAACGCAACCGTCGCTCCAAATGCAAATCCGATGATGAGAAGGGCCTCTAGGGGAGAGATGTCTTGGGCGATAGAGACGGCTGCAACCGTCCCAGGTCCAATAAGGACCAGCAGGTGTGTGCCGAGAAGCTCCGATAGACACCGCTTCTGCGGACTCGCATTAGGACGCGAGGACAACACTGGGCTCTCGCTGCCTTTGGCTCGTGTCTAAACTCTTCTTCGAATGCGGATTGTTGACCGTCGTTAGCTTGAGAATCGTAAGATAGATGAACCCAGAGGTAGACGCGGTGGTCCGTGCGGCCGTAGTCTAGCCTGGTCTAGGACATAGCACGGGGACGTCCAGTGGGCTTCCAACCCAACGACCCGGGAGACCATCCGATCGATGGTCCGGGAATTCAAATCCCGGCGGCCGCACCAAAGCTTCCACACACACAGAAAATATTCACTAGCTCGTTTCGTCACGGTGGAAATGCACGCTACCATTCGGTCGAGCCTCTGGTAGAAGGCTCTGAACCGCTTCGTTTGATCTTCACCTTAGCTGCCACTCTTCCTCAGCCGATGCGCAGTTTTTCGACCTTGTTGTATGATGAAGCCAGCGTAGAGAGCCCATAGACAAGTAGCTATCACGGCGACATCCGTGATTCCTAGTGTGAAAAGGATGAGAGCGCCTGAGGATCCGGCGATGACCTAATCTTCCGAAAGAGACGGGCTATCAAGCTAGCGAATTGGGAGGAACTCGACTCCATATTTCGTCGTGATCGCGTTGACCTTTCCTATGTCCAGTGGTCCCGGAGGCATCGCGCTGACATCCTCGAACACCTTCTCCATCCCACCTGGCACCAGAACGACGAGAGTCTTGCCTATGGTATTGCCGGTATTCTTGAAAGCGTGCGGTGCATCTCTTGGTAGAACGACAATCGCCCCTTTGGTTGCTTTGAACTTACGGTCGCCGCATTGGAATTCGTACTCTCCCTCCAGGACAATGAACGTCTCTATTTCGCGACGATGTATGTGCGGTGGTGCGCCCTGTCCAGCAGGGGTGACATCCTCGACTATTGAATACCCGCCCCCGGTCATTTCACTCGGTACCTTAATCGTGATCGTATCCGCGAAAACGTTACACTTCTTTCCCTCACCCGGTGAGACAAAACGAGCATCCTGAGCTGTTATCAAGACGAGCCTAGATCGCGTATCCGTTATTTAATCGTTAAGAGCTGGGTTGGCGCAGATTCCTCTCTGGACAAGCCAACGGCGCACCACACTAATCTTGTCGTCACCATTCTCGAAAGACGGTTGCGTAGATCAGTCTGTGGAGCCAGTGAGGGCCTAGTTCTTCTCGAGGAGCGAATCGACCTCTGGGTGCGAAGCCAGATCGTGCCCCCTTGATGACGAGGCCAATCGCTTCTATGTCTTCGGCGTCGACTTGCTCGTTGAGCCAGACCTTGTCTCTCTGCTTGAACTTCGCTTCGTCAAGTGAATATTGGAACCAGTGAAACTGTGTCCTGTCAGGTCTTCCCGGTACTGGCATGTACTGGTTAACTGATAGACCCCAAGGGTAGAAGTTGAGGGTAAGGTTGGGAAAGATGAACCACCAGAGGGCGAAGACCCGTTTGTCGTCATTGTTCGGATCCTTGAACCGAGTCGCAACCTGTTGCGGAGCAAAACCATCTTCAGGTCGCCGGGCGTAGGCCCATTGTAGGGCACTATGTTGATAGAGTTCTGTTGTATAGGTTTCTAAGTCGATAGCGTCAACCAGTCCTCCAGGTCCCTTGTGGACGAAGCGAATGTGATAGTTGTCCATGTAGTTCCAAGCATGCTGCTTCCAATTACCATCAACCTCTCGGATCTCATTTGCAACGGGTTTGTACTTGAAAGACTCAAGATCGATTCCGGGAATAGACTCCTTGACGTTTTCTATGATCTTCTTGAAAGGTGCGAAGGGTTCTCCTAGGCAAACGGAGATGATTGGACCCCAGTTCTCTAAAGGCAGTTTTCTTAGATTGTCGGACTCTCTCGGGAAGTCCTCCAGCTTCTCAAAGCCTCTATGAGACATGAATCTTCCTTCAGAGTCAAATTCGCGTCCGTGTTGGGGACAGACAATCGAGCCGCCGGTGCTGGCCGATTCTACGAGAGGGTGCCACGCATGGGTGCAGACATTCGGAAAGCAGTTAATCTCCTTCTTAGAGTTCCTTTGAAGGAAGAGAGGCTTTCCCAAGAGAGAGAATGGGACTCGAGAACCTGGTTTGTTGGGAAATTCGCTGAAGGCTGTTGAACGACCTAGGGAGCCATGATGAGGGACGAGCATCCATGTCTTGTTGAATATCGTCTCCATTTCAAGTTCTAGAAAGTTGGGGTTGGTGAACGCTGAACTTGGTAATGATTCAGCTCTTCTAATATCTGCGTCTACGAAGAAATCTTTGCTCAAGAGCTCCCTCATAATAGAAATTCAACCTCTCGCACAGAAGACCGAAGAGCCAAGTATATAGTGACACAGGTCAACTCTAGCCATTTGACCGCGAGGTCTTCACGCAGAGATTCCCTTTACTAAGGCGGGACACGGACAGGCCGTTTAATGAAATACTTCGACGAGCTGAAGATGGCCGACATTCAGAAAGCGTTCGACTCGGAGGTTCTAGAATGGAAAGGAGTAACTTCCAAGCCGATGATGGGCTGCCAATGCTACTTCCACGGTCGAAAATTCATCTGCTTCCTCGTAACAGACGGCATTGTACTGATGAAACTCTCGGACAAGGATCAGGACGCGTTGAAGACTAGGCTAGGCGGGAAGCCGTTCGAAATGGCAGGCCAGACAGGCAGACTATGGGTCACACCGCTTAAGGCATTGAAGGACCTGAAACAAGTGATGCCGTTCGTCAAGAAGAGATACGAAGAAATCGCGTCTACGAAACCAAAAACTCATTGATTGCTTGAGTCGCGATAGGCCGGACAAGGAAGAAAACCCGCACCGGTTGGGTCTATGCGTCCGGAAGGCTTGCGAGATTCTGCTTGAATCTTTTCCGGACCCACCAGAGACTTGTCCATGTGACAATGGTGAATCCAATCCCGTAGAATAGTGAGCCCGAAGTGAGAGTTAGAACGAGCCCATAGATTGCATGTGTTTCAGATAGAATCGAGCCTGTCGCCATCGTCAGAAAAGTCCGGCCGACCGGATCGGGGGTGGCCCCAACTTGCATCAGAGTCTTTCTTATTTGGAGGAAGATTGTAAGGCCGATATTTGCTGCAGAAACTAACACCAGGGCAAAGAACAGCACCAGAACAAAGGTCTGATCACTTGCGAAGCCGCCCCGAAGCGTTACTAGAGCTGCGATCACAAGATACAACACTGGGCCACGGCTAGGATTAGCCACAGCAAATTCGCGCTTCTGACCATCTTGGCTTTGTTCGGGAACATACGGTCTTTCGCCAAAGCGACCTAACGTCTTCGAATCAGCTGAAAAAACATTCCTAAGCTGCGTAAATGGCTCGGGGGAATTCCGACCCTTCCTGGGCCCAGGGTGGGCTTCGGGTCCGTCAAGAGTGCTATTTGCTTGGGAATAGGAGTTTCGAGAGCTGTTTGAGCCCTCTTCGTTTTCGCTGTTTCCTCTCCATTACGACCGAGTATACGATCCGGCGGACTAGAAGGCCTGTCTGGGTCTCACGGTACGATTCCCA
>Ga0137372_10001319_pt1 | contig 23927 bp, 17 predicted proteins | sample SagtaG_6_FD_104911 | JGI IMG/M metagenome (GOLD analysis project Ga0137372, IMG submission 104911) | Vadose zone soil microbial communities from Sagehorn Ranch, Mendocino, California, USA - Sage1_R_60_16 metaG | ecosystem: Environmental > Terrestrial > Soil > Vadose zone | place: USA...
CTAGGATGCTTTATCCCAGCTATCTCAATCTTTACGCAACGGGCGAACTAGCTCATAGAGCGGAACTAGCCTGGGAGATACTAAAACAATGCACCATCTGCCCGCAGAACTGCCGCTGTAACCGGATCGCCGGCAAAACGGGGGTTTGCCGTTCTGGCACTGAAGCCATTGTTGCCTCCTGGAATATTCACCGCCGCGAGGAGCCGCCGATTAGCGGCTCACGCGGAGCTGGCTCAATTTTCTTTGGCTACTGCCAGGCCCGCTGCACCTATTGCCAGAATTTCCCGCTGAGCCAGGGAGGATTAGGTCACCGCGTCGATCCAGAACGACTGGCGGACATGATGCTCTACTTGCAAAAGAAACGCTGCCACAACCTGGACCTCGTCACGCCCACCCACTTTGTACCACAGATACTGGCCGCACTGGTTGTTGCTTGCGGCAGGGGGCTGCGCTTGCCCATTGTATATAACTGCGCCGGCTATGAAAACCTGGAGACGCTTAAACTGTTAGACGGCGTTGTCGATGTCTACCTGCCTGACGCCAAATATTCCGACAATAAAAACGCGCTTCGCACCTCAAAGATGCCGCGCTACGTCGATCACAATCAGATCACACTGCGTGAAATGCACCGGCAAGTCGGCCCACTACAGCTTGACGAAGAGGGTATAGCACGTCGTGGGCTCCTCATACGTCACCTCGTCATGCCCGAGGATATTTCAGGAACACGCGAAGTGCTGCGTTGGATAGCAGAGGAATTAGGGCCTGATACCCCTGTCAGTCTAATGGACCAATACTTCCCCGCCTGGAAAGCAGTGAACGACCCAGTACTGAATCGCCGCCTCACCTGGACTGAATACCGGGCAGCCATAGATGCACTCGAAGAGTTTAAGCTGGACGCGGGCTATGTACAGGAAGACCTGATGGAGCTAGACACAACCTCTAATGTCTAGAGTATAGCCTCCCCTCGATTGGTTGAGGCGTGCTATAATCTGACAAACGCTATTTACAGATATTCAGCTAAGTTCGGTACGAGAGAGACGATGTGCGCTGTGCACATGCCGTTTCTCCTGCAGGCACGTGCCTAAAACTAGGCAGGCATGTACCTGGAGATATCCAAAATGGAGAGAAGCGCAATGAATGACACGGCCACGTTGAGCCGCCTGTTTGCCAACATTCAACCTGATCTCGACCAGGTGGATGTCACTTTTGAAGAGCGAGCAACCTCTGGACTCGACATCCTCAATTCTGCCTCGATGCACGCGCTTGGAGCGCCTGGCAAACGCCTCAGGACAGCACTCACACTACTTTCAGGCAAGATGAAAACGTATCGCTTTGATAAATTATTGCCTTTGAGCGTCGCCTTCGAAATGGTACACCTGGCGACGCTTATTCATGATGACATTGTAGACAATGCCAAGACGCGGCGCGGTAATCCAACAGTCAATGCCGTGTGGGGCGACCATATCGCTATTCTCCTCGGAGATTACTACTTCGCGAAGACAGCGGGATTGATTGCTGACATCAATGATAATCGCATCGATCACCTCTTTTCAGATACAGTGGCGACTGTCTGCGAAGGCACCATCATGGAAATGATGACAGCTGGACGCATCGATCTCACACTCGAAAGTTATTATGAGAAGATCAAAAACAAGACAGCTTGCTTGATTGCTGCCTGTTGCAAAGGTGGGGCCATTGTCAGCCATGCCACAGAAGAGGAGATTGCTCTACTTTACGCATATGGGCTGAACCTCGGCATTGCATTTCAAATTATTGATGATGTGCTGGACTATACAGAAGACCAGGCAACAATTGGCAAGCCTGCCGGCAATGACTTACGCCAAGGCATGGTTACATTACCATTGATTTACGCTTTGCAAGAACAGCCCCAGAATGGACTTCATCAACAAGTACATAGGCTGCTCAATGGAACGTCCCATAAAGACGAAGATATCCGTTCAGTCGTCAATTGGGTCATTAGGGGCCCGGGGGTGGTGCGATCGCTTGCTGATGCCCATATCTACGGCAACAAAGCACGGGAGGCATTGTATTACTTTCCAGTTTCGCACAACCGAGACGTACTGGACGAGTTGATCGACTTTGTCGTGTCACGCAGGCACTAATAAATAGAGCGATTTCTATGAATGCAAAGATCTCTTTAGAGGAAAAATTTCGTGAGACCGGGGGCAAACGTCCATACGTACAACAGCTCTTCGGTCGCATTGCTCGCATATATGATCTAATGAATCATTTGATGAGTTTTGGGTTGGATGGACGATGGCGGGCATTCGCCGCACGCTACCTGGCATTAAGCACCGGTGAATTGGGACTCGACCTGGGTACTGGCACGGCAGATCTTTCCATAGCCGTTATTCGTCGCTCTGGGCCAGGCACACACATGATTGGCATGGATATCACACCAGAGATGCTTGATCAAGGCCGTATCAAACTCGCACGCTTAGGACTACAGGACCGTATTGACCTGCGTTTTGGGGATGCCGAGCATATCGATTTGCCGGATAATAGCGTTGATGGCTGCTGTTCCGCTTTCACAGTACGTAACCTGACCGATATTCGGCAGGGGTTCCGGGAAATGCTGCGCGTGGTGCGCCCGGGAGGACGCGTAGTTTGCCTGGAGATCAGTCATCCTCCCGGCAAAATTTTCGGTACCCTTTTCCACTTCTACTTCTACCGGCTTGCTCCATTGTTTGGCACGATCATTGGAAAGGCCTTTGAGGAATACAACTACCTGCCGCATTCCCTCACCAACTTCCCCGATGCACCGGCATTGAAAGCAATTATGGAAGAGGTTGGTTGGAGCGATGTACGTTTCTATCGCCTCACGCGCGGCATTGTAGCGGTCCACGCAGGGACAAAGAAAATATAACTGTTGAGCATTCCACAACATTAAACCTGTTGGGGTTTCACTCCCCAGACAGAGAGGAAGTACCATAAACTACAGTAATCGGCAGATGCCATCTCTGTTAAAGCCTGCTCATACAACCGATCGACCTCTTCTTGCGTGGTAACTCCCATTTTGATCAGAAATGGTTGCAACAATTTGAGGAAGACCCCGGTATTCTGATACTGGCTTAGATGATCTTCAGTGCCTATAGAAGAGTCAAGTACATATGCTGCTTTTTGGATATCCTGGTAACCTGTGTCGCGCAGGAAACGTCCTAAGAAAGGCGTAATGCCAACATGACGCCCATCAGGAGAAAAGCTCTGTCCAGCTAGCTGCATAGCCTTTGTCAGCCATCCGCCCAGTTTCTCACACCCAAGGCTGTTACTCAAAGGATACTCAGGTTCGGTGAGACGGATAACTCTACCAGGTCGAATGATGCGCAAACACTCTTGCATAAACTGTGGCCATACTGCTGGGGGCATAAAACCTGAAATAAAACGAGCATTGACGAAGTCAAAGGAGTTATCGGGAAAGTCAAGTGGCTCTAGCGCATTCATGATTCTGAAACTAACATTGTTCAAACCGTGAACATGCGCCTGATAACGGGCGTATTCGATCATCAATGTACTGATATCGATCCCTGATACCCGTTTCTCAGGGTACGCACGAGCCGAATCGAGCACCCAACCTCCTGGTCCACAGGCAATATCAAGGATTTCGTGAATAGTGGAAAGGTCAGCACGCTCTGGGAATAGTCCGCCCATAACTTTGGTAACAAGTCGGTCTTGATTAGTTAGGCGAGCCATTTCCGCTGCATTTTCTGCATCAATGACATATGTGCTTTCGCTTTGGGATGAATCTGCCGGTGTTGTCATAGATAAAGCATCCTTCTTCGCTGACAATAGTACTTTGGTTCATGTTGATACTGCTCTAAGGCGGTACTCAGCGATACCCTTCTGCAGTTTTTTTCCTGACCTATTTGCCGATTATAGCTATTATACAGGATTGATCATCGCATCGCAATGCATTTAATGCATTTTCTTATCTTGACACATAACGCTTAGATCATTTACACTCATAGGGGGGATTACCTTCGCGACCGAGGTAGAAAGGGATACTTGTGTATGGACGGCCAGATACATACAAAAACCTATGACTACACCATGCTTGAGCATATGCCTATAGGAGTGGCATTGTTTGATTCACAAGACTTAGGGCTGCTTGCCGCCAATACTCTCTTTCATACCTTCATTGATACATTCCTCGACCCAACCTGGAAAAATGGGCGAGCTATTGGACATTCTATCATCGAGTATTTACCCAAGGCAAAAGAAACTGGAGTAGTAGCGATCTTTCGTAGAGTGGCAAAGACGGGTATCCCGTACAGCGCAGGAGAGTTTGCATTTTCAGGCTGTGAGAGGGGCATCACTTATTGGAACTGGACGCTCGACCCAATACGAGATAGTGACGGGCGCGTTGTTCAATTGATACAAACTGCTACCGAGATAACTGCACAGGTTCTGGCACGCCAGGAAGCCGAACGCGTACATGCAGCACTTAGTCAAACCAATCGCATAGCGGAGACAGGCCGCAAACGGCTAGAGGTCATTGAAACAGTTGCGCACAGCGTACGAGAGTCACTGGACGCCGATAATATCAGTATGGCAGCAATCAAAGCGGTTAACACTTGTTTTGATGCATTATATATATATATTCACATTGCAAACTCAAACCAGAAGACTTTAGATTTGCTTCACATTCACCCCGTTCCTGCTAAAAAACCATCATTTAGCAGTGTACAACATATCCCCTATGATAGCTCATTTCCTATTGCACAGGCATACAAACAACATAACCCCATTATTATAGAAGACCTGCAAACCGCTCCCAGTCTGGGCATCATAGACAGTAGCAATGCGCTCGTTATGAGCGGTGCACATGGGTACACGTGCGTACCACTCTGGTTCGGGGATACTTTTGAGGGAACCCTGACGGCAGTTTTCAAAGAATGCATTTCAGAGGACGGCCCTGAGGTCCAGGCATTAGTGGGAAGTGGTATGTATATTGCAGCAGCCTTAGCGCATGCACGTCTTCACAGAACAGTCGAGCACGAACGCAGGCGACTGCGGGCCGTACTTGATCAGTTGCCCGAAGGCATTCTTATCACCGAAGCCTCTAATGGCTGCATCAGCTATGCCAATGCAGCGGCAGCAAACATCTTAGGCATCCCTGTAACAAGCTTGACTGGTATTCCACTTAACCGGCATCCCCAAATCCTGACACTAATCCACGACGCTTTGCCCGTCCCCCAGGCAGGATTGCCGGCCGCTGGCACGTCTAACTACCCTCAGGCAGCATACAAAGAGAATATAGCCACCAGGATAAATAATCATCCAATCTTTCCCTGGCATTTCGCAGTAATCCGTGCGCTAGGTGGAGAGACCATCAGCAGCCAGGAAGCGATGGTGGTCAGACCGGACGGCAATAAAGTTATTACACTTAGCTCCAGTGCTCCTCTGCGTATAGAGGGTGGTGACATTACCGGGGCGGTTATCGTTTTTCAAGATGTCACCGCTCAGAAAAGCATCGAGCAACAGAAAAATGAATTTCTTTCCATTGCCAGTCACGAACTACGCACTCCCATTACTGCCATCCAGGGCTTTGCAGAAATCTTGCAAATGAACGCAACACAAGAACAAAGCCTCAGTCCGCAAAGCTTACGAGCCCTTACATTCATTAATGAACAGAGCCAAAGTCTTACCCGCTTGATCGAGGAAATGCTCGATCTTACACGCATCGAAAATGCGCAATTGCTGCTCAACCTCGCTCCCCACGATCTCATCAGTACAATCAAGCATGTAATAGAGACTCAAGCAACTGCAGGCGCAAACCACAACTTCCAGCTTGTGCCAGAAGGGCTTCAAGATACAGATACATTGATAGGCGTTTTTGATGAGAATCGCTTTGTGCAGGTCCTGAACAACCTGATCAGTAACGCCATCAAGTATAGCCCAGCTGGCAGTAGGATTGAGGTGGGACTACGCTATTCGCCGACTACTCCCCATGAGGCATTGATATGGGTCAAAGATTCCGGTATCGGCATAGCAGCTAACGAGCTACCACATATCTTTAAACGTTTTCACCGTGCTAGCGGACTCGACCGTTCTATTAGTGGATTAGGCATTGGGCTTTACCTGGTCCAAGAAGTGGTAACGCGCCATCGCGGTCGTGTTTGGGCTGAGAGCACCGAAGGTAGCGGCTCAACTTTCTATGTGCGGCTCCCTCTTAAGAGCAAGCAGGCATAAGGCCTCATTTTGCTGCTCACCGACTTTCACAGAAGCGCACATTATCGCAACAAAAGCCCACGTTAGTACGTCATACATAATGTAGCCAAAGGGTGTCTCCTCTCACTTAAAAATTGATAGATAGGCCTATACAATGCAGATATGTAACTATCCAAGACTTCTCTCTACTTTGAAATGCGACCTTGCAACGCCGCTAGCGCGCCTACTGCTGCCGCAGTCAGCAGGGTCGAACGGTAGTACCTTGAAATGCGACCCTGCAACGCCGCTAGCTTTACCTCTAGCGCTGGCTCTCATGGTTACCTATTTTTTCTTTCCTGCAAGCGCATCAGCCCATACAGGACAGGCAAGCGTTGCCACCAGGAGCGGACCGGCATTTCAAGTGAACGCTGGTTTTAATGCACGCTATAGGGATGGAAACTGGGTTCCTGTACAAATCTCACTCAGTAATAACGGCCCAGATTTCAGTGGCATGCTTTCAATCGCTGCCCCATCTCCTTTTGGTGGGCCAGGTCATCCAACATCCACATACAAAAAGACCATTACTCTGGCCAATGGTGCCCAGAAGCAGGTAACCATGTACGTACCGCTGAATTTCGGCGCGCCAGGCAGCACTCAAAGCATCAAAATAAATTTGCTTGACGATAACGGAAATGTCGTTCGTTCGCAAACGAGCACCCTCACCTCAGTTGGGGAGAACGACGTCTTCGTTGCAGTTCTCTCTGATCAAAATCTCGGCTTTAACCCTCTCTACAGTATCTCACTACCTAATCAGGGCGGCTCAATGGTCGTGGAGCCATTAAACGCCAGCACTATGCCTGACACAGCAACCATTCTCAAAAACTTTAACCTCATTGTACTTGATAACTTCACTACCAGTAATCTGAGCAATGACCAACTTGCTGCTTTACAAACGTGGGTCAATCAAGGTGGGGCGCTCATCGAGGTTGGCGGCCCGGAATGGCGGCGTACGCTCAGCACACTTCCCACCAGTTTGTTGCCGGCTACAATAAATGGGACCAGCACACTGCCTGCAGGCACTCACCTCTTACCCATCGGCGGCCCTACCGGTGGAGACCCTCGCCAGGGGGCGATGCCAGGGACCGTAAATGCGCCAGTAATAGTGAGTACAGCAACCTTAGCTCAGGCAAACAACGGCGATCTACAAAGCGCAACCATCCTTGCCGCGAGTTCAACACCGCTCATCGTCCAGGCACATCAAGGACAAGGCATCATTTGCTACCTTGCATTTGATCCAACCCTTGCTCCCATTATTAATTGGCCTGGTGCCGGTGTACTCTGGAAAGGCCTGGTTCTTCGCGCACTAGGCGATGGGGTGCTCAATTCCAGTAACAATTTTGCACCAGGCAAGCCGTTTCAGACGGGAGGATTGGCAGGATTACTACAAAATCTTCTGGCACATGCTCCCCCTTCGCCCTGGTTACTCCTCGTCCTGCTGCTTGGCTATCTCATCATTCTCGGGCCGGTACGTTTTCTGCTAGTACGCTGGCGTAAGAGGCGTGATTGGAATTGGCGCATCGTACTAAGTAGCATCGTTATCTTCTCCCTCCTCAGCTACGGCCTTGCTATTCAACAGAAGGGAGCGTCCATTTTAAGCAATCGCGTCTCCATTATCCAGCTCAACCAGGGAGGATCATCGGCCTATATTACCACCTATCTAGGAACGTTTGTGCTGGATCAAGGTGATTACCAGGTACACATTCCTGGCAATGGCCTTATCCAGCCATCATCTGATCAACAATTTAATAACGGCTCATCTGCGGATTCAGAACCAATAACCACGATTATACCAGGACAAAATGGAACCGAGGTGAACCTGCAAGGAGTCAGTTTCTCGACGGTTAGTTCACTGCTTTCAGAGCAAGATCTTAAGATGCCCGGAGGCATCACTGCCCGACTAACACTAGCCAGTGGCACACTGATAGGAACTGTTACGAACAGACTGAGTTATCCTCTGAGAGATGTCTATGTGCTGATGAACAATAACTTTGTGCGCATTGGCGATTTGCTAGCTGGACAAAGTGCACAAGTCCATTTAAGGTTAAATAGCTCAATCGCTAATCCCGCTATGACCCTTGCCGACCAGATTGCCGAGAGCTATCAGTTGCCTACACCTTACAGTGCTATCGCAGAGAATAATGGCTCATCTCACCAGGACGAATTGCAGCGTCACCTGGCAATTTTATCGGCACTGAGCGGTGAAGGAGAATATGCCTACACTTCTTGTAGTTTCGGATCATGCAGAGGTATCTCAGTCGTCTCCTCCTACTTGCCAAGATTAAAAGGACCAGCTTTGGGAACGACAAATAGCAGTGATCCATTGTTAGTTGCCGGCTCAGCAGCAACCCTGATTGGCTGGGCAGACCCATCAAGCCAGTCAACCAATACAACAAACAACGTCACAGTCAACGGCACCAGCCCTTCAGGTCTGCAAGAGACCCTGGTTCAGGCACCACTCAACGTCATTTTTTCAGGTACATTAAACCTTCCGCCCGACTTTATCACAGGACAAATAATCAATGTTCAGGGTACCAGTGTGCAAATCCAGCCTACAGGGGCCTACACCTTAACAACAGGCAACCTGACATTTGAGTTCACAGTGCCCACAAAACTACAAGTCAGCAACTTAACGATTTCAGAACCTTCCAACCTCTCAAAAGGAGCTATCACTTTACCAGGCTCAGGAGCAGGGTCTGTGGTAGATGCAAACCAGCTGCAAGCTTCCTTGTACAACTGGCAGACAGGTTCTTGGGATACGATTACGCTGAATAACTTCAGCTTTTCAACGCCAGACGCGGGAGTATATATTGGTCAAGGTGGTCGTGTACTGTTGCAACTTGGCAACCAGGATAGCACAGTGGGTACAATATACTTTGGCAGGCCTTCACTTAACCTGCAAGGGACTATTTCATAGAGGCATGATGAAAAGAAGAAAATATGATCAAAATACAGCATGTTTCTAAACGCTATCGCAAGGTCGACGCACTCAAAGATTTCAACCTGGAGATACCACCAGGGGCCATCTATGGGCTGATTGGCCCGAATGGAGCTGGTAAAACAACGCTCATACGCATCCTGGCAGCACTGCTCACCCCCACCACAGGTCAGGTGTGGTTTGACAACGAGGAAGTGAGCCAGGCGCCGGGCCTCATTCAACGCAAAGTTGGCTATATGCCGGACTTCTTCGGCGTCTATCCTGACCTCACCGCAGTTGAATACCTGGAATTTTATGCAGGCATACACGCAATATCAGGCAAGAAACGGGCCAACACCATCAAAGATTTGCTCGAACTGGTTGACCTGTCATCGAAAGGGGAAACACCGGTCGAAACGCTCTCACGCGGTATGAAACAGAGACTATGACTGGCACGCGCACTGGTGCATGACCCAGAGGTGCTGCTACTTGATGAACCGGCATCAGGGCTTGATCCACGTGCTCGAGTGGAGTTGCGCGAACTGCTGCGCACCTTGCAAGGCATGGGCAAAACCATTATCATCAGTTCACACATACTCCTCGAACTGGCAGAAATGTGTAGTGATATTGCCATTATGCAGGAAGGACGCCTCATTGTCGCGGGCGATGTTGAGCAGGTCTCGCGACGCCTGGGTGGTGGCCGTCAGCTTGAAATTCGTGTCTTAGAGCGAGTTCCCGAAACAGTCCAGCTGCTTAAAGATATGCCGGGCATCAGTGATGTTCTAAGTGAAAATGGCAACCTGCTGCAAGCTGAGTTTACCGGCGATGACCGGGCATTGCACGATGTTCTCGCTCAACTCATCGGACATGAGATACCAGTTGTTTCTTTTGCGCCGCGCGGTAGTGGTGGCCGCCTTGAAGAGGTTTTCATGAGTATTATGGAAGGAAGGAGCCTTGAAATGCATTCCTCTTTACCTGCCCCCCAGGCAGGATTGCCGACACTGCCGCAAGGGACGTCCCCTAAAGCTCAGGAGGAATGAAAGGAGGCAGCCCCATTATTACTTTTGTAGCACTCCTTACCAAAGAACTACGCCTGCGCCTCCGTCGTGAGCGCACCATCTGGGTCATCATCATCTACCTGCTGGTGATGGGTCTGCTGGGCTTTATTTTCATTAGTGAATCGGGCAGCTACAATGCCTACACACTGAGCATATTGGGAAGGGAACTCTATACTCTGCTCGCGTCTGTACAGCTTTTTCTGATCACGTTCATCACGCCAGCATTTACCTCTACTGCTATCAATGGTGAAAAGGAGCGACAAACGTTCGACCTGCTTTTAAGTTCGCAGCTTTCTTCCTTTGCGCTGATCGCGGGCAAACTTGTTGCAGGATTGGCTAATGCACTCTTACTCATAGCTGCATCTGCGCCCCTTTTTAGCCTGGTCTTTTTCTTTGGAGGAGTAGGCCCTGCGCAAGTTCTCAGTGCACTCCTCGTTTTTGTCGTTACCGCCATACTTGTAGGCACCTTTGGCCTGTTTTGCTCAACGCTTTTGAAGCGTCCGCCCGTATCCACAGCTATAGCCTATATGTTCTGTGTGATCTGGGTGCTCTTTCCCTGGCTACTCAGCTTGTTATTGGCAGTCACTGGATCATTCAGTGGTCCCTGGCCGTCTTCTCTCCTATTTATTAGCAACCCCATCCTGGCACTCATAAGCACGTTTACCTTTTATGGAACCTTCTCATTACCTGCAATATACCCGTTCTTCGGAATATATGTTGCATCCTGGATTAGCTATACTGTGATAAACTTACTGGTATCAGTTGTATTCATCCTCCTCAGCATGTGGCTCGTCAAACCTGACCCTATTGGGCGTCTCTCACGCCTCATGGAGAAGCGTCTGGCAAAAAATAAAACGACGGCAACTGTATAATGCAAGATATTAGCTTCTAGAAAGGCTGGACAAGAGACATGGCAACCCTGGCACCACCGGGCAACGTAAAGGCCCAGCTCGTTACATCCAACACCAATAGCGAACAACTAGCAACTGCTTTACGCCCATGGCGCAGGCGACTTGCACTTCAGCAGGCGTTGAGTTGGACAGGCAGAGGTATCATCAGCGGACTTATCCTGGCATGCCTCTTGCTGCTTGTCTCGCGCCTCACCCCCTGGGTTACTGCTCCTCGGTGGGCGATTGGTATAGGCATAGCCTGCTCGCTCTTTGCATTTAGCGCTGCCATATGGTATCGTCCCTCGCTGGCCCGCGCAGCGCGCCTGGTGGATGCCCGATTATCACTGCATGACCGGATGAGCACGGCATGGGAAATGCGCAAGGAAACTGCACCACTCTATGGACTACAGCGGGAAGACGCACTCAAACAGTTGAGCCAACACGTACTCAGCACAGCTATTTCTGTGCGGCCGCGGCGCTCTAGCCTGGTAACCTCTGGCATTGTAGTCGTTGCTCTTGCCCTGCTCGTGCTGCTGCCTAATCCTATGACGGCTGTCCTCCAACAGCAGGCAGCATTCCAGGTGCGTATAGCCAAACAGATTGTAGCCATTGAGCATCTACGTACATCGCTTGCCCACCTGACAAATACATCCGCGCAACAGCGTGCCCAGATCGATCAAATCCTGCGCGACCTTGAGACGAAACTACAAAATGCGCACAATGAAACTGAAGCTCAGCAGGCAATTGCCGAAGCACAGGCCAGACTCAACCAACTACGGGATCCACAGGCCAACAACCAGGCTCAGGCACATGCAAACGCCAGTTCATCGCTGGAGAGCAGCTCAAATGCCAGTTTGAGCGCGGTGGGACAGGCACTCGCGACTAACGACAGCAAGCGGCTCTCTAACGCTTTGCAAAACCTGGCCTCCCAAGTAAGCCATATGACGCCAGCACAACGAGCACAATTGGCACAGCAAATAGAAAACGCAGCCAATCAGGCAAACCAGAACCCCAAACTGCGTGCCGCCCTGCACCAACTTGCTAAAGCAATTGCCGACGGTAGTCCAAGTGAGATAGCGGACGCCACTAACGCGCTAGAAATAGCAGCTTCACAGGATGCCACAGCTCAGGCCCAGGCTAATAGCATTGACCAGGCTACACAAAGCCTGCAACAGGCAGCAAATACGCTCGCCTCAGCCACAGATGGCACCAGCTCACAAGGGCAGAACCAGAATCAAGGCCAGGGTCAAAACGGGCAAGGCCAGGGACAGCAGGGGCAAGCTCAGAGACAAGGACAGGGCAACGGGCAAGGTCAAGGACAGGGCAGCGGTAGTGGCAATGGCAGTGGAGGAAGAGGAAATCATACCGGCAGCAAGTCAGGGCAAAATGAGCAGGTCTTTGTGCCAGGGCAGATTGGTTCTGGTAACAGCACGCAAAGCAATGATGGCAACAACAGTGTCGTCCAGAACGGCAGTTCTATCCCCTACTCGCAGGTCATTGAACGGTACAAGCAAATGGCACACGATGCCATTGACAACAGCGATATATCACCCGATCTGAAAGATCTCGTCCACGGCTACTTCAATACATTAGAAGGGCAATAACCAAACATGACAAACAAAGGCGAAAATACCACACCGGAGGTCAAGGATAGCAAAATCCAAAATGGACAAGATCAGCAATTATCCATAACAGACACTCAAGTAGAGGGGCCGAGCGAGACCGATATTACAGAGTTTATAGATATCGCCCAACAGTTGGAGAAAGAACTCTGTTCAGTTGTTATTGGCCAGGAACGGGTTATCCGTGAGTTACTGCTTGCGCTGTTTGCAGGAGGCCACGTGCTCCTGGAGGGCGTCCCCGGCCTCGGCAAAACGCTGCTGGTACGTACAGTGGCTGACGCGCTCGCCCTAAAATTTGCCCGTATCCAATTTACGCCCGACCTGATGCCAGCCGATATCGTTGGCACAACGATTGTAAGTGAAGATGGCAACTCAACAGGCAGCAGGCGTGTGTTCAGCTTCCAACCCGGACCCATCTTTGCCAATATCGTTCTGGCCGATGAAGTGAACCGGGCGACTCCCAAAACACAATCGGCCCTGCTCGAGGGGATGCAAGAACGAACTGTTAGCGTCGGTGATACTACACGGCCATTACCAAAGCCCTTCTTTGTACTGGCTACCCAGAATCCACTTGAAATGGAGGGCACCTACCCCTTACCAGAGGCTCAACTTGACCGCTTTTTGCTCAAAATTCTTGTTCGTTTCCCCCTTGCCAAAGATCTACTGCAGATTATCGATACAACCGTAGGCACACAGACATACCGCACTAAACAGGTAGCATCAGGTGAGCAACTGTCGAAACTCATAGAGACAGCACGAGCCGTCCCTGTGGCTACCCATATTAAGGAGTACGCTGTACGTCTGCTGCTGGCAACCCACTCAGATCAAGAGGATGCGCCAGAGAAAGTGCGCAACTTTGTCCGTTATGGAGCCAGCCCACGCGGCCTACAAGCAATTATCATGACCGCAAAAGTTCGCGCCCTCCTCGAAGGCCGCTACAACGTTTCCCAGGAAGACCTGCGGGAAGTCGCTTTTCCCGCCTTACGTCACCGCATCATCCTCAATTTCGACGGACTGACAGAGGGCATCACCCCTGAAGAGGTGATAGAGGAGATTATTAAAGAGACGGAAGACACAAATTAATCCATGTTAGGAGCAGTTAACAATGGCCAGTGAGAACTCAATCTCACGCTTCCCATTAGACGCCAGCATCGTGCAACGGCTGGACAGTCTGGCACTGCTCACGCGCAGGCCGATGGCCAGCGGGCGGCCTGGACGTCGACGTTCCCCGCTGGCCGGGTCCTCTATGGAGTTCTCAGACTACCGGCGTTATGCGCCCGGGGACGACTTCCGTCGCATCGATTGGAGAGCATATGCCCGGCTGGAACGGCTCTTCATGCGTGTCTTTGAGGCCGAGGAAAACCTCACAATCACCGTGCTCATTGATTGCTCTGACTCAATGTACCATGGTAAGCCAGCGAAAGCGCCTCTGGCAACTGCCCTGGCAGCGGCAATCTCATACGTGGCACTCAAATGCGAGGATAGGGTCATTGTCGGGGCATTGACTGACCAGCTAGCAGCATACCGGAAAGCGGGAAGCGGCAAAAATGCCATCTGGACAGTGGGCGAATTTCTCAATCGCTTGCCACGTTCAGGCACAACCGACTTGAACCGGGCACTCTATGACCTGGGGAGAATCGTACCGGGTCCAGGGCTTACCGTTGTCATTTCAGATTTCCTGGCACCAGGGGGTTATCAGACCGGCTTACGTGCCGTGCGCCAGCTACGACAGGAAGTGGCACTGCTGCAAATCCTCGCTCCAGATGAGCTTGAACCGGATCTGCAAGGCGATTGGCGTCTGCGAGACAGCGAAGGAGGTGGGAATGTCGATGTCAGCGCCTCACCCAGCGTCCTCTCGGCATATCGGCAACGCCTTGCCCTGTTTACGCAGGAACTGGCCTCCTTTGCCCATTCATACGCCATGACATATACACTGATCCCTAGTGATACCAGCATTATTGACGTCGTGCAGCGAATATTACGCCAGGTTGAACTTGTCAAATGACATGTAGCATCCTATCTGGGGGACAGGTAACCAGATCGAGTCAAATGAAATGCCCTACGCCCCTAGCGGGAACCCTGTTTGGAAGATAGGTAACTAGATCGAGAGAAAGGCCCGATGAATTTACTTGTTCCGGCGGCACTTGCCTTTAGTATCATCATTCCTATCATACTCTTGCTCTATTTCATGCGACCCAGGCGGCAGGAACGAGTCATCGGCAGCACACTGCTCTGGCAGCAGGCACTACAGGACCTTCAGGCCAGCCGTCCCTGGCAGCGATTGCGCATTACCCCGTTGCTCCTGCTGCAATTACTGGCGGCCATCTTCATCGTGCTCATACTGGCCCGGCCTGCTATTTTTCTGCGTAGTCCCATCAGTGGCGACACCATTATCATCCTGCAGGCATCCGCGAGTATGCAGGCCACCGATGTAGCGCCAAATAGATTTGAAGCCGCTAAAAGCCAGATCAGTGATTTGATTGATGGTCTTGGCCCCAACGACCATCTCTCCTTAATCAGCATGGCGCATACGCCACAGGTATTGATTGCAGCCTCCCAGGACAAAGGGCAGCTTACAGCAGCCCTTGATCGGGCAAAAGTCACCAACCAGGACGCTGACCTGCAACAGGCGCTCTCGCTGGCAACATCGTTGGCCGCTGGTCGCACAAATATACAGGTACTGGCGATAGGAGATGGACACGTTTTGTCGCCCGATCAAACACTTGTACTGCCTTTTCCCGTACGCTATCTGCGTATTGGTACCGATGTCCCCAATGTGGCAATTCTGGCACTCGCCTCGCGCACACTGCAAGGAAACCTCGTAGCCCTGGCACAAATAGCCAACTACAGTCACCAGCAGCGTTCAGTACCCGTCGAATTATACGCCGATGGTAAACTGGTCAGCGTCCAGACTATTTCTCTGGCTGCGGGAGCCACTGGTGCATTACAATGGGGATCATTACCAGCCACAACCCGTTTTCTCCATGCGCGGCTCATCGCTCAAGATGCCATGACCGTCGACCATGAGGCATGGGCTGTCGCCGGTGGCTCAATCCACGGTCGAGTGCTTCTCGTCACTACTGGCAATAGCTTCCTGCAAGCCGCTTTAGGACTACTGCCAACAATCGACCTCTACAAAACAACTCCCACAAAGTATGCGGTCAATGTTGGCAATTTTGATTTAACCGTATTCGACGGCTATGCACCTCCAACCTTACCAAGTGGTGATGTGTTCTTCGTCAACCCACCTGCAGGCTCATATATCTTTGGCAAATCGGGGCCAGAGATACGGACGAGTCACATCAGTGCCGGGACCGACAGTGCGAACCTGCTCAGAGATGTTGACCTCAGTAGCATCCGTGTTTTGCGTTCCAGCCATTTATTCACGCCCGCCCTATGGGCACAATCCGTAATTACTACACCTGAAACACCGTTATTAATTGCTGGCGAGAACAACAACAGGCGCATCGCAGCATTGAGCTTTGATCTACACGATAGTGACCTGCCGCTTCAACCCAGCTTTCCTATTCTAATTGATAACCTGGTCAACTGGTTCCTCCCGCCTTCCATTGCTGGAGATGGGCAGGTCTCACCTGGCATGCCCGTGACCGTGCAAACGTGGCCCGGGGCCGACCAGGTAACGATTGTCGACCCTCATCAACAGCATATTACGGTGGCCCCGCCATTTCCTGCGATCCCATTTGCCCAGACAAATACCACTGGCATCTACCAGGTTATGCAACAAGTCCACGGCCAGGAGAAACGGGGTGCCTTCACCGTCAACCTGTTTGACCCGCTACAATCACGCCTGGCACCAGCCAATGAGCTTCCCGTCGCCCATAGCACGGACTTTTCAACAGGGAATAATTCGGTGCCTCAAGTGTTACGTGAAATCTGGCCGTGGATCGCCGCCTTCCTCTTACTCGTCCTCTGTGTCGAATGGTGGCTTTTCAGCCGAAGCTACCGCCCACAGAGCACTGCCGCGACGCAAAATAAAGGTAAATCAGCATATTCACGCATGAGTAGTAAGTCTCAACAGAGCAAACAATCAGGCACAATCGGCGTCATACAGGATGAGCTGGTTATTCGCTATAGAACCTTGCTGAAGCGTATCTCGAAACTAACGAAACGTATAAAGAGCAACGGGATCAGGCGCAAATCGAAAGGGAACAGCGATGTTAACGTTTGAACAGCCATTATTACTGTTGCTCCTGGTGCCCATAGGCATCCTGGTATACCTTGCCTGGCGCAATATGTCCCTACCGTTTCCCAGAGGCCAGCGCTGGCTTATCCTCGGTTGTCGCCTGGCCCTATTTTCACTTATCATCTGCGCCCTGGCGGGGGCGGCATGGTCACAGCCAGTATCGCGCCAGTCCGTCGTCTTTGTGGGAGACATCTCCGCCAGCACAGGCACGCAAAAGGCATTTATCGAACAGTGGATTACTAGCACGCTGAAACACAAGGGGCCCGAAGACCAGGTAGGCATCGTCGCAGTGGGGCGTAATGCGCTCGTTGAACAATCTGTCAAGACCCAGATCGACTTTACCCGGTTCGAGTCGGCACCAGATACCAATTATACTGATCTTGCCGCTGGTTTACGACTCGCAGCAGCCATCCTACCAACCGATACCCAGCGCCGTATAGTCCTCCTGAGCGATGGTCAACAGAACCTGGGTGACGCACTACAGGAAGCCCAACTGTTGCAACAAGAGGGCATTCGCCTGGATGTCGTTCCCCTGCCCACATCGAAGAGCGCAGAAGCCCGTATCGATGGGCTTCGTTCGCCCACGGAACTGCATACTAACGAGCGCTTCCTGTTACACACACAGCTATTCAGCACGGTCGCCCAACCGGCAACCCTGCGCCTCTACCTCGATCGAACGCTTTTGCTCCAGTTGTCAACGCATCTCGTTGCTGGTACACAAGAGATCAGCTTTGGCTTGTTAGCTCCGCCGCCTGGCTTTCACACCTATCGCGTCACTCTGGAAGCGACGCAAGATACCATTCTTGCTAACAATGAAGCCGCTGAATTCGTCAATGTCCAGGGACCTCCGCATGTCCTGGTTATCGAAGGAAAACCAGGCGAAGGGCAGAACATTGTCGCTGCCTTGCAGGCAACGAGAATAAAAGTTACGGTCGGCACAGCTAACGACATACCAACGACCCTCGATGGCCTAGCAGGTTACAGTGGAGTCGTGCTGGCAGATGTACCGGCGGTATCCCTGGGCACCGCCCGTATGCAGATACTTCAAGCATATGTACGTGATCTCGGTCGGGGTCTGGTTGTCAGCGGAGGAGAGAACAGTTATGGGGTGGGAGGCTACGCCAATACTCCACTAGAACAAACGCTGCCTGTAACCATGGACATACCGCAGCACAAGGAGACGCCAAATATCGCAGTTGTGCTCATTGTCGAGAGCCTGGAAAGTAATGGCGAAATAAATATTTCTAAAGAAGCTGCCAAGGGCGTAATTGGACTGTTAACACCACGTGACCAGGTTGGCGTTTCTGGAGGATGTGGAACCCTCGTAGCTCCCATGCAACATGTCACCAATCGCACAGCAATTGACCACATCATTGATACGATGGATCCCTGCGATCCTGGCAGCTACCTGCCTGACCTGGCTAACGCTGAAACGGTCTTACTCAAGACCGATGCAAAAATAAAGCACGTGATCCTGCTAGGTGACGGTGACACCTTTGAAGACTCTCAAACAACGGCACAATTACTCAAAATGGCAAACGAACATATCACCGTATCAACGGTTGCCACGAACGCCGAAGACTACCAGCAACTTGGCTTGATGCAACAGATTGCAACCCTGGGCAAAGGGCGCTTCTACCGTGCCGACGACCCCTCAGCCATTCCACAAATCCTCCTAAAAGAGACGCAACAAGCGACTCGACGGGCCGTCATTAACGAACCGTTTGTGCCCGCCATTGTGGGCAACCATCCTATCTTGACGGGCCTCGGTGCATTACCCGGCCTAACCGGCTACGTGGCAACCACTCCCAAACCAACAGGCCAGATGGTGCTCATCAGCCACAAAGATGACCCGGTGCTTGCCGTCTGGCAATATGGCCTTGGCCGTGTCGTCGCCTGGACAAGCGATGCTCTAGGCCTCTGGACGGCCAACTGGCTGCAGTGGAATGCAGCGGCCCGCTGGTGGGCCAACCTCGTCACATGGACATTGCCTACGCCCGACAGTTCGCTCAACGTAAACGCTACTATCACCGGAGGAAGCGGGCACTTAACGGTTGACTTGCCCCCTGGCACAGCCGTAGGACCAGGAAGTCAGCAGCAAGTTCAGGCAAAGATCATCACACCTGACCTCTCGCAGGAAACTGTTACATTGCAACCTACCGCTCCCCATCGATGGGAAGGAAACTTCCCTACCATACAGGTTGGAGCGTATGTACTGCAAGTAACCTGGCAAGGAGCTTCCAGTCGCTTAGGCACGACCACCGGCCTGGTCGTGCCCTATTCACCCGAGTTTCACACCCTGGGCACGGATATGCGTTTCCTCACCCTGCTGGCTCATGCTGGAGGTGGTGCATTGCTTGGTCCAGGTGAGACCGCGGCAGCGTTTGCCTCGAACTTGCCACCCGTCTCAGCAGCCATTCCCATCACATTCTGGCTGCTCGCCCTGGCGGCACTTTTGTTGCCCATCGATATAGCAGCACGTCGCCTCGCCAGCCTGGAGTTCCTGGTCATGGGATACAAGTGGTTAACTTCACGCGTGCAGTTGCGCAAACCTCAACTTGCAATACAAAGCGCACACATTCAGGACAGTGTTGTTAGTTCAACGGCACTCGGCAGTTTACGCGCGAAACGTGAAGAGTGGCGCAGTCGTGCCGTTAGTGCCGGGCCGCAGGTATCCAGTAGAGTAGAGCCAAAAGCAAGACCGGCTGCAAACCAGGAGCAATCTCCGACTACGGCAGCAAAGGCAGAAGCGCCAGCGCCTGATGTTTCGGTTGCCAGCAAGCTGCTAGAGGCGAAACGCCAGAGGGAGCAGGTAAGATCGGGGAAGAAAGAATGAGATATACTTGCTTAAAAAGAGGTGTGCAAGATGCATCAACCAGAAGCGCTTTTGCCTCCCGTTACCAGTCGCACTGACTACGAAGCAATTCGCATCAACCCAAACATCTGGCCTCAAGCAATGCGGGTCATTTGCCAGCGACACGGGCTCCCAACTGAGAGGCTTAAGCGCTTCGGTGATGGCATAGATCCGGCCTATGGCTCGAATGTTGTCTTTGCTGTGAATGAACGCTATATCATCAAACTCTACCCACCCTTTGATAAACGATTGTTTGAGGCAGATCGCACCGTCGCCGAGCATGTATATAGCAGACTCAATGTTGCTACTCCAGAGATTTATGTGCACGGCATCTTAGAGAACTGGCCCTACCTAGTCATGAGCCGCCTTCAAGGCATCTACCTGTCTGACGTCTGGGATACCCTGGAGCATACGCACCAGCTGCACCTCGTCACCGAACTCGCAGAGCTTCTCGTCCATCTTCATACTCTTCCCACAGGCAATCTCCTGCTATTGGAAAGCAACTGGTCCACATTTGTCGCTGACCGGGTACGCAATTGCGTACAGTTTCACCGGGAACAAGGGGTACCTGAACACTGGCTACAACAGATTCCAGGCTATCTCGCACGAGCCGCACCCTTGTACCCTCCTGAATTCACACCTGCCATCGTTAGCGCAGACATCCATGAGTATCATCTGCTCGTCAACCAGGAACACGGACAATGGCGACTCTGTGGGCTCTTCGATTTCGACGATGCCAGGATTGGTTTCCACGAATATGACCTTGCATCAGCAGGACTTTTCATGATGTGGGGCCGTCCGGCACTCCTGCGGACCTTCCTGCTGACCTATGGCTATGCTGAGGGGGAAATCAATGAGCAATTGAATCACCGCCTGATGGCCTACACCCTGCTACACCGCTACCGTCCCCTGAACTGGTGGATACGAGAAGTGTTCGTGAAACAGCCCTGTTCGACCTTTGAGGAGCTTGCACAAGCGATCTATGCTCTGAGGTAGGTCATTTAGAAAGCATCAAGTGCCACCAAATAGTCATAATTCCCTGGACCAGCCGTCTTCTCCAGCTGCTTGACGATACGTGCAGCATTATCACGTGGTCCTGACACAAAAAAGGGCTTCCCATCTCTTCCAAAGGTCAACTGATACGGTTCCTCCAGTTCACCGCGTGGTGCCAACAAATATTGCGAGAGCGCAAAGTCCTTCTCAGGTGTGAAGCCAAACTGTGCTGCATACTCAATCGAGGCATAAATCATCTGGTGTGCTAACTCGACCGGACACGCCTCCGTCTCTGCCTCGGGGAAAATCCTGTTATGGACTTCGTTCTCATAACGAGTCCGGGAAAAACCTGCATTGGCAAACGTATTTTTGAGCCCCAGGCAGAACTTATCTACCAGGTAGACCCCAAAACAGATATTCCCATCCGGTTGCTGCCGGGCCACAAGGACCTGTACCAGTCCCAGATCATCCTTTTGCCAGTTGGCACTGATCCGACATTCGAAAAAAGGAAAGTCGCGAGCACGGCGAAGAATGGCCCGCGGGGAGAATGACGTGAACTCCTGTCGCTGTGATTTGCGTTGTAAAGCGGCTTTTTGCTTGCTGCGCTTTTTCATGAGGGCTTTCTGGTGTTTTCGTGGATCTCGTGGCATGCCTCTTTCCTTCTCTTGCTTTTTACTACCTACTCAGTCCGTTTTCAGTTGAGCTATCTGCTCTTCTGCTCTCATGACGCTATTTTAACACTTCCTGCAACCCCCTACCAGTGAAACGTAGAGGCGAGCTAATACGTGACGTAGGCAGAAAAGGAGGTTACATTGAATACCAGGACGCGAATCTCTAACAATGTAAACGAGACAAAATATAAGGCCAGAAGTGCTGCTACCAGTAAGTGGATGGCATTACTTGCCCGCCTTGGCTACGCGATTAAAGGGGTGGTCTACCTCATCATTGGCTTCTTAGCTGTACAACTGGCAGTTGGTGTTGGCGGTAAGGCGACTGATCAGAGGGGAGCCATCCAGACGATCAGTGCACTGCCCTTGGGAAAATTTCTGCTTGTTGTAGTGACTATTGGACTTGTTGGCTTTGCGCTGTGGTGTTTTATCCAGGCATTGTTTGATACAGAAGGCAAGGGTCGAAAGGCAAAAGGTATCATCGCCCGTATTGGCTACGCAGCCGTTGGCGTTGCTTACGCAACCCTGGCCTTTGGAACATTTCGAGTTGTCATGGGCTCGGGGAGCGCTGGAAAAAGTTCGACGACCTCTACCCAGGACTGGACTGCGACCCTACTAAAAGAACCCTTTGGAGTTGCATTAGTGGTGCTCGTCGCTATCGTTGTCCTTGCTATCGCCTGCTACCTGTACTACAAGGCCTACTCTGCTGATTTCCGCTCGAAACTCAATCTAGGACAGTTGAGCGCGTCGGCGAAAAAGTGGGTGATCTTTTTCGGCAGGTTGGGTTATGCAGCACTTGGTGTTGTCTTCACCATCATCAGCATCTTCCTTATCGTGGCCGCTTTCCAGCACAATCCTGAGCAGGCTGTAGGATTGGATGGAGCGTTACTCAAACTTTCTCACCAGTCTTTTGGCCAACTGCTGCTGGGTATCGTCGCACTTGGGCTTATCGCCTACGGCATCTACTCTTTTATGGAAGCACGCTACCGCCGTGTTGGACGGTAATAACCGTTGAGAAAGCTTGATTTTTATGGTATACTCGTGGTGAAGTTCCCGTAGCTCAGCGGATAGAGCAGCAATCCCGGAACGGGAAGTGGAAAAAGGAAGACAGCGTTAGACAGCCCTCTTGTAAAGCCAGTCTAAAGCAAGCGGGCTTCTCCATTTTTGGGAGAGATCGTGAGCCTCTAGTAGATCAACTGTCAGCTTCCAAATTGCCCAAGATGGGCAAAGCAGTGTCAACAGAGCAGGAGTAAGAGACGTGTTTAGGGATGAGACAGCGCGAAGAGGACTTGCTGCACATCTGGCAGTTGCACAGAGGTTGGTAGAGTTAGGATATGAGGTATTAGAACCCTTTGGAGATCATCTCCGGTATGATTTAGCATACTACCAGCCAGAAGAGAGAAGACTTCTTAGTAAGATACCTGCGGAATTAGTTCGCATCCAATGTAAAACAGGTCGATTACTTGAGGGGAGAAGCATATCCTTCAATGCCTTCAACGTTTCAGGAGGTAGACGTGCCAAACGAGGCTACCAGGGACAGGTTGAATACTTTGGCGTCTATTGCGCGGAACTGAGGAAGGTATATCTAATTCCTGTCAGTGATGTTCCCCCTAACGAGGTACGTCTTCGGCTTAAATCAGCGGGGGTGTTTCGGGGTAACAGGTTCACCAGTAAACGTAAAGAGTGGACTGAAGAGGACAGAGGCAGCTATTTGTGGGCTGAAGACTACGAGTTATAAACGTCAGTGAAGGGACTCGAACCCTTGACCTCATGCTCCGGAGGCACGCGCTCTATCCACTGAGCTACACTGACACCGCCTCAGTATAGCACATAGGTCAAGGGAAAAAGCAATGACGCAATGACATTGCCCCCACCTCTGTGTTGAGGGGGCGCTTCTTGTGGAAACAGATGCAGCACCATCACACTCTATGCGATCTGCTGCACCGTTTTATTCAACCGACTCCGGCAGTTCATCTATCTCTGGTATGTTTCCCTCGTTTTCTACCTCGAATAGCCTGGCGAAGTCTTCAGGAAGTTGAGCGCGAACATCTTCTATCTCACCCAATGTCACTGCTTCACTCAGGAGCGCAATCACTACCCTGGCATGATAGGTGGACTCTGTAAGATCCACTCCCTCGCGCTGGCTCACACGCCAAAAGAATTCATCCAATGAAAATTTTTCCTGGATGCCGGCAAACGCCTGTTGGAGATACTGAGCTATTTCCGACGGAAGTTGTGCAGCAAGGTCTTTTGCCTCGCCGCCTGCTAAACGTTCACCAATAGTTTCCAAAGTAGCACGGGTAGCACGTTCGGCCTCTTCGCGTGAATCGAGATTGGCACGTCGCTGAACCTGGCTAATAAACTCGTCGTACTTCAATTTGTCCTCCTTAACGAAGCCTGTTGTCTTTCACACCATGTATCACGCAGGTCACAAATCAAAAGTTTCCAGGCCTCTCTATGCGACAACCTCATCTTCCAATTCCAACTTATTCCTGA
>Ga0137372_10001320_pt1 | contig 23924 bp, 28 predicted proteins | sample SagtaG_6_FD_104911 | JGI IMG/M metagenome (GOLD analysis project Ga0137372, IMG submission 104911) | Vadose zone soil microbial communities from Sagehorn Ranch, Mendocino, California, USA - Sage1_R_60_16 metaG | ecosystem: Environmental > Terrestrial > Soil > Vadose zone | place: USA...
CCACCACGCCCGCCGCTCGGCCGCCCGGCCGCTGCTACGCGACGAGGTCTTGGTAGCAGAGCGCTTGGAAGGACCGGCGGTGGATCTCAGAGGGACCGACCTCCCGCACAACCGCGGAATGGCGCGGCGTGATGTAGCCGACGTGCGAGCGGAAGCCGTACACCGGGTAGAGCGCGTCCAGCCGGCGCATCATCCGGTCGCGGACGACCTTCGCGACGATCGAGGCGGCGGCGATCGCGGCGCTCTTCTCGTCGCCGTCGACCACGGCTCGGTGCTCCGGCGCACGCGGCCCGAGCCGGAAGCCGTCGACCAGGCACACCTCGGCGGGAGGCGTGAGCTCGGCCAGCACTGCCCGCAGCCCGGCGAGGTTCGACCGGTGCAGCCCCTCGCGATCGATCGCCGCCGGCGAGACAGCGCGCACGACGATCCGCTCGGCGCAGCCGACGACCGCGCGGAAGAGGGCCTCACGCTCGGCCTCGCTGCACTGCTTCGAGTCGTTCAGGCAGGCGAGCGGGCGGACGCGATGGTCGCGCAGCCGCGCGTAGTCGAGCAGGACTCCCGCGACGAGGAGCGGCCCCGCCAACGGCCCGCGACCAGCCTCGTCGGCGCCCGCGACGAAGCGCACGCTGAGCTTGCGGTCGAACTGGAGGAGCTTACGCCCGGTGCGTCGCGCCACGGCGCGAGGATACCGCCGAACCCAGCCGGCGCCAGAAAAGTCACGCTTTCGTTACTCGGGTACCGGCTCGGCTTCGGGCTCGGCCGCAGGCTCTTCGACTGCGGCTTCCGGCTCCTCGGCCGACTCCTCGGCCGTTTCGGGCTCGGCGTCTGTCTCCGGCCCGGTTGCGTCCTCCGGCGGCATGTTGCGCTCCGTCGGCGCCGGTGCCCCCATGACCGGCAGCGCCACGCCGCGCTTCGCGCGCACGCGGGCGCGCTTGCCGACCTTGCCGCGCAGGTAGTACAGCTTCGCGCGGTTGACGTCGCCGATCGCGGTCACCTCGATCCGCTCGATCTTGGGCGAGTGCAGCGGGAACGTCCGCTCCACGCCCACGCCGAACGAGTGCTTGCGAACCGTGAACGTCTCCCGCACGCCGGCGCCCTGGCGCTTGATCACGATCCCCTCGAACACCTGCACGCGCCGTCGCTGGCCCTCGATCACCTGGAAGTGGACGCGCACGGAGTCGCCGGCCTTGAACGGCGGCAGGTCGCTGCGCAGCTGTCGCTGCTCGAGGCTGTCAATCACGCGGTTCATAGAAAGAGGCCCGGCGGGCCGGGGCGCATGCTAGCGAACCCGGCGTCGCTTTCGGCGACGCAGCGGCACGAGAAAAACGAGCCCGAGCCACCACGGCCCAAGGAAGATCGCGTGGAACGAGATCCGGTTCGGCGGCCAGTAGGTCATGAAGACCTCGCCGATGATGTTCTTCCGCGGCACGGGCCCCCAGGCCCGAGAGTCGCATGACTCCTTGCGGTTGTCGCCCATGAAGAAATAGTCCCCGCGCGGCACGTGCCACGTTCCTTGCCGGCCGCCCTGGCGCCCACGCTTGATGTAGGGCTCTTTGATGACCCTTCCGTTGGCGTAGAGCACGTTCTGCTTGTAGGTGATGGTGTCGCCGGGCAGGCCGATGAGGCGCTTGACGAAGGTGCCGCTCGCGTTACACGCCGCCTCGGCCGCCGCCGTGGGCGTGTTGAAGACGATGATCTCCCCTCGGCGGGGACTGCGGAAGTGGTAGATGAACCGGTTCGCGAGCACGCGGTCCGAGAGGCGCGCTTCGCAGCCGGCCCCTGGGCGGGCACAGTGGAGCGTCGGCTCCATCGAAGACGAGGGGATCCGGTAGGGGTTGATCACCCAGGCCTTGATCCCGAGGACGATCAGGATCGCGCCGGCGATCGTCACGATCCAGTCGATCGCGATGCGCCACGGACGGGGCAGCCCCGCGGTCATGCGATCGAGCGGGTTGCGCGACTGACGCCGTCGCTCGGCATCCACCTGAGCGGGCTCGACCACCGGCGCCATCGGAGGCGCAGCCGCAGGCTCGCCGTCCACCGGCGAGTCGAACGCGGCGCGCCGCGACGGATCGGTCAGGATCTCGTACGCCTCGCGCAGCTCCTGCAGGCGAAGGCCGGGCTCGGAGCCCATCGAGTGGAACCTCACCTGGCGCCAGTAGGCCTCCCGGATCTCGGCGAGCGACGCGCTGCGCGAGACGCCGAGAACCGCGTACGGATCGCGCGTTACTGCGGTGTTCTCAGACGACTCTGTTCCTTCCGCCATTCGTCGATTCTCCTGTGATCTCCTGAGAGGAGGACATCGGGCGCCCGCCAGCCTCGGAACTCGGCGGGCCGCGTGTAGTGAGGGTACTCGAGACCGCCCTCGAGCTCTGCAGAGAAGCTTTCGACCAGGCCCGACTCTTCGCTGAGGGCGCCGGGAAGCCTCCTGGCGATCGCGTCGGTCACGACCATCGCCGGCAGCTCCCCGCCGGAGAGGACGTACGGGCCGATCGAGATCGCGTCCGAGGCAAGGTGGATCAGCACGCGCTCGTCGAAGCCCTCGAAGCGCGCCGAGAGCAAGGTCAGGCGTTCGTCGGCCGCGAGCTCCTCGACCACTGCCTGCGTCAGCTGGCGGCCCTGGGGCGTGAGCGCGACGACGCGGTGGTCCGGGATGCCGCCGTAGACGGCATCAACAGCGGCGGCGACCACGTCCACTCGCAGCACCATTCCGGCCCCGCCGCCGTACGGCTCGTCGTCTACCTGGCCGCCGGTGAGCGGCGTGAAGTCGCGGTAGTTGAGCAGGCGTAGGTCGAGCTCGTCGCCGAGCACGGCAGCGACCGGACGCTGCTCCGTGAGCCAGGCGAACGCGTGAGGGACGAGAGTGAAGACGTCGAGCTGCAAGGGACGGCCGCGCCCCAGACTACCCGTGTGGCGCGAATCCACGCGCCACGACGATTCGGCCGGCTTCGAGGTCCACGTCGAGCACGCAGGCGTCGACGAGCGGGAGCGCGATCTCCGAATCCAGCTCGAGCACATCGTTCGCGAGCCCCGGCTGGACCGCGGTCACGCGGCCGAGCTCGCGGCCGCCCTCCTCCTCGACGGCGAGCCCGACGAGCTCGAACGCGTAGTACTCGTGCTCGCTCGTCGGCGGCAGCTCCGAGCGCGGGATGCTCAACTCGGCTCCGCGCGACACGTCGCGGTCAAGCTTGATCACGGGCCGCCCACCGGAGCGTTTCGATGCGACCACCGTCGCCGGCTCTCCCTCGACCCGCAGGGTCGCGCCCTTGGCGAACCGCTCCTCGTCCTCGCTCGCCTGCTCGACGAAGAACGAGCCGTCGAGCCCATGTGGCTTCCCAACCCGGCCGATGCGGACGAACTCAGTCACTCGGGGTGACGAAGATCGCCCTGGCCCGGCCCTCTAGCGCCTTCGTCGCCTCCTCCCGCGAGGCCGGTCGCAGGATCCGTCCGTGGAGCATCTCCTCGGTGCGTGGCCAGCCGCTCCGCTCGAAGAACTCGACGATCCGCTCCTGGTCGAGCGCAGTCTTGCGCAGCTCCGGCTCGCCGTCGACGAGCAGCGCCCAGAAGGCCGCGACCTCGCCCTCGTACGGGAGCCCCACGCTGCCGGCGTTGACGAACCGGGTCACGCCAACGCGCCGGTCCTGTTGCATGTGCGTGTGTCCGGCGACGACCACCCGCTGCTCGACGCGGGCGAGGATCTCGGCGAGGCGCTCATCCGGGGTGGCGGGGGTGACGACCTCCTCGTCGCTTCGGGGCGTTGCGTGGCAATAGAGAACGCCGTCGACCTCGACCGTCGGTGGTTGGCCCTGCAGGAACGCGACTTCCTCCGGCGACAGGCGCGAGCGCTCCCACTCGTCCGGCTCACGATCGGCGTTCCCGCGTACAAATCGGGCGTTGCTGACCGACCACACGAGTTCGAGCGTCTCATGTGGCTGCGGCCCCCAGGTCAGGTCGCCGCCGAAGACGATCTCGTCGATCTGCTCGCCCTCGAGCTCCGCCAGGACCGCCTCGAGCGCGGGGCGGTTGCCGTGCACGTCGTAGAGCGCCGCGATCCGCATCACCGTTCGCCTCGCTCCGCCGCGATCTGCTCGAAGAGCGTGATCGCCTCTTCCCGCGGGACGGCCGCGCGCACGTTCTCCTCGACGAACGATTGCGCTTCCGGCCAGTCGCTCGCGAGCAGTACGCCGACGGAGCGCTCGGTATCAAACGGGGTTCGCCGGAACTCGACATCCGCGCCCAGTACCGCCCAGAACGCCGCGACCTCACCCTCGTAGGGCATCCCCACCGAGCCCGGGTTGATCCAGCGGACGCCGTCGACAACCCGGTCGAGCTGCATGTGCGTGTGGCCCGCGACGACGACTCGCTCGCGCACACCGTCCAGGAGCTCGCGGAAGCGCGAATCGGGTGTCCCTGGCGTGACGATGTCGAGGTCGTTTCGCGGGCTCGCGTGGCAGAAGAGCGTCTCCCCCAGCCCGTCCACATCGAGGGTCATCGTCTGTTGGAGCTGCCAAAGCGTGCCGCGGTCCTCCTCGGAGAGCTGGGAGGCGGTGAAGTCGAGCGCCGCCTCCGCACCCTCGCCGTCCATGACCGCATCGCCCGCGTCCGGCCCGAGAGCCCGCTCGCCGTTGCCACGGATCCAATGCATGGGCAGCTCCAGGGAGCGCAGCCGCTCGAGCGTTTCCTGCGGCTGCGGCCCGGAGACGGCATCCCCGCCGATCAGAACCGCATCGACGTCCTCGCGCTCGAGCTCCGCCAGGACAGCCTCGAGCGGCTCGACCATCCCGTGGATGTCGTAGAGCGCCGCGACGCGCAGAGCGACTACTCCAGGATTTCAAGCATCACGCGCTGCTCGCGGCGCGCGGCGGACGCGCGGACGATGGTGCGCAACGCGCGGGCGATCCGACCCTGACGGCCAATCACCTTGCCGACGTCGTCCTTGGCCACGTGCAGCTGCAGAACAATGGCCCCTTCGCGCTCGATCTCCTCGACGCTGACCTCGTCGGGCTCGTCGACGAGCCGCCGCGCCAGGTACTCGACGATCTCTTTGCTCACAGGCCCTTCGCCTTGAGCAGCCGCCGGACCGTCTCGGAGGGCTGAGCGCCCTTCGAGAGCCAGTCGCGCACCCGCTCTTCGTTGAACTCGATCGTCGACGGGTCGGTCTGCGGGTTGTAGCGGCCCACGATCTCCAGGAACTTGCCGTCGCGCGGCGAGCGGGAGTCCGCGGCGACGACCCGGTAGACGGGGTTTTTCTTCGACCCGACTCGGGTCAACCTGAGCTTGACTGCCAAACGATTACCTCCGTGTCTTCTTCTTGCGCTTGCTCTTCTTCTTCTTGGTCGCGGAGCGGGTGGGCCCATTCTGCACGGGCTGGCCCGGCAGCGCCGGCATCTTGCCCTTTCCCATCTGCTTGACCATCTTCGCCATTTGCTTGCGGGCCCCGAGCAGCTGGTTGACCTGCTGCACGGTCGTGCCGCTGCCCTTCGCGATCCGCTGCCGCCGCGAGCCGTCGATCACATGCGGGAAGCGCCGCTCCTGCGGAGTCATCGAGAGGACGATCCCCTCCACGCGGGCGAGCTGCCGCTCGTCCACTTCTTCCATCCCCTCGAGCTGGCTGCCGAGGCCGGGGATCAGCTTGAGCACGCCCTGCAGCGGGCCCATCCGCCGCAGCATCTTGTAGCTGCGCAAGAAGTCGTCGAAGCTGAACTCGCCCTTCATCAGGCGGCGCTCCATCTCCTCGGCTTCGTCCTTGTCGACCGCGGCCTCCGCCTTCTCGACGAGGGTCAGCACATCGCCCATGCCGAGGATCCGCGAGGCCATCCGGTCGGGGTGGAAGTACTCGAGCTGGTCGAGCCGCTCGCCGACCGAGGCGAGCTTGATCGGCCTGCCGGTGACTGCCTTGACGGAGAGCGCCGCGCCGCCGCGCGCGTCGCCGTCGAGCTTCGTGAGGACGATGCCGTCGAAGGCGACCCGCTCGGCGAACGCCTCCGCCACGCGCACGGCGTCCTGGCCGGTCATCGAGTCGAGCACCAGGAGCACGTTGGTCGGCCGCGTCGCATCGCGCACGGCGACGAGCTCGTCCATCAGCTCCTCGTCGACGTGGAGCCGCCCTGCCGTGTCGACGATGACGATGTCGAGACCTTCTTCGCGCGCACGCTCGACCCCCTGCGTCGCGGCGGCGACCGGATCGGCGCGCTCCTCGCTGAAGACCGGGACCTGCAGCTCCCGGCCGAGCTGCTCGAGCTGGTCGATCGCGGCCGGCCGTTGCAGATCCGCTGCGACGAGGCCCGGCTTGCGGCCCTCCTTGCGCAGCAGCAGGCCGAGCTTGGCTGCGGCCGTCGTCTTCCCCGACCCCTGCAGGCCGGCGAGAAGGACGACCGTTGGCGGCCGGGACGCGAACGCGAGGCGCGAGTCGCCCGAGCCCATCAGCTCCGTCAGCTCGTCGTGAACGATCTTCACGACCTGCTGGCCGGGCGTGACGCTCTTCAGCACGTCCTGGCCGAGCGCCCGCTCGCGCACCTTCGCGACGAAGTCCTTGACGACCTCGAAGTTGACATCCGCCTCGAGCAGCGCGAGCCGGACCTCCCGCATCGCGCGCGAAATCGCCTCCTCGTCGAGGCGGCCACGCTTACGCAGGTCGCCTAGTGCGTCCTGGAGCCGTCCTGAGAGGGTGTCGAACACGCGTGCAGGGTACTCGGAAGGGGTGAAGAACCGCCTCCGCCGCTTCGTCAAGCTCTGGATCGACCTGTTCGCGCGGCACGAGCTGCTCGATCACGCAAGCGCGATCGCGTTCCAGGTGCTGAAGTCGGTGATCCCGCTGACGCTGCTCGGCCTCGCCGTCGTGGGCGTTACGGGCGAGCAGCACGTCTGGCGCAAGACGATCGCGCCGGCAATCAAGCCGCATGTGCAGCGGCCGGCCTACCACGCGATCGACTACGCGGTGGAGAAGATCTTCACGACGGACAGCACCGGCCTGATCGTCTTTGCCTCGTTCCTGTCGCTCTGGTACATCTCGGGCGCCGTTCGCGCCGTGATCGGCGCGATGAACCAGATCTATGAGACCGACGACCGGCGTTCCTTGCCGGTTCGCTACGCAATTTCGTTCGGGCTCGCGGCGTGCATCGCGCTCGGCCTGATCGGGGCACTCCTCGTCACGGTCATCCTCGGGCACGTTGGTGGACCGCTCAAGGTCGTGGCGGAGATCGGGCGCTGGCTCGCCGCGATCGTGCTCCTTGGGCTGGCGCTCGGGCTACTCGTGCGCTTCGCGCCCGCCAAGCACCGGTCGAAGAAATGGGCCAGCGCGGGCTCCGCGCTCGTGATCGTGTCCTGGATCGGCGCGACGCTGATCTTCGAGCTCCTCGTCTCGCACGTCCTGAACTTCAAGACGGCGACCGGGAGCCTCGCCGTGTTCCTGGTGATGATCGGGTACGTCTACACATCCTCGATCATCCTCATGGTCGGGATCGAGCTCGACGAGCTGCTGCGCGAAGACACGGCCGGCCAGCGTGGGGTGCTCCACATTCTGTTTGGCTACGGCAAGTAGAAAGGAGAGACATGGCAGACATCGCGAAGGTGATCACGATCATCGGCTCGTCGCCGGAGAGCTTCGCCAAGGCCGCCGACGCAGCCGTTCAGGAGGCGGCGAAGACCGTGCGCGGCATCAGCGGCGCCGACGTCGTCTCGATGAGCGCCGTCGTCGAAGGAGAGCGCATCAGCGAATACCGCACCACCGTCAACATCGCGTTTGGGGTGGAGCGCTAGCGCACCGCGAGCCGCCGCCGCGCCTCGTCCGCCATCGAGGGCGGGACCGAGTCGCGGAGCCCCGTTCCGTAGCGAACCAGCACCCACACAAGGGCGAGCAGCCATGGGGACGCGAGTACGAGCGGCGCGATCATGGCACCAGTATGCGGACGCGCGTACGTGCGATGCGGTTTCAATCCGGTTACAGCCGGACTGGTGAACCTTGTTCGGCGGAGGAAGCGAGCGCCTCGATCACCCGGGCATTCCCGAGGGCGTCGGCTCGGCCCAGGAGCAGTTCGCACTCACCCCGGATCGCGTCGCTCACGTTCTCCAGCTCCAGGCGGTAGGAATCGACCGGCTCGAGCTCGATCGGCTCCGCCTCTTCCCCGCGCCGGAGCTCGATCACGGGCGTCCTCCCGTGCCAGGGATCGTCGAGGAAGAGCGAGCCCTCGCTGCCGATCGCTTCGAGCTCGTCGCGCGACGGCAGCGCCGTGCCGCAGTCGAAGAGTCCGAAGACGTCGTTGGCGAAACGCATCGAGCCGGTGAAGACCCAGTCGGTGCCGCTCGGGCCGATCAGCTGCTGCCCGAAGACCAGCTCCGGCTCGCCGGCAAGCAGCCGCGAGCCGCTGACGCAGTAGCAGCCGACGTCCATCAGGCTGCCGCCCTCGACGTCCGTGCGGAGCCGGATGTTCTCCGTGTCGAAGATCGCGAAGCTGAAGCAGGCGCGTACGACGCGGAGCTCCCCGATCGCACCCTCGTCGAGGAGCTGGCGCACGCGCTCGGTCTGCGGGCTGTGCCGGTACATGAATGCCTCCGAGAGGATCCGGCCTGCGCGCTCGGCGGCGTCGAACGCCTCCTCGACCTCGGCTGCGCGCTTGCCCATCGGCTTCTCGCAGAGCACGTGCTTGCCGGCCTCGAGCGCGCGGATCGACCACTCGCAATGGAGGTTGTTCGGCAGCGAGATGTAGACGGCCTCGATTTCGTCGTCCGCGAGCAGCGCCTCGTACGAGCCGAACGCGCGCGGGATCTCCCATTCGGCCGCGTACCCATCCGCGCGCGCCTGGTCACGGCTCGCGACCGCCAGGAGCTCGACCTTCTCGGACGCGTGTGCGGGCGGGATGACGAGGCGGTTGATGTTCGCCGTCGAGAGGATTCCCCACGTGACCGGCTTCACGTCCGGTAGCTCACCTGCTCCCTGCGCCCGTTCTCGGCCGAGCCGAGGACCGCCTCGACCACCTCCGAGCAACGGTAGCCGTCCTCGAAGGTCGCGCCGTGCGGAGCGACCTCGTGCTCGGCGGCGATGGCCTCGAGCAGGTGGGCGAGCTCGTGGACGACCGTTTCGCCCCAGCCGATGATGTGGCCGGGCGGCCACCAGAACCGCATGTACGGGTGGTCCGCCTCGGTGACGAGGATCCGGCGGAAGCTCCCGCCGTCGGCGACCTCGAGCTCGTTCAGCCGCTCGAGATCGAAAGCGACCGAGCCGCGCGAGCCGTTGACCTCGAAGGCGTTCGAGTTGATCCGTCCACGCGCGACGCGCGACGCCTCGAGCGTCCCGAGCACGCCGTTTTCGAACTCGATCGTCGCGACGAAGTGGTCGTCGACCTCGCGGCCCGGGACGACGGGACGGACTAGGGCCGAGACCGAGGAGATTTCGCCGACCAGGTAGCGGGCCAGGTCGATCACGTGTGTGCCGAGGTCTCCCAGCGCACCGTTGCCTGCCTCGGCGCGGTCGAAGCGCCAGAGCGCGGGATCGGCGTCCCAGCCCCACGACTGGAGGTAACGCGCGCGGAAATGGACGACCTCGCCCAGCTCGCCGGCCTCGAGCAGCTCGCGCGCCAAACGCACCGCGGGGACGAAGCGGTAGTTGAACCCACAGAGGTGGACGACGCCGGCGCGCTCGGCCTCCTGCCAGAGCTCGTGGGACTCGGCGGCGGTCAGCCCGAGCGGCTTCTCGCAGAGAACGTGCTTGCCCGCCTGCGCCGCCGCGATTGTGGGCTCGGCGTGAAGCGCGTTCGGGCCTGCGTTGACGAACAGCCCGATTCGCTCATCGGCGATCTGGTCGCGCCAATCGGTGACCGCCTCGGCCCAGCCCCAGAGCCCGCGCGCCTGCTCGAGAGCCTCGCGGTTACGCCCCGAGATCGAGACGAACTCGGGGCGCAGCGGAACCTCGAGATGCCGCAGCTCCCGCAGGGCACGCGAGTGCGCCTTGCCCATGAACCCGTGCCCGAGAAGCGCGACGCCGATCGAGCGGAGCGTGCTCAGCGGCCGGCCGCGGCCTGGCGACGGCGCAGAACGGTGTCGAGCGTCACGGCGGCGAGGAGGATGACGCCGGTGGTGATGAACTTGACCGCGTCCGTGTAGCCGACGAGGTCGATCCCGTTGGCGATCATGCCGATGATCAGCCCGCCGAACAGTGCGCCCGACACGCGGCCACGGCCGCCGAAGAGGCTGACCCCGCCGATCACCGCCGCTGAGATCGAGTCGAGCAGGATCGTCCCGCCGCCCGCGGTGAGGTCGACCGAGTTGAGGCGCGAGGCGAAGATGACCCCTCCCATCCCGGCCATCGCGCCCGAGATCATGAACACGTAGATCCGGATCAGCTTCACGTTGATCCCGGCGCGCCGCGCTGCCTCGGCGCTTCCACCGACGGCGTAGACGTGGCGGCCGAAGGTCGTCCGTCCCGCGACGTACGAGCCGAGCACCACGAGGAAGAGGACGATCAGGCCGACGAGCGGAAAGCCGCGGGTGTGATTGGAGACCGCGACCGCGGCGATCGCGAGCGCGGAAAAGAAGAGGACCCGAAGGGCGGCGAGCACCGGGTTCCCGGTCCTCAGGCCGGCCCGTCGCCTGGCTATGAAAGACCCGAAGACCGCCGCGGCGTAGCCCACGCTGAAGATGATCGCGATCGCCCAGCCGATGTTCTTCGGTAAGACGTAGTTCGAGATGTCGTTGATCTGCTTGTCCTGGATGCCGATCACGCCCTGCGTTCCGAGCGCCTGCAGGATCACTCCCTGCCAGGCGAGTAGACCGGCCAGCGTGACCACGAACGAGGGCACGCCGATGAGCGCGACGAACGACCCCTGAACCGCGCCGATCGCCGCCCCGGCCGCCAGTGCGGCCGCGATCGCGATGAGACCAGGCACTTGGTGTCCGGAGCCCGGTAGCTGCAGTTCCGCGACGACTACCCCCGCAACCCCGCTGACGAAGCCGATCGAGAGGTCGATCTCGCCGATCAGGAGCACGAACACGACGCCGAAGGCGATGACAGTCGTGCCCGCCATCTGGCCGATCAGGTTCGTGAAGTTGACCGCGCTGAAGAAGATGCCGCTCTTCGACGTGAAGAACAGCGTGATCGCGACGATCCCAATGATGACGGGCAGGCTGCCCACATCGCCGGAGCGGAGCGCGTCCCAGCGCGCTCGCATGATCGAGCGGAGGCTGGTGTCCTCGAGGGCAGCTGCCTGAACCTCGGCCGGCGCCGCGGTGCTCACGTGGCTGCCTCTCCCGCGACCGCCGCCTTCCCGACGGTGATCGCCTGGACGATCTCCTGCTCGGTGGTGCGCGCCCGCTCGTAGACCCCGACGTCACGCCCCAGCCGCAGCACCGTGATGCGGTCGGCGACCTCGAAAATGTCGACGAGGTTATGAGAGACGAAGACGACCGCGAGACCCTGTTCGGCCAGTCGCTTCACGAGCGCGAGGACCTGGCGTGTCTGGGCGACTCCCAGCGCGGCCGTGGGCTCGTCCAGGAAGACGACGCGGTTGTTCCAGAGAACGGCCCGAGCGACCGCGACGGACTGCCGTTGGCCGCCCGAGAGGCTGGCGACGGGCTGGCGCACCGACTTGATCGTCGTGACCGCCAGCGACTTCAGCGTCTCCGCCGTCCGGTGCTCCATCGAGGCTTCCTTCAGCCGGAAGATCGGATCGTGTGCCTCGCGGCCCAGGAACATGTTCTGGACAACATCGAGGTTGTCGCAGAGGGCAAGATCCTGATAGACGACCTCGATTCCCAGCTTGGCGGCCTCCTTCGGGCCGTGGATCGTGACGGGCTCCCCCTCGAACAGAACCTGGCCGCCGTCGATCGAGTAGATCCCCGCGACGCACTTGATCAAGGTGGACTTGCCCGCACCGTTGTCGCCCACGAGCGCCATCACCTCGCCGTCCCGGGCCTCGAAGTCGACCTCGTTCAGGGCTTCGACGGAGCCGAAGCGCTTCGACACGCCGCGGAGCTCCAGGGTTGGCGGCGGAGGAGAGCTCATCGGCGGTTTGTACCACGGTTGAGGGTGCCCGAAGGACACCCTCAACCGTGCAGGCCTTTACTTGCAGTACTTCTTGTACTGGCCGATGCAGACCTGGCTCTTCTTCAGGAAGCCGTCCGTGAAGAGGAGCTTGTAGTTCTTCTTCGTGATCCAGACAGGCGTCAAGAGGATCGACGGAGTCCCGCTCACCTTGCCGTTCACGCCCGGAACCTTCTTGCCCTTGACGATCGCGATCGCGGCGGCTGCGGCGGCGTTCGCCTCCTTGCGGACGGACTTGTAGACCGTCCCGCTCTGCCAGCCGGCGAGGATGAACTGCACGCCGGTCGGGGTCGCGTCCTGGCCTGTCAGCGGGATCTTGCCCAGGCCGTGCGCCTTCAGCGACGAGATCACTGCGCCTGCGAGACCGTCGTTGGCCGCGATCGACGCGTCGATGTGGTTGCCGTTGCGCGCGAGGATCTGGTCGAAGATCCGCCGGCCCTTGACCGGATCCCAGTCGGTCCACTGGTCACCCGCCTTGGCCTTCTTGAACGTGCCGTCCTTGTACAGAGGGCTGAGGACCGAGTCGTAGCCCTGCTTGAACAGCTTCGCGTTGTTGTCCTTGATGTCCCCGTTCAGCTCCGAGATGACCGGGTGCTTCGAGTACTTGTGCTTCGCCTGCAGCGCTCCGACGAGGCCTTTGCCCTGCAGCCGCCCGACGCGGACGTTGTCGAACGAGACGTAGTACGAGGCCTTGCTGTGCACGACGAGGCGGTCGTAGTCGATCACCTTCGCGCCCTGGCCCACGGCGAGGTTGGTGATCGAGGCTCCGGAAGCCGGGTCGAGCTGGTCGAGCAGAATCACCTTCGCGCCCTGCGCGAGGCATTGCTGAGCCTGGGACTTCTGCTTCTGCGGATCTGCGTGTGCGTTCAGGACCGAGGCAGACACTCCGGCCTTGCTGAACGCCTTCTTGAGGTACGGCGCATCGAACAGCGTGTACCGAGTCGATGACTTCGTGTCCGGCAAGAGCGCACAGGCTTGGATCGATGCGCTCTGCCCGGTCTGCGAATCGGTGCGCGCTGACGCAGCCGTCGCCACCAGGCCGACGAACACGATCGCGACCACCAAGGCGATCGGTCGTCTCGAGAATTTTAGCCCTCTCACGGTTCCTCCCTTGTAGCCCAATTGATAGGCGTGCCCCGCCTTCCTAGCATTTTTCCTCAGGCTCTATCAAGCAGGTCCGACGAGTGCGCAGGCAAAATCGGCGGGGTCGAATGGCCTGAGATCGGCCAGTCCCTCGCCGATTCCGATCAGCTTGACCGGCAAGCCGAGCTCGTGGGCGATCGCGACGGCGATGCCGCCTTTCGCCGAGCCGTCCAGCTTCGTCAGCGCGACGCCGCTCACTTCGACCGCCTGGCCGAAGAGCCTCGCCTGCTGGAGCCCGTTCTGGCCTGTCGTCGCGTCGATCACCAGCAGCGTCTCGTGGGGCGCTCCCTCGAGTCGCTGCGAGATCACCCTGCGGACCTTGGCCAGCTCCTCCATCAGGTTCGTCTGCGTGTGCAGGCGGCCTGCGGTGTCGACCACGACGATGTCGCGGCCTCGCGCCTGCGCGGCGCCGATCGCATCGAAGGCGACCGCGGCCGGGTCGCCGCCGCGCTCGGAGCCGACGAAGTCCGCGCCCGCGCGCGTGGCCCAGATCTCGAGCTGCTCCTCGGCGGCCGCGCGGAACGTGTCCGCAGCGGCGACGACGACCGAGCGCCCATGCTCGCTGAGCTTGGCGGCGAGCTTGCCGATCGTCGTCGTCTTGCCGGTGCCGTTGACGCCGACGACCAGGAGCACGCTGGGCCGCTCCTGCAGCTCGAGACGGCCGGGCTCGCCGAGCATCCGCGCGATCTCTTCCTGAAGCCCCGCGGCGAGGTCGTTCCCGTCACCGCGGGCCTCGAGCCGCTGAACGAGCTCGGCGGTGGCGGGCACGCCGACGTCTGCGGCGATCAACGCCTCCTCGAGCCGCTCCCAGGATGCGTCGTCGGCCGGGTCGAAGCTGCCCAGCGCGAGCTCCTCGGTAAGCGCGCGGCGGCTCTTGCCGAGCGATTCCCGTAGCCGCGAGAAGAGACCGGAGCGCTCCGCCTCGCCGGCGGGCGCGCCGTCATCTCCAAGTAGCTCTGCCCAGGTCCTCGGCACCGCGCCCTACCTCACGGAGATCGTGTTTCCGTCCCGGATGATCGCGGTGACGCGGCCGATCACACTGCTGAATGGAACCGAACCGAAGCGACGCGAGTCGCAGGACTCCCGGCGGTTATCGCCCATCAGGAAGTAGTGGTCCTTCGGGACGCTCCAAGTGCCGAACTGGTCGTCTCGGCGAGCGGGTTGCAAATAGGGCTCGTCGAGACGGCTCCCTTCGACGTAGACGATGCCGCGGCGCTCGCTGACCGTTTCGCCGGGCAGTCCGATGACTCGCTTGATGAACTTTCCGCCGGTGTTGCAAGCCGCTTCGGCGGCCGTCTTCGGCGCTTCGAAGATGATTATGTCGCCTCGTCCGAGGGCCCCCGCCGAAACCGATTTCGTCTCCACGCGGTCGTCCGCGTCGCCCTCGCAACCGGCTCCGGGACGGGCGCAGTGGAGCGTGGGCTCCATCGCCGAGGAAGGAATGCGGTACACGTGATGCGAGCAACCCGCCGCTCCAATCGCGAAGAGCGGAGCCGCACAGACCGACGCTGCTCGCAGCACCCGCGCAGTGTGCCGCAACTGATCCCGGGGCGGCGCCTCGCCCGAGGCGCCTAAAGCCAGTCGAGGATTGGAAACGCTGCGTCGGCGTCCAGACACGAAGAGGCGAACAACGCCGCGCCGACGTTGCCGGTGAAGAGGGAGTAGCGGCCGGGCGTCAGGTCGGCCTGTTGGAGAGCGTGGACCGCGAAGCGCCGCGCCCGCTCGAGCCAGCGCTCGTCGCCGGTTCGGGCGAACGTCTTCAGGAGCGCGTAGCCGTTGCCGGCCGTGCCGTGGCAGAGCCCAGCACCCTTCTCAGGCCCGTGCGCCCCCGCACGCCAGGTCAGCTCGGCGCCCGCCAGCAGGAGCTCCTCGTCGAGGTAATCAGCTGCGGTCGAGACCATCCCCGGCGCTCCGTGGCACCACTGGAGCCGGATCTCGCCGCTCTCCGGTGGGAACTTGCCTCCCGCCACCGGAGGCCAGGTCGCTAGGCCGTCCTCGACAATCGCCTCGTCGGTGAGGATCGCGGCCGTCTGGGCGCGGAGGTCGTGCTCCGGCATCAGCGCGTGGACAATCCCGACGAGCCCGTGCACGGGCCCGAGAGAGCGGTGCTCGTTGCCGTAGAGGCGCTGCTTCCACAAACCGTCGCTCTCGCGGCGGCCGAGCAGTGCGTCCGCGCTCTCATGCCAGGCCTCCGCCCAGCGCTCCTCGCCCGTCCAGCCGTGCATCGCGCGCGCCGCCAGCAGCGTCCCGGGCGGGCCCCACATCAGCTCGTCGGCCTCGTTGTCGACGTTCTCGCGCACTCGGTCGAAGAGCGTGTCGGCCAGGTCGTGGTTTGAGCTCAGGCGCCACGCGAGGAGCAGGAGGCCGCTCTCGCCGCAAAGCAATGACGACTCACGCGGCGAAGGGAGCTCGAGGCCGCTCGAGGCCAGGTCGGGCTCGACCCGAAAGAGCTCCAGCGCTCGGGCGGCCGCAGCGACGAGATCGGTGCGCGTCTCCGCGTGGCCGCATCGCCGGAGCGCCTCGAGCGCCCAGATCACTCCGCCCGCGCCGACGTAGATGTCCTTCAGCGGCGCCGACGAGCCCCACACGTCCCACTCGTTGGCGGGCCAGAGCCCGTCCGGATCGTAGGCGTCATCGGCCTCGCCCACGATCCGCCGGATCCCCGCGCGGACCCGCTCTTCGTCCCACGACTCCTCGGTAAGCGGCTCGAACGCGTCTGGTTGGTAGAGCACTACCTACGCGACTGCGGAGACGCGCGACTCGCGCGGTAGCCGCCGCGAGACGACCTGGGAGACACCGTCGCCGCCCATCGTCACGCCGTAAAGCACGTCCGCCGCCTCCATCGTCTTCTTCTGGTGCGTGACGACGATGAACTGCGCGGTGTCGGCATACCGCCTCAGCAGCTCGACGAAGCGGCCGATGTTCGTGTCGTCGAGCGCCGCCTCGACCTCGTCGAGCAGGTAGAACGGGCACGGCCGCGCCAGGAAGAGCGCGAACAGGAACGAGATCGCGCCGAGGGCCTTCTCGCCGCCGGAGAGGAGCGAGAGCCGCGTCACTTTCTTTCCGGCCGGACGAAGCTCAACCTCGACTCCTGCTTCTTCGCCTTCCTCGGGCTCGGTCAGATGCAGCCGGCCGTGGCCGCCCGGGAAGAGCGTCGTCGCTACTTCCTCGAAGTGAGCGCTGACCGCTGCGAAGGTATCGTCGAAGCGCCGCTCGACAGTCTCGGCGAGCTCGGTCCGGAGCTCCTCGAGCTCGTTCAGGCTCGCTTCGAGATCCTCGCGATGTGCGCCGAGCTCGGCGTGGCGCTCCTTCTCGCGCTCGTGCTCCTCCTTCGCGAGCGGGTTGACCTGGCCGAGGGTTTCGCGGCGGCGCTCGAGCCGCTCGATCCTCGCCGCCAGCTCCTCGCGGTCGTCGCCTTCGGCCGGCTCCGAGCCGGCGTCCTCGAGCCGCCGCCTTGCCTCCGCGGCCTCGGCGTCGAGCCGCGCACGGTCGACGTCGACGGCCGCCCGCCGCTCGCCCGCCTCTGCTGCGGCTCGCCGGGCCTCGGCTTCCTCTGCGCCGAGCCGCCTCAGCTCCGCAGCCAGCCCGCCCGCGCGTGTCGCGCCCGCATCCACCCGGGCCTGCAGCGGCGCCTCGAACCGCCGAGCCGCCTCGGCCGCCCCCGAGAGCGCCGCGGCCAGGCGCTCCCCGAGGACGGCCAGGGGCTCGACTAGGACCGGAGCACCCACCTCCGGTCGAGCTTTCTCGGCCTGCTGGTCTAGCTCCTCGGCCTCGTGTGCGAGCGCGCGGCGGCGCGCGTCCAGCTGAAGCAGCACTGCCTCGGCCGTCTCGCCCGCGAAGCGGAGCTCGCCCCGGTCGGCGTCGTAGCAGTGCCCCTCGCGCGTAACGAGGATCCCGCTCTCGGCGCGGGCGAGGTCGGCCGGCTCCGCCAGCCAGACGTCCGCCAGCAGCTCCGCGACCCGCTCGCCGCCTTGTCGGGCGCGCACGCGGCTGGAGAGCGGCTGAGCGCCGACGAGCGGCGGCCTCCCGGGCCGCTTCGGCGTGTGCGGGGGCAGAAGAACCATGAGATCGCCGAGCCCGCCCTTCCGAACCCGGTCGACGAGTGAGAGCGCGGCCGGCGCGTCGGAAGCCAGAACCGCCGCTGCACGGCCGGCCAGGGATGCTGCGACCGCGCGCTCGTAGCCGGCCTCGACCTCGAGCAGCGACAGCGCGAGCCGTTCGCCTTCGTCGGCGAGCGCGCGTGCTGCGGGAGGCAACCCTTCGAGCTCGGCGAGCGAATGTTCGAGCGCGGCGAGCCGGTCACGCGCCAGGCGCGCCTGCTCGCGCAGGGCTTCACGCTCGGGATTGCGGGCGCGTCGCGCGAAGAGCGGTTCCGCCCGCAGCCGCTCCACGAGGTCGGCGGCCGCCTCGCGCCGCAGCTCGAGCCGCTCGGACGCGCTCTTGAGCCGGTACAGCGCCGCGGTCGCGCCTTCGCCCTTGCCGGCGGCTCCCGCGAGCTCTTCCTCGACGCGGTTCCGCTCGATCAGCAGCGCCTCGACCCGCTCGTCGACCCGCTTACGCTCGAGCGCCGCCGCGGCAGATCGCTCCTCGATCTCGCCGAGCCGCTCCTGCACCTCGCCGAGGTCGAGCTCGGCGAGGCGGGCGCGGAGCCCGCCGATCTCGCCGCGAAGCTTCTCGGCCCGCTCGGCCGCGCTCGCCTGGAGGGCCAGCGGCCGCAGCCGCGCCTTCACCTCGGCCTCGAGGTCGCGGGCGCGCTCGACCTGCACCTGCACCCGCGCGAGCTTCAGCTCGGCCCGGTGGCGGCGCCGCTTGAACTTGCCGAGCCCGGCGGCGTCCTCGATCAGCACGCGCCGTTCCTCCGGCTTGCTCGCAAGGATCTCCTCGACCTTGCCCTGGCTGATCACCGAGCCGTGGCTCCCACCGAGACCCACGTCCGCGAGCAGCTCGACGAGGTCGGTGCGCCGAACGCTCGCGCCGTTGACGAGGTACTGGCCCTCCCCCCCGCGGTGGAGGCGGCGCGCGACCGAAACCTCGCTGAAGTCGAGCCCCTCGAGCGCGCCGTCCTCATTGTCGAACAGCAGCTCGACCTCGCAGAAATCGGCCGGCTGCCGGCCCGGCGAGCCCGCGAACAGGACGTCGTCGGGCTTCTCCGCCCGGAGCTCGTTCGGGCTCAGGCTCCCCGAGGCCCAGAGCAGGGCGTCGGCGACGTTCGATTTCCCTGAGCCGTTCGGGCCGACGACGACCGCAACCCCCGGCTCGAGCCGGACCTCGACCGGATCAGGGAACGATTTGAAGCCGCGGATGCGGATCGCACGCAGGTGCACGCAGCCGGGAACCTACCGGGCGCCGCGGATGGCGCGGCGCCCGGAAAACGAAGCCCTACTCGGTCTGCGCCATCCCCAGGATCTGCTCCCGCGACATCGTCCCGACCATGTCGGGGTGCTTGTCCTGGATGTGCTGCTCGACGTTTGCGAGCCAGCTCGTCATCGGACTCGCCGCGCACCGTCTCGCCGCACGGGCAGTTGACGCTCATCGCCATGGCTCCTCCTCTCTGAGGAAACCCGATCCTATGCGCGAACTGAAGAAGCAGGCGGTTCGATCGGCGATTTCAGACGGGCGCGCAGGCAAAGCCTGCACGCCCTGATGACGGCGTCGCAAGCGACGCCTTAGGCCGCGTTGACCAGCCGGTCGAGCGCCTGCCGCGCGGCTGCCTGCTCGGCGGCCTTCTTCGAGCGTCCTTTCCCCACTCCCGCCTCCTCACCGTCGATCACCGCGGCGCAGGTGAAGGTGCGGTCGTGCGGCGGGCCCTTGACGTCGAGCACCGAGTACGAGACCTGCCGGCCGCGGCGCGCGAGCTCCTCCTGGAGCTCGGTCTTGTGGTCGACGTAGCTCGTGAGCGCGTACGCGATCCGGCCCTCGAACGCCTCGACGACGGAGGCCTCGACCGCCTCGAAGCCGTGTTCGAGGTAGACCCCGGCGAGCGAGGCCTCGAGCAGCGCAGCGAGGACGTTGCGGTTGCGCGCGAGCCGCTTCAGCTCGTCCTCCGGCACGAGCCGGGCGCCTCGCTCCGCGAGCAGGTCCCCCAGCCCGAGCTCCCCCGCGACGACGGCACAGCTCGCTCGCGAGACGACATGCGAGCGGATCTTCGCGAGCCGGCCCTCCGAGAAGTCGGGATAGCGGTCGTAGAGCGCCCGGGCTACTGCGAGCTCAAGCACGCTGTCCCCGAGGAATTCGAGCCGCTCGTACGACGAGGCTCGGTCCGGCGCCCACGAGCTGTGGGTGAAGACGTTCTCGAGCCGCCAGTGAGGCAGCTCCGCGATGAGCTTCGTCAGCTCCCCCGGCCGGCCGGTGGGACTTGGGCTACTGGTGCGTTGCGACGTAGTCGACGGCTTGCCCGACGGTCTGGATCTTCTGCGCGTCCTCGTCCGAGATCTTGATCCCGAACTGGTCTTCGAGCTCCATGATCAGCTCCACGAGATCGAGCGAGTCGGCGTCCAGGTCCTCCTGGAAAGAGGCTTCTTCGGTGACCTCGTTCTCATCCACCCCGAGCTGTTCCGTCAGGACTTCCTTGACCCGCTCGAACACTTCCTCTCGCGTTGCCGCCACTGTCACCTCACTTGCCTGGGGTTTCGGAGCGCGCGGATGCTAACACTCTTTCCGGCAGGCGCTGCGCCAGCCTGCCGACCACGCCGTGCTCGACGCCGCGCCCGGCGAGCCGGATGGCGTTCGCGATCGCCCTGTGCGAGGAGTTGCCGTGGGCGATCACCGCCAGGCCGCGCAGGCCGAGCAGATAGGCGCCGCCGTAGGTCTCGGGGTCGAGCCGGCGGCGCAGGCCCCGCGCCGCGGGCCTGACGAGCAGCCCGCCCACCCTGCCGCGGCGGCTGGCGACGATCTCCTCGCGGAGCGCGTCGAGCACGACCTTGATCGTCCCTTCGGTCAGCTTCAGCATCACGTTGCCGGTGAAGCCGTCGCAGACGACGACGTCGGCGGCTCCGAGCAGGAGGTTGCGGCTCTCGGTGTTGCCGCGGAAATCGAGGCCCTCTGCAGCAGCCAGTAGCTCGTGCGCCTCGAGCGTCAGCTGGTTCCCCTTCTCGGGCTCCTCGCCGATCGAGAGCAGCCGCACCTCCGGGTTCGGGACGTCGAGAATCTCCTGCGCGAAGACGGAGCCCATGTACGCGAACTGGAGCAGGTGCTCGGCGCGGCCATCGGCGTTCGCGCCCGCGTCGATCAGGACCGTCGGGCGGTTCTCGGCAGGAATCACGACCGCGATCGCCGGCCGCGCGACCCCGGGCAGCCGGCGCAGCTCGAGGAAGCAGGCGGCGAGCACCGCGCCTGTGTTCCCGGCCGAGACGACGGCGTCGGCCTGCTTCTGGCCCACGGCGCGGCACGCGGCAACGAGCGAGCTGTCCGGCTTGGCCTTGACTGCGTCGGCGGGCTTCTCGTCCATCCCGATCGCCTGCGTCGTCTCGACGAGCTCGAGGCCGCCCGTCTCCAGACCCTTTGGGCCGAAGAGGATCGGCTCGATGCCGTCGGCGGCGGCTTCGAGGGCGCCTGCGACGACTTCCTCAGGGGCGCGGTCGCCACCGAGCGCGTCGACGGCGATCCTCGTCATCTAGTTACGGGGTCGGAGTGCGGAGCGGTTCTATTTCTCGACCCGCGTAGGTCTTGCTGTTCGGGCACATGCGGTGCGGCCGCTTCGGCTGGCCGCACTGCGGGCAGAGGTTCAGGCGCGGCGCCTCCAGCCGGTGCGTTGCGCGGCGCTTGTCGCGACGCGACTTCGACTGTTTCTTCTTCGGGACTGCCATGAGCGGCCGAGTATAGCCACGGTCTACAGATCCACCCTTCGCGTCGCTCCGAAGCGCTCGAGCAGGCGGCGGTCGTGCGTAACGAGGACGATCGTCCCCGGGTAGCCGGTGAGCGCAGCCTCGAGCTCCTCGATTGCGGGCAGGTCCAGGTGGTTCGTCGGCTCGTCGAGAATCAGGCAGTTGACGCCCTGCGCGGAGAGCAGCGCGAGCTGGGCGCGCGTCCGCTCGCCCGGCGAGAGGGTGCGGGCCGGGCGGAGCACGTCGTCCACGCCCAGGCCGAACTTCGCCAGCAGCGTGCGCGCCTGCTCCTGCGGCCCGCCGAAGGCCTCGACGAGCGGCTCGTCGACGGTGAAGCGGGTGCGGGTCTGCTCGAGCTCGCCGAGGACCGCTCCGGCTCCAACCTGTCGCCGCCCGTCCGCGAGCGGCATCGTCCCGGTCAGCGCGCCGAGCAGCGTCGACTTGCCGCTGCCGTTGGGGCCCGCGACCACGAGGCGGTCGCTGCGGTGGAGCTCGAGGTCAATGGGTCCGAGCCGGAACCCGCCGCGCTGGACGATCGCGCCCTCCAGCCTGACGACGAGGTTTCCCCCACGCCGCCCGGGCTCGAGCTCGAGATGGAGCTCCCAGGGCTCGAACGGCTTTTCGACCTGCTCCACGCGCTCGAGCGCGCGCTCGGCCTGCCGCACCTTCGTCATCTGTGCGTGGGTGCCGCGGCGGCCCGCGCCTCGTCCGTGGCTCCGCGCCTGGCCTCGTCGCTCGCGCAGCAGCGACTCGATCTCGCGTCGCTGCTCGTCCGCCTCCTCGAAGCGCCGGTACTGCGTCTCTCGAGCGCGGGTGCGCGCGGCCTCGTACTCGCTCCAGCCGCCGGCCCACTCGCGCAGCCGCTGGCGGCCCTCCTCGAGCTCGACGATGCGCGTGACCGTCCGGTCGAGGAACTCCCGGTCGTGCGAGACGACGACGACGCTGCCGCGAACCCCCTGGACCAAGCGCTCCAGCCACTCAAGCCCCTCGAAGTCGAGATCGTTCGTCGGCTCGTCAAGGCAGTAGACGTCGTGGTCGACCTGGAAGAGCGTCTCGAGCCCGGCCCGCGCACCCTGGCCGCCGGAAAGGTTCGTGAGCCCGCGCTCCTGAGGGAGGTAGCCGACCGACAGCCCAGGCGGGCTCAGCCTGACGCGCCCGCGCTCCGGCTCCTCTAGACCGGCGAGCAAGCGCAGCAGCGTCGTCTTGCCGACGCCGTTCGGGCCGACGACGCCGATCCGGCTGCCGGCGCCGACGGTGAGCGAGACGTGGCTGAAGACCTCGTCGGCGCCGTGCGAGACGGAGACGTCGACGAGCGTGATCGAGTTCGGCTGCAAAGCGGGACCTCCTGACGAGGAAGAAGACGGCTCGGTGTCGTCAGCTAGGCCCTCATAGAGCGGCGCCTGAGCGCCGCTCCGAATCCTAAAGGCGGTCCTTCAACTCCGCCAGGGCCGCCCAGCGCGGGTCGGATTCGTGCTCGTCGTGCTCGTGCGGCTCGGCGTTCAGGTTCTTGCCGCAGACCGGGCAGAGGCCGGCGCAGTCGGCGCGGCAGAGGATCTTGTCCGGGAGGTCGAGCGCGAGCGCGTCGTGCGCCCATGCGGAGAGGTCGAGCCGGTCCTTGTCGAGGTACGGCGTCCGCAGCTCCTCGTCGCCGTCGGGGGCGGTCGCCTGGTACTCCCGGGCCGAGATCGGCAGGTCGAGCACGGCGTCGTCCAGGCAGCGGAAGCAGGGCCCGTGCAGCCGGACGTGGAAGCCGAGCTCGAAGACGGTCCCCGTCGAGGCGCGCGTGATCGAGAGCTCCGCGGGCACCGTCTCGGGCACCGGCAGGTAGCGCTGGCCGCCGAGCTCGAGCGGCTCGAGCTTGATCTCGCGCCCGTCCTGGAACTGCTCCCCGGAGCGGATCTTGAGCGTGCGAAGGTTGAACGTGGTCATGTGACCACGGTAGCGAACGCCTAACGCCGCTGAACGACCTCTTCCAGAGGCCTGCGGTTCGCCTCGGCGCTCCACTCTTCGGCGCTCCTCGACTCAGGGTCGAGCGGGCGTTTCGGGTAGGCGAACGTCGGGATGTTCACCGGAAGCCGGCCTTCGTCGAGGCCGAGCTCCGCGGCCGCAGCCGAGGGGTCGGGGATGCCGTTCGGGCACGAGACGACGCCCTCGTTCCAGGCGGCGAGCATCATGTTCTGCATGGCCCGGCCGACGTCGAGCGGGAATTTGCCGCCTTCCGTCGCGATCGCAACGGCGAACGCGCACGTGCGGACGTTCGCCTCCATGTAGACCAGCTCCGCGAGGCGCTCCCTCGCTTCGGCGCTCTCGACGACGACGAACGTCCAAGGCTGCTTGTTCTGGGAGCTACCGCTCAGGCGGCCGGCGTCGAGGATGCGGCGCTGGACGTCCTCGGGGACGGGTCGGTCGGCGTAGCTGCGCCAGTCGCGCTTGCTCGCGACGGCCAGAAACGTGTCCAAGCGTTACGCCCTAATAAGGCTGATCGTCGTTCGTGCTCTCGATGCCGGCAGCGACCCCGGCGACGACCGTTTCCTGCGAGCGCTCGTGCAGCCGCTCCCGGCCCCGCTTGACCGCACTCAGGAACTTGTCCAGGTTGACCTCGAGGGTCGAGAGAATCGAGTCCGCCCAGTCCTCCATCTCGAGCCGCGTCTCGCGGGCCTGACGGCGGGCGTCGTCGACGATCTCTCCGGCCTGGCGCTCAGCGAGCTTGACGATCTCGGTCTGGGAAGCCTCGCGAACGGCCTGCTCACGGGCCTCGCCGAGAATTCGGTCGCACTCGCGCTTTGCCTCGGCCAGCATCTCCTGGCGTTCCTTGACGATCCAGCGGGCCTGCTTGATCTCCTCGGGGATCGTCGCCCGCATCTGGTCGAGGATGTCGTAGATCTCCTCGCGGTCGATGCGGACCTGGTCGGTCAGCGGGACGG